>Ga0209737_10000009_pt1 | contig 179205 bp, 190 predicted proteins | sample TergutCu122P3_FD_187284 | JGI IMG/M metagenome (GOLD analysis project Ga0209737, IMG submission 187284) | Cubitermes ugandensis P3 segment gut microbial communities from Kakamega Forest, Kenya - Cu122 P3 (SPAdes) (version 2) | ecosystem: Host-associated > Arthropoda: Insects > Digestive...
ATTATTGACGCTGCCAATAACCGCATTTGCGAAGGCGAACAGATCACTACGGCTTTCTTAACAGGGTTAGTTAGCACTGCCTCGGGTACAACCCTTGAGTTTTACACTGATGCCGCATGTACAATTGGTTTTACTCCTGTTACGGCGACGCTTCCTTCACATACCTTTTATGTAATTGCAAGGAACACTACTACCGGCTGTGCCACTGCATCAAGCAATGCATTACCGTTGACCATCACGGTTAATGCACGCCCTGCTGCACCGGTAGTTATTGACGCTGCCAATAACCGCATTTGCGAAGGCGAACAGATCACCACGGCTTTCTTAACAGGGTTAGTTAGCACTGATGCCGGTACAACTCTTGAGTTTTACACTGATGCCGCATGTACAATTGATTTTACTCCTGTTACGGCGACGCTTCCTTCACATACCTTTTATGTAATTGCAAGGAACACTGCTACCGGTTGTGCCACTGCATCAAGCAATGCTTTAGTATTGACCGTCACGGTTAATGCACGCTCTGCTGCACCGGTAATTATTGACGTTGCCAATAACTACATTTGCGAAAGTGAACTGATCACTACAACCTTCTTAACAAGCTTGGTTAGCACTGATGCCGGTACAACCCTTGAGTTTTACACTGATGCCGCCTGTACAATTGATTTTGCTCCTGTTACGGCAAGCGCTCCTTCCCATACCTTTTATGTAGTTGCCAGAAACAATGTTACCGGCTGTGCCACTGCATCAAGCAACGCATTACCGTTGACCATTACGGTTAACCCATGTGTAATCTTAGATTTAAAACTATTTCTGCAAGGATCAACACGGAATGGAAATTATACATTTAAGGGTGAAGCCAAAAATGGTACTTACATGACTAACCATATTCAAGTGCCTCAATACCTCTGGTTTGAAAATTTGAAATTACCTGTTGACAATCCTTACGGTTTACCCGAAAGCTATTCTCACATTAATGATACAGAAGGTCCTGCATACGAAGTTGTAGATTGGATATTAGTAGAGATATGGGGCAACTTTAATGAAAGTACTTATACTTATGACTTATTGGAAGAACGCGCACTCCTATTACAAGTAGATGGCAGTGTTGTAGATGTTAATGGCAAGCGACCCACGTTTGATATTCAACAAGGTAATGTACGAATAGTAGTTAGACATCGTAATCACTTGACTGTGGCAAGTAGTATAGAACTGCCTTTTACCCCGGGAATAGTTGAATACAACTTCTCTACCGGAATAGATAAAGCATACACACTCCCCTACTCCAATATTCCAAATCAAATGATAATGAAACACGGAGTTGCTTGTTTGTGGGCAGGAAGCCTTAAAATGGATCATGTTCTTAATGCAGCAGACATAAATCTTTTTAATAATCATTTCTATTTTATAAGCGGATCATGGGAATATCACAGACCCGATCTTGATAAGAATGGTGTTGTGGACGGTGCAGATTCGGCTCTGATATTGGACAATTTCTACCTAAGATCCGTGTATTCTATATTGCGTTTTTTCACTAAAAATTAGATGGGCAATTTGAAAAAATAGCTTCCAAAATAAAACAGCCAAAGTATTTTTATCCTTTGGCTGTTTTATTTGAATTTATTGAAAATAACTAATTAAAGCCCTTTTTTAAACTTCTCAAACTCAGTATATAGCTCCGGTAAATTTCTTATATAAGCTATTTCTCTCCATTTTTTTCGAGCATCTTCAGCCGGTAAACCAAATAAAACGGTACCTTCTTCTGTAATGGTTCTATCTACCGCCGACATGGCTAATATCGTGGTATTTTTTGCCACATAAATTCCTTTATTAACGCCCGATTTTGCCCATATTGCACAATGATCATCCACAAATGTACATCCCGATACGCCGCTTTGAGCGCCCAAAAAGCAATGAGCGCCAACATGCGCATCATGTCCGATTTGTACCTGATTGTCAAATTTGGTGCCTTTCCCTATGAAAGTTACGCCGGATACACCTTTGTCAATGCAACAATTACATCCAATTTCCACATCATCTTCTATTTTTGTAGAGCCACAAGAAGTAAGTTTAACCCATCCTGTTTCACGTTTTTGAAAATAGCAAGCATCGCCGCCAATGGTTGAATTTGAATGAATAACAACATTATTGCCGATTTCCGTATCGGCATAAATACTCACATTGGCATGAATGATGCAATTCTTCCCAATGATTACATTTTCTCCAATAAATACATTAGGTTGAATCACAGTACCTTCTCCAATTTTTGCGGAAGGATGAATCGCGGTATGCTGAGGTGTGAATGCTACAAAATGATGAACAATATTTAAATAGCATTGTAAAGGATCATTGCAAATAAAGAGTGTTTTTCCTTCAGGAACCTCAGCATCTTTATTGATAATAACAGCTATTGCTTTACTATTCAATACTTTTTCGTAGTATTTTGGATGGTCAACAAATGAAATATCTCCCGATTCTACGGAGTGAATTTCATTAATTCCGGAAATTAAGTTATTGAGATTTCCTTTTACGGTAACCTCAGCGTTCATAATTTCAACAATTTGGTTTACAGTCAGTTTACTTGAAAACTTCATAAATTATAAAATGGTAAAAAAGCCACCTTAGTAGTGGCTTATAATGTTATTTTACTCTTTCGGCATATTTATTGGTGCGTGTGTCTACGCGAATTTTTTCACCGGTTTCGATAAATAAGGGAACAAAAACTTCGGCGCCGGTTTCCACAATGGCTCTTTTGGCTGCATTTGTTGCAGTATCTCCTTTAATACCGGGCTCGGTGTAAGTAACTTCCAAATCCACAAAAGCGGGCAGTTCGCAGGTAAGTGGCGTATCGGTATCTGCATGATACATTATTTCAACGCTTTGCCCTTCTTTTAGCAATCCCGGATTATTAATCAAAGATTCATTAACCTCCAACTGTTCAAAAGTATCTGTATGCATAAAATTGTAGGCATCATCTCCTTCTTTATACAAAAACTGGTATGGACGACGTTCTACGCGAGCAATATCAATTTTTACGCCGGCAGTGAAAGTATTTTCTAAAGTTCTTCCTGTTTTTAAATTTCTAATTTTGGTTCTCACAAAAGCGGGACCCTTTCCGGGTTTCACATGTTGAAATTCGACAATTACATACAATTCTCCGTTAAATTCAATGCAGAGACCATTTCTAAAATCAGCTGTTGTAGCCATAAAATTATTTATTTGAAAATGTTACATTTTTGCGTCGCAAAAATAAAATTTTTCGCGTATCAAAACTTAATCTTGCTTAAATCTTTTTTCTATTGGTAACCAACGAATCGGGGAAAACTATTTCCAATAAAATCACCCATTACGGAGTAAATCTCCAAAAGTCTTTTTGTGAAATATTATTATTCGATGCGCCATTACAACCGGTGCCCACATATCCTTTATCCCCGATTGAAAATCCAACCGAGAAACATCCGCCTCTGCCCGGATACCTTTCTTTTTCTATCCAAATATCTAAATCAGGCGAATACTCCCAAAAATCATAAGCAGCATCATACACTAAATCCCATCGTCCAAGCCCAACATATCCTTTATTTCCGATAGAAAAACCAACAGCATCCGCCCTTTTTCCTCCTGCAAAACTCCGCTTTTCGGTCCAATTATTAGAAAAAGGATCATACTCCCAAAAATTTGCTAAATACCCATGAAAACCGTAACCCATTCCCACATATCCCTTATTTCCGATTGAAAATCCAACTGCCCAGTGCCTTCCTGCTCCAATGGGACCTCCCTCTGTTGTTCCGGCGGGCACATTCGTTTTCCGTAACCATGAATTTGCCTCCGGATCGTACTCCCAAAAATCATTAAAGTATGAAGTATTGCTATTTCCGGTTCCAATATATCCTTTATTTTCAATGGAAAATCCAACTGCACCTATTCGTCCACCCCCTCCAAAATTTGCTTTTTGCGTCCATTCATTAGTAACTGGATTATACTCCCAAAAATCATTCAAACCGGTAGGATATGGAGGAGAATTGGCGAATTCAAAACTTCCTGTTCCAACGTATCCTCTATCTCCTATAGAGAAACCAACAGCTCCTGCTCTTTCACCACCGCCAAAGTCTGCTTTTTGTGTCCAGGTATTTGTAGAAGGATCATATTCCCAAAAATCTTTATAAAAACCGGACAGACTCCAATGCCCGAGAGTTCCCGTTCCAATATAACCCTTATCTCCAATAGAGAAGCCAACGGCTGTTTCTCTGGCACCAAAGAAATCTGCCATTTGTGTCCAGGTACCAGGAGTCCCGGTAGTAGTAAAACGGTTTACTTTGCCATATACAACAGTGTTCTCCTTTTGTATAAAAGTACGCCAATAATAGGTTGTTTTTTCTTTTAAGTTTTCAATGCTTACATAATAAGCATCTTCAGAAGAATTGTAAAAAGCATGCTTTACACTGTCAACAAGTGATGGAGAGGAGGAATTATTTTCGGAAAAGCAAACCCCTATCTTGTCTATATCTTTATCATAAATAAACAACTTTAATGTAGCGTAACTATTCCCTAAAATATAAACCTCGCCATCGTTAATTCTACCTACTACCTCTTCGTCTCTGGTAATTTTATGGCAGCAACAAAAAAGTATGGTGCTGCTTATAAGCAAAAACAATTTGTGTTTTATATTGTTCATTGTTTGGATTTTTTATTATCAGAATTTTACCACAAATCCCAAATCCCAATTAATTGGAGCGGAATGCCCTTTTTTATAAGAAATTTTTGTGCCGATGCCCACATTAAAACCCAATGCTACTTTTTTGTTTACGTGCCACACAGGAGAATAGCCCAAAAATAATCCGGCGCCAAATAGTGGGGATGTTTTTTCTTCATGAACTAAAATAATATCATAATCCTCTCCCTGGGTGTAATAATGTGAGAGTATGGGATACCCTCCATAATAAGAAAGCGGTAGAAAGTTGAAGTAGAGATTTCTTAAAACTTTTTTCTTTTTGGCAAAATATAATTTTACTCCGGCATTGGCATATAAGCTTTCTGTTTCTCTCCAAATATCATGGAAAGAGTAGCCAATTGCGGCATTGAAGCCAAATAAATTATAACGGTATTCATAACCTGCGCCAACCGTCCCGTAATATCCGGAAGAAAAAATACTACTTCCCAAACTAATGTAATGCCCATTCAAGTTTTTGTTTGCTAATTTTCTCTGCATTATTTTGTTATGCTCAGAGAGCGTTTTCCCTTCTCTCGCAATTTGTTTCTCAAGCTCTTTTTCAATAGCTTCGTTAAATTTTTCTCTAAATTTTTCTAAATCGTAATCTATGCGCAAGATTTGCTCCTCATCCGTTAGTTTTTGATGAAGGAGTTGAGTAATTTCGTTCACATCAACCCCAATGGCTACATAGCATTTGTATTTTCCTCTTTTTTCAACGCATTGCTCACAAGTTAAATTATATTTTGCAACCTGCTCTTTTATAAAAGGTCTTATCATTATTTCAAACTGTCGTTTCGTAGTTCCGGTCAAATTTTTGTTGTTACTGTTGTAATCATCAGCAACAACAAAATTTACCGCTTCACGAATTTGCATTTCCAAATCTTCGCGCGCCGTTTTCAGCGCCAACTGTTTGGCTTTCCTTTGCTCCTTGTCTTCGCCCATAGAGGAAGCAGAAACAGAAGTAGGGGTTGAATAAAACTCAGGACCTGAACACGGAGCCAATACTTCTTGCGTGGATTTTTTGCTCTTACCTGAGGTTTGCGCATTTGTTTTACAAACGGTAAAAGAAAAAAATGCAAAAAACGCTGTGATAGTGATTGTTAAATAAAATGATCTTCTCGTTTTCATAGCTTTTATAATAAATGTGTTATATTTGAAAATTAGAAAGGACAAGGCTCAAAATCAGGAGGTTTAAAAAAAGCCAACCGTAACTTAATCCCCGCTGTCATTAAATTTATCCTGTTGGTAAATTTCAATAAAGCAGGGTTTTTAAGGTATTCGGCAGTAGTATAGTCGCCGGGTAATATTCGACCGTTTTTGGTGGGATCGTTCAAACCGTAATCAAAATATACGCCGGAGTAGAGAAAAAGGTTTTTGCGGATACGCCACTTCATACCGGCTTCTAATGCAACCATCGCTAATACGTTAAAACTAAGAGTCCCTTCTGAACTTACGTTATCAAAAGCACCTAATCCTAAAGTAGTTAGTGTAGCAATCCAGTTGTCAAAATCCGGATAATAAGCCGCATTGGAGAACGAGGCGATATTTGATGTATAATCATTTTTGATCAGAAATAGCGCCTTAGCGCCAGCCATTACATAAAAAGCGCTCTTCTTATCTTTTCTCCAATTCCGGTTATGTTTCTGTTTGGTTTGAAATTGTAGCATTAAAGGAACTGTCAGGAAAATAGATTTTTGTATTTCGCTATAGTTATTTAGTGTGGTATGTAAGTCGTAGATATAACCTTCACAATCAACAAGTTTCGGTGTAATGGTTTTAAAATTGCCAACTTTGGCTTTTACGTTGTATAGCCCAAACCCTGCGCCGGTGTGAATGCCCCACTGTGAGTTAAAAAAGGCAATAAAGCCCATTCCGGCATCTGCACTGAAGCCACCTGAAGAAGCGCCACGCAACGGTGGTTGGTAAGAAAAAAAAGAGAAACCACCTCCGCCGTATATGGAAAATTCGCTTGGAATTTTTCGCGCCGATACATGCAAAATACTTAATATAAACAAGATGTTGATGATGATTTTCTTCATAATTTTCACCTCATAATCATGATTTTTACTGTTTTGTCATGAGTGCGTATCAAATAAATTCCCTGTGGAAGGTTAAGTGTGAGTATAGTGATATTATCGGTAGCCGTGATGCTGTGGACACAGGCGCCTAAATGATTGTACACATATATCGGATTATCTTTGATAGTTCCTTCAATAGTTAACGAACTGCCCGACAATACAGGATTAGGATATACCAACAGTTTGTCGGCAATTCCGGTGGTAACACAATGCAATGACTTATTATCTCGACTTATGATAATCTTTTTGGACGAACACAAGTTGCCATGATTTTCGGTGGTTAATTGGAACATATAATAAGTGGGTGCCGATTCTAATAGTTGATTAATGCCGGCAGAATAGCTAAATTCATCTACTGTACGTGTGTTATTTTCCTCCATTCCGTTTTTGAACCATTTGCATCCGGTTACTTCATACTTTTCTTCAGCCAACTTTTTGAGGTTGAGCAGGAATACATTATCACAAATCGTAGCTGCATACGTGTCGAAATCAAGTGCATAGAAGTTGGCTATTAAGTTTACGCTCTCTGTAACGATAAATTCATACGGATTGTCGGTTGAAACCTCTACGCTGTCTATTGTCCAGTTAACAAATAGGTAACAATCATTTACAAAAGCTTCAACTTGCGCAATGGCGTCTATTTCGTATATAGCTGTACCTGTTGCATAGCCGTAATCAGGATTATTCACCTCAACATTTACAGTGTAAAATAGTTTTTCAAAATTTGCTGTTAAAGTTCGAGATTCCGTTGCAGTGAACCTATAGGAAGTATCAGTGGAAACCTCTCTGTTGTTTTCCGTCCAGTTTATAAAACCATAGCCACGATTGGCAGTTGCCAATGCAGTTACCATTGTTCCGTGATAAATGTTATCGCCGCCGCCTGAAACTGTACCGCCTTCCGGCGGGTTTGCCAATAATGCAATGTTGTGAGAAAAATTAGCTATTAATGTGCACGATTTTACAGCCTCAAAAGTAAAAGTGGCATTTGAAGAAACTACAACCCCATTATCTGTCCAATTGTAAAAATTAAATCCCGGATTAGCGGTTGCCGTTACTGTTATGCTTGTTCCGTGAAGAATTTCAAGACCACCGCCCGAAACAGTACCTCCAATCTCCGGATCTGCTAATACGATAATGTCATAAGTTTTTATTTTAAAATTCGCTACAAAATTACGGGCTTTAATTACGGTAAATGGAGGATAAGAAGCGCCGATACCCACAAGCGTGTCGCCATTTTCCACCCAATTTACAAATTCATAGCCGATGTTAGGAACAGCTACTAAGGTTGCCGTTGTTCCTATTGCATAGCATCCGCTTCCAATTACACTACCTCCTTCGGCAGGCGCCGGAGTCGCTTCAATAGGAGCGCCTATAACCACGATACCTTCAAAACTCTCCATTTCATCATTATCGAAGCGAACAAACATTCTAATGTTATATCTGCCGGGAGGAAAAACTCTACTCCATGTCAGCGAATCTTGCACTGTAACATCTTCTATATCATCAATATACCATCTCAAGCTTCCTCTATCCGAATGTTTTCCCTTTATTGCAGCCTCAAAAGTGATGCTATCTGTACAGAAAACGTGTGATGCTATCAAACACGTATAATCTATATTGTTTGCATAAAATGTTGCTCTTTGCGCAATGCAAGAAGCAAGATGGTAATACGATTCGGCATAACCGGTTCCGTAACACGTAACGATAAGCCCTTTTCCGTTGGTAAAGTAATAAGATGCAGTGAGATTGGTGAGCGGCATGTTGTAAAACGACATGCCTGCAGCTGTATTATTACTCCAACTTCCGCCACTTAAAGTCGTGGACGATGCTCCTCCAATGGAAACCATGGTATTCTCCTTTGTAGAAGTAGGGGTGGCTATTAAGGCATAATATGCATTTATTCCGCTATTACCGGAAGGCACAAAAGGTGAAATTCGTGTGTTGAAATTTTTCTGATCTAATGGCGGGAGCCAGGTTTGTGCAGGATCGGAAATTGTACCGCCATTATAGTTCGCGCTGGTAAGGTAAGTGCAAACTCCCACCGACTTGTTGGTTTGAATGTAACAACCATTTTCAGATAAAGAGACTTCTAACTCAACAAATTGCCCAGCTTGCAGGTTTGTAAGGCTTGTTTGCCCTCCCGAAGGGTTTAGCAATTTGCCTCCCGTCTGCGTAATGTGCGTATTGTTCTCTGATGCAACAATACGTATCACATCGCGTGTACGGTTTGAGACCGGTACAAAAAACTCACTGCCCCAGCTTTCAACCGGCGGCAATTGCTGCATCAAGCAATCGGTGAAATCATAACCAGCAGGTATTTTCGCACTCTTGTTTAGTGCAAAAAATGCAACAGGATTACTGGCAGTTATATGTGCGCCGGTCATATCGGTATTAGAAGTTTTGTAATAAACCTGTCCGGCATCAAGCGTTGCTTCAGGATTCCCGTTATGATACAAAAGGGTATTATCTTCAATAGCTACCACTGCGTAGGCATCAGAAAGCGTAGAGGAGTATGATATGTGATAATATTCTCTGCCCAAATCCATTACCGGTAGTATATTAGTAGCATCGGCTGAACGCAGGGTCTGATTCATAGCATAAACTGTAATGGGTTGATCACTGGTGATACGAATACTGCGATTGCTTACTCCCGTTTCGGTGTTGTACACAGCTTGCATTTGTGTAGCCACAAGAGTATAGTTATATGGCTGTTGTGCAATAACATTAAGATCAACCGAAGTTTTCAAATCGGTAAAATAGATAGTTACTTTAGTGGATTGGTGGCTTATAATACATATTTGCAGATCAGGAGTATTTGTAGAATTTGCCCCAAAAGTCAACCAAAAATCGGTCTCTTCGGCATTTTGCGCCCGAATTGGAAAAACACCCAGTAAGATTATTATGATTAAATGGAATGCTTTTTTCATAAGCAGTTTATGAATTTAAGCCGAAGTTCGTTACCACTTTTTGAAAAATCTTTCAAAAGGTTGCAGCAAAAGTATTATAATTTTTTTATCCAATAATCATTTTTTCAAAATTATGTAAATTTGCGCCGTCAAATTAATAACGAACACCTTGAAAAAGGAGCTTTATTGTCTAACATAGGTTTTATCACAGAGAAAGATGCTATGAAAGTGGCGGAACTTGTTGTAAAAAAGATACGAAATAATGAAATGCCGCCAACTGTAACAATACAAGAATTACAGGAATTGGAGGTGACTTTAAATTCAAGTAGCTGATTATAAACAAGAAAGTAGATAAATATCTAAATGAAAATAAAACTACTCAAAAGAATATTAGATTCTCAGAGAAAAGAAATTTCACTAATGAAAGTTAAAAAAAACATGTTAATTTGCAGACTCAATTTTGTTATTCAAAAAACCAAAATTAGCCCGAATGAAAAACTATAAATTTACCATTAATGGCAATAAGCATTCAGTTGATATTGTTGATATTGAAGATCAAGTGGCAACTGTAGAAGTGAATGGAGTACCCTATCAAGTAGAGTTGGAAGTAGAAGTTAAAAAACCTGTTTCCGCTCCGAAACCGGTTGCAAAACCGGCTGCACCACAAGTTGCACCGCAAACAGTAGCCGCACCTCCTGCAGCTGCTGCACCTGCAGGAGGAAGTGTTATAAAATCGCCGCTTCCGGGTGTAGTGTTGAATATTTATGTAGAAGTAGGAGAAGCTGTAAAACAAGGTCAACGCATATTAATGCTGGAAGCCATGAAAATGGAAAATAATATTGATGCCGATAAAGAAGGCGTAGTAAAAGAGATTCGCGTGCAAAAAAACGACTCTGTAATGGAGGGTGATGTTTTGGTGGTTATTGGCTAATATACTACTCCTACCGTTTTTTTAATCGTTTTTCGTTTGGTATTTAGATTCCAATAATCCATTTTTACAATATATAAATCGGGAGGAACACGATAGCTTTTTTCCGAAACGCCATCCCAAAGAAAAATTTCATTTAGTGCACAGATTTGGTTATTGGCAATCGTTTTTATTAAATTTCCATATCTATCAAAAATTGTAATACTTACCCGATTTTCAGTTTCTTCAAAACTACAGTGAATCTCCACATAATCGGAGATTCCGGTTTGGTTGGGTGAAAAAATTTCAGGTACTATTTTCAAAATATCTTCAGAAACATCATGATTTGAAGATTGCGAATTTTTATATCCGGGCGTGGCAAAACCAACGCCTTCTGCTGCAGATTTCCAATTATTTGCATTCTGTGTCTCTCTGTTAAAATTTACACGCTCTAAAGACACGCCGGAAACAGAAGTTAGTAGCGGATAATGCATCTTTTCATCGTATTGAAACCGGTCAATGGTGTTGTAATATCTGTCGCTTAAAAAAACGACTCCGGAACTGTTGGTATAGGAAGGCAATGAGTCGCATTGAACCAAGCGATTAGGATAAGAAACATTATATTGTTCTTCGGTGATATTTTTATGTTTACACAATGCAACATACTCATTAGGGAAGAGCAGAAAGCCACTACTCACTGCAATGGCTGACCTATCGGGAAGGTCAGCGCCTCCGGAACCAATACGCAACGAAGCCAAATCAATTACCTTTTGCGACCGGTTGTACAATTCTACAAACTCCGCCCGTGTGCTGTTTTTAGCATTAAAAAGCACTTCGTTAATCACTACATCAAAAGGTTGCGGAACACTTGGAAGGGCAAAGCGATACGATTGATTACATTCTATCGGATTTTGCACACAATCCCAAACTGTATCTTTCAGAGTAAGTGTATAAAAAACATTAGACTGAATTGGATTTTGCAGATGTAACTGTAGCATATTGTTATTTGGAGGCGCCTCGCTCACCGAAGCAATTTTTATACCTTTATCTATTTCAAATAATTGTAACATTTTCAAAGTGTCGTAAAAAATAGTTTCTGTAAAAAATACGCGCAAACGCATAGAATCTGCCACTGTAATTTTTTCAATTTCAGGAGGGATAAGGTCCGGATTTAATCCGTAAATGGAATTTTGCTTTCCGGGGGTACCACCCAATTCAGACATAGAAGAATCCCAATTATCTCCCCCCGTACAAGGATTTCGCGGATCAATCATCTCCAACGACCAACCCCCATCTGCTTTGTGCTTATTTCGGTGCCAAGAGCTTGAGAACTTCACTTCATGAATTACTTCATTCGCCTCATTGAAAAGCACAATTTGAACACCTGCCATAGCAATTCCCAAAGAGGAAACGCGATACATATTGGTTTCCGTTTCATCATCATATCCGCCACAAGAATTTGCAACAAGAAAAACATATTGATTGGGTGGAATACGTATTTCCGGCAGGTTTCTATTTGCATTATTAATTCTTAACCTCCAGCCTTTCAAAACGACCGTATCGGGAACTCCAAAATTGTGAAGTTCAATATATTCACAATCAGGTAACCTTACTACCGGACTTGGTCTTGCCATGATCTCCGTAATTAAAATGTCGTTTCTTCGAATTTTAGCAAAACAAAATTTCCCTTCAAATTTTTCCATTTTATTATCTGCCATATCATAAATGTTCTCTATTTGAATGGCATGTTCAATTCTATCTTTCAACCTATCTTCACAACTTATTTTAACTAATGAAAAATCATTGCCTACAAAATCACATTCTTCCGGTTGAATGCTGTCATTTATCAGATAATTTGAAGACAGCAATGCCGTTTCGGGAGTTACATTTTTCGAGAATTTGATATGTAATGTTTTGCCGTCTTGCTGCGGCTGCAAGGAAAGCACTTTTGGTTTTACCGTATCTACAATCGGAGGTCCATAATAAAAATCATCGAAGAAAAAATTCCTGATATTAGACACCGTATATTTGCAATAAATGCCCATTGCCACATGCCCAAACTGCTCTACACTCACGCCCGAAGCATCGGTTTCATACATACCGTTCAGCGTCTCATCTACCAAAATCTCCCAATGGTTAGGTTCTGTATATCTGACTTTTACATGAATAGCAAAACGGTTAGCAATTCTTGTATCTTTTCCCCGGCAAATAGAGATATGTGAAGTTCCGTTTTGATAAAAAAGTTCAATGGCATCTTGTGCCAAATTCTCCCCAAATTGCAAATAGTACGCTTTCAAAAACATGGAAGTCAAATCGGTAGTATTGGAAGTGAGATAAATACGGGCAAAGTTATTGTTAGACGGCGAAAAGTTTAATCGAATGTAAAAACTCCACTCCCATACATCATAAAATTGCGGCGTGTGCAACGACAAATAAGCCGTTCCGCTTTCTGTAGCATTAAGTTGCAGTTGATGGTTGGCATTTACGATAAACAACTCTCTGTTTCCCACCCAGCTGAGAAAATCATCCTCCAAAAAATGTTCATGAATTTGAGAAAAAGAAAGAAAAAACGCAAGAGAAAGACTTAAAAAAACAACAAACTTCTTCATAATGAGTGATGTATTAGAATTATTAGTACGATGAGTTCAACGCCACAAATATAATATCTGAAAAGGCGTTTGTCAAGGGGTAGAGTAATTTTTTTTGAAAAATTTTAGAACTCTTCTTTTTGTAACTAAAAAATAGTTACTTTGCAAAAAATTCAATTATATGAGTTCACACGAGAAATTATTAGAACGTTTTTTAAAACTTCCCAAAGATTTTACATGGGACGAGTTGAAACGTTTGTTAAATAAGTATGAATATTACCAAAATACTAAAGGAAAAACATCTAGTTCACGTATTGTTTTTGAAAGGGAAGATTCCAATATTTCACTTGATTTGCACAAACCGCATCCAAAAAATATTTTAAAACCATACCAAATGAAAGATATTTTGGAATTTTTAAAAAGAATAGAAATCATTAAAGAATAAACGATATGGATAATGTTTTAAGATACAAAAATTTTATTGCTACTGTAAAATACAGCGCAGAAGATGAAGCTTTTATAGGCAGAATAGAGGGTATTAACTCTGTTGTTTCTTTTGAGGGGCAGAGTGTTGAAGAATTAAAGTCTGCATTTCATGATGCGGTAGAAAGTTATTTAGATTTCTGTAAAAGAAAAGGAATAACTGATTATAAAAAATCTTATACAGGAAAATTTAATGTGAGAATTAATTCCGACACTCATCGCCGTGCTTCCATTACCGCCAAATTGCATGGAAAAACATTAAATTCTTTTGTAAAAGAGGCGATTGAACGGTATATTGAGGGATAATAAATAATCTTTCAATTGCACTTTTTAAAAACATAGACCTATTAACTCTTCCGGTCTCTCAATAATATAATCCGCATCCGTTCGCTCCAATTCCTCTTTCGTGCGAAATCCCCAAAGTACACCCACTTTGGTGATGGCGGCGTTTTGAGCAGTTTCCATGTCTACGGCGGTATCGCCTACGTATAATACATCTTTTTTATCTATTTGTGTTGCTGCCAAAATATCATACACAATTTGCGGATCCGGTTTAATAGGAACATCTCTTCTGTTGCCGAAAACGGCAGCCCATTTTATGGTTGGGAAATAATATTGCATCAAATCGGGCAACAATTCGTGGGGTTTGTTGGTGGCTACAGCTAACAGAATGCCTTTTTCTTGCAATTTTTTTAACGTTTCGGTAATGCCTGCATAAGGCGCGGTTTTATCGGCTTTATGAAGTTCATAATGATTCATAAAATCGTTAAGGATTTTAGAAAATGTGGCTTCCATTGTTGCTTTGGGTAATGCGCGCTGCACTAACATGGCTACACCATTTCCTACAAAATATTTGTAGGCATCAATGTCGTGGGTGGGATATCCGTTTTTTTGTAAAACATGGTTCGTGCAATCTGCCAAATCATCTAACGTATTCAATAACGTTCCGTCCAAGTCGAAAATAACGAGCTTTATCATATTTTAAAAAGGGGAAATAAAATCTTTAAAACAAACGGCTTGCAAATCTTTACTTGCCACAATGGGATGCGCTATGTTCCAATTGATATTCAAATCTTTATCATTAAACAAAATGCTTCTTTCGGAATTTTTATGATAAACATTCGAACATTTATATGCAAAAACAGTATGGTCTTGTAATGCGGCAAAACCGTGCGCAAACCCAACCGGAATATAAAATTGCAGTTGGTTTTCTTCGCTTAATAGCACCGAAAAATGTTGTCCGTAAGTAGGACTTTCTTTCCTCAAATCTACAGCCACATCTAATACGGCGCCTTTAATTACACGCACTAATTTTGCTTGCGCAAACGGCGGTATTTGAAGATGCAATCCTCTGATTACATTTTTTTTAGAATAAGATTGATTATCTTGCACAAAAACCTCCTCAATACCTAAATTTTTAAATGTTTCATAGTTATAACTTTCGTAAAAATAACCACGTTCATCGTTAAAAACATTCGGTTGCAGTATCTTTAGCCCTGAAATTTGGGGTTGGTCTATGATTTTCATTTCTTTAAAGTTGCCGTCTTTTTGGGTGGTGTTATGATTTAATCTTTTCCAAATTAACAATTTGTTTCAAAAATTCAATCTCCTTCTGCAAATGCATAATTTGCTGATCATAATTTGATATGAGTTTTTTCGTAATTTCTTGATTTTCTTGATTTAATGTTTGGATTTCATAGTGCCCAATAGAACTATCTTTTAAGTCTTGCTTGTAAACATTTTTGGTTGTACAATCAAAAAATTCTGAATATGGAACCTCTAAAATCTCACGTATTTTTATAAATCTTTCTAATGAAATAGAGGCTTCCATTCTTTCCATCTTATTATATGCCGAAGTGCTAATGTCTAAATCCATTGCCATGGCTTCGTTAGAATATCCTTTTTCTTTTCGTAGATCACGAATTTTTTTTATAATTTTTTCTACGGTTTCTTTTGTGTTTTCCATAATCGAAATATTTTTTGCGCAAAAGTATATTTTTTTTTCTAAAAACGAAAAAATATTTTAAACATTTCATTCATTTTTGTCCCGTTGCAACAAGCGTTTGCCCAACTGCTTAAAATATGAGCAAATTAAAACCAGCAAATTTTGTTTCTACACCGTAACATGCCAATAAAAGAAAAGCCGAGTTAAGGCAATGCCTCAAAAAAGAGGAAAACAGGCGCACCGTTAAAAAACAAATTTGCAACCTGCACAAATAAGGGTAGCTCATAGCCAATGTGCAAGTAGCTTTAATTAAATGAGCAAACCGAGAGTTGTCATATTAAAATAATGTGAACTTCCTGCGGGCTACGGCAAAGTGGAAATGAACATTTATTTTTAAAACAATGTGTTATGAAAAAATTACAATTAAACAAACAAGCAATTGCACGATTGGATGAACCAAGCAAAATTTACGGAGGGGAAGCTTATGGGTATAAGACAACGGTAGTGCAAAAATGGGGAATAATGGAGTGTGTAACGCATACCGGTAATTATTGTGGTATAAATACAGAAAATACAAATTGTTCTTGTCATTGTACCGCACCTTATCAGTCTTTAGGAGCTGATCAGTAGTTGTTTAAAACTGTACTGAGATGCTGCTTGAATAGTCTACAAACGAGAACCCTGGTGGCACTGACTTAGGAGATTCTTTTTATCTTCCAAGATATTGACTTAGTGAATCTTATCGGATTTTCAATGTCCAATCAGAGTTATTGGGGTTCTTTTAAAAAATCAGACAGCTATGATTAATTTTTTTTAATAATAATAAAATTATATTTTTGCATAATAAATCCTAGTTATCATGAAAAGAACAATTTTAAACTTGTTTATTGTTGGATTACTATTGATTGTTGTAGCCCATTCCTGTAAAAAGGAGCCTGTTTCAGGTATTACACTTGAGCCAGATTTTTTATACATTGGAGTTGGACAAACAGAAGCCTTAGCAGCCATTATAATACCTGAAAATGCTGCTAATAAAAAGGTAAGTTGGGAAAGTAGCAATAGCCATGTAGCAACAGTGTATAACGGCACGGTAACTGCCATTTCACATGGTAAAACTACAATTACGGTTACTACCCAAGATGGAAGCAGAACAGCCAAATGTTTTGTGACAGTTTGCGATCCCATTGAACCGGAGATGGTATTAGTTGAGGGAGGCACCTTTATTATGGGTTGTACCGATGGTCAATGTTGGAATAATGAACTTCCGGCACATTTAGTTACAGTAAGTAGTTTTAAAATAGCCATATATCCTGTTACACAAAAACAGTGGGTATCTCTTATGGGCAACAATCCAAGTTATCATGAGGGAGATGATATGCCTGTTCATTATGTGAGTTGGAATAATGTACAAGAATTTATTAGAATTTTAAATGCAGCTACCGGCAAAAGTTATCGTTTACCTACGGAAGCCGAATGGGAATATGCAGCACGTGGAGGCAACCAAAGTATGAAATATAGATATAGTGGCAGCAATAATATTAATGAAGTGGCTTGGTATGAAAGGAACAGTAAAAGATCTGTCCAGCCGGTTGGCACAAAAAAACCAAATGAATTAGGCATTTACGATATGAGTGGAAATGTGAGGGAATGGTGCCAAGACGAGTATCGTAGGATATATACTAATGAACCGCAGACGAATCCACAGGGTCCACCTATAGGTACTCATAGTGCGCGCATGATGCGGGGAGGTGATGCCTGTGATACTATAGGTTTTTGCCGTGTTTCGACTCGTTTAACTTGGTTTCAAGACTACCCTGGACACCCCCCTGGATATGGTTGTATTTTTGGTTTTCGATTAGTGCACCCTGCTGAATAGAAAAGACGGTAAAATTTATTTCTCTTAATTTTTAATCCTTAATGAAAAAAAAGATAAACGAACTCACCCAAATATTAGCTTCTGAAATTATTCCTGATTTAGGTTTACTATCCGGAATTGGCGGGCAAATACTTACTTGCAGTGAGTTGTTTTTACAAAAAAAAGTATCGCAGGATTGGTTATCACACCTGCATAATGTTTTGGAAGAAAAATTATCTAACGAAGATTTTCTTTTTACTCATTGTGGCGGTTTAGCCGGTATTGGTTGGTTGTATGAGTATTTAAGCCAAAGAAAAATAATAAATCAGGATACAAACCTCCTTTTAGAAGATTTTGATATTTTTCTTGAGAAAGCGCTGAAAAACTTTATGATAGAGAAAAACTACGATTTTCTTCATGGCGGAGTGGGCATTGCGCTCTACTTTACCAAAAGAGTTGCAAAGAAAAAAGAACTTGTACCAGTACTGGCTCAGTTTGTAGAAGATTTAGAAAACATAAGCATCAAACAAAAAGATGGAACCATAAAATGGTGTTCTTTTTCGCGCAAACATATTGGCAAACAAACATATAATATCTCTATATCGCATGGCATGTCGAGTATTGTTTCAATGCTGTCAAAACTGAATAAAATAGAAGGAGTTGATAAGGGAAAAACTGAAAAATTGTTACGAGAAGCTGTACAATATATTCTTGGCCAAGAGATTGGCAAAGAAAAATATGGTAGTTACTTCACATACTATGCATTAGAAAGCACTTCCGATATTACTAAAAGTCGCTTAGCGTGGTGTTACGGCGATTTGGGAATTGCTTCCGTATTATTTCAAGCAGGCAAAACACTAGGAAAAAACATTTGGATAGATAAAGCACTGGAAATATTTATATTTGCTGCTACTATGAGACAAAACTTAGAAGATAATTTGGTTAAAGATGCGGGATTATGTCACGGCACTGCCGGTATTGGGCATATTTTTTACCGTATGTGGTGGAACACACAGCTATCTGAATTTAAAGATGCCGCAGATTACTGGTTTGAACAAACCTTAAAAATGGCTATGTTTGAAGATGGATTTGCCGGCTTTAAAGCTTCAGAAATACAAATGCCGGATGGAAAACCAACATGGGTAAACAAGTACGAATTTTTGGAAGGTATTGCCGGTATATGCTTGGCAATGTTTACCTATTATTACGAGATGGATCCCGCGTGGGATGAATGTTTACTTCTAAGCTAAGTATCTATCCATTTAAGAAAAGAGCACAAAATTTTTGTGCTCTTTCCATTCGCAGGGGAAGAGAGATTCGAACTCCCATCAACGGTTTTGGAGACCGCTATTCTACCCTTAAACTATTCCCCTTTGTGGGGGCTGTAAGGGTCGAAAATTTTCGACCCTTACGACCCGTACGTTATTATTAGTCTATTATTTTGGTTACCTGTCCTGCACCAACCGTACGTCCACCTTCGCGGATTGCGAAACGAAGATTCAAGTTGATAGCAATTTCCGATAACAATTTAACAGTAATTGTTAAGTTATCACCGGGCATTACCATTTCTACTCCTGCGGGAAGGAAAACCTCACCGGTTACGTCAGTTGTACGGAAATAGAATTGAGGACGATATTTGTTATGGAATGGCGTGTGGCGTCCACCTTCTTCTTTTTTCAAGATATACACCTCAGCTTCAAATTCTTTATGCGGTTTAATAGAACCCGGTTTCGCGATAACCATACCACGACGGATTTCATCTTTATCAATACCACGAAGTAATAGACCTACGTTGTCGCCGGCTTCACCTCTATCCAAAATTTTACGGAACATTTCTACTCCGGTAACTACGGATTTAAGTTTTTCAGCACCCATACCGATAATATCTACAGGGTCTCCTGAGTTGATAACGCCGGTTTCAATTTTTCCGGTAGCAACAGTACCACGACCGGTAATTGAGAATACGTCTTCCACAGGCATTAAGAATTCTTTATCTACGGCACGTACCGGAAGTGGAATGTAAGTATCAACAGCATCCATAAGTTCTATAATTTTTTCTACCCATGAGGGCTCCATGTTCAATCCACCTAACGCAGATCCGCGAATAACAGGCGTGTTGTCGCCATCGAATCCGTAGAATGACAAAAGATCACGGATTTCCATTTCAACAAGTTCTAATAACTCGGGGTCATCCACCAAGTCAACTTTATTCATGAACACCACCAATTTAGGAACGCCTACCTGACGCGCCAAAAGGATATGCTCTCTTGTTTGCGGCATAGGACCATCGGTTGCAGCTACCACGATGATAGCGCCGTCCATTTGTGCAGCTCCAGTTACCATGTTCTTAATGTAGTCGGCGTGGCCGGGGCAATCTACGTGTGCATAGTGACGATTAGCCGTTTGATACTCAACGTGAGACGTATTAATTGTAATACCACGTTCTTTTTCTTCCGGTGCATTGTCAATTGATGAGAAATCTCTTTTTTCTGATAGGCCTTTTTCAGCTAATACCGTAGTGATAGCAGCTGTTAAGGTTGTTTTGCCGTGGTCAATGTGACCAATTGTACCCACATTTACGTGGGGTTTGGTGCGTTCAAATTTTGCTTTTGCCATTGTTTTATCAATTAAAAGGTTATTAAATATTCTATTATTACATAGAGGTTGTTTTCCTTTTGAGCCATTGACGAGAGTTGAACTCGTGACCCCTTCCTTACCAAGGAAGTGCTCTACCTCTGAGCTACAACGGCTAATAGCCCCAATGTTTTATTTTTGGGGCTGCAAAAATATACTTTTTTTTATATTAAAATTCTTTTAGGAATATTTCTCTCCGAAATCAAGTTTAACATCGTTAGCGTATTGCCTAATCTGTTGTTCTTCAGAGCGTTTGCAAATTAATAGCACATCGTCGGTATCTACTACAATAAAGTCTTCCAAACCTTGCAAAACCGTAACTTTATAAGGCTTTGCATTCACAATGCAGCCTTTGGTATCGTAAGTTTTCACGCGCTTGCCAACAATAGAGTTCTGGTTATCGTCTTTGGGGTTAATATCGTAAAGGGCGCCCCAGGTTCCTAAATCCGACCAGCCAAACTCAGCGGCATACACGTGCACATTTTGCGCTTTTTCCATAATGCCGTAGTCTACAGAGATATTTCTGCACATTTCATAAATTCTTTGAATGAATGCAGCTTCATCGGGTGTATTATACAATCCGTCTCCTTGTTTAAACAACGAATCTACTTCCGGTAAAAACTTTTGAAAAGCTACTTCTACTGTTTTCAGCGACCACATAAAGATGCCTGCATTCCAAAGAAAATCACCACTTTCAATAAATTGCTGCGCCATTTCTAACTGCGGTTTTTCCGTAAAAGTTTTTACTTCATAAATCGCACTATTTTTTTCATACACCTTGTCTTCATTATATTGAATATATCCGTATCCGGTATTCGGGTAAGAAGGGCGAATGCCGATGGTAAGCAACCATGGATTTTGCTCTACTGTTTGCAATCCATTATTAATTACATCTATAAAAACATCTTCTTTTAAAATAACATGGTCAGACGGCGCTACTACAATAACCGCATTTGGATTTTTAGCTTTGATTTTGTAGTTTGCATATGCAATGCAAGGAGCGGTGTTGCGTCTTGCCGGTTCCAGCACAATCTGATCGTCTTGCATATCGGGCAATTGTTGTTTAACCAACTCTTTATACATGGCGTTGGTTACCACATAAATATTTTCTTTGGGACAAATTTTAATAAATCTGTCGTAAGTCTTTTGAATAAAAGTACGTCCATCTCCAAGAATATCAATAAATTGCTTAGGAGTTTCCGTTTTGCTCATGGGCCAAAAGCGCACACCTATTCCGCCGGCCATAATTACACAATAGTAGTTTTTGTTCATGAATTTTATTTTTGACATGTAAACGATTTTTCAATGGAATTAGTATAATAGTGGTTAGTGGCTAATGATTAATGGTTTGTGATTTAAGGTTTGGTTTAAATATTTTTGTTTTTTTGCGCGTTACTTCATTAAAATAATAGTTCTAATAATCATGTTTAAAAAGAGCTTTTTAGTTTTCATTTTTTTATTTCCCGTCATGGCATTTATTGCCACACAGGTATCACAATCAAAACAATCATCTGGTTTTGGCGGAGTTATTTATGGACAAAACCTTCTTACTAATTCGCTACAAAGCGACGATCTTATTTCTGAATTTTTAAAACTTTCTGTAAAGCAACTTGTAGATACCGGAAATTACTATTTTAAAAAAAACAGTCATGATACAGCATTAATTTGTTACAGCCTGCTTATTAATACCCCTTTCAAAAATAGTGATTTTGAGCAACAAAAAATAGTGATTGAAGCATATAATAAATCGGCGGTTATTTATTATTATGTGTGTGATTATCGCAGTTCTTACGATTTTTTGATTAAAGCGTTACTCCTCTGCGAAAAATTTAATCATGATTCATGTCTTGCAAGAATTTATACAAATATAGGAAACATTTATTATCGTTTTTACAAGCATGATTTGGCAAAATCGTATTACTCAAAAGCATTGAATTTTCCTCAGGATAGTGCATCTATTGTTGTTTTATTAAATAATATTGGCGCTGTTGAATTGGAAAACGACAACACAGACAGCGCGGCTTACTATCTAAGTAAGGCTTTGCAAGCCAGTAAACTGCATAACAATTTTCTTTTATACAGTATATGGAATAATATAGCATCGCTTTATCAAAAAATGCAACTTTATGATTCGGCGTTTTATTATTACCGTTTATTATTAAATAATAATCAACTTGAAAAAGAAGAAGAAGCTGAAAATTTATCATGCTTGGGCAAGCTTTTTTTTGAAATTAATAAAACAGACTCGGCTTTATTTTATATTGATTTATCGAATACCATTGCCAAAGAAAATAACTTTTTAAGAATCTTAGCAGAAAACTATCTTGTTTTATCAAAAATTGAAGAAGCGAGAGGACGTACAACGAAAGCATTTGAACACTTTAAGAAATACAGCGGTTTAAAAGATTCAATACTTAATGTGGCAAATTTCGGAGATATCAATCAGTTACAGAGGCTGTATGAGGTTTCTAAAACCAATCAACAAATAGAGCAACTTGTTTTCGAACAGCAAGTCAAAGAACGCACCATTCGTTATCAAAAAATTATTTGGCTCATTACATCATGCGTTTTAATATTGGTAACCATCGGATTGTTATTTATCTATTTACAAAAAAGAAGTCTTAGTAGAGCTTATAAAGTATTGTTTGAAAAGAATCTTAAAATTATTGAACTTCAAGGTAATTCATCGGAAAGGCATTTGGAAAAATATAAAGACAGCACTCTTAAAGATGAAATGCATGATAAGCTTTTAGATAGAATTTTAACGCTTATGGAGGATACGACAATAGTATGCGATACCGAATTTTCTTTAGACAGATTAGCAGAATTAGTAGAATCTAATCAAACTTATGTTTCACAAGTTATTAATGCAGCATTAAAAAAGAACTTCCGTTCGTTTTTAAATGATTACAGAATACGGGAAGCGCAACGATTGTTTTCGGAACTTGACCTTACAAAATATACCATTGCGTCAATTGCTCAGAGGGTAGGCTATAAATCTCCAACTACTTTTCGCACTACCTTTAAAGAGATTACCGGTGTAACGCCTAACTTTTATTTTAAATCCATTCAAGAACAAACAGAGAGGATTTAAAAACTTTAAAGATTTAAAAACTTGATGGTTGTAATTCGTCATTAAATCTAATTAAGCCAAATTTATCAATTTGGCTCTCAAATCATGTTTGATGTAATATGCTGTGATGGCAAACTTGTTTTTTTGCACTTGGTTTTTAACCCCTGTGTTTTAAAATTTTAACTTTTGCTATCATTAAAATATAATAAATATGAAAAACAACTATTCACTTCTTTTTTTATCCGTTTTTTTTATAATTGGGAACGTTACATCGATTTCCGCGCAACAATCCGTTACAGCTTCGGGTGGGAATGCCACCGGAACAGGCGGTAGTGTCTCGTTCGCTATCGGACAATTAGGCTATCAAAATTATTCCGGAAATGCCGGCTCGGTTCTTGAAGGCGTACAGCAGCCTTACGAAATTTTTGAACTAAGCATTGCCGACCATGTGGGTATTGCTCTTGATTGCCAAGTATATCCGAATCCAACAAACGACGTGCTTCAATTACGAATTACAAATTACGAATTACAAATGGGAAGCGGTGTGTGGTACGCGGTGTGCGATTTGACCGGAAGACAAATTATACAGCAAGAAATTGTGGAAGAACTTACGGAAATTTCAATGGGCAATCTGTCGAAAGGAACCTATCTTTTGAATATTATGATAGATAACCGACCGGCAAAAGCATTCAAAATAATTAAAAATTAAAAATTATACCCATACACCTATTAATCATTAACCCCAAAAATATAATTAACATGAAAAATCTTTATTCTTTAATTCAAACAGCCGCATTCCTGTTTTTGTTAACCCTTTACTTTGTACCGGTTTTGGCACAAGTTCCCGAAAAGATGAGTTATCAGGCAGTAATACGTAACAGTAGCGACCAATTGGTAAAAAACCAACAAATAGGTATGCGAATTTCAATCCTGAAAGGCTCAACCGAGATTTATAGCGAAACCCAAACGCCCACCACTAATGGTAATGGATTGGTAACCATCGAAATTGGCGATGGTTCAGGGTTTAGTGCAATAAATTGGAACGAGGGCATCTATTTTCTGAAAACAGAAACCGATCCCGCCGGAGGCGCCAATTATACCATTGCGGGCACAAGTCAGTTGTTGAGTGTGCCTTATGCGTTGTATGCCAAAGTATCCGGTAGTAGTTTGCCCGGTCCACAAGGACCAGAGGGCCCGCAAGGAGCTGCCGGCGCGCAAGGTCCTAAAGGAGATAAAGGAGACGCCGGTGATCCGGGACCTCAGGGAGAATCAGGACTATCGGTAACCGGTTATACCATAGGCGATATGATGTTTTGGAGTGGAACGGAATGGACACTGGTACTGTCGGGCTCATTAGGTCAAGTGCTTACGATGGGGACAGGCAACATTCCCGTTTGGTCCACTTTAGACATACCCGTAATCATTCCTCCTACCGTAGTTACGGAAAGTGCAACGGATATAACAACTACTACCGCAATGCTGAACGGAATTGTTGAGCAGGGAACACACAGTATTATAGAAAAAGGATTTCAATGGAAAGGCGTAACCGATACCAACTGGGAAACTATTGTAATTGTTTCTACTGAAATGGCAGCTTTATTAGAAGGTTTAACTCCTGACTCTCAATATGAATACAAAGCTTATGCCAATACGCTGAGCGATAGTTTTGAAGGGCAAATCATCAATTTCTCTACGCTCCCCATAACCCATATACTTACTTTTAATGCCAATGGCGGCGAAGGAAATATGACCGCTCAAGTATTTGTTCATAATATCGCACAAAATATTAATTCAAATACATTTACGAGAACCGGACATACCTTTGCCCATTGGAATACCGAAGCCAACGGCACCGGAACCACTTATACCAACGGCGCTAATCTTACACTTACTGCCAACTTAACATTGTTTGCGCAATGGGAAGCAGAAGTGATACCTGCCATACCCTGTCCAGACGCACCTACCGTTACCGACATAGATAATAATACTTACAGCACGATTTTAATTGGAACACAATGTTGGATGAAAGAAAACTTGAGAACGACAAAATATAAAAACGGCAATGCACTTACTTTGTCCACGTGGGGCATAGGGTTCTTAATTGGCTCTGATAACATGTGTTACTATAATTTTGATGCATCTACTGCGGAGATATACGGCGCTTTTTATAATTGGAATACTTTTAATACTGGAAACCTGTGTCCTGACGGTTGGCATGCACCTTCTCAAGATGAATGGACTGTATTACAAAATTATTTGATTGCAAACAGTTATAACTGGGACAATACTAATTCCGGTAATAAAATAGCCAAATCAATGGTGTCGGTAGCCCCGGGGGATAAAGGTTTATGGGAAACATCAACAGGCAACGGATACCCCGGAAATACAACCGGTGCAGGTGAGTCTCAAAGAAATAAAAGTGGATTTTCAACTATTCCGGCATGTCAAATAGATATGATTAATCATAGTGTTTGGAGCCAAAATATAAATAAAAGCGCTACATTTTGGAGTACCGGAGAAAACCCGGACTATAATTTTGGTTGTTTTTGGTATATTGACTATGACGATGTTGCTTTTAATTCTGATGAAGATCTCAAAGGAATTGGAAGGTCTGTGCGTTGCATAAAAGACTGAGCCATAGAAATCAGATGGTTGCAATTCGTCATCGAATCAAACCAAATTTATCAATTTGACTCCGAAATCACATCCAAAGAGATATGTCTTGTTTGCAAACTTACTTTTTTTTGCATCCACATTCACTTTGAAATTTACCGGAAAAGAAAATATTGACATTATTAGAATCATACAATTAATCCATTATTATTAATCAAAATTATTACTTTATGAAAAAATTATTATTATCTGTGATGATGTTCTTCTTCTTTTTGGCGGCAAGTTACCCACAAGCGACCAACTTCCCCTTAGTAGAAGGTTTTGAAAGTTTAACCTTTCCGCCCCCGGGCTGGACGACTCATAGTACCGGAACAGGTTGGGTAAACTGGGCGCCGTATGCACATAGCGGAGAAGCCTCTGCCTCTCATCAATATGCTCAGGGAATGCAAGACGGTTGGTTGATCTCACCAAAAATAAAATTACCGAACAACTTGGAATCTTTGCTCGAATTTTGGTCTTCTAATCGTTATGTGAACTCTCATTACCATAATGGAATTTGGATATCAACCACAGATGCATCTGTTGAGTCGTTTACGTTATTAAAACAATTAACCAAACCTGACGAGGTTTCTGATCCATGGAAAAAAATTGTTATTTCCTTGAGCGATTATGCAGGAGAATACATTTATATAGGATTCAGATATATGGGCAATGACGCCGATAACTGGTGGATTGACGATGTGTCGGTTAAATTAGCAGGCATTGATGGTGCGGTAACAAGATTTTACAGTGCAGCTTCTCCAATGGCAGAGGAACCATTTCTTTACAAAGCAGTTATAGAAAATGTAGGCACCCAGCCTTTAACAGGTTACACTGTTAAATTGATGGATGATGCGAATAATGTATTGGCGGTTAGCGAATCCGGACCTAACCTCTCTTTGGGCGCAACGGCCCATATTAATATAAGCTGGACGGCGCCGGCTGCAGGTACTTATTTCTTGCGTGCTGTTTTAGATATGCCCGGAGATGTAAATCCGTACAACAATACGTCATCTGTTTTGGAAGTAAACATAAAGCCTAATACAGGCAGTTTATATGAAGGTCCTATCGGTACAGGTATGGCTATGTCATTTCTTCCGATAAACTTTGATTACAGGCACAGCAGAACGCAAAGTATATTTTTTGACCACGAAATAATGGGCAGATTGGGTACAATTTTCCAGATACAATATTTTAACAATTTTGTTCACGAAATAGGTTATATACCTATGCAAATATGGTTGGCTAACACTACCGTATCCTCGCTTGATACATGGCTTCCCGCATCCGAGTTTACGCTTGTATTTGACGGAGAAGTATATTTTCCGATAGGAAAAAATACCATAACCATTCCGTTGGATATTCCTTACGAATATACCGGAAATAACCTGGTTGTAATGACAAATTGTCCAAGTGGTGAAAGTTCCTCGTCAAACAATTTATTTTATTGTACATTAACAGAGGAAATTTGGCACAGAAGCCGCTTTTATTTCAGCGATGATTCGGAATTTAACTGGGCACAAACGGGTGCGAGCGGTAATTGGCATCCAAATATGGTATGTAGTTTTGCTCTTGAAGGTTTAGGAAGCGTATCGGGTACCGTTACGGATGGAACAACACCTCTTGAAGGCGCACAAGTTGAAATAGTAGGTACAAACTTAAACCGTATAACTAATAATGAAGGAAACTACAATTTTAGCATCGTGTTGCCGGGTACTCAGCAAATCAAGGCAAGCAAGTTCGGATATGCAGATGCAACAAGTTCCGTAACGGTTGTTGCCGCTAACAACACTACGGCAGATATCGTTTTAACGCCTCTTTCAACCTATACGATAAGCGGTAAAGTAACAGGGAATGATGCTCCCGGAGGACTTCAGGGTGTTACCATAAAACTCTCCGGATACGATGATTACAACGTTGTTACCGATGCAGCGGGAAACTATTCTATTTCTAGTGTTTACGGAGATTTTAGTTATAACATTAAGGCTGAATTAAGCGGGTATGGAACTTATGTTTCAACGGTTGAGGTAAATGCTAATGCAACCCACAATATAGAGCTTATCGAAATTCCTTATCCCGTACTCAATCCTGTGGCAAAGGTAGTGGGCACTGATGCTGTTATTACCTGGGGAGAACCTCAAGAGATTGTAACGTTTCGATACGATAACGGAATTTGTACCGGACAGTTGGGATTTAATTTTAATGCGGCTCCAAGAGGCGTATTGGGCGCCTGCCACAGAGCAAACGCAGAACTCCGAAAAATGTCGTGGTACTTAACCGACATAGCCGGCGAGCATACTGCTGCAAATCTGTTTATTTTTGATTTGGATGCGGCAGGACAGCCCACCAATAAGATTATTTTTTCGGCGCTCAATGTTCCTACCACTGTTTCGCAATGGTGTGAATATGAATTTCCGGAACCCATATCAACGCCAAATGGATTTTTCATTGCCATGAGCCATGAGACAACATTCTTATCCTTAGGAACCACAACGCCTGATAATGAATATCCGTTCTTGCCGGGAACAAACTTTGTTACTTCGGATTATGATTCAGTGGCGTTTTCAGCTTTAGAAAACGCGGGTTTTAAGATAAACTTCATGCTTCGCGCAGAAGGCTATGTGCTCGGAAAATCCGCTCAATTCGGATACTTTGCTCCCTCTGCACAAAAAACATCTTCCTTGATTCATAATGATATGACATCGGCACAACTTGTGTTCACTCCGTCGGATCCTGTTGCTACGGAACCTCCTGTTTCTAAAACCAAATCGAAATCACTTATCGGCTATGTGATTTACAGACTGATCGAAAATGATCCGGAGCCCTCATGGACAGAGCTTTCCACCCATGTTACGGGATTTAGTTATACCGATAATGAATGGATTACACTGCCGGAGGGGAGGTACCAATATGCCGTAAAAGCCATTTACACAGGAAATGTGATGTCTGAGGCAAGATTAAGCAATGTTTTAGTAAAAGCAACATATCCGGTAACTTACAACACCTCTGCAAATGGTACGTTAACTGTTACCGCAAATGGAAATACCGTTGCCAACGGTACGTTAATTGATCATGGAACAGTATTAACAATTATTGCCACACCTGATCCTAATTACAAACTATTGACCTTAACTGTCAATGGAAATAATTTTGCAAATAATAGTATGTATACGGTAGTTTCAGCCACGCATATCGAATGTAACTTTGAAGGAGTTGGAGTTAAAGAAAATTCTTTATCTGATGTTATAGTTTACAGCTATCAGAATTCAGTTTATATTAAAAATGAAAAAAATGTTGCACTAAAGTCGGTAGAAATTATTGATATAACAGGTCGTGTAGTATATCGAAGCGTTATTAATGATGTTGAAACAGTGGTTACTCTTCAAGTTGCTACCGGAATTTATAATGTGAATTTAATGTCGCAAGACAACACAATTTTTACTACGAAAATTTTAATACATAATTAAAATTTGGTTAGATTTTATTTGGTGGGGGGCTGCTTGAAAAGGTAGCCCCTTTTTTGCTGTGAATTTATAAGATTCTATGAACCCCCGCACCATACTCACATTGTAACAACGCTTTAATTTTCTCATAATCATCAATACAGTTCACAAAATCCAGCGCATTGGATTCAATAATTAAGATAGGAAACCGGGCGCGTTGCCTAAAAAAAGTCAAATAATTTTCCTGAATAGATTCCAAATAGGCCGCTTGAATCTCCTGCTCATATTCCCGGCCTCTTTTTGCAATATTTTTCAATAGATTTTCCGGAGTATTGTACAAGTAAATAAGAAGATCGGGTTTGGGCAAAAAATCGGAAATAATTTCGTAAACCTTTAAAAAAAGATTGTATTCATCTTGTTGTAAATTGTTTTTCGCAAAAATAGCGCATTTATCAATAAAATAATCGGCAACTACTAGATCGGTAAATAAATCTCGCCTCGACAGCAAGTTTTTTAATTGCTGATACCTGTCTGTTAAGAACGTCATTTCCAAAGGAAAAGCATAGTGCGTGGGATCTTTATAGAACTTAGCCAAAAAAGGATTGTCTGCAAATCTTTCTAGTATCAATTCCGCATTAAAATCGGCTGCCAACATTTTAGCTAATGTGGTTTTTCCGGCGCCGATGCAGCCTTCGATGACGATGTAATTATATTTCATAAGCGGTATGAGGTTTGCGGTTTATAGGTTTAAGAAGGTGGGTAATCCCCTCCAAATTTTGAAGGGGTGCCCGAAGGGCAGGGTGGTTTATATAAATTTATTATTCTTCAAACAATAAATCTTTATGCCTCGCATAATTTCGCCATTTTTCCAGTACTGCCGCAAAATCCGCAGGCAACTCCGAATCGAAAAATATGGGTTTTCCGGTGGTGGGATGTATCAGTCCTAATTGTTTGGCGTGTAGCGCTTGTCTGGGCATAAGTTCAAAGCAATTTTTCACGAATTGCTTATATTTTGTAAAAGTAGTGCCTTTAATAATTTGGTCGCCGCCATAGGTTTCATCGCTAAAAAGTGGGTGTCCTGTAGATTTGAGATGCACGCGAATTTGGTGCGTTCTGCCGGTTTCCAACTGACATTCAAGCAGCGTAACGTAGCCGAAACGCTCTAACACTTTCCAATGGGTTACGGCGTATTTACCATATTCACTATCAGTAGGAAAAGTGTCCATGATAAGCCGGTCTTTTAAATTTCGCCCTACATTTGCAATAATGGTACCTTGCTCTTCGTCGAAATCGCCCCACACCAATGCCCAATATTTTCTTTCAATGGTATGATTCGAGAACTCGCGCGCAATCTTCATTTGCGCTTCTTCATTTTTTGCAACCACCATAATGCCGGATGTATTTTTATCAATACGATGCACTAAAAGTGGGCGTATCGGTTCGCCGTCTTTTGTAAGCTGATTTTGAAAACGGTAAGTAAGTGCATTCACCAAAGTTCCCGTATAATTGCCGTACGCGGGGTGAACCACCAAACCGGCAGGTTTATTAATAATGATAAGATCTTCGTCTTCGTAAGGAACCTCCAACGGAATATCTTCCGCAATAATCTCTATGTCTCTGGGGGGACTGGGCATCAAAATGGTGATTTCATCACCCGGTTTCACCTTATAATTTTGCTTTTCCGGTGTACCATTTACCAAAATACAACCGGCTTTCGCCGCATATTGTATTTTACTCCGCGACGTATTTTGAATAAGATTAAGCAGATACTTGTCCATGCGCATCAATTCTTGTCCGCGATCTACCGTAAACTTGTAATGTTCGTATAATTCGTCTTTTTCTTCTGTCTGCATAAAGAATTTTTCTTTTTTTGTGATTGCAAATATGCAATTTTTTATTGAACTAAAATTGTTTATCTGATGAAAAAAGTAATTTTGGTATGATGCCTGACAATCTTATAGTAATCAAAGGCGGCGCTTACAACGACAGAAAAGCGAAATAACTGCACAACAAAAAGCGCATTTTTTTTCAAAATCGTTAATTTTGTTGTGCATTTTTATACTTTTGCCAAAAATTTATTTTTTCAAAAATGAAAATACTCTATCAGAAATTTGAAACACTTTTGCAAAATACCCCCACAGATTTTAAAAGATATTTGTACGAAAAAATACCGTGGGGAAGCCGTATGATCGGAATTATCGGTGCACGCGGCGTAGGTAAAACAACTATGATTTTACAACACATCAAGCAAAATTTGAATAATAAGAATACGCTGTATGTGTCGGCAGATGACATGTATTTTGCAGAAAATAAGCTCATTGATTTTGCAGATGAGTTTTATAAAAATGCCGGCGAGTATTTATTTATTGACGAAATTCATAAATATGCCGATTGGTCGCGTGAGTTGAAAAATATTTACGATTCGTTCCCCACATTGAAAATTGTTTTTACAGGTTCGTCGGTATTGGATATTCTTAAAGGTAGCGCCGATTTAAGCCGCCGCGCCTTAATTTACAAGTTGCAAGGACTTTCGTTTCGCGAATACCTAAAATTCTTTCATAGTTGTGATACAGAGACTTTTACATTACAACAGATTATCAATAATGAAGCGAAGCTTACAAATATAAAACACCCGCTACCATTGTTTAACGATTATTTGAAACGCGGCTACTATCCTTTTGGGCTTGAAGAAGAAATGAATTTACGTTTAGGGCAAATTATTGTACAAACGCTCGAAATAGACATTCCGCAATATGCCAACCTGAACGTGGGAACGAGCCGAAAATTGAAACGCTTGCTTGCCATTATCGCTGAAAGTGTACCGTTTAAGCCGAATTTTACAAAAATAGCCAATATAATTGACGTAAGCCGCAATTCGTTAGATGATTACTTTCTGTTTATGGAACAGGCGGGGCTTATCGGTCGGTTACGAAACGAAACCGGCGGTATCCGCGGATTGGGAAAAATTGATAAAGTATATTTAGATAATACAAATATTGCTTTCAATTTAGCAGGAGATAGTTCAAACACCGGCAATATCCGAGAAACTTTTTTCTTCAATCAGATGCGCGTAAATAATGAGATAATCTCTTCAAAAACAGCCGATTTTATCATTAACGATTATAATTTTGAAGTAGGAGGTAAAAACAAACGACAAAAGCAAATCGAAAAAAACGCCAAGTCGTTTGTGGTAAAAGATGACATAGAGTTTGGTTATCTCAACGTTATTCCGCTTTGGGCTTTTGGATTGAATTATTAAACTCTTTACTTGAATCACAAAATGATCCCCCCGCCTACCACATCCTCCCCATCATAAAAAACAGCAGATTGCCCGGGAGTTACCGCAGAAACAGGCTGGTCAAAATCGCAACGCAATTTATTGCCTTCTTGAGTGATAGTTGCCATAGTTCCGGCATCTTTGTAACGGATGCGAACCAATGCACGGCAGTTTTCGGGAAGTGCTTCGTATTTTAAGATGTTAAAATCCGTTACAAATAATGTCTGAGACAACAGTTCCTCTTTTTCGCCCAAAATTACTCTGTTGTTTTCCGGATCTAACTGCGTTACGTAAATAGGATGACCCACAGCTACTTCCAATCCTTTTCGTTGCCCGATAGTGTAAAACGGATAACCACGGTGTTTTCCCAACCATTTTCCGTTTTTGTCGCAAATAACGCCCCCATGCAACACCTCGCACGCCTCAGGGCGTTGCATTTGCAAAAAGCTTCGATAATCTCCGTTGGGAATGAAGCAAACATCGTAACTTTCTCTCTTTTCAGCAATTGAAATGATACCGAAAGAGCGGGCAAGCGCTTTAACTTCCTCTTTGGTAAACCCGCCCAACGGAAAAAGGCAACGCGATAATTGCGCCTGCGACATTTTCCACAACACATACGATTGGTCTTTCGTAACATCTTGGCCACGAGAAACAAAATATCTGCCGTTTTCATTTTTTACGCGAAGATAATGCCCGGTGGCTACTTTCTCACAACCCAACTTTTCGGCGTAGTGAAATAATGTGCCGAATTTCATGGTGGGATTGCACAGCACGCACGGGTTGGGAGTTCGTCCCGCAAAATATTCATCTACAAAATCTTGAATAATTAAATTGGCAAATTCCTCTTGAATATCTACTACATGATGTTCAATATTCAGCTTTTCTGCCAACTTTTGCGCATCTGCAATAAAATCGTTATCCGGTTTTGCGCCTGCTTTGCCGTGGTATGTTTTTTCATAACTCCACATTTTTAGCGTTATGCCGATAACTTCGTAGCTGGCTTGTTGCAAGAGAAATGCTACGACGGAGCTGTCCACGCCGCCGCTCATAGCTAACAATACTTTGGATTTTTTATTAAGATTTTCTTGCATTAATTTCTTCGTGAATTTTTGAGGCTAATTCAAAATCCTCACTGTCAATGGCGCCTTGCAAAAGTTGCTCTAATTCTACCAAAGGCATCTCTTGGAGTTTATTTTCAATATAATGCTCCAATTCTTCGGGGTGGAGATCAACCTCCGGATGAATATTTTCTACTTTTTCCTCTTCTTGACATGATTCGACCGCCAATTTTTCAAAAATATCTTCTCTGATAAAAATAGGCGCCTCCATTAATAACGCAATCGCAACGGCATCAGAGGTTCGGGAATCCAATTCAAAATTGCCGTCTTCATTTTCAAGTAGTAAATGTGCAAAAAATACGCCTTCGTCATAGTGATAAATCATAACTTTACTTAATTGATAACCGGCGTGTTGCATAAAATTTTTAAACAATTCATGGGTGCCGGGGCGCCGTGTTTGAATTTTATTGAGCAACAAAACCAACGTTCGCGCTTCTTGCGATCCAATGACGATGGTCATTTCGCGGTTGCCGCCTTTTTCATGCACAATTAAAGCAAATGCCTCCGATGGCGCTTGCGAACCCTCCACATCAAGAACTTCTAACTCAATATATTTTATACTCATTTTGAAGAAGTTTTTGGTTTGGGCTCCACATAATGAGGAATATTATTTTTGTTAATGAAAGAATAAACTAATAATCCTAAGCCAATAATAATGAATGGAATACTAAGCCACTGCCCAATATTCAACGTCATTCCGATTTCGTTTTGCACTTGCACTTCTTTTACAAATTCAATAAAGAAGCGGGCGGTAAAAATCACCGTAAGCAAAATTCCCATGGTTCTTCCGGCAGGAATATTCCCTTTCGTGATTTTAAAATAATAGATTAACATGAAGATATAGAGCGCAAAATAGACGAGCGATTCGTACAGTTGTGCGGGATGGCGCAGTGTGTCGGCAACCCCATAACCACCGTAAATAAAATTAAATGCCCAAGGCACTTCTGTAATGCTGCCTACAATTTCGTGATTCATTAAATTGCCCAACCGCACCATTGCCGCCGCAATGGGAATAACGATACACAACCGGTCTAACAGCCACAATGCGTTCATTTTATGCTTCCAAGCGAAATAAGTGAGAAACAGAATCAATGCAATAACCGCCCCATGACTTGCCAACCCTTGATACCCGATGAAATTCCAATCCGCATCAAATGGAAGTATCACTTGTAACGGATGTTTGAGTAACTCTTGAGGTTCATAAAATAAAAAGTGCGCCAACCGAAGTCCGACGATCGTCCAAACAATGCACCAAATCGAAAGTTTGTCCAGCAGTTGCTGCGATAATTTCTCCGTTTTAAAAATATTCGAAAGTGTTAAATAGGCTAAGAAAAATCCTAAAGCCAGCAACAAACCGTACCAACGAACGGAGAAACTGCCGAGTGAAAACAGTTCGGGGGGGATTGACCAGGTGATGTAGTTTAGTATTGGAAACATAGATTCGGGGTTTGCGGCAAATTAACATAAAATCTTCCAATTATACAAGATGGGATAAAAATTAACACTATTTTTGCCCCTTAATTTTTCACTGTTTTAACCGTATGCTCACTATCCCCAAAACACGCCTCTTCATAGAAAAGAAAAAAGGCTTTCAAGTAGAAGCCGAATCATTGAAAAATGAACTTAACGATAATCTTCATTTGCATATTCATGAATTGCGGTTGATTAATGTGTATGATGTTTTTAATGTAGATGAAAAATTGTTGGAAAATGCTACGGTATCGGTGTTTTCGGAGCCGGTGACGGATGATGTAACGGTAGGGGCGCAAAATTTTGCGCCCCTACATACGGATGTGCCCCATTTCGCCATCGAATTTTTACCCGGACAATTCGACCAACGCGCCGATAGCGCCGTGCAATGTTTGAAACTGATTGACCCGAAAAGCGAAGCGATCATCAAAAGCGCCAAATTAATTTTGTTGGATAATTCTGTTTCTGATGAAGATTTGAAACGCATTAAAAAATACTGCATCAACGAAGTAGAAGCGCGAGAAAAAGATATGAATGTTTTAGATGCTTCCGAAAATGTGGATATTGCAGAGATTCCTGTTTTTAATGGTTTTATAGAATTTTCTGAAAAAGAGATTGAAAGTTTTAGAAAGAAACACGGTTTGGCAATGTCGCCGGAAGATATTTTGTTTGTGCAACAATATTTTAAAAACGAAGAAAGGCGCAATCCCACCGAAACAGAAATCAAAGTATTAGATACTTATTGGAGCGATCATTGCAGGCATACAACTTTTGAGACTGAAATAAAGAATGTTATATTTGCGCCATCTCAATTTCAAGAACAATTGCAACATGCTTTTGAAAAATATTTGGAATTGAGAAATATAGTGCACGGCGGCAAAAAGCCGATAACCTTGATGGACATGGCAACCATTTGCGGCAAATATGAGCGCAAAACCGGCAACTTGGAAGACATGGAAGTTTCGGACGAAATTAACGCGTGCAGTGTGTATGTAGATGTGGACGTGGACGGAAAACCGGAAAAATGGTTGTTGATGTTTAAAAACGAAACACACAACCATCCTACTGAGATTGAGCCTTTTGGCGGCGCATCTACTTGCGTGGGCGGTGCCATTCGCGATCCGTTGAGCGGCAGAAGTTACGTATATCAAGCGATGCGTGTTACCGGCGCCGGTGATATTACCGAGCCTGTTGAAAATACGATGGAAGGGAAATTGCCACAGTGTGTTATTTCGAAAGTTGCGGCGCATGGCTACTCTTCTTACGGCAACCAAATTGGATTGGCTTGTACGCACGTTCGCGAAATTTACCACGAAGGTTACAAAGCGAAACGCATGGAAATTGGCGCGGTAATAGGCGCAGTTCCCGCAGATTATGTGCGCCGTGAAAAACCGCAAGCCGGCGACATCGTTATCATGTTTGGCGGAAAAACCGGGCGCGATGGCGTTGGCGGCGCTACCGGATCTTCAAAAGAACACACGGAAACTTCGTTGGAGTTATGCGCGGCTGAGGTGCAAAAAGGTAACGCTCCCGAAGAGCGCAAGATACAACGCCTGTTTCGTAACCCTGAGGTTACCCGATTGGTTAAAAAATCGAACGATTTTGGCGCGGGCGGCGTAAGCGTTGCTATTGGCGAACTGGCAGATGGCTTGGAAATTGACCTCAACGCCGTGAAAACCAAATACAAAGGTTTGAACGGCACAGAATTAGCAATCAGCGAATCGCAAGAACGCATGAGCGTGGTGGTTGCTCCCGAAGATGTGGAAATATTCATTGAATATTGTAGAAAAGAGAATATTGAAGCTACCGTTATTGCCCACATTACCAACGACCACCGTCTGAAAATAAATTGGAATGGAAAAACGATTGTGAATATTTGCCGCGAATTTATTAACACATCGGGGGTTCGGCAAAAAACGAATGTATGGGTTGGGGTTGGGCGACAAACATTTTTAACCACAAAGGGCACAAAGAGTGCGCCAAGTACGCCGGGAATAAATGAACTTATTTCAGACTTTTGCGTCCGTTGCGAAAATCCTTCGCGTACCTTTCGATCAATGGATACTCCGATGCAACAACAAGTAGAAAACATATTATCCGATTTAAATGTAGCTTCCCAACAAAACATGATCGAAATGTTCGACTCTACCGTTGGATCAACCACAGTATTAATGCCTTTTGGCGGAAAATATCAATTGACGGAAACGCAAGCAAGTGTACAAAAATTACCGGTACGTCACGGATTTACAGACACTTGCAGCATTATGTCGTTTGGCTACAATCCTTTTATTTCAGAACGTTCACCGTTTCACGGAGCACAGTACGCCATTATTGAATCTTTAGCAAAATTAGTGGCAACAGGTGGCGATTACCGCAAAGTTCGCTTCACTTTTCAGGAATATTTTGAAAAACTCGGCAAAGATAAAGAAAAATGGGGCAAGCCGTTTGCCGCATTGTTGGGCGCCATAACCGTTCAAAACTTTTTTGGGCTGCCTGCCATTGGTGGAAAAGATTCTATGAGCGGAACTTTCAAAGATTTGAATGTGCCGCCTACTTTGGTTTCGTTTGCCGTTGCCACCGCAAAAGCCTCAAACATCATCTCTCCCGAATTTAAAAAAACAGGAAATCATATTTATTTTGTTAAACATCAGCCTGATACATTAGGAAATCCTAATTTTGAACAATTAAAGGAGGTTTTTAATTTTATGGTTGAAAATATTCATAATAAAAAAATTATCTCTGCTTTTACTTGTCAGTTCGGCGGTATTATAGAAGCATTGTGCAAAATGAGTTTTGGTAATGATCTTGGCTTTAACATTCATACTCAAGAAGATCTATTTTGCTACAATTACGGAAGTTTTGTGGTAGAAACCGAACAGGAACTGCATACTAAACATGCCATTTATCTTGGAAAAGTAGCCGATTCATTCATCATTAATGATGAAAAAATAGATAAAAAGGCGTGTTTGAAGGCGTGGCAAAGTAAGTTTTAGTAAGTTGATTACAATAAATCCCAATACTCAATCGCCCTTCTCGTATGTGGAATGACGATAGAGCCACCCACCAAGTTTCCGATAGCCAAAATTTCAAAAAATTGTGCACGCGTTACACCTAATTGATGACACTTTTCGATGTGATATTTCACACAATCATCGCAACGCAGGACCAAGGAGGAAACCAAACCAAGCATTTCTTTTGTTTTGGCGTCTAAAGCTCCGTCTTCGTATGTTCTTGTATCTAAGTTAAAAAATCGCTTAAAAAACAAGTTATCTTCGTCTAAAATTACTTGATTCATTTTAGCGCGGTAGGTGCGAAATTCGTCTATTTTGTTCATACGGCTGCAAAAATAGCAATTTTTGTCAATGTAAAAATTAGCGCTATTTAAGTTCCTATAACTTTTTCAAAATCTTATACAAAAGCTCCTTAAGTTCACTTTGTTGCTTTAGGGCTTTTTAAGATAGTAGCCAGCATGTAAAGTCCTTGTTCGGTAAAAGCTTTGGGAGATACGGTAGAATGTTTTAATTTACTGAACCGGTCAAAACTTTTGACCAGTTCATTCTTTTCATTCTGATCGGTTTCCATAATAAACTCTTCGGGAAACTTTTCGGGATTATTCTTTACAGCTTGGTTAATTTCTTTGGTTCCTACACCATAAATTTCGGCAACATCATAATCTAAAATTACGGGAATGCCGCGCAGGGTAATGATTTTTTCTTCTACAGAGTTGAACTTTAGTATATCCATGATAGTATTTTTAGTCGCGCAAATATACATTCCGGAAAGGCGTTTGTCAAGGGGTAAGATGATTCTTTTACAAATCAAATATTTTGCAACAACATTTTTGCCTCCAATTCCATTTTCGAAAACGCAAACCATCTTTTACCTAAATCTTTTAATGAAGCGCCGATGTGATACACATTCTCGTCAATGAATAAAAACCTGTCGTGCGAGCGCGTAAAAGTTTTGATAGTAATGGGTGTGTATTGTGCATTGTGTTTTTGCAAATCAAGTTGTAATTGAGATGATATTGTTGAGGTATAGATTGTTGCATTCACACTTTTAGCTCGTTTGGATAATAAAAGTAAAATACTATTATCTATATAATTATCAATTAAAATAATAGATTTTTTGGCAGATTTGATTAAATCGGAAATAAAAGTGTAAGCATCGAAAATCTGACCATCGAAAAAGACACCCTCTTTTAGCGGTAAAGATTTTTGAATAATTGATTTTATCTCCGTCTGATTATGTTCCAAAGAAGACACTCTATTTTCTAAATTTTCCAACCTGTAATTTATTGCATAGCCTTTTAACAGATAATCTTTTAATACAGAATTTGCCCAAATGCGAAATAGTGTTGCATTTTTTGAATTAACACGATATCCTATTGATAAAATTGCATCAAGATTATAAAATCCGGTGTTGTAAGTTTTATTGTCGGAAGCAGTATATTCCAAAATGGAATACACTGATTTTTCGTTAAGTTCTCCGCTTAAAAAAATATTCTTTAGATGTTTCGAGATCGCTGGTTGTTTAACACCAAATAGTTTTGCTATCTGTGCTTGAGTTAACCAAACCATTTCATTTTCAATTCTCACCTCCAACTGAATGGAGTTATCCGGTTGATAAAGGATAATTTCGTTAATGTGTTGTTTGTTCATAAGTAATTAATGTGTTTTCTTAGTTTTATAAGAAAAGTTAGTGCTATTTAAACTCCTCTAACTTTCTCAAAATCTTATACAAAAGCTCTTTAAGTTCACTTTGCTCTTCCGGTTTTATTCGTTCTCTTTTCGTTTGATGCTTTATTTTCATCAATCCTAAATTAAACACTACCGAACATTCTGTAGAAACTTTTTGTAAATCATTAAATAATAAATCGTTTAATAAATCTCCCGATTTTGCAAGTAATGTTTTGTGTTTGGCTTCATCGGTTGTTTTCGTAATGTTGGTGAGTGTACGCGACAATTCCCGAATTTTTGCAAATGCCTCTACAATGTCAATTGTAGTTTGTGTGGCTTTAGGGCTTTTTAGGATGGTTGCCAACATATACAAGCCTTTTTCGGTAAACGCAGTCGGAAATACAGTAGAATGTTTCAATCTGTTGAACCGGTGGAAATTTTCCACCAGTTCAATTTTCTCATTTTGATTGAGTTCCATTAAATATCCTTCGGGAAATTTGCCGGGGTTGTTCCTAACAGACTTGTTAATATCACGCGTTTCCACGCCATATAGTTCTGCAACGTCGCTATCCAAGATAACGGAAATGCCTCTAACTGTGATGAGTTTTTCTTCTACTGAGTTGAGTTTTAGTATGTTCATAGTAATAATATTGAGTCGCGCAAATATACATTCCGGAAAGACGTTTGTCAAGGGGTAAAATGGTTTTTTACCAATCGTTGCTGTGCGACTATTGACGAAATCAAAAGATATGTATAAACAGTAGCCCTGGCAATGCACTTCGTTTGCACAAAACCACGCATTGTGCCAAGCCGCAAATTCCTTTTCCACTTGTGGAAAAGGTGGCAGACGACAGCAAGTATCATTTACAAATTCGTAGGTTTTTCCACTGTCGGATGACGGAAAAGGTGCATCAAACATAATTCCTTATGAAAAAATTCGCCTCATTTTTATTACACCTCTTCCGTCATCCGGCGGCGAACCTGTTTCGAGCGTAGCGAGAAATCCCGTTCCGCCGCCGGCTGCCACCTTCTCCACAAGTGGAGAAGGAATTTGGCTTGCACGGTATCACGGAATTGTGATACTGTGGGGAGAAAAATGGATTTTTTTAATATTGGGCGAATGTAGTGCTGATTTTGTGGGAATTAATGTGTTAAAAATGCGATTGTATAGAAAATTAGTATTATTTTGCACAACTCTAAAAATTTAAAACTATATACGGCAATTATAAATTTATTATTTTATAATCGCCAAAACAAACTATCCTCTTAAATTTAAAACAAATTATCCTCTTTAAGAGGCGCACGCATTGCCTTGTCTCTTGCCTATCCGCTCCTGTGCCAGCCTCACATACTCGCTGTTTAATTCTATCCCAACGTAATCTCTGCCGAGTTCCTTAGCCACTACCGCCGTTGTACCTGCACCCATGAACGGGTCGAGTACAACGCCACCTTGTGGGCAGCCTGCTTCTATGCAAGTGCGTATCAGGGCAGGCGGAAAAGTGGCAAAATGTGCCCCCTTAAATCCTTTTGTCGGCACAGTCCATACGCTACGTTTGTTGCGTGCCGGGAGTGTGGGTATATTGCTGCCGTGATGTTGTGGCGGCAAGCCTGTATTGCCGTCTTTTGATACATAACCGCGTAGTTTGTTGGGCCAGCGCTCACGACCGCCTTTGGATACGTTTTGTGTTGTTATCCCGGCAGCATCATTAAGATACTTGGCGCTACCTTTATGGGTCATTTCCTTGCGACCATCGTACTTTGCAGGCTCTAATATAGCTTTGTTATCAAAGTAGTATTTTGCCGATTTACTGAATAAAAAAACGTATTCATGCGCTTTTGTGCAGCGGTCGCGGATACTCTCCGGCATTGGGTTTGGTTTGTGCCAAATAATGTCCTGGCGCAAATACCAGCCTCCTGTACGCAGTGCGAAAGCCAAAGCCCACGGAATACCCATCAAGTCTTTACCTTTATAACCATTAAGCTGGTAGGGTTTGCAAAATTCACCCACATAGCTTGCCTTTTGCTGAATGCCTTTTTTGTTAATATCGCCAATACCGCGCCCACTGCCTGCGTAGCTGTCGCCAATGACTATCCACATTGTACCGTCCTTTTTTAGCACGCGCCTACATTCCATAAAAACAGCCTTCAACTTCTCAATATAACTTTCAGGAGAACCTTCTAATCCAATTTGACCGGAAACGCCATAATCCCGAAGTCCATAATACGGCGGGCTTGTTACTATACAGTTCACGCTTTCGGCTGGTAGCTCCTGTAACACTTTTAAGGCATCGCCTGTGTAAATATGATTTAATTCCATTTTAAACAGCATTTAATTTATACAACATTATATCTATGTAGGAATTTTTTCCGCTTGTATTGGATTTAACAGTGCTTACATGAACATCTTTGAATATATTACGTACTTTCCCTTCGTTACTATCCAACCATTCGCACAATTCTATTATTTGTGATTTCTCAGAGGTGAAGTAAATAAAGTTTAATCCGCTTAACGCTGTTAGCACATTCAGGTAATCTTTAAGTGTCCAATATTCGACGGAATTGTATGTTTTCACGTCTGTAGATAAGTACGGGGGATCGGCTATAAAGAGCACACCGGGCGTATTCCTGTATTGCCGGCAGAGTTCGCTGTAATCAGCGCGTACTACTTCCAGTCCGTCAAGATATCCGTCTGCAATATAATCAGACATGCGAATACAGTTATAAAAACTGTTTTTTTCAAAATCAGCGTAATTGGTGGCATATTTCATGCTAAACATTAGCGATGACGATAATGTTATCCAGTCCACATAGCCTTTTGTATTTTCTGTTTTTAATTTCTTTAGTATTGTTTCTCTGATTGCACCATCCAATCTGGAATCTGTTGGAAAGTCTTTTAATAGCTCACGAAAATAGCGCAGCAATTCATTTGTTTTCCCAATGTTTTCCAAACGCTCACGATAGTTATCATAATCGTTATAAATAACACGACTTTTCGGGCTTGCACGTTTGGCAAGATGCGACAGTAAGCCACTCCCCCCAAACAGATCAACCACGATTTCAGGTTGCAATATTTTAATGATATTTGAAAACTCTTTTACATGCCTGCGTTTTTGCCCCTGAAATGGTAACGGAGCAGAGATAAACGCTCTTAATTTTTTTTGTTCTTTTTCCATTTTTGTCATTCTTTGTTTTTTCCTATTTTTGCGCATTCTCACGCGTTCTTTTTATATATAAAGGTGCTGACACACCAACAGGCGTTTAGCCTCTGTCTTGGTGTGTCAGCACCTTTGCTTTGCGTAGTGAGCGTGAGAATTTGCTACGCGGGAGATGGGGGCTTTTTTACATCATGCCTTCTCCCACTCTCTTATTTGTTCCTCTGCCCATAATTTGCTTTCTTCCACCCATTCAAGATATGTTACCTTATCAGGATGGTTGTCAGGTTTGCGATTTAGCGCAATTTCTGCTCCTATAGAATAGCCACCTTTAGTTACACCATCTATTTCAATTTTTGTAGCAATTCTTTGTTCAACGAGTGTTGCATAATCAGGCTTCGGCACTTTCTCGTAATCCCATTCTTGAATGATTTGGATTTCATTTCCGCTGTATTTAGGAACTGGTATATACCAGTTCCGGTTTTCGTGCGAAGTTTGTATATACTCTTTGTACCCAGCATTGAGATAATCTTCGTGTGTAGGATTAGTAATATCGTAATCTTCAATTTGAAGTTCATTTGGAGCATGTTCCAATTGCCCGTTTCCTTTTAGCCTTGCATATTTCATAGCTTAATAAATTGCTTTGTTATATATTTTTATATTTCTGAATAGAAGTTTAACGCCGGAGCTGCCGTCCCCCCATTGGGTATTTGTAAAGTGAATTTCATCACTTGTAGTTGCTGCGCTTGTTATAAGTTGGTTGGGTTCAATGGCAAGTTGGAAAGCTAAGTTTCCATCATTATATTGTGTATGTGTCAAGTTATCAATGTCAATTACTTTCTTAAAGAGAAACCACTTCCTTTGAGCTAAAAATTCTACACCTGGAGTACTGTAACTTCTAAAGATCCCTGTCATAGACCCTGTTACCGCCGGCCCATGCCTTAACATGTAGATAGAACCTGGCCCACTAACAGGGTAGCACTCAAATTCTAACGTATGAGTTTTATGGGGTTGATTCGTCGCAAATAAGGGCGTTCCGTCAAGTGCTCGCAAATCAAGCCCACTAATTCTTGCGGAATTAGCAATAGCAGAAGTTCCCATTGCTGACCATGCCCGATGAGTTGTGTCCCAAAAGAAAAAGCTCGCATTTGGAATTGTAACAGGACGCCCGCTTATTTTATCTGTCAAATCGGTTTGGCTTGTTAAACCTAAGTCAAAAATCAAAGCAGATTCGCCTACTAACTGTGATTGTGGTCTTCTTCTAATTGTCCCCATGGTTCAAATGGTGTTATTGATATTTTTCTTTCAATGATTGAAATTTCAAATAGCGTATCGGTTGACTTTGCCGCTTCTGAAAATAATTTTTGCTTTCTCAGATTGGAGGGAATAACAATAGTTGTTGGAGTTGTACCGCTTGAAAATCTAATTGTAATTGGCTTGACTGAATTGGGCACATTTTGAAGGGTTAAACTCGCTAATTTTCCGAATTTGTAGTAAACTCCTTCTTCAGGTGTGAGCGTTTTTGTGGAAGAAACTAAATCTTCAACCACGATAAACTCAAAATCCTTTCCATTATCGCCTTTTGCTCCAGGTGTGCCAGGCTCACCTTTATCGCCTTTATCGCCTTTATCACCCTTATCGCCTTTTGCTCCAGGTGTGCCAGGCTCACCCTTATCGCCCTTATCACCTTTGTCGCCTTTATCGCCTTTCGCTCCAGGTGCGCCAGGCTCACCTTTATCGCCCTTATCACCTTTGTCTCCTTTATCGCCCTTGTCCCCTTTTATGCTTTCAAGCATTTTTCGCAGGAGAGCCGCAAGCCGGAACCTGGTATTACCCTCTCCGGCGGTCTCTTCTTCTATTTGATCAATTAATTGTTCTACTGTCATAATCTTTCTTGTGTTATGTTAATATAAAGACTTACATCTGCACCTCCAACTATGCCTAAGTCAACGCCACCACCATTTTCAATACTAATACCGCCCCCGCCTGAATTAACGTATTGCCATAGTGTACTCCAGCTTATTGTATCATTAGAGGCTGTCGGTTCTGCATCCCACGGGCGCTTTATCAGCGTAAAATTTCCAATCTGATAGACGCATACATCGAAAGTTCTTTGGGTTGTTTTATTAATGGCTTTCCCAAAGCCTATAAATCCTTTTTTTGAAAAAACGGACTGAAAACGTACACCCGTGCTGATGCCAGATGCTGCGTATAGTACCTGCAAGTGCATGAGAAGTCTTTGTGTATTTCCATTGGTTATCACTTGCGCCTCTTTTTTCTCCAAGTGGCTACCCGGAATAGATATCTCCATTTTAGAAAAAGGAATATCCCAACTTTTCCGAATCAAATTTGCGAGCATAAGCGGGCCTGAAGGCACGTTGTCTGAAAAAACTAATATACTTTCAGAGTACGCAGGCAACGTTTGTCCGCTTTTATATTCTTCATATATAATGGTTGTAGAAACTACAAATCCATGCGGACGCTCACCGCCTGAAAGCGCAGATATGCTAAACGCCGGCACAAAAAATATTTCTTTATTATAAAAAACATAACCTTGCGAGTAGTTTATCATGTTACCGGCAGTGACTCCTTCAATACCCGTTAAAATATAAGCATTATTTTTAGAGTCAGGGTAAAAGGCAGAGTAGAACGCTATTAAATTACTGTGCATTTCTTCATTCATGTATTGCATAAATGCTTTGTTGGCAGGCAGCCGGTGTTCTAAATGATCTAAAATTAGTTTCTTCATATATATTGAATTATAGGTAATTTTGTTAAAAGTTTGTATTTTTCCAAAAGCGCCAAAACATAATTAGTCATATCATCGCTTTTCATTTCTAATGGCAGTACTACCGTAAAGCCATGGGTGTGCCCTGTGTTATCCCATAAAAAATACTCGTCATCGTCAAAATATTTCATAAGGTTGTCCTCACCGCCGCTATTACCGCTGTCTTCGTAGAAATAAAAAGGTGGTTCCGGATCAGGTATTGTAATATATATGCGCTTATGAATTGGATCAAGAAAATGATTTAACATATTTTCAAGGGAAAAAACTTGAGGGGTAACTTGTGCATGATAATTTAGCTCTTTAAAATATGCGTCAATCTCTCTTTTACAATCTTGAAACGCTACTGAAACAGCTTTTAAAAAAGATTTCAACACCCCTTTCCTTAAAAAAGTAGGCAATAAAAGTATCAATAAGCGATTAAAATTTACATTCATTTTATCACGTATTCAATTGCACTTGGCACTTCATTGAAAGCCATATAGCCGGAGCGCGAAATATAGGTTGAAATAACAACCTGTTCCCCCAACGATGGCGGTGTTGCCCATGAACCTGTTAATTGTACAATGCGAACACCTTCTACTTTCTCAATAGCGTGAGCAAGCGCCATGTTGCTGAATTCAGAGTCAAATGGGAATGACCGGAAATAGCTGTTAATCGCATCAATAACAGGTGTGTCATTTGTCCCATCTATTCGTTTACCTTTAGAGTCGAGTACAAGCGGGTCATAGTTTATTAATAGATTACACCTGTATATATCCGGATTAGAGGAGAAAATCCGGAAGTGTGTCCCGGCATCAAATACACGAATGGCATAGTTATTAATTGAGCTTATGTCATTTTCATTAATTATTTGTGGTACACCACCCGCATCGTTTGCTATCCGGAACTCTAAGATACCATTTGCCCTTCTCAAGGAACAGTACTTTATTATTTGCGCTTCTACATCAATTATATCATAGCCGCCTTCTTTATTAAGAGCATAGCCTAATTGAAATGATTTAAGTTTATTAACATACCATGCCTCCGTGTGTGGACGTAAACTTTCTACATATTGGGTAAGTTTTTCTTTCTCGGTATAAAAAATCCGCTCAAGTATATGAATGCCAAACGCAACAATGTAAAAAATTATGTTTTCTATACTCACCTTTGAAAAAACACTCTCAAAGCCATCATTGGGCACGGACGGGTCTATTTTATAGATTGCCCTAATGCTTGGTTCCGAAAGGAATTCCACTGTCATTTGCTGTTTTATTGCTTGTATTGTTCTTGCCATTATTCAAATGTGTAATCAAATGTGTAATCAAAAATTCTATGCTTTTTTGTTTTTTCCTGATACTCTGTAGCTGGTGCAATCTTATTTATTGCGTAATATTCCACAACTCTTTTATTTTTTTCGATTTCTGCCGGAACCACGAGCAGTTTACCCTCTACGTTGTCCGTAATACTAACACCACTTGCCAGCGCAATATCATACGCCGCCTCGGCAATTCCGCAGGTCATCAGCGCAATATCAAAAATTGATTGTTCGGAAAGTGGCGTTATTGTTGTCATAGTATGCGATATTTTTTAAAGATTCCGAAAACGAAAAGCAATACACCAATACTGAGAATAATAATAGCAGCAAGTATCCAACTTGGTGTTGTTTTCTTTACTGTTGTTTTATCCACTTTTTCAATCTCTATTTTTGTGCTTTCCGTTGAATTATCGGTTTTCTGAATTTCCGTATTTATGGTCTGCTCCGTTTGGCTATTTGCATCATACTTTACTGTTTTTCCCTTCGATATTTCACGCTCTGTGGTAATTATTTCTGTGGGGTGCTGATTATTCAAGCTGTCCGGGGCGGATAGTTTTATGGTAACAGTCCGTTCGACAACAGTGGTCAGCTCATCGGTTAACTGGGTGATATTATCCGACACCTTTATTTCTTCAGAAACCTTAATCTCTTCCCGGATGTCGGTTTTAGTTTCGATGTTCGATTTTGTGGTTTCTCTTACATTATACCTTGTTGTTTTGCATCCAAAGAAGAGAAACACGAATATAATAAACAAATATCTTAATACTTCCATACAACCTCATGATCTAATTTTGTACTTCTATCCAAGTGAATGAAGTTTTTACTAAAATCAATTCCCAATCTTTTGCAACCTTTAGCAAATGCCGATTTTAGAATTTTAAATCTTGAAACGGAATTAGGCGAATCTATATCCACAGCCTTGCCTTCTGTGTGGGCGGAATTACCACTTCTGCCCATATTCTGTTCGTGCTGTTTGCTACGAAATGCTGATTTCAGGCGAAAAGATATGCCTGCATCTTCTCTTACACTATCCAGCCAGTCCATAAAGTCCTGATCCATATCTTGCAATGAACACGGAGGATTGCACTTTTTAAATTCCTCTTCTTTAAAATATTTGCTCGTTACCGGCTTCTTTGATTCGTTAGGTTTATTCATCATCTTGTTTGTTGTTTAATTGGTTTAACATATCTATGTAACTTTTTAATTTATCAGGATTATCCAAATGTTTTAAAATTTTTAGCACTTCTCCGGGAACATTAGCGGCAGCCGACTTCTTTAGTTTTAAATTCTCTATCACACTTTTTGCCTCTATACTACAACATGCCAGTGTGAATATTATTGAACCGAAAGGAACGTGGTACGGTAGAATTACGAAAAGGATAATATCTATAAAAAGTCCAAAGAGCATAACGCGCCAATACTCACTTATCTTTGACAATGTCCTTCTAAACTTATTGCTCTTTAATCTTTCTCCACATTTCTTTGCTCTCTCTATTCCTGTCCATAGATCAATCAGTACTGCAAATATCATTAGCATCCAACATCCAACAATTAGAGACAGTTCTATATAAAGACCATCCGAATTTCCACCAATAATTTCATAAATATTTTTAAGCATCTCTATATTACTTGTTTTTTAATTCTACATAATAATTACTATCACCATCTATACTTACATCCGCATCTACATATTGAGTCTTTAATTGTCTTTTCGTTTCAGCGGCCCAAAATGGATCAGGTGTTCCGTTCAACATCTTGGCTGCATTACGACCCAACAACGGAACCTCTTTAAATTCCCCCTGAAAAGCGGTAATCACATGTTCTGCCACCTGTGCCCTAACATCGCCAATTTTCATTGTGCCATGCTCAATAATTGCTTCGTTGTTTTCGTCTAATAGTATGCCTTTCATATTACAAAATTTCTAATTCCTTTAATTTTAAAACAATGTATTTATCTACAGCATCTGTTATTACCTTCGCCACCTGATCAGTAATATTATCGCCTTTCAGCTTCTTAAAACCATCTTCTAAATCATTATTTAATTGTTGTTTTGGTGTCATATCAGTGCTTTATTTTGTCGTTCCATAAATCATTTTTTATTGTTGTAGGCTGTATCATGGCGCCTGCCCATGCTGAGATGGCCCCTTTAAGCGCTCCGCCTCCGTCCATTGGAGCCGGAACCCAGGCAGTAAGTATTTGTTTTAATTGATTGATTTCGTTTTCAAGGCTGCTAATTTTGGAAGCGGCTTTTTCGGCAACAACTAATCCATCATTTTTTCCACCATTGAAAACAATGTTCCCTTTGCAATCAATTTTTGAATCCCCACCAATTTCAACATCCACCGTACCATCAATTTTTATCTTTACCTTTTCAATGTCCGAACACATCGAAATAAATCCCTGCACCTTATCCAGCATCGTAACCAATACATAGCTGTCTTTCTTTGGGTAAACATAAAATCCTTTATCATCTTTAATATTGGCGTTCAGTTTTATATTTTTTAGCTCCAATCCGGTTTTTACTGTTTTTACGGTACAAGTAACATCATCATCCACGCTCACAACTTTGCAAAGCATACTGTCAAAATCAACCGCTTCGATTAATTTTCTTATGTTTTTCGCAATTTCATTTTCGTTTGCCATCTCGTAATTCGTAATTTATTTAATTTCATCGCCCAGTGTTACTACCTGCCTGTACCCTCCAAACCCGTAATCATACACTATTGCATCAGCAATAAACTTTTTTTCATTTCTCTCTTTGTTATCATCATCGTACAAAAGAGCTTTGTCCCCTTTTTTTACAAATGGAATCCCAAAAGCGGTAAAGTCCCCGCTCATTTTATCTGCCTTGTATGTGTCTAACATTTTTTGAGCGTACTGGTCAAGCTCTTTTTGTGTTTTATATTCCGGAGCGTAAAAAGTTCGTACCTCGCCCTTAGTATCTCCTTTTTTCGATTCTAACTTTGTGTTATCCGACAAAATACTTTTTGCCACAATCTGAATGTTCACATCATCGGCAAGGGTGTATTTCAATGTGTCTGAAATAATGTTTAAACCCTTTTTAAATTTTATTTCTTTGCTGTTTTGCAACTGCGATGTAAGCATAATCGCTATCATTTTTTTGCCATCAAAAAAGGCATTAAACGGATAGTTTTGCTTCAAATAATCCAGTACCTTTGCAACCGTTGTTTCCTCCTGGATGATCACTTCACCAAACTCAATATTTTCCGGCATTACTAACTCCACATCGGGAGCATGTTCGCTTAAAAAGTCTTTGAGCTTGAATTTGTCATACCGGGTAGGATTGACTGTGATTTGCTTTAACTTCCACATTTCATTTTCGGCTTCGATCTTAATAGGCGTTTCACTTGATACGCTCGTAATATAGCCGTTAAAAATGTTTTGCGAATCAATGTCCAAATACCCTACCTGTATGGAAATTTTATCTCCACGCTTTACAAATTCATTCAGTTTTTTCCCCTTCATGCTCATTTTACGCGGAAGTACAACCGTTGCCGTATCCGTTAAATTACGGATTGACGCAGTAACCTTAATAGAGTTTGCGTATGTAAACTTTATTTTATTACTTTTGCCCTGAATTTCAACCAAACAATCCAATACTAACATGGTATGAAAAAATTAGGGTTAATACTTGCCGCGCTTCTTTTTATTTGTTCTACAACCGATAAAATTACCGATTGTACGTATAAAGGTAAAAAACTGTATGGACGCGTTATGGTAGTAGATTCGTTTGCTGATTTCAAGGTTAAGGTAGTGGATTCATTTGCCGATCTCGAAGTCAATGTGAAAACATCATTTGCCGACAAATGTGGAGAATGGATATTTGTAGAATCCTTTCCCGATTTTACCATACAATACGTAGAATCCTTTCCTGACTTTACCATAAAACTTTCCTCCCGTTAATTTTCTATAATTAAACCATACGCATTCTCTTCGTCATTATCACTGATGAATTGAAACCTAAAAGGCAATACATTAAAATACTTTTGGCTTTGTTGGTTAAAATCCCCGCTTCTAAAAACAACTTTTGCAATATCAAAGGCTTCCAAGTATGTATTCACAACATCGAACACCTCAGGTTCTTTTAAAAATCTGTTTACTTTGCCAATCTCAAAAGTTGGATAATAATTTTCGCTTATCATGATATTGCCGGAAATATCAATGGCGTAGTCTTTCGCAGCAATATATTCTTTAATGGTTCCTTCGCGCTTGGCAAGTGCAGTTTCGACAATAGTGTTTTCCCTTCTAATATTTATTTTAGCATCTACAAACTCTATAAATTCCCCATTTTTATTTTTTAAGATAAGATTATTTACCGGTATGTTGCCCTGCAAAAAGCGCATGTGTGAATAGTCGCTGCCTTCGTAACTTTTCTTAAGCGTGGACATAGGGCTTACAGCGGTGTATTCAGGGCGCAGCATCTTCTTGTACAAACCTGTGCGCGCCGCCCACGAGGCTATGGTTTCTCCTGCTTGCCTCGCTACGTTTACTGCGTTTAGGGCTTGTTCAGCTAACCATTTGGGATCGTTTGTGTTTTCCCATCGCGCCGTATTTATTGCATGGTGGGTTTCGTACTTCAGCGCGCGCAACAACCATGAGCTTTCCGTTTCTCCGGTTTGCCTTATTTCATTTGTATCGTTGCTTATTATAACAAGTCCCGCCATATTAATTATTTTTTACGCTGCCGCATAGTTCGCATCATTAACCACTCTTTGCAATGCCTCCGACAATTTGCCCATAAAATCTTGTGCAGACTGCGGATCATCATTGCTGCTTTGAAACATGTTTGTATTTTCTCCAATCAGGCTACCTATGTTTATGTAGAAGTTTTTAACCTGCTTGCCGCCGCCGGTAATAGAGTCAGAAGCTGTAGAAGTGTAGCTTTTAGGATTAATAATGTTATTATTAGTATTGTTAGTAATATCACCTCCTAAAAGATTTTCTCCAAGTATCCCACTAATTCTGCTGGCCTCATTTCTGGAATTTACAAGAGTTTCAATTTTTTTATAATCAGATTTTGACACTAGGCCCGCAAGAGAATGTTTGGTTGATAACCAACCGTGTTTATTCTTGTTATCTACAATAGTTTTTGCTGCATTTACAATCTGAGCTTCGGTATAATTCGGATAAATTTTACGAAGTATATCTTCGCCCTCCTGTCCTTTTTGATACGCAGCTTCTAACGCAGACTCGTAGGCCTTTGCCTTTGCTTTTCTTTGTATAGAGGCAATTAATGTGTCATACGCTCCCGCAAGGTTATTGGTGTTGGCAATATCATTAAGTGTTTGTTTATTTAATTCCGGATACAGTTCAGCAAGTTCCCTAACTAAACGCTTTCGTTCTTCGCTTTTTGGGTTTGTTTGCCTTAACTTCGCAAAAATAGTATCCAGCTGTGTCCTTTCTTGTGCGTAAAAGGATGAATATGCCTCACGTGCTTTTTCCATTTCAGCTGTAGTCTCTTTCCCTCTTTTTCTAAAAAACATGAGAGCAGAAGCCACTGCCATTATAGTTCCTATTCCTGCCCCGATGGGATTCATTTTGCTTATTGCGTTAAAAGTAGCCATTTGAATAGTAGCTAATTTTAATTGTCCTGTAAACAACTTTACGCCGAATGTTTTTGCTGCAAATAGTACGCCTGTTTTGCGCGTCCAACTGTTTACGGCTATCATAGTTGTTTTATAAGCAACCCAGGTCGCTACTCCCGAACCAACCGCTTTACTTACCCCCACAATTAACTTCCTATTGTCGTAGAGCCTCAGTGTAAACTTCATTAAGGAGTTTGAAACATCCCCTTTGAGTTTTGTTGCCAATTCTCCAATCCGTATCTTAACTTCATCATACTCCATGGCAATCTGTTTAGCTTTGCCCTCCGGTGTTGCTGCCAACGCCTCGTTAACACCCTTCATACTTTGCTCCACTACCTCAAGTAGTGTGGCAACGCGTTCGTTCTCTGTTCCATATTGAAGTACCTTTTCCTGCGCCTCTGTAAACCAGTATCCATTACGTTGAAGAGCACCGGTTTGCCCCTCTAAAACTTTACCCATCATCTGTGCAATGCCATAAGCATTTTCTTGACTTGCATTAAGTCCATATTGATGGGCAAGCATGTTATTCATTGTCGGGAGCAATTTTTCAAGGCTATCCTTTTTTTTGATGTAGGTTGCCAACTCTTTGGCACCTGCTAACTGAACGGAACTGCTCACGACTCCTAATTTTTCCTGTGCCTTTGTAACAGCAACAACATCTTTAACATCCCACTTTCCGGCATTCATGGTATTTTTCATCACCTGCTCAAGCTGGGTTAAAGCAACATTATGCTTTTGATAGGCATCCATACTGTTTTTGGTAAAACCAACAACCGTATTTTTTACTACGCCAATTCCCTTCAGTAATAAATTAGCGCCAAATACAGATTTGAATATGGATTGTGTTTTTTCTCCACATGCCTCTGCAGATCTTTCGAGTTCTTCTATCTTCTCTTTTGTACCGGCTATTAATTGATTGTATTTTTTGATATGATCAATCCTGTAAGAGTTGTCAGACTCTTTGCGCCATTCTACAATTTTTTCTTTTAACTGGCCTATCGTTTTGCCTTGAGTACGATAGGAGTTGTTCAACGCGTCCACTTTACTCTTTGCACCATTAACCAATTTATCAACTTTGTCAAACGTATTGTTTGACACATAAACCGGTTTTATTCTAAGAAGTACAGTGTTTGACATATTCTTTTGTGAAAAATTTTAAGGTGGCAAATGATTACAGGCTGATTAATTCTGACTCCAACCTATTCTTGCCCTCTTCAATCCTTATTTTAGTTAGTGCCGCGATCTTGCTTGCCCATTGCTTATCGGTGAATTTAGATGTGTCAATGTGAAGATAATACTCTAACAGCGTATCGTGATATGTGATAAAGTCAAAATCTTCACATTTGACAGCATCATCTACAGCTTTTTTATTTCAGCCCTCCCATAATCAACTAATCTTTCTAATACAGGAACAACTTCAAGGAAATAGATGTCATTAGTTTTAATTTCTTCATCACCGCCGAGCCAGCAATTTGCGAGCAAAATTTCGTTAGCTTTGTCGCCGTCTGTCTCACCAATGGCGTCCACAGCTTTCAATGTTTTGCGGTCTGGACGTTTTAGGTAACAAACCTTATCAGTTGCTATTACCTCATATACGTCGCGGTACATATTTTTCCACATTGCGATTTGTTCAGCAGAAACTTGTCCGCTCAACTTTATTTCTTGCACCTCAGAGGGCTGCTCTTGGTTTTTTCGTTCTTCGCTCTTCATGTTTTTTATTTTCTAATAATATGTGATGGTAAAAGGTTAAGTTGCTTTTCGTTTTTGGTATCGCCCTGCTTGGCTTCCACACCATCATCCAAAAATTGACAATTTTTAATAATGTGGTTGGCAATTTTAGCTCCACCAATGGGAAGGAATGCTACTACGATGTCAAAAGGCGCAATGTCCTGCAATCTTCCTGTAGGGGAAGATTTGCGTATGCTTTCAATTTCATCTCGGTATAGCGTAATATCTGCCGTAGGTTCAATATTTCCATAACCACGACATACGGGATGCTGCCCCGCGCCATAAACATTTTCAATGTTCTGTTTGTCATCATAATTAATTGCAGTAATTCCGGTAACCGGTACCCCTTCAATTAAAACCTGCATTGTAGCCCACGATGGCGTAACGCCATTAATCATGGGAATTAATCTGTGTCCGTTCATATTATTCTAATTTAGTAGTGTAACCAATTTTAATTCTCATTTTACGCAATACGCCTACCGGAACATTTTTCATCACAAATTCCAGTTCTGAAGATACAAGCACGTTTTGGTTAGGGTCTATTTCAACCACATACCCGGATAGTTCGCCTGCTTTTTCCATAGCTTCCAATTGGCGGTTGGCAACCGAAGTCAAAAACGCAACGGTTCCCTGATCCACTTTTCCGCTCTGCGGATCCACATACAGCGGGGAACTTAAATGAGGCAACAAATGTGTTCGAGCACCGCGACACGCTTTATCCATTGTACGCACGCGCTCAATGGCATTGTAGTCGCTTGTTTGCTCATCCATTGTGTGAGAATCGTTGTAAAACGACCCCTGTAAACCTCCAAAGGTTCTAAGGAAAATAAAACGTTTATCATTTAACGTGTTCACAATACCAATATCAATGCTTTTTAACAGAGTTCCGTCCGCAAATGCCGGAAGGTTAACACCGGTAGGACATTTTGCTACCCACGCAATAGATTCATGTACCGCCATTTTTGAAAGCATACCCAAAGCGTTTCCGACAATACCCACACATTTTCCATTGCCTGCATCAAACAAGTCTTTAGCAACCCCGCTGCCGGCTTGACCAATGAGAACTGATACATTCTTCTGCCCAATGCCTGCCATAGATTGCAGGATGGCAATGTTGCCAACTTTGGCACAATACAAACATGAAAGCGGCATATCATTAGCTTCCAAATTTGTGGCATTACCTTGCAAAGTAGTTAAATCATCTGCTTTTAAAAGGTTTTCGGGAGCGTAAACGCCAATTTGCCGAATTTTACCCTCCGCATAGTTTTGCATTTGTTTTATTTCAACAAAATCATAATTGCCGGTCGGTTTGTCAAACAAACCCACCCAAAGCATGATGGCAGGATTGATTCTAAAAGCCTCGCTTAAATGGTAGTGCAACGCTTTTAAAATCCACTTTTCAGAATCGGGTTTAATACCCAAACTTTCCGCGTATTCAATCGTAGAGATTTGAACAATGCGGTTTGTTTCGCCAAACCCGGTAACACCGGCATCGGCTTGCGGCATATCGGCAGCAGCCAAATATACCAACAATCCGCTGTAGTGATCTTCGCCGGGGAGCGTGGCAGGCACGCCCCCATTTTGGCGAATTATTGTAATGTTGTTTAATGACATCGTTTTTCTTTTTATTGGGTTGATTTACCTAAGAAGTCAATTCTTTTAACAATAGTCATTCCTGCTTTGACTTGCTGAAAAAATAGCTCTTCGCCATCATGATACAGCCGGTCGGCAGTGGGGAACTCCTCAAAGGCTTTTTTTAGCTTTTCGTTCATACCGGAAGACTCCCCATTATTCTCCTTTTGCTTCCCTTTTCCATCATTTTTGCCATCGGGTTTTTCATCGGGTTTATTTTCCGTTGGGTTTGTGTCGCCGCCGCCGGTGTCACCGGCATTGTCGTTGGTAGTTTCATCGGCTTTTGGTTCCGTGTTTCCTTGAGCAGCTGCTTCGGTTTCTGCCTTTTCTTTTGCCTCTTGTTCCGCTTTGGCTTTAGCCTCCGCTTTGGCTTCTTTTTCAGCAGCTTTTTTAGCTGCCTGTTCAGCTTTTGCCGCCTTTTCTTCAGGCGTTAATACTTTCTTTGCCATATTCGTAATTTTTAATTTTTAATTCGTAATTAATCTAAGCTGCTTTCGACACTATTGCCCCTAATGCCTCCATTTTAAGCGGCAGGCAAATAGAGTAGTGGCGGAAGTTCAGCAAGTTTTGTTGGTTTTGCGGATCGGAAGCCGCCTCGCTGAAATACGGTTTTGTAGTTCCATCCGCTCTCATAGCTCTTTTTACATGGAAAGCTACCGATGCCTGGTAATCGCCCGCACCCGGTACGCTTCCCCATGCTTTTTTAGTTTGTGTAGATGCTGTAAAATGGGGACAATCTACATATTCATAAACTTCAAAACTATACAGGTTGGATATTTTTCCGGTCACATAATTGTAATACTGTGTTGCAAACTTTTGGTCATTTTCCAACAAATCATTTACATGATCAGGACACAATACCAAAACACGCCCGACTGTCGGCACTTTCATTTTATCAAATGCTTTTTTCATCGCAATAATATCTTTTCTGGTCATCGTTGCCCTGCCACTTCCGTCATTCGCTCCGGATGTTAAAATTACAGGCGTAGCGGTAGAGTGATACGCGGGCGCCAATGCGTGAAGTGCCCTGGAGTATTTTGTTTCCGCCATCTGCTCATGGTGCCTTTCAATCACACTTGACATTTTATCATAAGAAATAGCGTACAGTTCGTCATCCGTTACAGGCGTTACCTCTGTTTGATATTTATCTAATGATATAGGCTTGTCAGCATCAGGCAATGCTACTATTGGTATAGGATAAGATGTGTTGTTAACAAGCACTTGAGGGTCGCCGCCAATTTGCACAAAGTGAATCACCTCGTTGTCCACCTTGTCATCATAACTTCTAATTTTACCATACCATCCTAACGATTCGGCTGCGTTCCTGAATGCCTTTATCATTTCCCCCGTCCAAACTTCCTTATAGATACCGGCGCCAAGCGCACCCGCAGGGATACAGTTTCCGGCAGTCATGGCAATAACATTTAAGCCAATTGCGCCGTAAAGTGGCGCCACCTCAATAGTGGAGGCAAGAAGACCCCCCATAAAGCAATTTAATAAAATTGCGGAAATAAACATCAGTTTTTTCATCTTTTGTAAATTTTAAGTTTTTAATTACTAATCTTGTTAATCATATTAATTATGAAAATCATCTTCAGACAATTTCCGGCGTAAGGCCATACTCTTTTTTATAGAGAGCTATATAGGTCTCCTTATCGTTATCACGCAATGCTATGCGCTCTTCATCGGATAAATCCCCCCATTTTTTGTCTGTGCTAACGGGTGCGCTGCGCCCTCCTGCGAGTACGTCGGTTGGTTTCACAACACTGTTCATTGAAGAAAGTGTGGCTTGTAATGACTCAACACCCATTTTTTCACCAATGGTAATAAAATGCGCTTTTTGGTCTGCGCTTAGTTTTCCTGCCACAACGGCATCATCTACCATCTTTGTAATGGTTTTCTTTTCGGCATCCAATGCAGCTGTTTTTAATGTTGCAATCTCATTGTCTTTTTCATCCAATTTTGCTTGTAACGCTAAAAGTTCCTGCACTTTTGCCAAAATTTCGGCTTCGGTAGCGTTTTCGCTCAAGCCCAGTTTTAATGCAATAAATTTCATGTTTTTTTCATTTTGATTTTGGTTATTACTATTTAATAATCCGATAAGGCATTCGCCATCGGCATTTAATTCAATTATATTTCCCTTATCATCGTAAAGCGATACTGCGTTAGCATTTGAGGGAATATCTGTTAATGAAGCCTCCAATAACAAACTTCGCGTTACCGTCATGCGCGTTTGTCCGGGCAACAAATATTCCGGCGCATCGCTTAACGCTATTTTTTCGATACCAACGGAACTGGCTTTAATAAATCCTTTTTCAACCTTATTGGCAATTTTTGCCGCAAACGGATCGTCCATATCAAAACAGGTATCACCTAATAATTTTCCATCTTCCACACGCAAGTTTTCCCAGCGCCCAATTGGAAGGATGGTATCTTCAGTATCTCTCCAAGCACGCGTGTGGTTCCAAAGCATTACAGGATTTTTTAGGAACCGCTCCAAGTCAATTCCAGCAGTTAGCACACGAAAGCCGTAAGAATTCACACTCTCGTCGCTTAATACAAATGTTTTTTTTGGGCTTTGTTTTGGCATTACATAACTTTTAAATTTGATTGTTTTTTTGTGCTCTCATACACTTTTGGAATGCGAAAATAGATTGAATTTTGCTACATATCTTTTTATTAGTAAAGGCTTTCCTATCTTTGGGAAAGCCTTTACCATTGCTTTATAGGTAAGCGTATTTTACGCTTACCTTTGCCGAAAATTTATCGCAATTGGCATGACAAGATTGGAATTGAACCAAAAAAAAGAGCTGGCCCGCATGTATTATATGAATGGTGATTCTCAAAAGAATATAGCCGAAAAAGTGGGTGTTTCAGCACAAACACTCGGTAAGTGGGCAGAGCAGGGAGATTGGGGAAAAAAGCGAGCGGCACAGAATATTACACGTCCGGAGTTGGTAAACAAGCTACTATTGACCATCAACACACTTATTGAACAGGTAAGTGAGTCGAAAGACCCGAATTTGATAGCCGGACTGGGCGATAAACTTTCCAAACTTTCTACCACCATTGAAAAATTGGATAAAAAAGCCTCTGTGGTAGATGCCATTGAGGTGTTTATGGCATTTGCCAGGTGGTTGCAATACAGGTCAACTTTTGATGAAGAAGTTACACCCGATCTCCTAAAAGCCATAAACAAGTACCAAGACCTCTATATCTCTGAAATCATAACTAAAAAAATCAAGCACTGATATGGAGAAAAAACCGCGCAATTATGATGAGTGGAGACAGTGGTGTGAGACCGTACAAAATCAAACTACGGCATTGCCCAACGAAACACCGGCAGTAAAAAAAGCGCGGATAAGTCGCCTGTTGGCTAACTACAACGATTTCGTATTGTATTACTTCCCGCATTATGTAACCAATAAAGACACCGGTAAAATTACACCCTGTGCCAAATTTCATATTGATGCGGCAAATATGGTGTTGAAAAATAAAAACATGAAAGGCGTTTTTAAATGGGCGCGCGGACACGCCAAAAGTACACACTTCGACATATTTATTCCGATGTGGCTAAAGGCTATGAAGCAACTCCGTGTAATGGTACTGGTAGGAAAAAGTGAAACAAACGCCAATACGCTACTTTCGGATATTCAAGCGGAACTTCAATTTAATCAACGGTACATTGCCGACTTTGGCGAACAGTACAATTTTGGGAACTGGCAGGATGGCGAATTTGTTACAAAGGATGATGTGGCGTTTTTTGCACGCGGTCGCGGTCAATCCCCACGTGGGTTGCGCTACCGCTCAAACCGTCCCGATTACATCGTGATAGACGACCTTGACGACGATGAGCTTTGCGAAAACGAGGCTCGTGTTACAAAACTTTCTAACTGGGTAAAGGAAGCACTCTTTGGCGCACTCGATGGCGGTCGGGGTCGTTTTATCATGGTAGGTAATCTTATCTCAAAAAACAGTGTACTGGCTAAAATTGCAGCCATAAAAGCCGTACAGGTAAGTCAGGTAGATGCATTCGACAGAAACGGTGTGCCGGCGTGGAAAGAAAAGTGGAGCGCAGAGGAACTCAAAGAGATGGAGTTAATGATGGGTTACCGGTCGTTTCAAAAAGAAATGATGAATAACCCCATTACCGAAGGCGCCGTTTTTCGCAACAACTGGATCCGGTGGAAAAAAATATTGCCGTTGCAGAAATACGATCGCATTATTGCCTACTGCGACCCAAGTTTTAAAGGCAGTACTAAAAACGACTACAAAGCAATCAAGGTATGGGGGCAAACCGGAACGGAACTGCACAACATTGATGCCTTTTGCCGTCAGTGTTCCGTTACTGAAATGGTGCGGTGGTTTTACGATTTGCACGAAAAATTTAACGGCGTTATTTGCGACTACTATATTGAGGCAAATTTCCTGCAGGATATAATTCTTGATGAATTTACCAACGAGGGGAATCTGCGCAGCTACCAGCTACCTATCCGGGCAGATCACCGCAAAAAGCCGGATAAATACCAACGTATCGAAGCCATAAGTCCGCTTTGGGAGCGTGGCTTTGTGTTCTACAATGCAGACAAGCAAAATGACCCGGATATGCTGGCAGCATTGGAGCAAACCCTATCCTTTGAAAAAGGAACGCGAACGCATGACGATGCGCCCGATGCCGACGAGGGTGCCATTTACATACTTCAAAAAAGCAAACGATTAGAAATTTTTAAACCGGTCATCGGCACACGCCCAAGACCCACAAGTGAATGGTAATATGGTTAAATTTATTAAAGCATGTATTTATGATTGGCGTGTAAAGCGCGCATGTAAAAAAGCTGACAAATACGCAAAAACTACAGGCTACAAAGTATTAGTACTTCTGATTGATGGAAAGCCTATCGTAAAATACAGAAAGGTACTCAAAGAAGAAATTAAACGTAAAAACTGGAAGTGTAGCCTTGAAATGCTTGAGAAGCGTGCACTATACAAAACGTATTAACACTAATTGCTAAAATTATGTTTTTAAGCCAAGAAGAATTAAAGTCCGTAATTTACGAATATCAGCTCGACGAAATAGTTGAAGATGATAACACTATTGTAGAAATGGCAATACAAGCCGCAATTGAAGAAGTAAAATCATACCTGTGCAGCCGTTATGATGTAAATAAAACATTTTCTGCCGAACAAAATAAGCGCAACCCTCTTGTATTGGAAATAACAAAAGATGTAACATTGTGGCAAATTATACGCCTTTCCAATGTGGATATAATCTACGAAAAAGTAAAAGACCGTTACGATCGCGCCATTGAATGGTTGGACAAAGTGGCACGCGGTTTAATATCCCCAACATTGCCGGTAGTTCAGGATGGCAAAGGCGATGATATTTCCCCAATTAAATACGGTTCCATGCCACAGCAAAGATACGATTGGTAATTTAAATTGATTCACATGTCAAAGCAGCAAACAAAAGGCACACAGCAAATAAAAGACAAGTCTAAACTATTGGTTGAAATAAAGCAGTCCGCCGATAATTTAACTAAAAAGGATATAAGAACATGGCGCAACGCTTGGCAGGCAGCAGCAAGACCCGGTAATCCCAATCGCGTAGCCCTGTACGATGTTTACACAGATGTAATGGTGGACTTACACCTTACGGGTTGTATTGGTCAACGAACGGGTATGGTTTTAAAAAGATCGTTTAAAATTGTTTCTAAAAAAGACGGAAAAGAGAATCCGGAAATAACAGAACTTTTTGAGTGTCCATGGTTCAAAGAATTTTTAAAGCACTCACTCGAAAGTATATATTTCGGGTATTCACTAATTCAGTTTAACGATATATCAACAAATGGTGCGATGCACTTTGAAAGCGTGGAATTGGTGCCAAGAAAACACGTAGTTCCCGAATTTGGAGTAATTATTGAGAACATTTACGACGACCCATTACGACAAGGATATAACTATTTGCACGGTGATTTGTCGAAATGGTGTATCGGCGTGGGGAATAGAAAAGACTTAGGGCTGCTTTTAAATGTGGCGCCACAAAGCCTTCCTAAAAAAAATATGCTTTCCTACTGGGATGCCTTCGGCGAGATATTCGGTATGCCTATCCGTGTGGCAAGAACCGGCAGCCGTGACCCACAAGACAGGGCAAGTATTGAAAAAATGATGCAACTTATGGGTGCAGCCGGTTGGGCTGTGCTTCCGGAAGGAACTGAAATAGAAATAAAAGAAACTACGCGTGGAGATGCCTTCAACGTTTATGACAAGCGCATTGAACGCGCCAACTCTGAGATTTCAAAAGGAGTACTACTGCAAACCATGACCACTGACAATGGTGGTTCGCTGGCGCAATCAATAACACACCTTGAAATTCTTAAAAACTTAGTTGAAGCAGACGCCGATTTTATACGTGATGTTATCAATTGGAAGCTCATGCCATTGATGGAAATGCACGGCTTTCCCGTGCAAGGCATGCGCTTTGACTGGGATGAGTCGGTAGACTGGACACCGGAACAGCAACTGCAAATTGAACAAATGATACTTGGCAGCTATGACATAGACCCTAAATATTTTGCTGAAAAATACAATATACCGGTAACAGGTACAAAGTCGCCATTACTTTCGCTGCAAGACGGTTTTTTCGTGTAATCCCCGCCCAAACGCGGGGATATAATGACTTCCACGCTGCACTACAAAATCTCTACAATACAACTTCCAATGTGTCTCAATTGTCCTCAAAGTCCTTAGAATATAGCTCAAAAACTTGGAAAACTTTAACCCAGTGGCTCCATTCAAAAAAAGACTATAAACCCGAATACCTGGCAGAACCGGAGCCACGCGCCGCCATTGATGAAATTTGCCGTATTTTAAGCACTCCCTTAAAAAACCTGTCTGTTAAACAGGAAATACCGGCAGAATTAACCGCCGCATTAGAAAACAACATTTTCTTTTTCTCAGGCTTCAAAACCCACCATGAACTGGTGGAAGCCTCCAAATTGCTCAAGGATGAAAACGGCAATTTTAAACCGTTTAAACAATTTTTAAAAGACGTTGAAAAGATAGACGATACCTACAACCGCAACTATTTGAATGCCGAATATAACTTTGCCACAGCATCCTCGCAAATGGCGGTAAAATGGAAAGAATGGGAAGCAGACGGCGACGATTACGATTTGCAGTACAGAACCGCCGGAGACGATCGTGTGCGTGAAGAGCACGCAGCACTCAACGGAATCACACTACCACAATCCGATCCGTTTTGGAAGTCTTACCTGCCGCCGAACGGTTGGAACTGCCGCTGCACTACCGTACAGGTGCGCAAAGGAAAATATCCGCAAAGCGATTCCGAAAAGGCAATCGCAAGAGGCAACGCCATGACCGATCCACTTAAAAAACAAATATTCCGATTTAATCCGGGAGCGCAGGAAAAAATCTTCCCGCCAAAGCATCCATATTACAAGGCACCGGAAATAGTGAAGCAAGTATTGGAAAAAATTGTAGAAAAAACAGCAGCCACTATTGAACGTGAAAAATACCTGAAAGAAATGGAAATACTGCTTGATAAAAAGGTCGTAAAGAGAATTGATGGCGGTAGTATTTCTATTGGTTTTACAAAAAAAGGAAACAAACACTTGTACAGCGATACGATTATGCGCGTGGAAGGAGTGAGTAAAAACGACTTGAAAAAACTAAATACATCTTTGAGAAAATCGGTTTTTGTAAAATCGGCAGAGCTAAGCAAAAAACGTAAAGACGATATTACAAAGTTCTATTACTTTAAAGATAAAAATAAGGAACTGTACTATAACGTAGCGGAAAGAGTAAAAATGGATAATGATGGCAGGTATGATATAAGCAGGTTCTTATATTCGATAACCAATAGCATAAAAAAATAAAACAGTACCGGCGTGGAATTAGGCTCAAGGCTCAGGTACCACATTCCTTTACTGTTTCAGACTGCAAAAATATAAAAAAAATATACATAAACCAAAAATGGATAAAATCCTTCAAAAAATTCTTAAAGATTTAAAAGTAGAACTCACCGACAAGTTCGACCAAAACTTTTCACAGGGCGGATTTTTTGGTAAAAAATGGCAAAAAAGAAAAGATGGTAGCGCAACGCATTTAAACAATACAGGAGCCCTGAGGCGCTCCATCAAACCACATATTGAGGGAGATGAAATCATATTTACATCGTCAACTCCATACGCAAGCGCTCACAACGAAGGGGTAAATAAAAACGTAAGAGTAAAAAGCAAAAAAGGGAAAAAGTTTACACGCAAAATGAATTTACCACAACGCCAATTTATCGGCGAATATACCGGCATGGAAAAAACCATTGAACGTATCGCAAAGCAAGCTATGGAAGAAGCAACACAAGACATTGTACAAAAAGCAAATCATTAACCATTAACATTATGAAAGACATTTTTCTATCTATTCAAGGAGAGCTATCCAAAATACCGGAGCTAAAGCACATTGACAAGAACTGGGGGCAGCTACTGTATGAGCAGCCACCAGTTAAGTTCCCCTGTGCGCTGTTAGATATTGCTGAAGTGGATTACGGACAATTAGGCATGTTGGCACAAGACGCAGATGGAGCGATTGAAATTACTATTGCCAATGCTAAAAATACACGTAGTTCCCACAAAGCACCACGCAAAGAGGATTCCTACGCTATTTTTGATATTGTTAATAAAATACACGACAGTTTACACGGCTATACCAATGGAGAGCTTCAACCGTTAATTCGCGTAAAACTAAAAAAAATAGATGCCGCTGCTGGTTATGAAATATACAGGGTAGTCTATGTATCCGGTTGGCGCGAGCATAAAAAAACAAATACAATTCCCGTACAGGTAACGCCGAAAATCATAGTAGAAATTGAATAAAATAAATAAAAAAGCCCCGACTTGGGGCTTTTTTATTGTTTCCTAATCTGTTGAATTAATTTATTGCGAGCAGTATTTGCACGCATTACTGAGTCCACACCTTCAAACTCAAAAATAGTATCATGGTCAAAACGACCATCATTCCACTCTATTCCTAAATAAGCTTGTTCATCTTTCTTTTTCTTTTGCCATGCAAACGCTAATAATCCCAATGCTAAAAAACGCACTACAGTGGGACGGTGCTGTATGGTTGTTGAATCTTCAACATAAATATTTTTAATTTTGTTTTCGGGAATAGTGGCCAATTCTACTCCAAAATTTTGTACAAGATAAATACCTCCATCTTTTAATCCCAAATGGGTTGTTACGGGTTCATTTAAGTCAGGATGCCCGCACATATATTTAACATTTAGCACTAAGCCATCGGGGTTGAATCCTTTTTCTCTTAATTTTTCTTTGTTTTTTTTACTTGTAACATACATGAAATAACAAAATGCTACAATAATCAATGCTATTACTATTATAATCCACATAACTATACATTTAATAAATATTCGCTGCAAAATTACACTTTTTGTCTAAAATAATTCTAACTGATTCAGGTTGTTTTTTTCGACTTCAGGAGTTGGTTTTCCAATACGCTCCAACTCCCTTTCAATTTGTTTATCAATACTTGGCATATTTATGATTTTCATAAACGATTTATAGCTCATTGGGTAAAACGGTTCTACAAAGGTTCTAAAAATACCAGAGTATGTAGTATAACCAACCCTGTAATGCGCATTCACAATATCAATAACGATCTTGCAATGCTTGAGGTAATTTAGCCGGTTATAACCCTTTTTTGCCATTTCAATAGTATTTTAATGTTATTTAAAACTCATTCTCATTTGTACAGCATTTGTAATTTGTGGAGCTATCTGTTGGGTGTATAATAAACCATAAACTGCCCTTTCGTAGCTACCATTCAACTGCATTGCTTCGCCTATGTGTTTCATAAAAACTACCATTTCAGCAATTGAAAAACTGAAATTGTAGCTTTTCTGATATTTGTACGTTTTAGCTTCAAATCTTGTGCTAAGCACCTCCAGCGTTTCCTTTTCATAGAGCGAACGCGCATCGGCAACATCAAGATTGTATGAAGCGTGAAGAACATACGTTCTTATTACCTCGTACTCAGTTCGCGTGAGCTTTATCTTAATTTTTGTTGTCATTGGTATTCGTAACTGTTAATTCGTAATTTTACCTAACCCAAACTTCGCTGCTTAAATATGTTTCTGCCAGTTTTGTCTGCGTCCCTGCAGGAATTTGCAGGAAATAGCGCGGCACATAGTTATAGGCTGCCAGCTGTCCGCTTTTTGTCATTTTTTCCCAACGCTTTTCCGCTGTTTTCTTGCTGCTGTTATCTTTATGTCTGTTTTTAAAGTATGCTGTCCAAAAATCGACAAAGGTTGGCTCAAAATGCACTTGTTTAAATTTGAGACTTCCAATGTCGGTTTTCGAGTTGCTTAGCGTTTGCATAAGCGCACTTTGAGTGATCGCATTTTCGCAGATCCAACACATGAGCCACTTATGCTGCCCCGCGCTCATGTTGGTATTAAGGCAATTAAATATTGGACGCTCAGCGTTATCATCGTAGAAAAGGAGCGCCTCACCGGTAAAGGCTTCTGAAGTAATAATATATTTTATCATAATGTTATTATTTTTAGTTTAAGTTTTTTCGCAATGTAATATTCTAATCTCGCTCCCTCACTTTCTTTCCAATCCGGAAGCAGGTAAATGGCATCGCATTGCACCAGCCCCATTATACATGCCTTCATACACTTTTCCCAACTCCAACTTTGAGAGCAGATCCGCATCGGGTTAACAACATCATACCCGGCTTGCTTCAGTTGAAATTCCGCTGTACCGAACTTCACAAAAGCGTCCGCAAGGTTTAATCCTGTTACTTTACCGGCAATATAGACTTTCATTGTTTGTTTTATTTTTTTCGTAAAATTGAGCCTGTAATATATGAATTTGCATAAAGTCTCTGAAATTGCCTCCATTCTTTTTCCATACAACCCTTTTCATCTCTATAAAGCATTGCAAAAGGAAAAAAGCCTGCAGCCCACGCTTCACGCAAACGCTTTTCAGCTTTTTCAAAAGTATCGCCTTGATAGCCGATTAATACGTAACATCTCACAATATCATTCTTTTTAAATCCTGCTTCTGTTAGATATTTTCCTGCTTGTATAAGCGGCTCGTAATCGTCCTTTGTGTCATAGGCAAAAAACAGTGAAGCTGGATTAAGTTCTTTCAACCGAAAGGCCATTTCTTGCGTTAACAGTTTTGCTTCCAAGCCACCTGCAAAAACCGGTCGCTCTTTTTGTCTCTTGAGCATTTCAAAAACGGCGTTTATATGATGTTCAGAACATGCAAGTAAGTTGTCATCCTGAATAATATAGCCTTCAACAATCGGCAATTCTATTAAATCGCCTTGTACTTTATGAACATTACAGAACCAACATTTATTCGGGCAGCCGCGCGAAGTAATCACATATCCTTTTTTTAGATACAATCCAGGCACAAACTCTCCGCTTGGTTGTCCAAATGCAACACCGCCTATCTTTGTGTTAAATCCTGCCCATCGCCATTGATTATACAAATATTCGGCGCGCTTTAAATCCCATGTGAATGTAACAGATATATGTACTTCATCAGCTCTATCAAACATCACAGGTTTGCAATTAATCCTTACGTTCTCATCGTCAGGAGTTGCTTTTGTTTTTCGAGGAAACACACGAATGATGCGTTTATTTTCCATTGTTAAAATAATTTCGTTTTAAGTGAAATAATATGTTTTACCGTTTCCATTACCGAAACGTTGTTGCTTTATTGTTGTTGAGAATGGGAACTTCTCTTTAGGTATTTTATCCAAAACCTCTTTTAATTGGCTTGCATTGGTAAAAAACTTCTTTTTAACTCCATCAGATTCAATTAATAATACACATCTACCGTCTCCGTGCCTCGTTTTTACGTTTGCTTGAAAATCAATAACTCTTATTTCACAATTCAAAACATCTTCAACAGTTATCTGCGTAACGTTGTAAATGTTTTTTTCTTCAATTTCAATGCCAAGATCAGAGAATTTATTCATGTGGTATAATGGTTTTTAAAAGATGTTTTGAATTGCAATGTGTAGCCCATCCGAGGTGTGGTGCTATTCGATGTTTATATTCATCCATGGGAATACGTTTTTTGTTAAGAGCAGCTGCTTTTCTACATAAATTCTTTTTAATTGTTTTTCTCATTAGAATATGAGAATGATAAAATACATAGCCCACAAAATCAATGCCGCGAGCTTCTACCGGAAATACCTGGTAGTTATCCTTTATATATAGATTTAAGTTGTTTACAAGGTAATGATTGATTTCTACAAGAAGCCCGTGCAAATAGGCTTTATCGTGCCCTAATATCACAATATCATCCGCATAGCGATAGTAATATTTCACGCGCTTTTCTTCTTTTAGCCAATGGTCAAAATAAGACAGGTACAAATTAGCAAAAAACTGTGAAAGATAATTGCCGATCGGAACTCCCGGAGCGGAATCAATAATTTCATCAAGAAGCGATAAAAGTTTTACGTCTTTTATCTTTTTCCTGATAATGGTTTTTAATATGTCGTGATTTACGCTTGGATAAAACTTTCTAATATCAAACTTTAAACAATATTTAGTTGTTGAAACATTTTTTAAATCGCGTTTCAAGTGCTTTAAAGCACCATGTATGCCACGACCTTTTATACATGAGTATGTGTTTGAGATAAATATTTTTATCCACGTATCTTCAATAATATTCATAATAGCATGGTGAACGATCCTGTCCCGGAAGGGAAGGCGGTAAACAACACGCTCTTTTGGGTCATGTATCATGAACACGCTGTACTCAGATGTTTTGTATTGCCCTGAAATCAATTCCGAATGTATTTGCGTCATATTATTATTCAAATCACGCTCAAAGAGCCGGACACCATAAGTATTGGTTTTGCCTTTACGCGCTTTTTGATATGCTAAATACAGATTATCCATTTCGCATACTTTGTCATAAATGTTGTTTATCCTTTTCATACTTTGCTTATCTAATTGGAGCCTTCGGTTTCCCTACCAGCACCTTTTGAGTTTGTTATTTTTTGCCAAGTGGCACGGCTTTTGGCTTTGTTTTGTATTTTTAGCATCGGTGAGAAGCGTTGCCTGCATTCGCATTCGAGTAGTTGTAATTCGTATCGTTGAAAACGAAAGCGCCCGAAGACACGCTTCAAAGCCAAACAGCCTTTTACTTTTACTTTTTAATTATTATTTCCCAAATTTCAATGAATTGCTCCCCGGCATATCTTGCCAGCTCGCTTGACGAAAAGCAAAGGCGAGAAGCGTCGCCCGCATCCGCACTCGAGTAGTAGTAATTCGTATCGTCGAAAACGAAAGCGCCCGAAGACACGCGAAACCATGGGAACCACTTTTTTTGGTTAGGATCTTCCCAATCCAATTTACGGCCTTCGTTTAAAGCTTCGGCAATCACTGCCATTTTGTAATGAGCTTTAAAATACTCTCTTAAATCTTCAGGAAGTTCTAAAAATTCAGGAACATTGGGCCTGCCGGTCAATGCTTGCGCATCTTCAAATGTTTTTACTTTTTCAATAATGTTTGTCATAAAAAATTGATTTTATGCCTAAAAGGCGGTTAATATTAAAGAATAAATTTTTTGTACAATTCTATAAATTGCTTGCCGGCATATTCTGCCAACTCCTCAGATTTAAAGCAAAGGCGAGAAGCGCCGCCCGCATTCGCATACGAGTAGGCGTAATTCGCATCGCCGAAAACGAAAGCGCCCGAAGACACGCTAAACCAAGGGAACCACTTCTTTTGGTTAGGATCCTCATAGTCAGCCTCCCAATTCTCGTTTAAGGCTTTGGTAACGATCTTTAGCTTTCTGTAAATAATTTCATCTTCAGTAAAACCTGAATCCCTAAGCAAGGGTTCATTAACGGGCTTTTGACCAAGTTCTGCACACGCATCCTCAACGGATCTAATTCTATCCATTATACTCATTGAGAAGAAATCTTTCCCAAAAGTATCCTCAAGAACTGCTTTAAATTCAGCAGAAGCTATAGTGTATAGTTTCCGCGCTGTTTGTTCGGTAATTTGTAATGTTTTCATATTTTACTCTTCTTTTTTCGGTTCAACAAAAAATGATTCATCCTGATCCACGAAAACTCCTACTTTTGGGAAGAGCTCTTTTGTTTCGGGCAAATCGCGATCTGAAAGCAGCATATCTTTTGCCGGCTCCTCTGTAATGCGCACATAATCGGGTAAAAACTCTTTCAATAGTTCCGTAACTGCTGCCCACGTGAAACCCTTTCGTGTTTTCAGTTTTGGCGTGCCGGTTCTAAAGCCCAACACACCGTGCGTAGTTTCCAAACTCTTTTTCTTGGTAAAAAGTTCCGCCTTATTTTCAGTCGCGTATACCTGTAGAATGTCGAAAGCCTTTTGTTTTGCTTCTGCCAAATCGCCTAATTCGTTGGCGTACTTTTCACGAATTTTAATTATTTCAATGTCCATTTGGGCATTGATTTTTTGAGTACGCGCATCGCAACGTGCGTAGTCTGCAAATGCTGTTTCCATTTGCTCTGTGGTTACACCGGTGTGAACCACCTTTTTTTCTCTTTTTGCCATAGCTTTAATCTTTTTAGGGTTTAACTTTGTTTTTACGAGTTTTGTCAATCTTGTGATTGTTCATTTTACTGTCAAGGCAATAGCGCACAATGGCATTGCCTGATATTAGAAGTTCCGCCGCTTTAAGGTGGGCGAGATTTCCGTTAATACCACCGCCAGGCATTCCATCGGACGCGATGAAATCAAGGCGGCTTCTATTTGGATAATAATCTACTAATGTCATAATGTTTCGGTTTAAAATTCTAATTGTATGGTGTATCTGTATTTTTCAACTAATTTTTTCAGATAGAAATTGGCAGCATCACTGACAACATCATATAATTGGCAGAAAACAATCCTTTTGCGTGCGTCAACTTTAAAGCCTTCTTTTTTGGCTTTCCGGTGAAGGTAATATCGGGTGTATTTCTTTTCCATGGCTCTTAAGATTAATTTAAACATACTTCAAAGTTATCCGCTTGCATAGCTTCAATAGCTTGCTGCTTGCGGCAAAATTCAGCATACAATCGCGTGAGTGCTTCCGTACTTATTTCGTTAAAATTGCGCACGCCGGCAGCCCTGCAAGCAACGCCCTTTACGTAATCCATATCGACAACCTTGCCCTGCAACTCAAACCAACGGAATATTGCCTTTAGTAGCCCTTTACGCTTTTTGTCAAGTTGCGCACGCTCGGCATCGCTTCCCCACTTGTCTGTCAATTCCGATTTTGTAAATTTTTTGTTTATTCTTATGCCGTTAAGGTATTTTATTAAACGTTGCGCCTCCATAAACTGCAATTCACCCGTATTGCCGGTTCTTTTGTTGGTAAAATCGCGCACTATTTCGGTAATGGCATTTTTATCCTTTACGCCTAATTGACCAAAGAGCCAATATATATAGCGATTTTGTTGGGTGGTAAGGGGATTAGGGGTTAGGTTCATTATCAGTCTCCTTTTTTTGGCATCAATTGAAGCGTATCATTATTAGCTAAAATTTGTTTCACTAAGTCAGGATTTTGCGCACTCGAAACATATTTCAGTACATCTGCCTGTATTCGGATTCCTGATACTATAACTTTTCCAAGTTCGGCAATGGCTTCAGCTGCTTCAACACTAATTTTTTCATTTTCAGATGCCTTTGGATCTGTGTTGTTTTTTAACATCTCAATTGCTTCAAAAAGTTGAAGATTTAAACCGTCAATGCTAATTTGTTTCATTTTTTGCTCCTTTCGTTTGTTTATTAATTTCTTTTTTTATATTTCCAATCATTCTATAGGCAGTTCGTACTTCCGGAGGTAGATTTAGAATAGAGTTTTGTACAACCTGCTCTTTTCGAGGTATTATGTATAAGTTCTCAATGTTACAGTTTTGGCGGTTGCCATCCTTGAATTGCACATTGTGCCCTTTGGGAATATTTCCATAATGTTGCTTCCAAACTTCTCTATGTTTCAATTTTAGTTTGCCGCGCAATTCTGTTTTAACAAGAATATACCCTTCCTTATCTATTCTTTCATAGCCTATTTCTTTTGTATTGTGAGGCAAATTCCCTTTTTTATATTGCGAAACTTTACATCTCTCAATCGCTTCTGCGCTCAAGTATTCAACATATTTTTTACCTTTGTTTCCGGGAATATTACCTTTCTTAAATCTGCTTGCAATAGTTTTAGGATTATTTGATGACATTTTACCGGTCATGCTCTTAAATGCCGCGCTTTTCTTCAAACCTAAATTATGCGCCTTATTTCTTACACGGTAAAGCCCTACGCCCAATATATTAGCTATTTCTGAGGTTAATGTATTAGGATATAGTTCCACAAGAATATTCATGTCCTCCTGTGTCCAGTCTGCTTTTATAAATTGTCCTTTTTCGTTTTTTAGTTTCATAATTCTAATTTTTAAGATTTACACCCATGAAACACCATTGCACTATCTTCCCAAATAGTATAAGTACCACCATTTGCACCTATTGAGCGGCCGTTTGAAATTGCTTTAAAGCCTTCAATCCAAATTTTCTGCGAGGCATCATATAACACACTTTTTGCACTCCTGCCGGCCGGCCGGCTCCCTTCAGCATGACTTATGAATATGAGTAGTTTATTGGGGTGCTTGTCTTTGAATTGCCTGTATGCAGGATAACTTAAACCGCTGTATTGGAAACTGTCAATCACTACAAAATCGGCGCTACGCTGGCGCAATAGCCTTTTCGACAGTTCATCCACCGACTCACTTACTACATTGAAGCGTTTACCATCCATATCACCGGCAACTAATTCGAGTCTTTTTCGGAATGTTAAGCAGCTGCCCTCCTCAAGCGAGTTGTAGAGTACTTTGCCATGCTTGCACAGTTCCGTACATAGTTGCAAAGCAAAAGTACTCTTGCCATTTCCGCTGTTACCCCAAATAATCCACACGCCTGTACGCTCCGGCATACCAAACGCCTCCAACCACTGCCCGGTAAACGGAATAGTCTCATATTTTTTAGTCATTATATCTCTAACCGACAATGCTCGTTTCATGCCTTTGCGCTTATTTTGTTTACTTCATCGTAAATTCTACGTAGTGAAAAATCAGATCGAGCAATCAAACTCTGTATATCCACTTCATTCCCAACATTGGCTTTGATAATCAGGGCAGCGTGCACTGTTTTAAAATCCTGCATATCACGCTCGCTGTCCGGGCTTGCTTTTTGGTAACGGCTGCCATAGCGGCTAAATAACTCAGCGTAACCTACTTTTTTAAACTCTATGCTGCGGCGTATCTTTTCTCTCAATCCATCGGCGCCCATCATGTACCAACCGCAGCAGCGCTCCGTTGCGTTCCATAATGCCTTTAGCTCCAAAAAAGCAGCATAGTCAAGATCGCCCGCTTCGTCAAGTATTACGAGAGGCTGGGGCAGTGAACGCAGATAAAACACCAAATCCGCATACACATCGGCATACGTTCCGGTATGTCCAACCCCAAACTCTTTCGCAATATTTCTAATCAATTTCTGTTTGCTCTTTACCTGGCTGCAGTCTATATAAACAGCGTTTTTATTTGCTTTCACATAGCACTTTGCAGTATAGGTTTTGCCAATATCCGCTACATCGCACAGCATACGGCTCGCGGCGTTTTCTTGGCAAAAAGCCAATTGACCGGTTACAAATTCATATACCGGTGTCCGTGCAGTTTTCCACTCCGGGAGATTATTAAGCGTTACATCCAGTTTCCGGGCAATGCTTATCCAGTTGGGATCACTTATCACCCTATCCAGTTCGCCATTAGTAATACGGCTGTACTGTGAGGAACTAATGCCTAACGTAGTTGCAAATTTAGCATCACTGCCTTCAAAGTTTCTGCGGCGCTCTATCATCGCCGCTACAATTTTTTCTTTTAAGTTCTTGTTTAAATTCATTTTTTGGTGTTTTAATTGTTATTTAATCATATTTTAAACTGCTTCAATGCACCTCTCTTTGTAGTCTTCACTTTGGTATTTATCCATTAACCTGTCCAAATCAAAAGCAAAATGAGATTCGGCTACCGGTCCCACTTCTTCTATTACCGGTATGATTTCTTCGTAGTTTGTTTTGGGCAAAATTCGCGTCTTGGCGAGCGATTCTCTGCCGTTCTTTACTGTTTTGTCAAATGATGTAATATATTGTGCCTGGCCCGACATTGCTGTACTGTCGGCATCCTGCCATTCAGCTTTTGCAGTGGTAAACTTTTCTATCTGATCTGCTTTGCATAAAAATTCATCACCCTGGTAGAGATAAACCTCACTGATTGCACCTTTGGCGTTAGATAACCAGTACGCATTTACGTTATAATTACCGGGTTTTAGCCTGCGTAATACTTCCGGTGATGATAATTGGTAATCTGCATATTGAACCTGTACATATTGGTTGCGCTGTACGCTTGTGGTAGTGCAATTCCCGATATAACGCAGTAGTAACGGACGATTTATTGGCACCAAACTTTTGTTAAGGTTTTCAAGAAATACCTGCATGCGGCTTTTGCCCGGATACTTCTTTTGGTCGCGGTGCAAACCCTCGTTATATTCTTTTACCGTAAGTAGATCGTCGGCAACTAACTGCTCGTAGCTGTATGTTTTTGTTTTAATTTCGTAGCGATCGGTTACTTCGTTATAAACCCGCTCGCCATTGGTTCTGTTAACGTCAAGTTTGGCATAAAAGCGGCCTATTCCATCCTGATAGCGTTTTTCGTATCCGTATTTCTTTTGCCTGTTAAATTGCTCTGCGTGCTTTTCCTGCGAGTTGGTAGGTGCACACCAACGAACGAAGGGGAACAAGTTGCCGGCTTTGAGCAAGTCATCTTCAAACTGGCGTACAAGGTGGTTTTCTACTTCCATTTCAAGCGGAAGCCCTAAATTCATTTCATCAAGATTGCGGAACATATTGCGCAAACAGCCTACAAACAAATCTGTATCTTTTTTTCTTGAATAGCAGGCGCCAATAAGAACACCACTGTGTACATCATAGGCATAGTATGCTTTTACGCGGTTGCCATCGTGCATTTTGCGCGGCAAATCCCTGTCATCAAGGCTAACCTTACTCAAACTGTACCGGGCGTTTTCTCTGTGATAGTGTGGGCGCGCCAAGGCTCCAAACTGATGGTACCCCAATCTAATACTATCAATAACAGCTTTGTTCGCGGGATTGTTCAGATAATTCCATACGGTAGATTCGCTAATGTAGCTGGGTTCACCCTTATCATTGCAAAACTCCTCCCTGTTAAACAGTACGCCTGTCTTTACATCCACAACATCAATTTCGCCGGACAAGAATTGGCAATATTGCCCATGAACCCATTCCGCATAAGGATTATTGCTTGCAACGGCTAAACTCATTAAAATCCGTTCAATGTCAGCCGTTACTATTCGGGCATAGTTATTATCCGTATTCTTGTGTATTAATGATTTGTAGCCATCCTTTATATATTCCTGATACTTGGGCCTTAGGTTCCGATCACTAAGGGGTAGCGTGTGTGGATACTTTTTTCTGTCCAATAATTTAAGATCGCCCAAAACGGAAGCAAACACACCGCTTCTTTTAACGCTTCTTGAGCCTTTTGCAGCGCGAACACTCGTGCGCTCACTCAGCAAGTCGCGAAATGCGTTAAGTATAATTGCATTGGTGTGATATTCCAACGCTTTTTCCGGTGGATATTTTGCGTAAAATTCCAACGCGGCAGGATCCGGTTTTATATACCTTTCAAAGAAACAAGGTTGGGGTTGCTTTTCAATGGGTACATTCGCATTGGTACCAATAGCCGATAACTCGCCCAGCTCTTGCAACTTTGTGCTAATTTTATCCTTTATATTATATGGCAGAGATTCGTAACTAATAATGGCGGGACAGCCGGGAGCGGAACGTTGTAGAACGGTGATAGACTTTCTATTAACACGAATATCGTAATTATTCCTGCTAATAACACCATTATCCCATAGCCACCTACTCTCTAAAGCCAAATTTCCGTTATAGTTGAACAGTACCATAATTATTACTCTTTTTTAGCTCCCGCTCCGGAATCGAACCGGAGAAAAACCGTTCGGGAAAATTTGTGTAATTTCGCGTTGCCAAACTTTAAAATTTACACGTATGTATTCAAATGATGAAATTGTCGCTATGATTGCGGTACTCGCTAAACGAGTTGAAAAATTAGAAAAACCGGGTGATATTAACATGAAATCCATTGATTCTTATTTATCGGAACTTTTAAAACAATCACAGAGAATGAGTTAGCAACTTGTATTAATTTCAACTGAACCCCTATCGGTTTTATGTCCGAAGCATTTCTTTTTAAGGATTAATATCCCTAAAAAGAAGATTTTTTTTTCTATGCTTGGAGTAAGATCATTCAAAAGCATTTTAATTTCTACTTTAATCATAATACATATATTTTACTGGTTAATACTCTCATAAATCGGATCGCCGCCAGCGTTTACACACGCCTTACGAATTTTATCGGCTAATTCGCTTTGCGTAATACCACTTGCAGCGAGGCTAACTGTAGTTACAGAAACATTAAAGGCATCGGCAATTTGTTTCCGCGTGCCTACCTTCATTTTAACTTTGCTAATCTTATTCATTATTTTTTTATTTTTGTGGCGGTTTTAACCGTGTTAATTCGGCGACAAAAATAGATAAAATTTCATACATTAAATAAATTTATGAATAAAATTTCACCCATCAAAGAGAGAATATTACAATATATTGAATATTTGGGAATTACAAAGCAGTTGTTTTGTGAAAAAACAGGAATTTCTTATGCAAATATAAAAGGAAAGTCGTTAGAAAGCGAATTTGGAGGCACTCAAATAGCTGAAATTTTATCTGTTTTTGGAGAAATTTCATCCGATTGGTTACTTACTGGTACCGGCAATATGCTGCGGAATGATATTACCGCAAAAAATATGGTACCTACCAATGGAAATGACGGAATTCCGCTAATTCCCATTAGCGCAATGGCAGGCTATGGAACTGGGGGTGCACAAGTTTTAGAACATGAATGTGAGCGTTTTGTTATTCCAGTGTTTAAAGAAGCCGAATTTCTAATATCCGTCAAAGGATCTTCTATGTACCCCAAGTATAATTCAGGTGATATTGTTGCGTGTAAAAAACTGCCATTGGATACATTTTTCCAGTGGAATAAAGTATATGTATTGGATACCGAACAGGGCGCATTGGTTAAGCGAATAAAAAAGGGCGAAACAGAAGATACTTTAACTATTGTTTCTGATAATCCAAAATATGATCCTTTCCCATTGCATAAAAGTAAAATATATGCTATAGCTATTGTTTTGGGTGTAATTAGACAAGAGTCATAGCACGCATGCGTGAGCACATCCATATCGCTTTTACAGATAAAAAAGCACGCACGCACATTAAAATACGTTATTTTGTTTGCTTTTAGAGGCTTACATATAAAAACATGGGTAAACTCATGCGTAATATAGGGTAACGCTCACTCGATTTAAGCCGTTTTTTAGCTAAAAGAACGTATGTATATGTATGTTAAAGGTTGTTTTTTTATACACTTCTTGTAAGTGTGTTGTAAGTCTGTTATGTAAGTGTGTTGTAAGTCTGTTACAAAAAATGGATGTTTTAAACGGTTTTTAATCGGTAAAAAGTAGTGTTTAAATTTAGATAAAAAGTGTTTATTTGCAGTGCAAAGCTATCACGCAAAAACAGTGCAAAACGCCCATTTTAGCGGTTTTTACGCAAAACTTAAAGGTTAGCTACAATAAATGTAAGATAAGTTAAAGTAATGCCTAAAATCGGGCAAATAAATTAAAGCAAAATTAAAGTAATATGATACTTTGTTTTAAGTCGAAAAATCGGGAAAATATTGAAAATCAGGTAAAAATAAATACTCTTTTAGGGATAGAGTGTTTTGTGCCCCTTAATTTTATGGAAGGACAAAAGCGAATAATGATCGTAAACATGAAAGGAGGAGTTGGCAAGACAACATTGTCAACTAATTTTGCATATGTTTTATCTAAATTTGAGAAAAAGAAGGTTTTAATAGTTGATATTGATCCGCAATTTAATGCAACACAATATCTTGTTAATCAAAAAGATATATTAAATCATTTTAAAGTCAACAAAACAGTATATGACATATTGATGCCAGATAAAGAAGAAGATGTTGATTTAGCAGGAGTATCACAGAAAAAGTCTCTAACAATAAACATAAGTGATTATATTATAAATATTAAAAATTTTGAAAATGGTTCTAAATTAGATTTATTGCCCTCTTCTCTTAAATTGATTAATTTTGAAACAAGCAAAAGAGGTGCAGAGAATTATTTGAAAAATTTTATCAACTCATATTGCAGTGAATATGATTTTATACTATATGACTGCCCCCCTACATTATCAGTATTAACCATTAGTGCATATTTAGCTTCATCCCACTACTTAATACCAATTAAACCAGACTATTTATCTTCTTTGGGATTGCCAATGCTTGAAAGAGGTTTAAAAGAATACGAAGATACGTATGGTCATAATCTACAACCATTAGGCATTGTTTTTACCATGGTAAACAATACATCTACTTTGCCAAACGAAATTATTGAAAGTATTGCCCAAAGTGGCAAAAGAAAATTATATACAAGTAAACTAAGTCATTCTGTTATGGTCGCTAGAAGTATTGGAAATAATATAAGTTCTTTAGAGGATTTCTATCGAAATGCAAGTACAGAAAGATATGCGACAGAGTATAAAAATGTGACTACTGAAATTTTAAATACAATATAATTATGAATATAGATAAATATACAAGACAAGAGTTGATTTCTATTATTGAAGAAATTGAACAAATTTTTAAAAGAAGACAAAATATTCCATCTAAAAACAATAGCAACAAAGAGGAATTAGAGGAATTAATAGGCTCTTTGCCATTTTTATTTTTGAATGAAAAAATTTTTGAAAAAAATTTAGATATTTCAAGATTTGCTGAAAAAATAGGAGTATCAATACCATCTCCTGAAAAGAAGAAAAAAGAAGACATTATTGGTAGAGTTATTGTTGCTGTTTCAAAATTTAATAAAAACAAGATAAAAGAACTAAACTCTATTATTAATAACTTAAAGAAAAACAAAAAGAAAAGTACAAAAAACAACTTCTTCAATGAATGGGAAGAGGCGATAAAAAACATTAATTTATAATGAGTTCTATCTTTGAATCACAGAAAAAGGAACAAGATTTCCTTCTCTTCAAGGATGAAATTTTAAAAATCAATGATACTTTATCAAAAGATGTTAGCGCTTTACCTGAGTTTAAAAAGTTTCATTCATTACTTTACGCGCTTTCATTAATTCAAATAAAAGTAACTCAAGTAGAAAAAATCCCTAATAGGACTGTCTTTCTACAAGAAATTCGATCTGATCTACTTTTACTTATTACACATGCTATATTTGGTTATCATAATACAAGCATGATGACTTATAGAAAGGTAATTGAAAATTTTTATAATCATATTTTTTATTTTAATCATGAAATAGAGTTTTTTCATTTGAATAATGGCAAAAATGAATATACTCCTATAATTAATTTAAAAAACTACCTTATTACACATCCTAAGTTTTTAGAAGATAAACTAAATAAAGATTTTAATGATTATATTTTTAATGAATATACAAAACTTAATAATTATGTTCATGCCAAAGGAATCCATTTTATGGGATTGGCAAAAAGTTTACAAGACTTGCGGCAAACAATAGATTACTCACGAGTTCTATATGGAATAAATATTACTATTTACAAAATAATTTTTTTATTATTCAAATTTCATAATAATATCAAATTTCAACCTGTCGAATTAAAATTAATTACTGACTGCATTCCTAAAACTATGAGAAAAAAATTAATGGAATAGGCTCAAATAGAAAATTGAATAGATATATTAAATATGAAAAATATTGACAACTTTGCTCTTTCACTGACAAACAGAAAATCAACGGAACAAATAAAGCTTAATGAAGTTGACTTTGTTGAAATAATAGATTCTGGAATTCTTGAAGGAATACCACATATTGGAAAAATTATTTCAACGTATAAGGGATTTATAAATTTGCGAGACAAAATTTTTATTAAAAAATTTATACGATTCTTACAAGATTTTGAAAATCAAAACATAGACGAACAAAAGCTAGATGATTTCAAAAATAAAATCCAAAATGATAAAAACTATAGAATAAAAATTACAGAAACTTTAATTGAGTACATTGATGATTTGAAAAACACACAGAAAATAGGTATTTATTGTAATCTATTTGCTTCTTATGTGAATGGAGATTTTGATTGGGAACATTTTCTTCAACTAACAGATTGTCTTGAAAGAGTTGATTTAAAAAATTTGGTAATCATTCCTCGAATCGATACAAAAAAAGGAAAAGAAGTTCAAAATTATGATGAAGATAGGGTAACTGCAGAAGGGAACTTGCAGTCTTCTGGTTTAGTAATTAAAATGAGTGTTTGGTCTGCTGATATTTATCCAACTCAATTTGGTAGGGATATTTACAAATATGGATTAAAAAATACTATATCTAACTCGGATAAATAATTGTTCAACAACGAAATCACATAAATTAAACCAAAATAAGAAACCAATAAATAATCCCTATGATATAAACCAATAAATTAAAATAAAAACATAGCATTAGCTATTATTCTGTCCTCAGAAACCTAGGAAATTTCAAAAGATACAGAAGAATAAGTTAGTAAATGCTTACGCGACTGCGTGAGCTTTCTCTTGTTTCTGTATCGGGTTCCTAGGCCCACTGAGGAGAACAAAGAATCTCACGCTTTCTTTTTGTTCCGAATAAAGTTAGTGCAGAAAAACACTAATTTTATGACACAAAAATCCCTAAACAAAAACCTCCACAACGCAAAAACCTCCAAAAAAGACGAATTCTACACCCAACTATCAGACATTGAACGAGAATTAAAACATTACAGAACCCACTTCAAAGACAAAGTAGTGTATTGCAATTGCGATGACCCACGCATAAGCAATTTCTTCCACTATTTTTCATACAATTTTGAAAAATTAGGTCTCAAAAAACTGATTACTACTTGCTACAAAAATCAAAATGCGGATTTGTTCAGCCAAAATGATTCGGAAAGAGCTATTTATTTGGAATATAATGGGGATAAAACCGGAAATAATGTTCCTGACCCAAACGAAATCGGCATTAAACATTTAAAAGGCGATGGTGATTTTCGCAGTAAAGAGACCATTGAATTGCTAAAACAAGCCGATATTGTAGTAACAAATCCGCCGTTTTCTTTGTTTAGAGAGTATGTGGCGCAACTTGTTGAGTACGATAAAAAGTTCTTGATTATCGGAAACGTCAATGCCGTAACTTATAAAGAGGTTTTTAAATTGATTAAAGAGAATAAATTATGGTTAGGAGCCAGTATTCACAGCGGCGATAGAGAGTTTGGAGTTCCTGATGACTATCCTTTGAATGCTGCCGGTTATAGAATTGATAATCAAGGAAAAAAGTTTATTCGCGTTAAGGGTGTGCGTTGGTTTACTAATTTGGATTACAATGAACGGCACGAAGATTTGATACTTTACAAAAAATATACTCCCGAAGAATATCCCAAATACGATAATTATGATGCCATTAATGTGGATAAAACCAAAGATATTCCTATGGATTTTGATGGAGTTATAGGTGTACCCATAACATTTTTAGATAAATACAATCCCGACCAATTTGAAATAATTGGACTTGCGAATGATAAAAGAGAAAAAGACGATGCTTTTATACAAGCTGAACCGTATTATCTTGATGAGCAACATAAAAATTTCGTTGGTTTTGTTGTAAACGGGAAAGCAACATACGCACGAATAGTAATCAAAAACAAAAAAATATGAAAATCGAACTTAAAGAAATTACAGTTAGAGAATTAACGGATAATTATCAAGACCATAATGAAAACGGAGTTGTCGGTTATGGCGGCAAATTAGATATTCGTCCACCGTTTCAAAGAGAATTTATCTATAAAGACAAGCAGCGAGATGCTGTGATTGACACTATTACAAAAGATTATCCATTGAACGTAATGTATTGGGCGGTGAATAGCCGTCATTCTGACGAAAGTCAGAATCCTCTGAATAATGGAATTGCGGGTCACGCCCGCAATGACGACACCGTTTACGAAGTGATTGATGGCCAACAACGTACCATTTCCATTTGCCAGTTTGTGGAAGGCGACTTTGCTTTTAAAAACAGATATTTTCATAATCTGCAAAATGACGAAAAAGAACAGTTATTAAGCTATAAACTAATGGTTTATCTTTGCAGCGGAACCGAAAGTGAAAAATTGGAATGGTTCAAAACCATCAACATCGCAGGAGAAAAATTAACCGACCAGGAATTGCGGAATGCAGTGTATGCCGGCTCATGGGTTTCCGATGCCAAAAGATATTTTAGCAAAAGAGGGTGCCCCGCTTCAGGAATAGGCGAAGATTATTTAATCGGATCTTCCATTCGTCAAGATTATTTGGAAACTGCCATAGATTGGATTTCAAAAGGAAATATTGAGAATTACATGGCATCGCATCAACATGACCCCAATGCAAGCGCATTGTGGAGGTATTTTCAAGATGTAATTACGTGGGTAAATACCACTTTTACCAACAAAAGAAAATTTATGAAAGGCGTGGATTGGGGCGCGCTCTACAACAAATACAAAGATAAAATATACGACACAAACACCATAGAAGAAGAAACTATCAGACTAATTGCCGATGACGATGTTACCAAAAAGAGCGGAATTTACCCCTATATTCTTACTCGTGATGAAAAATATCTCTCCATACGCGCTTTTACAGATAGTACGAAACAAAAAGTCTTTGAGCGGCAAAACGGAATTTGCACTAAATGCGAAAAGCATTTTGACCTATCAGAAATGGAGGCCGACCACATTACGCCTTGGCACGAAGGCGGCAAGACCATAGAGGAAAATTGCCAAATGTTGTGCAAAGATTGTAATAGAAGAAAATCGGGGAAGTAAAATTAAGCACACAGATGACACAGATTAGACAAGATTTACACAGATTTTTTCAATATTTATCTGTGGTCATCTGTTAAATCTGTGTCATCTGTGTACCCAATCTAAAACGGTAAATCATCCGCAAAATCCGGCACAGGCGCTTCGGGGGCAGTTACGGAAGGAGGCGGCGGAAGATTCGCAACCTGCGTTTCCGTAGGTCTGTTCTCATCTTTAGAACCAAGCATGGTAAACGTACTTGCCTCGATTTCGGTAATGTACCTTTTCCCGCCGTTTTCTTCCCAACTTCGAGTACGGATTTTGCCTTCCAAATAGATCTGTTTTCCTTTGGTAAGGAATTGTTCGGCAATTTCAGCCAAATTGCGCCAACAGACAATGTTGTGCCATTCGGTTGATTCAATTCTGTTGCCCTCTTTATCTTTTCGGACTTCAGAGGTAGCTAACGTAAAAGCAGCTTTTTTCACGTTGTTTTCAAAGGCGCGCACTTCGGGATCCTTGCCCAAGCGGCCAATAAGAATGACTTTGTTCACTCCAGACATAGTAGTAAAATTTAGTTAATAATGCGCCGCAAATATACGTTCTGAAAATGCGTTTGTCAAGGGGTAAATGTATTTTTTTTCAAAAAAATTTACTTTGGCTGCGGCTTAAACTTTGAAGCGTTTAAAATCTTTTGATAATCAACTTCTTCCATAAGTTCCGGTAAGGTTACCTCCGGATGGTTTGCCATATAACTTTGTATCAATTTCCAGCCTATAAATGCGCCCATTCGTCCCGGAGAGTCATTTCCAAATGACTTAATAAAAGGCGCTTCCTCGATATAAGCACGTATCAACGCTTCTCCTTTTCCGAAAAGTTCGTTTTTCTCAATCAGATAACTCCAGGCATTGCCTAAGAAATGGTTTGCCCAGTGATACTTTTCCTCCGAGTATCCTATAATATATCTTTCGTGCAGATCGGGAAACATCATTTCCGTGAAATATAGTTTTTTACCCTCGGTAATCATAACATCTAAAAGTGTGGTGCGCGGCGCTCTTGCCAAATGTTTATGCACTATGGCTTTTTTGAAAATATCCACAGGCAAATAAACAGGCTCGCACCGCTCTGCAATATACACAGGCATTCCAATAGCCTTATAATAAGGATTATCTGCTCCCAAATACATGTCAACATTTACAAACAAAACATCATCATATATATAGGTGGAAGGCACGGAAAGATCAAGCCCGGGAAGCATGGTGATAATTACCGGAATAGAATCGTTTGGGTAAAAAACCTTATAATATCCGAATGCCGGTTTGAGCTCTCTTAAAATAATGTCGGTTTTTATTGCTTTTTCTGTAGCTTCATGAAGCGCAATAATGACGGTATCTTGCAAATAGGCTCTTAGTCCCTCCATTCTAACCGGATCATTCCAAATATTCGGCTCAATGAGCAACGGAGGATATATTTTTGACAAGCGCTCAATCTCTTTTTCTAAATTATTCATATCTAAAGAAAAAAGATCCTCATCGTAACGTAAAATTTGAATGTTGAGTTGTTTTTTAGCTTCTTTGAGTTCGGAAAGAGGAATGTTATTTTTTGGCGTATTATTTTTTGCAAAGAACAAGAAAAAAACTGCTGATAATAAAACAAAAATAGCAATAATGATCCAAAAATTTCGACGCGGTAATTTCATTTTTTCTTTGTTTTTATAAACGAACGCTGATAGTTACGGATTATTTCAACCTAACGCTACATATTAACATTGCGCTGTTTATTATTTATGGTAAAATTGTTGTCAGAAAAGCTATGTTTTTACGTATTTTTGTGATTCATAGAAATTTTTTGCATATCATATGAAAATAGTTAAAATTATAGGTTCTTTTTTGCTCATTTTGGGAATTGTGGGTCTCATGATATGGTCCGGAATCAGAGCAAACAATCAAACAAGTACCGGCGCTTCGATTATTATTAACGCTTCAGGAGAGCCGACATTACTCACAGAATCAGACATTTTACACATTTTGAAACAGAATAATGTAGAGTGGGAAGGGAAAAAGATTAAGGAAGTAGAACTGGCTTCTATCAATAAAATTCTTGCACAAGAAAAGTACATAAAATCGGTAGATAAAGTGCATTTTTCAGGTTCAAAATTACAAATTGAAGTGAGTTTGCATGATATTTTGTTAGAAGTAAATTCCAATACCGGAGAAAAATTTCTTTTAGATGTTGAAGGTACCTATTTGCCCTATTCACCAAAAGCGGGAAATGATGTAATTGTTGTTAATGGTTTTATTAACAATACCTTTCGGAAAAATGAAATCGTTACTCCCGAAAATAAAGAACTTTATGAAGTGTTCACTATCGCTTCGTTAATTAAAAAAGATCCATTTTATTCCGACTTGTTTCATAAAATGTATGTGAATGATAAACAAGAAGTTGTATTACATCCTTCTGTTGGAAAACTTCCTGTGTTGTTTGGCACAATGCAAGATGCCGAAAGCAAGCTGAAAACGTTAAAGCGTATGTATGAGGAGGTTATTCTATATATGGCTGAAGATAAATATGCACAATTAGATGTGCGATTTAAAAATAGAATTGTGGCAAAAAAATCAAAATCTTAACCATGGTACAGCATAAAGAAACTCAAGAACAACCCCAAATTGTAGTGGGATTAGATATTGGAACCACCAAAATAGCAATGATTATCGGTTTTCAAAACAGCGATGGAAAAATTGATGTATTAGGCTATGGGAAAGGAGATTCTACCGGTGTTCAGCACGGACTGATTTTTAACATTAACAAAACCGTTGACGGCATAAATGTTGCAAAAAATACAGCGATAAGCCGTTCTAATCAAGAGTTTGACTCGGTATATGCCGGTGTTGCCGGACGGCACATCAACAGCATGGAGTTTAAACACACGGTTACCCGAAGAAACGGAAAAGAAGAAATAATTCGTCAGGAAGAGATTGATAAAATGGTGGAAGATTTGGAAAATATCTCTGTGAGACCGGGGGAAAAAATAATTACCGTTATCCCGCAACGATTTGTAATTGATGGCATTCGCGAAACTACTGAGCCAGTAGGCGAGTTAGGCGAACTGATCGTGGGATATTTTCAAATTATTACCGGTAACGATTTTGAAATCAAGAAAATAATTCGCTGTATCAACGACTGTGAGCTTACGGTGAATGATATTATTCTTGAACCGATTGCTTCCTCTTTGGTGTGTCTTACCTACGAAGAAAAACAGCAAGGCGTTGTGTTAGTGGATATTGGCGGTGGCACTACCGATGTAGTGATCTATGTGGACGGAAATCCCGTATTTACAAAAGTAATTCCCATTGGCGGATCTGTGATTACCAAAGATATTGCAAACGTATGCCAAATTCCTGAAGATCTTGCAGAAAAATTAAAAATAAGCTACGGAACTTGCGTCATTGAGAAAAGCAATAAAAACAATTTCATCAATATTCCTCAATTTCACGAAAGTGCGCCCAAGCAAATTAGCGAGCCTTTTTTGGCTGAAATTATTTACTCGCGGGTGCAGATGGATATTTTAAATCAAATTCAAAAAGCGATTACAGAATCGGGATATGATAAACGAATTCGCGCCGGTGTGGTACTGACCGGCGGCGGCTCATCGTTGCGCCACCTAAAACAACTGTGTCAGTACACGTTACAACGCAATACCCGCATCGGAATTCCCGATATCGGCTTTGTTAATTCTATTCCCGCTGAATTAAAAGATCCGATGTTTGCTACTTCGTTGGGGTTGCTGAAACATGGGATTCAAAGCAATGATTTAGAAGGGTTTGAGCATGAGGAAGAGCAGAAGGCAGAAGGTAGAAAGCAGAAAGCAGAAAGCAAGAAGGATGTAGGGGCGGAAAATCTTCCGCCCAAAGGTAAAGGGCGTACGAAAACAGATGGCGGCAAAAAAACAGATTCCGGCAAAAACGCAATCTGGGACAGTATTAAGAAATTTTTAGACGGTTTAACAGAAAAAACATCATAATTTTAAAAACAGGTAATTTATTATGAGAGAACGAATTGACTTCAACCCCGACTATGGCGCAAAAGCCTCACAATCTATTATTAAAGTGATTGGTGTGGGCGGCGGCGGCGGAAACGCCGTAAAACACATGTACAAAGAAGGAATTATTGGTGTAGATTTTTTAATTTGTAATACCGATAGAAATGCATTGGAAGCCAGTCCGATACCTTCAAAGTTGGTGTTGGGAGAAAGCGGATTGGGCGCCGGTGCAAAACCTGAGGTAGCGCGCCAGCTTGCCTTAGATAGTCGCCAGCAAATTGTAGATTTCATTGGTACAGAGACTAAAATGCTCTTTATTACCGCCGGTTTGGGAAAAGGAACAGGAACAGGCGCCGCGCCTGTAGTGGCGGAAATAGCCAGAGAAATGGATATTTTAACCATTGCAGTGGTAACTTTGCCTTTTAAGTTTGAAGGTACCAGAAGCGCACAGCTTGCCGAATCCGGTTTGGAAGAACTTAGAAAACACGTAGATTCGTTAATTGTCATAAAAAATCAAAATATCATTAAGCATTATAATGATGAAGAAGCTGATAAAGCTTTCGGATATGCCGATGATGTACTGAAAAATGCCGTGAAATGTATTGCCGAATTAATTACTGTAAATTTAGAGCAAAATATTGATTTTAATGATGTTAACTCTATTATGCGACAAAGTGGCACCGCCATGTTGGGCATAGGGGAAGCCAGCGGAGAAAATCGTATTGATGAGGTACTTGATCGTGCGCTACAATGTCCTTTGTTAACAGAAGAGCATATTTCCGATGCCCGAAATTTCCTTTTCAGCATTAGCTATGGCTCAGAGAAAAAATTGCGCATATCTGAATTAGAGAAACTTACAGATAAATTTGAAGATCTTAAAAACAAAAATTCCCATGTAATTTGGGGAAGAAATGAAGATCCTGCATTGGGCGACAAAATCAAACTTTCCGTAATTATTTCTAATTATTCTACTGATACTAAAGAGGTTGTTGATATCGTAGAGAATTCCGAGGTGTATGAAGGAGAGAAACAACCGGATGCACAACTTGTGAGTAAAGAAAGCACTGTCTTTGCAGATTATTCGCTTGAAAATATGAAATCTGCTTTGAAAAATGAGCCTGAAAATCTTAGAAAAGAAGATAATGGCTTCGGTTTTCTAAACAATCCTGAGCCGGAAGTAACAAGAATAACAGTTGTTACAGAACCGGTATTGGTTACAGCGCCTCCGGTTTCCATTTTTGACGGTGCAGGTCCTCAACAAATCAGAAGTACCTATGATCCTAAATATGAAGATGATAATGAATTTTCTTTTTTAGTGGGCACTCCGGCTATTGAACGGTTACGCCAAGAAAATAAAGAAGATTATCAGGATAAAGCCATTCAAAACAATCAGTCTTCCTCTTTTATCTTGGAAGATGATATTCATGAGTTTTTTAAGAACCGGCCCGATTAATGGTGATTATTAAAATTTCTTAAAATCGGAATAAACGCATTAAAATTTCTTATTTTTTGGGCGTTTTGGATTTCTCGTTTTGTTCAGTTCAAGGAAAAGCATAACGAAAGTTGAAAGCCTTAAAATCTAGTAGCTATATTTGAAAAGAATTAATATATTTTTGCACCGAATTTATTAACGAAAATTATTAAATTATAGAAATAAAGATTTTGATTTGCCTGACAAACAAATATATAAAGCAATTTATAAAGCAAAAAAAGATAATATGAAACGACTATTCATTATTATAGCTCTAATTACAATTTGCGGCATTGTGCACGCGCAGAGTTCAAAACCCCTCACCATCAACTTCTCTGTTCAAGAATATTTAAACAATTATGTTACGCAAAAAGTGGAAACATGGCAGGAACGTGGGCGCTATGAATCGAGTAGCGAATATATGGAACGGGTAAATGAACAAAAGCGCAATGCTTTGATAGATAAACTTACTGATGAAGCAATTGTTAAATTGAAACAAACGTTGAAGCAGAATATGAATAAAAATCAACTGCATATCTCTGATTATGATCCTGACAATCAGACTTTTTTGATTAAAACTGTTCAATACGGCGATTTTTTGCTGAAAGTGCCGGTTAGAGAAGCCGAAACTTTTGAAAACAATTTTACTTCTACGCAAATTACCAACCCCGATTTTTACTTTACCGAAGATGGAAAAGTAAAGCTGAACCAACTTACTTTCACAACAGCTTCCGGAACGCGTTATGTGTATAACAGCGCAGACCCTGCCCGCTTTGGAAAAATAAAAATAACCACTGATTTTGGCGAAATTAAACCTGTTTTTGACACAGAACAAGATAGGAAACCGCAAATTGCAGCCGCACAAACCATAACCATTGGTAAATCGGATGTGGCTGTTAACATTCCTGTTACCAACATAAAAAACAATAAAACCTTTGCCGTAATTATTGCCAATGAAGATTACCAACGCGAATCTCAAGTTATTTTTGCTAAAAATGATGCCGATATTTTTAAAGAATACTGTGTTAAAACATTAGGATTACCCGAAAAAAATATTCGTTTAGTAAAGAATGCTACATTAAATAACATTCGCGGCGAAATTAACTGGATAAGCCAAGTAGCTGAAGCTTATCACGGTGAGGCAAGCATCATTTTTTATTACGCCGGACACGGCATTCCCGATGAAAGCTCCAGGTCTGCTTATTTGCTGCCGGTAGATGGCTACGGCTCCGATGTTACCACCGGCTATAAATTAGACGACTTGTACCAAAGATTAGGCAAGCTCCCTGCCAAAACCATTACCGTTTTTATGGATGCCTGTTTCAGTGGCGCACAACGTAGCGGCGAAATGTTAGCTTCTGCACGCGGCGTGGCAATTAGAGCAATACAAGGCGCACCGGTAGGCAATATGGTGGTATTTTCTGCCGCACAAGGCGACGAAACCGCATATCCATACAAAGAAGAGGGACACGGCTTGTTTACCTACTTTTTACTTAAAAAATTACAAGAAACCAAAGGAGATGTAACACTTGGCGAATTAAGCAGTTATATTACCCAACAAGTAAGACAGCATTCTATTGTAGTAAACAATAAAAGTCAAACGCCAACAGTAACCCCATCAGCAAATATGGTGAATTGGCAAGAAATAAAATTGAGATAAATTCGACAGAGCTGAATTATGAAAAAACTTTTTATTTTAAGCATCTTATTAACATTTACCTTTACGCTTTCTGCGCAAAACGTTTTCATCAGTGGCATTAAAGCGGAAGTACAAGGCACAAAAATAGCCGTGCATTTTAAACTGAATACCGATAGATCCGCCGATCTTGAATTGTATTATTCCATGGACGATGGGCGCACGTGGCTACCTTGCAAAACCATAACGGGAAATATAGAAGCCCAAACCTCCGGAAACAAAACCATTATTTGGGATTGTTTGCAAGACGGTATTTTGCAAGGTGATTTGGTATTTAACGTGAAAGGTATTCAAAAAAACGCGCCTATTTCTCAAAATAAGCCCATTAACGTAAACCCTAACATGAGTTTTAGTGAGTTTAAAGCACAGCTTAGAATGGAAAGAAAAGAGATGCGTCATGAAAAAAAATCCATTCCTAATATGTTACTTGGAAATCCGTTGGCAATTAATTCTTATAAAAGATATAGAAATGAAACAATGGCAGGTTGGTCTCTATTTGGAGGGGGTATCGCAATGGTAATCGTAGGTGCAAACCTTGATGAGCTTAATGAGGATGTTGGACTTGTTTTGTTGTCAATTGGAAGTGCCGCATTTATTTCCGGAATAGGAGTGCTCATCGCTTCAAGTTATAGATTAAAAACAACTTACAGTTTTTATCTCAGAGGAGCCAGGTCTGCGGCTTCGTTTAATATTCAACCTTTAATTGCGCCTAATTATCAAGGAGTAGGAATGTCGTTAAGGTTTTAGATAAAATGAATTGTATTTATTCTCAAAATTAACGCTTAAAAAATTAAGTGTAATTTTGCCGTTTCATAAATCATCCCAAAAAAAATGGACTATAATTTTAGAGAAGTCGAAAAAAAGTGGCAGCAGTATTGGCGCGAGAAAAACGTCTATAAAACAGAAATAGATCATTCTAAACCAAAATATTACGTATTGGACATGTTTCCGTATCCTTCGGGAGCAGGTTTGCACGTGGGACACCCGCTCGGTTACATTGCTTCCGATATTTATGCGCGGTACAAACGGCAAAAAGGGTTTAATGTGCTGCATCCCATGGGTTACGATGCGTTTGGGCTGCCCGCAGAACAATATGCCATTCAAACCGGACAACATCCCGCAGTTACTACAACGCAAAACATAGCGCGTTATCGGGAACAATTGGATAGAATTGGCTTTTCGTACGATTGGAGCCGCGAATTTTGTACATGCGACCCCGCATATTACAAATGGACGCAATGGACGTTTATTCAGCTGTTTAATCATTACTATTGTCAAGATGCGCAACAAGCGCGTCCTATTTCTGAGTTGGAAGAAGTATTTGCTATAGAAGGCACGGCGCGCATTCGCCCTGCGGCTACGGTAGAACTTTCGTTTACTGCCGAAGAGTGGAATACCAAAACAGAAGAAGAAAAACAAGCTATTTTGCTGAATTACAGATTGGCTTATTTAGCAGATACTTGGGTAAACTGGTGTCCGGGATTAGGCACTGTGCTTGCCAACGATGAAGTAGTAGGCGGACTTTCCGTGCGCTGCGGTCATCCGGTAGAGCGTAAACTAATGAAACAATGGATTTTGCGTGTTTCTGCCTATGCTGAACGTTTATTACAAGGACTCAACACAATAGAGTGGTGCGAGTCGTTGAAAGAGGTGCAGAAGAATTGGATTGGGAAAAGTGAGGGAGCGTTTGTGCAATTTGAGGTATGCGGTTTGAGGTATGCGGTATGCAAAAATACTGCTCACCGCTCACCGCACACCGCACACCGCACAATAGATATCTTCACCACCCGTCCCGATACCATTTTCGGAGCTACTTTCATGGTGCTTTGTCCTGAACATGAGTTGGTTGAAGAAATTATTACACCCGAACAAAAGAAAGAGGTAGATGAATACGTATGCAAAGCGAAAAACCGCTCTGAGGTAGAGCGCGCCGGCGATGTAAAAAAAGTATCAGGCGTATTTACAGGTGCTTACGCCATAAATCCGTTTACCGGTGAAGAGATTCCGATTTATGTTGCCGAGTACGTATTGGCGGGCTATGGAACCGGCGCCATTATGTCGGTGCCTGCACACGATAGCCGCGATTATGCGTTTGCTAAACATTTTGGATTGCCTATCAGACAAGTAATTAGCGGTGGTGATATCTCCGAAGAAGCCTACGAAGCCAAAGAGGGCATTTGTATCAATTCCGGCTTTATTACCGATATGACTGTGAAAGAAGGCGCCCAAGCAGTAATCGAAAAAGTTAAGGAGATGGGAATTGGCTACGGAACAATTAATTACCGTCTGCGCGATGCTATTTTTAGTCGCCAACGTTATTGGGGTGAACCCTTTCCGGTTTATTTCAAAAACGAAATTCCTTACATGCTGCCGGAAGAAACGTTGCCGTTATTGCTTCCCGAAGTGGATAAATATCTGCCCACCGAAACCGGAGAGCCGCCATTGGCGCGCGCCCAAAACTGGCAAACCAAAGAGGGTTTTAAGTTAGAAACCAGCACCATGCCCGGTTTCGCCGGTTCAAGCGGATATTATCTGCGTTATATGGATCCACATAACGAAAAAGAGTATTTTTCAAAAGAAACTAACGAGTACTGGCAAAATGTGGATTTGTATGTAGGTGGTTCTGAGCATGCTACAGGACATTTAATTTACGCCCGCTTTTGGAATAAATTTTTGTACGACATCGGTTTGGTTTGTAAAGATGAACCATTCCAAAAGCTAATCAACCAAGGCATGATACAAGGAAGATCCAATTTTGTATATCGCATTCAGGGCACAAATACGTTTGTATCTTTCGGATTAAAAGACAAATACGAAGTTACTCCTATCCACGTGGATATTAATATCGTTCATAACGATGTTTTAGACATTGAAGCCTTTAAACAATGGCAACCCGAATTTGCCATCGCTGAATTTGTCTTGGAAAATGAAAAATATATCTGCGGTTGGGAAGTAGAAAAAATGTCGAAATCGTATTATAATGTACAAAATCCCGATGATTTGATAGAAAAATACGGCGCAGATACTTTACGTATGTATGAAATGTTTTTGGGACCGATTGAGTTAGCAAAACCTTGGGATACCAACGGTATTGAAGGTGTATCCCGATTTATTCGCAAGTTTTGGCGTCTGTTCCATGATGTTAACAATCAATGGAATATAAGCGATACTGAACCGACTCCCGAAGAGTACAAGACTTTGCACCGCACTATCCAAAAAATTGAAAGCGATAACGAGCGTTTTTCATTTAACACTGCTGTAAGTGCATTTATGATTTGTGTAAATGAATTGATCGATAAAAAATGTAACAAACGCAAAATCTTAGAACCATTAACAATCTTACTCTCTGCATATTCTCCACATATTTGCGAAGAATTGTGGCATTTATTGGGCAACGAAAATTCTATAATTACTGCAACTTATCCTGTATTCAATCCTGAATATTTGGTAGAAAGTGCGTTTAATTATCCTGTGTCTTTCAATGGAAAAACTCGCTTCTTTAAAGAGTTTCCATTAGATAAATTGATTAAAGAGATTGAGAATGAGATTCTTCAGTTAGAAGAAACAAAAAAGTGGTTAGAGGATAAACCTGTGAAAAAAGTGATTATTGTACCGAAAAAAATTATCAATATTGTGGTCTGACTTGGAATTTTAATCTGTGAAAATCCGTGTTATCTGTGTCATCTGTGTTCAAAAAAATCTTAACAAAATAGCAAAACCAATAAAACATCACAAAAATGGAAAAAATAAAAAAAACAGGCCACTTTTTAGCCACAAAAATGAAAAGCAAGCCACAAATTGGAATTATTTTAGGCTCCGGTTTGGGCAGTTTAGTACAACATTTGCAAATTGAGAAAGAGATTCCTTATCATGAAATTCCTAATTTTCCGGTTTCCACGGTAAAAGGGCATCGTGGTTCCTTAATTTTTGGGAAAATGAACGACGTAGATGTTATGGTGTGTAGCGGGCGTTTTCATTATTACGAAGGTTACACCATGCAAGAAGTAACTTTCCCCATTCAAGTAATGAAAGAGCTGGGGATTAAAAAGTTAATCGTATCAAACGCTTCAGGCGGCATGAACCCGACTTTTAAGGTAGGCGATATTATGTTAATTAAAGACCATATTAACATGTTTCCTACCAACCCCTTAATCGGACCGAACGATGATACAATGGGACCTCGATTTTTGGATATGAGCGAACCTTACTCGAAAAAGATGTTAAATATTGCGTTTGAATGTGCAAAAGAGCTTAACATTCATGTGCAAAGCGGCATTTATGTAGGCGTTACCGGTCCTTGTTTTGAAACTCCTGCCGAATATCGCATGTTCCATATCATTGGCGGCGATGCCGTGGGCATGTCCACCGTTCCGGAAACCATTGTTGCGCGTCATCGCGGAATGGAAGTGTTTGGTTTATCTGTAATTACAGATTTAGGTATTGTGGGGCAAGTGGAAAATGTATCACATGAAGAGGTGTTGAAAGCAGCTCAGATTGCGGGACCGAAAATGGTGGCGTTGGTTGCCGAAATGTTGCCGAGAATCTGAACCAAGATTTCCACAAGATTAAAATGATTTACAGGATTAAAAATAATCTTGACAATCCTGAAAATCTTATGAAAATCAAGGTTCAGACTAAAAACACTTAAACCCAACACCCACTTTAAAAACATTACTATTCGTTTTTTTCCGCCCCGTATAGGCAAGGAAAGAATAGCCTGCATCAACGGTAAAGCGCCAAACATCTACTCCTACACCTATTTGAAAACCAAGTTGAAAATACTCGTTTGAGTGTTCTCTAAGCGCAAAATTAAATTCAGGTCCTGCAAAAGTCCGTAGTTTAAAATTTCTGAAATCAATAACTCTAAACCCTACGAGCAGTGGTACACCTATGTAGTTTGTTTGCTCTTTCATTTTAATTTCTGCTCCCCACCAATCCATATAATAATGAAGATTGTGCCTTCTGATTACATAATTAACCTCAGGTTGAATATAAAAACGAGCTATATTGAATCTGAAAAATAAGCCTAAATCCGCACCGGGTACAAATTCACTCGTTGTAAAAGAAAAGAGATTATCTTGGGTAAAATTAACTGAAAGCTTTGGTCCAAAAACAAAAAATTCCTTTTTAGACTTATTTTTCGAGGAACATTCTTGTTGAGCAGACACATTACATAAAGAAATAAGGAAAAAAATTACTGCAAATAATAGGTCGTGCTTGAATTTTAAAATTGCGTGCATGTTAATTTGTTTTAAATGAATATAAGTATGCTTGATATTTTGAGCTGCAAACATATAAAAAAATGCTATTTTCGCATACAAATTGATACGCTTAACAAAAAATGACCCAAAAACTCTTCTCCACCGCATATCTTCCTCCTATTGATTACCTGTTAGAAATGAAAAATGCAGATAATGTGTTTATTGAAGCTCATGAAAATTATCAAAAACAATCGTATCGAAATAGAGCTACCATTTTAACCGGTAATGGGTTATACGATTTAATTATTCCTGTTGTGAGAGGTTCAGAAAAGCAAATTAAAGAAATACAGATTGATAACAGCATGCCTTGGCAACGTAATCATTGGAAAACCATTGAATCAGCATATAATAATAGTCCTTATTTTTTGTATTATAGAGATTTTTTTGAACCGTTTTTTCAAAAAAAACGTACTTTTTTGTTCGATTTTAACATGGAGTTATTAGATCTATTAAGAAAGTTGTTTGCTATAAAAAACCCAATCTTTTCAACTGAAAATTTCGATATAAATCCAAAGGATGTGAAGGATTATCGGGATTTTTTTCTGCCTAAAAACCGAACTTTTCGACCTAAAAAAATACAATACCAACAAGTTTTTTCAGATCGTTGCGAATTTGTGGAAAATCTTGCTTGTATAGACTATTTATTTGCAGCAGGAACAGATTTTTGACACAAAATGCAAAAAACTGCAAAAACCCCTTGACAAACGCCTTTTGAAAGTGTATATTTGCACCCTCAAAAATTTACTTGATGAAATTATCACAATTCAAATATTTTCTACCGCAAGAATTGATTGCGTTGCATCCTTTAGCTGAAAGGGATATGTCTCGTTTAATGGTACTTAACCGAAAAACGCGCACCATAGAACATCGTGTTTTTAAAGATATTCTGGAATATTTTGACGAAGGAGATGTGTTTGTTGTGAACAACACGCGCGTATTTCCTGCGCTACTTTTTGGCGAAAAAGAGAAAACCGGAGCACAAATTCGCGTTTTTCTACTCCGTGAATTAGATGGAGAAAGTCGTTTATGGGACGTTTTGGTAGATCCCGCAAGAAAAATAAGAATAGGAAACAAGCTCTATTTTGGCGAAGATAGCAGTTTGGTAGCGGAAGTTATTGATAATACTACTTCTCGTGGACGTACTTTACGCTTCTTGTTTGAAGGAACTTACGAAGAGTTTCGTGAAAAATTGAAAGAACTGGGAAATACGCCGCTTCCGGAAGATATTTTGCGATTCAGAGATATTGAACCTGAAGATGAAACAAATTATCAAACCCTTTTCGCTACTACAGAGGGCGCCGTAGCTGTGCCTACTTCCGGCTTGCATTTCAGCCGCGAATTGATTAAACGCTTTGAACTGCACGGCGTGGATATCGTGCCTATTACATTGCATTCAGGATTAGGCAACTTCCGTGAAATTGATGTGGAAGACCTCACCAAGCATAAATCCGATTCCGAACAAATGATGATTTCCGAAGATTCAGCAACAAAAGTTAATCAAGCGAAAGAGCAAGAGAAAAAAGTCTGTGCAGTCGGAACAACAACTGTAAAAGCTTTGGAATCATCCATTTATCAAACAGGAAAAATTAAACCCTATGATGGTTGGACCAGCAAATTTATTTTTCCTCCGCACCGCTTTTTGTCTTCAAACGCATTGGTCACCAACTTTCACCCTTCTGAAAGCCCCATGTTAATGATTGCCGCCGCTTTTGGAGGCTACGATTTTGTAATGAAAGCTTACAAAGAAGCTATTGCCGAAAAATATCGCTTTTTAACGTATGGCGACGCGATGTTGATTATTTAGTCACTTTTTGCTTTAAATATGCCAATTTCTCAGCCGATTTTCATTTCCGGGGTATGCTATTTTGCCTCTGACTTTCATTTTGGCGCTCCTAATCAAGAAGAAAGCAAAAAACGCGAAAGATATGTGGTTAATTGGTTGGAATATATCCAAAAAGATGCCAATCATTTGTTCCTTTTAGGTGATATCTTCGATTTTTGGTTTGAATATAACGGAAAACCACCTATATTTTATACGTTTTTTTTGGATAAAATCGCAGAACTAAGAAACAATGGGGTAGAAGTCTATTTTTTTACAGGAAACCACGATATGTGGATAAAAAGCTACTTAAAAGAGCATCTGGGAGTTCATATATTCAAAAAGAAACAAGAATTTGTGATTAATGATAAAAAGTTTCTATTAGGACATGGTGATGGCTTAGGCAAAGGTGAGTTTGGTTATAAGTGCTTGAAAGCATTTTTAAACTGTAAGATAAATCGTTGGTTATTTGGACTTATTCCACCTAAAACAGGTTTTGCTATGGCACACTTTTTTTCTAAAAATAGTAGAGCTATGACACCTGCATACAAAGAGCAATTTTTAGGAAATGAAAAAGAGCGCCTCGTGCAATTTTGCTATCAATATCTTGTTAATCAAAACATTGATTATTTTATTTTCGGACATCGGCATTTACCGTTAGAAATTGTTATTGAAAACGCCATTTATTTCAATACCGGAGATTGGTTAAACCATAATACGTATATTCGATACGAAAAAATTCCTATTTTATATCGTTTTGATCAGTAATTTTCGTACAATTCTTGCATTTGTTTTTTTAAAGTTTGAATGACTTTTTTTTGTCTCCTTACTGAGATACGAAAATGTTGATCTTCAAGGCATACAGTAGTATTTGTAAATGCTGTAACACATACGGTATTAATAATCGTATTTCTTTTAATCTGTAAAAAAATATTAGAGGGTAAAAAGCTCATCAGTTCGCGTAACGTTATGCGATCGATAATCTCTTTTCCATCTTTCATTTTCAAGACTATATCATGTTTTATAACGGTGATAAATAAGATATCCGCAAGTAATATGGGTTTATTATTGAGTTTTTTCGGAAATGTATATATCTCATTATTAAATAATTGATTTATTCTATTTATTATTTCTTTCTCTGCATGCATTTTTTCAAAACGAGCAATTATTTTTGGAAGATAGTATAAAAATTGTGCTTTATTGGAAAAAAAGACCATGTTTTTATCAATATGGCAATGTGCATCAAGGCTATATTTTTCCGGATAGGCAGTAAGAATTACTACGAAAATATTTTTTTCTAAGGCTTCCAAGAATTGAAAACCATCCATTTCCGGCATTTTAATATCCAAAAAAATGAGATCAATTTCATGTTCTTGAAGGAATAAGAGCGCTCTTTTTGGACTAATAAAAGTAGCTATACATGTATAGTTCAGATAGGCTCTGAAATGGTGTTGCACTGTCAAATGTGACGGATATTCATCATCAATGACAATATATCTGAATTTTTTCATTTCACATCATTCACTTTTGCAAAAATATTTTTTTTATTTTGCATGAAGTTTTGAATGAATGAAAATAGAGAAAAAAATTCCTTTTCATTATTTTTTTAATATTTTAGAGCATGTTTATGCGAGAGCATTAGTCTGTAACAGTGATAGCCAGATTTTAAATAAAGTAAAATTCGTTCTATATTATTTTCTAATAGACGCTGAAAAAAGGACGATTGAATTGGAAAAAGAACTCGCATTTTATAAATATTATACCGAATTGGAAAATTTAAGACATCAAAACAGCATTTTTGTAAATTTTAATATTTTGGGACAAGCAGGAAGTTATACGGTTATTCCTTTGTTATTTGAGCCTTTTGTTGACAATGCGATGAAGCATACAAAGCATGACGGCAACGGATGGGTAGATATTATGATTGATGCTACAAATTTTCCTATTTTAAACTTTTGTTGCAAAAATAATCATGCTTACAGTTCCTCAAATATTGTTCCATTCAAAAGCGGATTAAAGATACTTGAACAACGGTTAGAGTTTTACTACAAAAATAATTATGCGTTGAAAATAATACAAGGTGATGATTTGTATGAAGTGGCGTTATCAATAAATACAATATAGTAACATTTATTAAAGACTTTGTTTAAAAAATTGATGTTTCTTTGCAGAAAATATTGAACCTATGGCTATTTTACGTTTAACGCGCGTTTTCAGTTTCGATATGGCTCATGTATTGCTGAATTATCATGGAAAATGCAAGAATATTCACGGGCACACCTACAGGTTAGAGGTAACGGTTAAAGGCACTCCTTGCAATGATGAGGCTTCTCCTAAAAAAGGAATGCTCATTGATTTTAGTGATTTTAAAAAACTAATCCAAGATGACATTATTTCCGTATGGGACCATGCTCTAATGATTCATCAAGATTCAGATCCGGTACTACTTGATGCATTAAAAAGCAATTATGAAAATATAATTATTGTTCCCTTTCAACCTACTACCGAAAATATGATTTGTGAGTTGGCTAATATTATAAAAAAGATATTGCCTGCCGATTTACAGTTGTTTTCCTTACGATTGTATGAAACCGAAAAATCGTATGCAGAGTGGTATGCTTCTGAAAATGCTTAATAAAATCACATAAAAAATAATTTATGATTCTCTTTTTTTCCGAAACTAAATTCAACTTATCACAAAAAAGATCAATTAAAAATTGGTTGGGTGAAATAGCAAAGCAGGAAAGCAGAAAAATAGGAGAAATAAATATTGTTTTTTATAGTGATGAACAACTTTTAGTGCTTAACAAACAATATCTAAATCATGATACATTTACAGATATTATTACGTTTGACTATTCTGAAGAAGGATATTTAAATGGTGATATTTGCATTTCCATTGAGCGTGTAAAAGAGAATGCCAATCGATTTAATTGCACTTTCGAAGAAGAATTACGAAGGGTTATGGCACATGGGATTTTGCATCTTTGTGGATATAAAGACAAGAAAAATACGGATAAACAGGTGATGAAACAAAAAGAGGAGAATGCCTTGGTTTTATTCAACACTCAATATAATTATTGGAAAAACAAGTTATTATAAAAATGTTTCACGGGGAACAATGAAAAACAAGTACGATATTATTGTAGTAGGTGCGGGGCACGCCGGTTGCGAAGCAGCGGTGGCAGCTGCAAAGTTAGGTTCGCAAGTTTTACTAGTTAATCTTAATCTTTCTTTAGTTGCTCAAATGTCGTGTAATCCGGCTATGGGCGGCATTGCAAAAGGCCAGATTGTGCGGGAAATTGATGCACTTGGTGGGATGTCGGGAATCGTTACAGATTATACAATGGTGCAGTTTCGGATGCTCAATCGCTCAAAAGGACCGGCAATGTGGAGTCCGAGAGCGCAAAGTGACAAATATGCTTTTTCATTGTTTTGGAAACAAATACTAGAAAATCAGCCAAATTTAGACCTGCGCCAAGATTGCGTTATTGATGTGATTGTTGAAAATAATAAAATAATAGGTGTAAAAACATTGCAAGGGAACAGTCTTTTTGCTCAAAAAATTATCCTTACTAATGGAACATTTTTAAACGGGAAAATTCATATTGGAGAAATATCTTTCTCCGGAGGTAGAATGGGAGAGCCTGATTCTCCTATGTTATCCAATAATCTTGCTGAGCTGGGCTTGTCGGTAAAACAACTGAAAACCGGAACTCCCGTGCGTTTGGACGGTCGTACCATAGATTTTTCTGTTATGGAAGAACAAAAAGGCGACGATAATCCGGCAAAATTTTCCTTTACAAATACACCAAAAGTTAAAAATCAACTGAGTTGTTGGATTGTTTACACGTGTAAACAAGTGCATGATATTTTAAGAACAGGATTTGAAAAATCGCCTATGTTTCAGGGACGTATAAGAGGTGTTGGTCCGCGTTATTGTCCATCCATTGAAGATAAAATTGACCGTTTTTCGGATAGAGACAGGCATCAACTTTTTTTAGAACCTGAGGGAAGAAATACTAATGAATATTACCTGAACGGCTTTTCTTCATCGTTGCCTGAAGAGGTACAAGCCGCAGCCTTAAAGCATGTTCCTGGATTACAGCATGCACATATTTTGAAACCGGGTTATGCTATTGAGTACGATTATTTCGATCCGTTAGAGCTAAATCCTTCCTTGGAATCTAAAAAATTACCTAATCTTTATATTGCCGGACAACTCAATGGAACTACTGGATATGAAGAAGCCGCCTGTCAAGGTTTATTAGCCGGCATTAACGCACACCGCGCTATAAAGGAATTGCCTCCTCTTATTTTGTCTCGTTCCGAAGCCTACATCGGAGTGCTTATTGACGACCTTACTACAAAAGGCGTGCAAGATCCGTATAGAATGTTTACTTCTCGGGCAGAATATCGAATTTTATTACGTCAAGATAATGCGGATATCCGTTTGTCTCCTATTGGACATCAAATAGGATTAATTGATGATGAGAGAATAAAGACAATGGAAAATAAATATCAGCGGCAACAAGATTTAGAAATTTTTTTAACAAAAGAAAATATTAAGCCCAATGAGATAAATCCGTATTTGGAAACAATCGACAGTTCTCTTTTAACACAACCGATAAAAGCAGCTCAGTTGCTGCTTCGCCCTCAAGTAGATTTTAACACTATTATAGAAAATGTTCCTGCAGTAGAAAAAGAGGTTGAGCGTTTACATTTACAAGAAGAGGAAATTGAAAATGTAGAAATCTCTGTAAAGTATGGACCTTACATTATTAAAGAAAAAGAATTAGCAGATCGGATGTCAAAAATTGACAATGTGAAAATTCCGGCAAGTTTGGATTACCATTCTTTTGTTTCCCTCTCTTTAGAAGCGCGTGAAAAGTTAACAAAAGTAAAACCGCAAAATTTGGGACAAGCTTCCCGAATCAGCGGAATCAATCCGGCAGACATTGCGATTTTGTTAATGCACTTGAAAGGGTAGGTTTTTTGCACGCAGATGACGCAGATTTAACAGATAAACGTATATTTTTTGTGTTTTTGGGCTATTTCACTGATTTTCATTGTTTTAAAAACATTCCCTTAAAATGCAGAAAAAACATTCTTAATATTACAGCTCCAAAATGGGGTAAAGCGGCTTAAAACGGCTAATTTTTCGTTTTTTCGTTTTTCAGCGTAGAAATGATGTTTTTTATGGTAAGAAAAATTATTCCTTTATTTTTTTCATCTTAAATATTCCCCATAGCACTAATCCGGCAGCAACGAAGCAAAGCATGTAAGCCATCGGGAAAAAATAAATAACTTCTGCAATGGCTAATACTAAAATGGCACAAAATACAATCCACAGTATTTTTGTAACAAATTTGTTATTCCATCCCGAAACCACCCAAAGGATCACAGACATCAATAGTAACAAAATAATTCCTGCCGTTCCGTTTCCTGTAAACATAGCAGCCATGGTATTTTCTTTTCCCATAAAATCAAAATGCACTTCTTGCATAGTTTGAACGACTTCAACGGGAATTCCGCTATCCGGTTTTTGCCATGTAAAAGCTCCCATTGAATGTCCAATGGCGTGTAAAATCAGCACTATGGCTGCAATTCTTAAAATTAATTTTGGTTTCATTTTTTTATTTAATGGTTAATAGAATTTTATGGAGCAAATATAAAATAATTTTTGTATATGCATTACCGGCATTTGAGTAAAATTCGAGTGTGCTTTGTCTGGCAATTTTTATTATTTTCGCTGAACAAAAAAAGTAATGGAACTTCGTTTAAATAAGGTTATTAGCGATTCGGGTATATGTTCGCGCCGTGAAGCCGATCGCTACATTGAAGATGGGCGTGTTACGGTGAACGGCCGAGTAGTGAGTTTGGGTACAAAGGTTACACAATTTGATAAAATCTGTGTAAATGGACATATTATCAAACAGCGTACCAACACCGTATATATCGCTTTCAACAAACCCGCCGGTATTACCTGCACCACCGACCCTGCCGATCCTGATAATATTGTGGATTATGTTAATTTTCCCGAGCGGATTTTTAATATCGGACGCTTGGACAAACCTTCGGAAGGTCTTATTTTTCTGACCAACGATGGAAATATCGTGAACAAAATTCTCCGTGCAGGCAACCGGCACGAAAAAGAATATATTGTTACCGTAAATAAAACCATAACGCCCGAATTTGAAAAACAAATGCAGCGTGGTGTTCCCATTTTAGGAACTGTAACCAAGCCTTGCAAACTTGTTCGTGAAACCGACACTCGTTTTCGCATCATTCTTACACAGGGACTTAACCGTCAAATTCGCCGTATGTGCGAAGCTTTGAGTTACGAGGTGCAACGACTTAAACGTGTGCGTATTATGAACATTACGCTCAGTGGTTTGCCTGCCGGTGATTGGCGTTTCTTAACAGAAAAAGAAATGGCAGAAATCAACCAAATGGTAAAAGATTCTGTGGGAACAGAAGAAGCATCGCAGCAAACCTCAAAGCCTAAACCGAAGATTTCAAATAAAAAGCCTGCAAGCAAACCAAACTCAAAGCAAAAAAAGAGTGTTTCGAATTCCAAATTTCAGTCACCAAAATCAAAAAAACAGGGCGAAAGGAAAGTGAAGAAAGCAAGGCGTTAAGCATCGCGCGATCATGCAACAGGCATCTTTAAGACACTACACTCTCTATCTCTCCACACCAAAGTTTCGTAGTAATTATTTCTCCCTCAGTCACTTCATCAACATTGCGCACCGGCTTCCCATTTTTCATCGTAATACTGTAGCCGCGTTTGAGAATGTTTTTCGGGTGCAGCAATTCAATTTTGGTTTGAGATTGATGAAGGGCATTTTGTTGTTTTAAAATGTATTGGTTTGCAGTGTTTTGCATACGTTGTACCAACATTTGAATCTCTTTTTCTTTTTGATGATTATATTTTCCTACGGTCAGTTGTAATTGTTGGGAGATTTTAGAAAAATAAAAATCTTGTTCTTGTAATAATTCTTGTATTTTTTTTACTAATTTATCTTTACATTCTTCTACTTGTAATGCAAAATTATGAAACTGTTGAATCAAAAAATAGGCAACTTCGGTAGGGGTAATTTTGTTGGCAAAGGCTACCATGTCGGTTACGGTTTCGTTGGTAGAATGTCCGATGCCTGTAATTACCGGGAGAGGGAAAGTTGCCACAGCGACGGCGAGTTTATAATCATCGTAACAACTCATGCCTGCATCGCCGCCGCCGCCACGCACAATTACCACACAATCAAATTCTTGGTGGCGTTTCGCAATTTCGGCTAATTGGTGCGGCATAGAAATTAACGCTTTATCGCCCTGTAAAATAGAGGGAAACAAAGTGGTTTGAAACCGATAGTGCCAACTGTTTTGTTGCAAAGTAATCATAAAATCGCTGTAACCTTTGCTGGTTTCAACCGAAATTATAGCGATCTTCTTTGGTACTACCGGTAATTTTTTTTGCTTATTTTGTAAGAAAAGTTGTTCTTTTTTCAGTTTTTCTATCACTTCGCGTTTGTTGCGCGCCATTTCACCCAAAGTATAAATGGGTTCAATATCTTGAATATGAAGATTTAATCCGTGTTGGGCGCTGAACTCAATCGTAGCCAAACACAAAATGGAAATATCCTCTTTTAGTGACTCACCGGTAATGGTAACAAAACGTTCATTAATATTGCGAAACTGTGTTGACCAAATTACGCCGCGTAATTGTGCTTTAATTTTGCCGTTTTCTTTCTCCACCAACTCCGGATAACAATGTCCGGAATGGGGATAATAATTGAGTTTAAGTATTTCGGCTTTAATATAATAAGCGCGGTTGTAATTTTTTCCAATTACACTTTCGATACTCTTCGTGATCTCCGAAAGTGTATAAACTGGGCGATCTTGAAAGGTTTCGCGTTGAGTCAATTTATTAGTCATTAACTATTTTCATTTCATCTATCAAATGTTTGGCATCACCAAATTTATCAATGATAAACAATATATAACGAACATCCACATTGATACATCTTTGCAAATTGGGTTCAAAGAAAATATCGCCGCTCATAGCTTCCCAGTTGCCATCGAAAGCACAACCGATAAGTTCGCCTTTTGCATTAATTACCGGCGAACCGGAATTTCCTCCGGTAATATCGTTATCTGTCAGAAAGTTAACACGTATTCGTCCATCTTCTGCATATTGACCATAATCTTTGGTTTTGTGCAAACGTTTTAATTTTTCCGGAATTATAAACTCGCGGCTATTCGGATCTTCTTTTGCTATTACACCTTCAAGCGTGGTAAAATAGTCGGCAATTAAACCGTCTTTTATTGGGTAACCTCCAACTTTTCCATACGTTAAGCGAATTTGGCTGTTGGCATTCGGCGCCATGTCGGGATTCATTTCGAGTAATCCTCTCACAAACAAACGATTGGCTCTACTAAGGTTTTCTCGTTGCGGCGCTAAAGGCGCAATGACATCATGATAAAAATTTAAAAACGCAACATACCAAGAAAAGGCTAAATCATTATTTAATGCTTTTGTTGTTGGCTTTTGCAAAAATTTCTCGATCGCCTTTTTATCAATAAACATGGTTTTTTTAAACAAATCTTCTGTTAATTTATTAAAGTCATTTTTAGATTTTTTAACAGCATCATTAAACGCTTGCGGGCGTTGATCGGGAGTTGTTTCATTATAAAAAAGTTCAAACAATCTTGCGGTGGTCGCTTTATCCACATTTACATTATAATCTTTGAAAAAGCTTTCTAGTCTTGATTTTAAAGAAGTTAAACGAGTTTCTAATTGTTTCTTTTCAGCATCGGTTATGGTCTTTTTTTCTTGTTTTTGTAACAGATCATATACGGATCTGTATTGCGCTGCTAATGAGAAAATTTCAGGTCCACCAAAAATAGCCTGATTATACAAATTGGTAAACATTTCGAACTTTGAAATCTCTTTGTAGGCGTTCTCTATATCTTCAAGTACGTTTTCTAATTCTTTTCTTTCATAACGTCTCACCCAAACTCGAAAGTTGTCCTCTACTTCTTCCTTTTTCGCAATCACATTATTATTTATAAGTTGTTGTGTTTGACCGATATAATATTTCCAATAGTTAGAAATCATGGCATATTTTGATGCATATTGCAAATCAATCACCGGATCGGATTCTCTAAACTTTCTCCAAGAAGCTAATTTTACATCTCTTACTTTAACAATGGTTGGATTTTTTTTCTCAATAGCCATTTTTACACCATAAGAAGTTAAAAATCTGTCTGTTGAGCCTGGGAATCCAAGAATCATTGCAAAATCTCCATCTTTAATTCCTGAGGTAGAAATGGGGAAATACCATTTCGGTACCAAAGGAATATTTTCCTCTGAATAAGTAGCGGGGTTTCCGTCTTTATCCGTATAAACGCGGAACAGGGCGAAATCTGCCGTATGGCGTGGCCATGTCCAGTTGTCGGTTTCACCTCCGAATTTGCCCATGTTTTCCGGTGGCACCCCTACTAAACGTACGTCTTTATATACTTGATAAATAAACATATAAAACGCATTTCCGTTAAACATGTTAGCAATGCGCACGGAATATTTATTATTTTCATTGTGCTCATTTTGCAAAATTTGAGTGCGTTTGCTTATACTGTCTCTGCGTTGTTGCTCCGACATGTCATCGTTTAATCCTGCCAATATAAAATCCGTAACCTCTTCCATACGAATAAAGAAGGTTGCGGTTAAGCCTTCGCTGGGAATTTCATCGGCGAGTGTTTTTGCCCAAAAGCCATTGGCAAGAATATTGTTTTCGGGCGTAGAAAGCGCTTGTATGTCTCCGTAGCCACAATGGTGATTGGTTAACAATAAACCTTGATTAGAAATAATTTCGCCGGTACAGCCGCGTCCGAAAATTACTACGGCGTCCTTCATAGAAGCGTTATTAATGCTATAAATGTCTTCAACAGAAAGGGTTAAGCCCATTTCTTGCATTTTTTCATAATTTTTGTTAAGCAGTGATAATAACCACATGCCTTCGTCGGCTTTTACGATTAAAACCGATAAAATGAGGATAAGGGAAAGGGTGAATTTTTTCATAAAATATTAGTTTTTTATTTTTTGTTTAATTTTTAAAATGTTCTATCCAACCATCTCATTAAAAAAACATTATATACACGATATGCTGTTTTTTCTTTAGATTCAACAGAGACAATCATTTCTTTGTCTAACAGTGCATCCAATGCTTTTTTTGCAGAAGATGCCGCTCCAATGTTGTATTTTTTCAGGAACCCTTGCGCTTGCGGTTCGGTTACCCAGCCTTCTTTAGCAATAGCAATGAGTAGTTGCCATTGAATGGGGCTTAATAGGCTACGATATTGCATATAATTAAGTTGTTGTAATCCAAGTTGTTCTTCGCATACACGCTTTACCTGTTCAAGCTCTACGTTTTTCTTCCTCTCTGCAAAAACGCCATTGCAAATTACTTGTGTGTAGTAAGTATGCGACAACGTCCATGATAGTATAAAATCTATCGCTTCATCCGTAATGTGGCGTTTGTGTTCGGCAAATTTTTCCCGAATAAACGTTCTATATTTATCTTCCTGAATTTCAGCTAATCCCATAACTTGCGTGCTTGAAAAGAAAGGGCGATTAGCAGTGTTAAACATTTCGAGCATCATGTGTTTTTTACTGCCGCTGAAAATAAATTGCGTGTGTTTTAAGGTTTGAATAATGGTTCGTAAAAGTGCTTCGGTGTGTTTTTCGGGATAATCGGCAATTTGCTGAAACTCATCTATTGCCAATATAATTCGTATTTGTTGGCTGTCTAAAAATTGAAACAAACTACGCAAAGTATGTTCATACGCTGTAGGTTGTATAAATTCAAAGCGAATTTCCGGTTTCCCGCTCAAATCATCATAAGTAATAACAGGGCGTAAACGTTGCAAAAATTCAAAAAAACGGCGTCCAATTCCTTTTTTTTGTGGAAATTTATTAAAAATAGATTGCGCCAATGTTTCTGTAAAATCTTTCATGTTGGCGCATGCGTAGACATCCACATAAATACAAGCAAAATTTTCTTCTTCTAAATCTTCAAAAAGTCGTTGAATTAGGGCAGATTTTCCCAATCTTCTTACAGAAACTAAGGTTGTATTGATGCCATTTTTTATGTTTTTTTTTAATACTTTCAACTCATATTCTCTGTTGCAGAAATATGATTTTGATATATATCCTATTGTTAAAAAGGGATTTATGCCATTATTCATATTAATTTATTAAAAAATATAGATGCTGCAAATATAAAAAAAATTCAATTCTATCACGCTAAAGGTGTTACACCTTTTGTGTGATGGTTTAAATTGGAATTAATTTGATTAAAGATTCAGACTAAAACAACGACAACGAAATTCCCACCGACATAGGATTCACCGCCGGTCCCTTACCTTCATTAAAGAGTTTGTTCACCTGATAAGAATAGTAAACACCAACAAACTTCCAGCCGCAACGCATGTAAACATCAAAGTTAACCTTTTGACGGTCAGTAGTTAGAAAATATTTATAATTTTCATCTATGCCACTTCCATCAAGACTTTTTCCTTTATAGCGTTGCGAAAGTTCTGCCACCAATCCAAGGCGCATGCCTACCGTGAACTTGAATCCGCTTTTGTGGCGGTATCTAAATTCTAAAGGAATGTTGCAATTAATGTAAGTCATTCTGTTTAATTTCATGCTGTCTTTGTGCGAGATAACATCGGGAAGTATATGGTATCTAGTGGGTCCCGAAGGGTGTTCGAATCTCAATTGCGCATTTGAAAACTGAGTGTGATAGGTACAACCTATTCCCAAACCAAAAGAGATAGGGCTTTTTTTAGTAGCTTTAAAATCCCATAGAACAGCCACATTAAAACCGGGGTTAAACTTGTGAGTAACACCATTGGGTACATTCATCCAAAATGAATGAAAAACATCTACAATTAATCGATCTCTAAAAGTTTCTACGGATTCTTTTTGTAGTTTTTGTGAGAAATCTCTGTTTTTTTGTTCCTGTGACAAAGAGAATAAAACTGAACAAAAGCAGATACAAAACAGGATGATTTTAGAATTTTTCATTCGCGAAGGGATTTAGCATGCAAATAAACACAAACTTTTTCAACTATGCTATTTTAGATGAAAAATTTCCGTTTTTTATTTATTTTTGCACGTCAAACAAAGCATAAAAAAATTATTATGAAACCATTAGTAAGTATCATTATGGGAAGTGTTTCCGATTTCCCGATTATGGAAGAAGCCGTAAAGTTTTTGGAAGAAATGGGTATTGGGTGCGAAATTAACGCCCTGTCTGCTCACCGTACACCCGAATTGGTTATCAACTTGGCAAAAACAGCCAAAGACCGTGGTATTAAAGTCTTTATAGCCGGAGCAGGCGGCGCGGCACATCTACCCGGAGTGGTAGCAGCTTGCACGTCTATTCCCGTTATTGGCGTTCCTATTAAGGCGTCTATTTCTATAGATGGTTGGGACTCAATTCTTTCTATTTTGCAAATGCCCGCCGGTATTCCTGTGGCAACCGTTGCGCTAAACGGCGCGCGAAATGCAGCTATTTTAGCCACGCAAATTATTGCAAGCGGAGACGACAATTTATACGCCAAATTAATGACGTTTAAAGAAACAATGAAAAAGAAAGTGATTGAAGCCAACGATAAATTGTCTGAACAAACTCGCTAAAACTCTTAATTCTTAGTTTTTAATTCTTAATTTATTTTAGTTATGAAAATGGTTTATAAAGGTAAAACCAAAGATGTGTACGATAATGGCGATGGCAATTATTTGTTACAGTTTAAAGATGATGTTACCGGTACTGATGGTAAATTCGACCCAGGCGCAAACACAGTAGCGTTGACGATTGAGGGAGTCGGCAAGTCTTGTGTAAGACTTACTGATTTCTTTTACAAAAAAATAGAAGAAGCGGGCATTCCCACTCACTTAGTATCGGCAAATGTCGACAAAGCGCAAATGATTGTAAAACCGGCTACCATGTTCGGCAAAGGCGTTGAGGTTATTTGCAGACTTAAAGCAGTAGGAAGTTTCTTAAAAAGGTTCGGCGATTACTGCACCAACGGACAAGACTTGGATTTCTTGGTAGAAACCACTTTAAAAGACGACGAGCGTGGCGATCCGCCCATCACAAAAGATCAGCTTGATATGCTCGGCATCTTAACCGCAGAAGAGTATGAAATCTTAAAAGATTTAACAAAACGAATTGCGAAAATTATCAATGACGAATTAGCGAAAAAAGGCGCGGAGTTATACGACATGAAGATTGAATTCGGCAGAGTGAACGGCAAAATAACGCTTATTGATGAGATTTCCGGAGGTAGCATGCGGGTGTTTAAAGATGGGAAATCGGTGAGTCCGTTGGAGATTCCAGTGGTGCTGTTTGGGTAAAAGAAGAACGAGATTCCTCACTACGCTACGTTTCGTTCGGAATGGACGAGCGTTCGCAGAAAAAAGAGCGGCGGCGGCAAATACTGAACAAAATTTAAGTTCCGTACCGCCGCCGCTTGATAGTATTTCCCAATAGCGGTGTCATTCCGACCGCAGAGAGGAATCCCTTACAAGGTTATTCCAGCTCATGTATCACTAGCCCCGAACGTAGTTTCGGCTCAAACCAAGTCGTTTTCGGAGGCATAATATTCCCTGTATCGGCAATATCAATTAATTGTTTCATAGAAACAGGATATAAAGCAAAAGCTACCGCCATTTCGCCATTATCCACGCGGCGTTTCAATTCGCCTAAGCCGCGGATACCGCCCACGAAATCAATGCGTTTGTCAGTGCGTAGGTCTTTTATTCCTAATATTTTGTCTAATACTAAGTTAGAAAGGATGGTAACGTCTAAAACGCCAATAGGGTCGTTGTCGTTGTAAGTACCAGGTTTCGCGTTTAGTTTATACCACTTACCGCTGATGTACATGCTAAATTCGTGCAATTTAGCGGGAGTATAAATATCGGCTCCCATTTCTTGAACTTCAAAAGTTTCTTTTAGTGCTTCGATGAGTTGCTCTTTGGTTAAGCCGTTTAGGTCTTTTACAACGCGGTTATAGTCAATAATTTTCAATTGATTATCCGGGAATAAAACTGCCATAAAGTAGTTGTATTCTTCATTGCCGGTGTGGTTTTTATTGTTGGCGCGTTTTTCGCCGCCAACTAAAACCGCCGCTGCAGTTCTGTGGTGTCCGTCGGCCACATATAATGCCGGAATCTCTTTTGCAAAAATTTCTGAAATCTCTTTGTTAATTGCCGGATCGTTAATTACCCAGAAATGATGTCCAAAACCTTCATCTGCCACAAAATCATACTCAGGAGCTTGCTCTTTTACAATTTTTGCAACAATGGCATCAATTTTTTTATTTGCCGGATAGGAGAAAAATACCGGTTCCACATTCGCATTGGTAATGCGCACGTGAATCATGCGGTCTTCCTCTTTATCTTTACGTGTCAGCTCATGTTTTTTGATATTATTGTTCATATAATCATCAATATGCGCGGCGCCCACAATGCCGTATTGCGTTCTGCCATCCATGGTTTGCGCATAAATGTAGAATTTCTCTTCCGGATCTTGCACCAACCATTTTTTATCTTTAAACATTTTAAAATTCTCTACCACTTTATCATACACTTCTTGTGAGTGTTCATCAACTCCTTTGGGAAGATCGATTTCTGCCTTGGTTACACGAAGTAAGGAATAGGGATTTCCTTCTGCTTCTACGCGCGCTTCTTCAGAATTTAATACATCGTAAGGACGTGATGCTAATTGTTTTACAATCTCTTTCGGAGGACGAATTCCTTTGAATGGTTTTACGATAGCCATAATAATTTTTTTTAATGATGAATAAAAATTGTATTGTTTTTATTATTAATGTGTTTCTTTTTGCATAATATTGAAAAAATCGCCTTTACACTTAGAAAGATAATTTGCCAATTTCTTATTTTTACCATAATACTTCTTCACAAAGAAATATCGGCGAAAACGTGAATTTATTTTATTCATTTTTGAACGTTTGGAAAAAACCCTGAAAAGATCAATATTTTTCTCGTGATTACTGCTTCGTCTGGGCAAGTTTTGCATCTGATGCGTAATAAGTTGCGTAAAACTGATCAATACCGGACAAATTTCGTTGCAATTTCCGCAAAGTGTTGTATTTTCAAACAATTTTGGTGCACGTTTGTTCTCTTCTTTACAATGATATTTTATTAAATCTATGGGAGAAAATCCTCCTGTTTGCCGGTAAACCGGACAAACTTCTTTACATCTACCACAATTAATACAATAAAGTGTTTCTCTTAACAAATTGTCTTCCAATATTTCTGTAATGCCATTATTGTATAATAATACAAAAACCTCCATTTTTTCCGAAGTATAACTATCTTCATCAGATGATTGAAATTTTTTGGCAATTATTCTAGATGGCGATGCAGAAATTATCTTAATATCATCAAAATAAGAGACATTATCTGCATCTTTTCGAAGATGTAATAATATTTCAAGATCGTTTTGTCTAACAACTAAATCATTAATATTTAAAACTATAAATAGTTTTTCAAGATTATTGAAACAATTTTTACTAAGTTTATTAATTAAAACAACACCGCCGTTTTCCACCACACCAAAATCTGCTTGAATGACGAGATTTTCTGCAGTATCGTTATTTTTTTCAAGAACATCAATATCTATTAACTTAATGAAGTTCTTTTTTTCAAAAAAGTCATCATAAATCTCAGAAATGTCAAAACAAACTTTATTATAGCTGTTTTTTGACATAGATTTACAAATAAATCCTACCAACTCATCAGCTGAATTTATCCATCTTACTTTGATATTCTTTGAAGATACTCTGCTTTCGAAAGCCAATAAATGCTTTTCCATTTCTTCTATATAAGAGAAGCGAATAAGGTTGGCTCTTGTTTTCAAAAATTGTAAGTCATTGTGCATATCTATGTGTATAAACTGTTAATTCAATACTTATTCAATGTTCATATCTTTTCATAAAAATTTTATCCACAAAAAAACAGAATTTTTCGATATGATTTCAACAATTTGTTTTCTTTTTTCTTTTTATAATTTGCTCACAAATAACGTTAAAAAAGTTATCAACATTATTAACATGAATATTATTATCATTATATTTTATTTCTTATTCTTTAAGATTTATAAGATTTATAACGATTCATTCAAAATAAATTTTTTGAAGTTGTAAATTCTTCTTATTTTACGAAAAAATAGTAGTTTTGCATCGAAAATTATAATTATGTTTATAATTGGATGTATCAAATTTTTCCGCAGGAATTTATTTTATTAGGATAATGACAGAAAAAGGAATAATAATAAAAAAAGTAGTAAAACAATAAAAAACATGAAAAACTATGAAAAAAACATTGACATTAGCAATGATAACACTGATTTGCCACATCACTATGGCACAATCAGAATTTGTACCACGCTACATGATAATTGGTGAAATTGAACCTTGCAATCCTGTCAAAACCTTGCAAGTTCACAATGCTTCTGAAACATGTGTTGTACATTTAACATGGGAAGATCCCAATAGAACATTTGTAACAGACGGTGATGCTCTCGTTTCTTACTATATATTCTTTAACGGGATTTTAATAGGAAACACAACAAAACTCACTTACATCCATACTGTTACAGAATCTGGGCATAACTACTTTTGTGTTCAGGCGATATATGATACTTGCGTATCAGAATCAGCCTGCAAGGGGGTGTACACTCCTTGTGCTACCCCTTGTCCTGCTGTTTCAAATCTAACTGCCACGCAACGAGACAACATCGTACTTCTTGAATGGAAAGCAGCCGAAGGAAACCCTGCCGGATATTATGTATATAATGGAATGGGTGATGTAGCAACTGTTGCAAATACGGAATATGTATTTGAAAACCTTGCACCGGACGAATATATATTTGGAGTAGAAGCCGTGTTTGGAAATGGTTGCGAACCGGTAATGGTAAGCATCAATTTTATTGTTGAAGAAGTAGGAATTGATGAGACTGGTATGTCCGATTTAATTTTCATCTACCCAAATCCAACGTGTGGTATATTAAAAATTAAAAATGAAGAAATGAAAATTAAAAATGTTGAGATTTATGAAATTTATGGAAAAAAATTACTGTCCTACACGTTTCAAGTGCCACACGAATTCACATTGGATATTTCAGACTTGCAAACAGGCGTCTATTTTATGCGAATTCAAACAGAAAACGGAGTAATAACAAAAAAAATTATTAAACAATAGAATTTATTACTAACCAAATTAAATGTTATTAAACAATTTTTTCTAATTTCAGTATTATTTTTTATGTTGAGCATGGCTATCAACGCCCAGGGATGGGTAAGTTTTGGAAGTAGGGCGGAAGGTACGCCTCCGGAAATTTCCGTAAACAGGTCAGACAATCAGCAGGTATCGTTTACAGTAAACCTGTCGGGGATGTATGTAGAATCTAAAAACGAAACTTCAGGTGTTTACAAACGCTTGTCGTTGCCGGAATGTGGAGTAACGGGTGAAGTTGGCAGTCCGGAAATTCCGGTGGTTACCAAAATGCTCGCCATTCCCGAATGTAGCGAAATTCTATATACCGTAACCCTATCGGGGAAACAAACCTTTGCTAACTATACGGTGTATCCGGTTCCGGCTTATGAAGCTCACACCAACAACGACGGCAATGTACAATGGAAACGGATAAACAACCCGCAGCAGATTGATAACATTACCGCAGATTATTTAATCATTTGCGCCAATGCCTTTTTTTCCGGTAACCAACCGCATGACGAAGTGAAACGCATTGCCAACCATCGCGCTCAATATAACGGATTTGACATCATGATACTCAATGTGGAAGACATTATCTCGGACGGTATGGGATTTTTTTATGAAGGCCAATTAAAAATTCCTATTGATACAACTTACAAAAAAGAGCAACGCATCCGCACCTGCATCCGCACGATTTACGAAACGGGTACGGCACGCAATACCTTAGATGGCAAGCTTGGGTATGTACTATTGATAGGCGAAGTTGGCACAGAAAATTCCGGCATGCCAAGCTCTTATGACCATGGTGTTTCGAGCAATCCAGAGATGACTTCGGATTACTATTTTTCCTGTATTACTAAAGGGAGCAACGGAATATACGATCGTTTTGGCGACCTTTTTATAGGACGTTTTTGCGTTCCTAATAATTTGAATACCGGTGACAATGGCGGTTTGACACGCCTGCATAATATTATTGAGAAAACAATATATTTCGAGACAGAATATCACAACCAACCATGGAAAAAACATGTGGTATTTGCCAATGATGAAAGGAGTGCAACAAGTGTAAATCAAGTTTCGGGACAAATTGTACTTTTTCCAACCGCAGCGATGTCATTACTACGTATAGCATCGTTAATATTCAAAATTGCCATTTTTTGAAATCAGGTTTTAAAGCCGGTATTCCTCAAGCGATTCCATTACCTGAGCCATTTATACCATCTGTAACCATTACAGGCAGTTCGTTTCGCAATACCGGACAATTCATCACCGGCTACAGCGGACAGGATCGTGCTCCCATCTATTCTAAAGCATCTATTATGTTAAACGGGATTAAAGAGTTTCAAATCATTGGTAATACTATTATCAACGTTGATACAGGCAAAGAAGGGCTTCCTCCTGATCCACAAATAGTTTCTTATGGTGAAGGAATCTATCTGAATTATGCAGGAAAAGGTAACGTCAATAAAAATCTGATTTCAGGAAATAATATTACCCAATGTGAAACCGGATTGTATATTTACAATTCCAAAGCGCAGGTTTTAGGTAACAAAATATACAACAATCGCTTTGGTGTCCGTTTGTTTAACAACAGTCAGACTACTTTTACAGATTTTGATGGCTCTTTTGATCCTGGTGCTTTTTATGACTTTCAAATTATTCGTGACAACAGTTCATATCAACTTTACGCTTCCAACAATGCTTTTCCTACATTGTTCATCTATAATCAGGTTCTAAGAGAAAATAATCCTCTTAGCATTCCAAGAATTTATTACGATGTTCCGAACAGAGGAATAGATCCGGGAAATCAATATGAATTGTCTCCTATCAATATTTCTTGTAATTACTGGAGCAGCAATTTTGACCATAATAAATATCTATCCTTCGAAACAATTCATAACTGCTCCTGTATGGGATCCGCAAGGCACTCCCTGTACGTCCGGCGGAAAAGTACTCTATGAAACGGGTATAGAATATTTTGCAGATGAAAACTATACTGCTGCAAAAACCGCTTTTATAGAGTTAATCGAAACCTATCCCGATGACCCCTTTGCCATTGCCTCACTACACGAGCTCTTTGCTTTGGAGCAATTTTTAGATAACGATTATGCAACCTTGGGTAACTATTACGCTGCCTTTACGCCTGCCGACAGCACTTTGTTCGATGTGGCAGACTTTTTGGCAACGCGTTGTAACGTAGTTGGTAAAAACTGGCAACCGGCAATAGACTGGTATGAAAATCGCATTGAAAATCCACCAAGTTATCAGGACAGTGTTTTTGCAGTAATAGATTTGGGCGATATTCATTTAATGATGGAGGCGGATACGATTGGCGGTGCTAAATCAGGTACTCCTAGATGGCATTACCGTCTTACAGATATCAAACCCCACTCAAAACAGGAACATGAAATCAACAAGGCCACACTACCCCAAATAAAATCCCAAAAACCGCAAACCGCTTACTCCATACCGCAAACCAATAAAAAAGGCGCTTTGGGTCAAAACGTTCCGAACCTCGCCACCGGAATTACAACCATAGATTTTGAAATTTACGCCGAAGGCGCGGTTGAAATTGCTATTTACAATATTGCCGGCCAATTGGTAAAAAGTTTGCCTCAAGGAACTTTAGCAGAAGGAAGTTATCAAACAAAAATTACGGTTGCCGGTATGCCTGTGGGCATGTATCATTATGCGCTTTTTATTAATGGAGAAAGAACAGATGCTAAAAAAATGATTGTAAATTAATAAAACGAGTCCATCTAAAAAACTCATAGGGGCGTTGTGCGTAGCGCCCCTTTTTTTATTATCTTCGCCGCTACATCTACTTTCGACTTGTAAATCTTTTAATCTTCTCATTTTTACATTTATTTATGACTACAGAACAGAACATTCTTTCTCAACTCAACGACTCACAGCGCGATGCCGTAGCGCAAATTGCCGGTCCTGTAATGGTAATTGCCGGCGCCGGATCGGGCAAAACGCGCGCACTTACTTATCGCATTGCTTACATGCTTTCGCAAGGCATTAATCCCTATCGCATTTTGGCGCTCACTTTTACAAATAAAGCCGCTGCCGAAATGAAGGAACGTATTTTTCAATTGGTGGGCGATTCGAACGCCAAAGCCGTGATGATGGGCACATTTCACGGCGTTTTTCATCGTATTATTCAAGTAGAGCACGAAAAATTGGGTTTTATGCGCAATATCACCGTTTATGATACCGATGATGCAAAAAACTTGCTCAAAAGTATCGTAAAAGAGATGAATTTAGATCCGAAAACCTACGTGGCGAGTCATATATTGCACCGAATTTCATCAGCAAAATCAAGTTTGCTTTCGGCGAACGACTATGCGCAAAGTTCCGAGATTATAGAAGCTGATAGAATGAACGGAAAACCATATATTGCCGAGATTTTTAAACGGTATAATACTCGTTTAAAAAATTCTAACGCCATGGATTTCGATGATTTGCTGTATTTTATGAATGTATTGCTGCGCGATTTTCCGGAGGTTTTACACAAATATCAAAACAGATTTCAATATATTTTAGTAGATGAGTATCAGGATACTAATTTTGCACAATATTTGATTGTAAAAAAGTTAGCGGCAACACATCACAATATTTGTGTGGTGGGCGATGATGCGCAAAGCATTTATGCGTTTCGCGGCGCCAATATTCAAAACATCTTGAATTTTAAGAAAGATTATCCTGAATCTAAAATCATTAAATTAGAGCAAAATTATCGTTCCACACAACATATTGTAAATGCGGCAAATGCAGTGATTAAAAACAATCAAGATCAATGGCATAAAGAAGTTTGGACTGAAAATGAAACCGGAGATTTTATCGAAATCTTAAAAACAAACAGCGATAATGATGAAGCTCAGGAGGTTGCACACTCTATTTTTGAAACCAAACAAAATTACCAAAAGAACAATTCACATTTTGCCATTTTATACAGAACTAACGCTCAATCGCGTGCTTTAGAAGAAGCGTTGCTCAAAAAAAACATTCCGTACATTGTTTTTGGTGGCATTTCGTTTTACAAACGTAAAGAGATTAAGGACGTTTTGGCTTATTTTCGCTTGGCAATCAACCATCATGACGAGGAATCGTTGCGCAGGGTGATCAATTATCCGATGCGCGGCATTGGCGCCACCACTGTGGACAAAATCATAGTGTGCGCGCATGAACAAAATACACGCGTGTGGAATGTGATAGAGAACCCCGATCTTTATAATTTGGATGTAAATGCGCCCACGAAAGCGCGTTTGCAAGATTTTGCCGTGCGTATAAAAAGCTACTCCGCCATGATTGCCAAAACCGATGCGTACGAATTGGGCAAGCATATTGTAATGACCACCGGCATTATGCAAGAGCTTAATGCCGACAAATCGGACATTGACCGCTTGCAAAATGTGGAAGCGTTGTTAGATTCCATGAAAGAGTTTACCGAAAAAGAACCAGAATCGTTTTTTAATGAAGCTACCGGCGAAATTATTACCGATTATTTTCCATCGTTAGACCGATTTGTGGAAAGTATCTCTTTGTTAACAGACGAAGAAGAGAAAAAAAACGAGCATCAAGACAGGGTGAAGCTAATGACCATTCATTCGGCAAAAGGATTAGAGTTTGATTACGTGTATGTTACAGGATTAGAAGAGAATCTTTTCCCTTCCTCGATGAGTTTGGGCACGCGGGCGGAATTAGAGGAGGAACGCCGCTTGTTTTACGTGGCGATTACGCGGGCGCGAAAAAAACTTACGTTAACTTCAGCGCAAACGCGCTACCGCTTCGGTACGCTACAATTTTGCGAGGAGAGCCGTTTTTTACATGAAATACCTGAAAAATTTATTCATAAAACACAAAAAGCATCTATGGGTCGTAATATTTGTATCTCCGATGGGAATGAGGCAACGCCGTCAAACTTCATTCCTTTTACCGAAGCTGTACAGCAAAAACGGCAAGTAACCGAGCAAAAACGCACGCAAAGCGTGGGCAAAGAAGCGCGACCCGACCAAATTTATGTAGGACTTCGCGTGTATCACGATAAGTTCGGTTACGGAAAAGTAATTCAAACCGACGGTGAAGGTTTGGACAAAAAAGCAGTTGTAACCTTTGATTCTGTGGGTAATAAAACCTTACTTTTAAAGTTTGCCAAATTAGTAATTCCTTAGTTATGGAAAAACCAAAAACCTATCAAGACGCTTTTGAAGAATTGCAACTGTTGGTTTGCAAAATGGAGAATGCGGAAATCTCTGTAGATGAATTGGCGGGAATGATAAAAAGAGCCACGTTGTTAATTAATATTTGTAAGAAAAAATTGACGGATACGGAGGAGGAAGTGAAAGTGTTGTTGGAGAAGTTGTGAAGGGTTTTATATTATTTTGTCTGTTTTAGCGTTTTATATAGCAAAAATGAACAATTTTCAAAAATTATAATTAAAAATGAACCATATCCGCCTATTTTTAACCCTGTTTTGCATCCTGTTTTTGGTTACAGGTTGTACCAAAGTAAAACGTGAGTATTATGATACCGGAAGATTAAAATCGGAAACACATCATCGCTTTGGAAAAGAAACGGGAACCACCGTTTATTATCACCATTGGTATCCTACTAAAACTATGGAAGTTGAAATGAAAAGAGGGAAGAAAAACGGTAAGCTCACCAAGCGCTATTTTAATGGTAATGTTGAATTGATTGCATACTATAAAAATGATCTGTTGGATGGCGTAGAAACCTATTATCACAAAAATGGAAATCGCTCTATGGAAACGCATTATACGAAGGGCGTAAAAAATGGGCCCGTAACCACTTGGTATTATAATGGGGGGCTTAAAGAAACCGGAGCTTTTGTAAACAATTTATTTGACGGAAAATGGGAAAATTTTGATGAAAGAGGATTGCTTACCGGAGAAGGATTGTTTGAGAAAGGAACAGGCAAACGAATTACTTACGATTACATGGGACGTTTGCACAGCGAAACAAATTTTGTAAACAATGAAAAAGAAGGATTGGAAATCTATTTTACCCCTTCCGGTGAAATAGAAGGAACCTATTTATTTAAAGAGGATAGAATTATTAAAATTAACGGTGTACCCGTTGAAAATTTGTAATGTCTCGTTTTTTTGTATTTTTTCTTATTTTTTGTAACGTTTTTGCACTTTCCGCACAACAACAAGGCAAAAAAATTGCTTTTCGTGCCGAAAGATTGTACCACGATGCAGATTTTCTTCCGGGTGTAGATAGATTAATTGGAAATGTAGTATTTACACACGAAAATACTATAGGCTATTCCGATAGCGCTTATTATTATACAGAGGAAAATAGAATGGTAGCTTTTGGTAGACCCGTTGAAATTTTTGTGAATGACTCAGTTACATTATACGGAAATAGAGCGGTTTATGATGGAAATACAAAAATTTCCGATATTTCCGAAAATGTTATTTTACAAGATAACGCCTCCACACTTTATACCGACGTGTTGACTTACAATACGCATACCGGTATAGGATATTATGATACCGGCGGGAAAATGATCTCCCACGAAGATACATTAACCAGTAAAGAAGGAACTTACAATACAAACACGAATATGGCGCAGTTTAGGCATGATGTTGTTTTGAGAAACCCTACTTATGTGATGACGTGCGACTCTTTTAACTATGATACGAATGCGGAAATTGTCTATTTTTTATGTTTAACGCATTTGGTATCAGAAGAAAACAACATTTGGACTCATTCCGGTTGGTACGATACGAAAAATAATTTTTCACACTTATACGATAGTGTGAAACTTATTAATAATGACCAAGAATTGACTGCCGATTCGGTTTATTATGATAAAAATTTGGAGTTCGGAATTGTAAAAAACAACATTACGCTCATTGATACCACGCGGAGCTTTATTGTGAAAGGACATTATGGCGAGTATTGGGAAAGCGGCGGCTGGACGTGGGTTACCGACAGCGCTTTGTTAATTATGATTGATAAGGAAAAATGCGATTCACTCTATTTGCATGCCGACACCTTGAAAATGTACTTCGATACTGTGCAAAACCCGCAATTGATGCTTGCCTATTATCATGTGAAATTTTTTAACAAAGAACTGCAAGGCGCTTGTGATTCAATGAGTTATAATGTAATAGATTCCGTGGGAATGATGTATTATAATCCGGTGGTATGGCATGGAAAAAATCAACTCACCGGAGATACAATTAGGTTTACAATCATAGATTCTATTACGCATCATGTAGAACTGCTGCAAAATGCTTTTATCGTTTCCGATGTATTTGATGAGCTTGAATTTGACCAAGTAAAAGGAAAATATATTATCGGATTTATTCGAGACCAAGAGTTGGTACAGGTGAATGTGATAAGTAATGTAGAACTTATTTACTATGTGATGGATGAAGACACTTTGCTTATAGGTGTCAACAGAATGGAATCTAACGAAATGAAGATGTTTTTACAAAACAATGAAATAGAAGAACTTAGATTTTACGATAATCCTGATGGGAAATTTTGGGCAGACGAAGAGCTTCCAATGACGGAAAGAAAATTAAGAGATTTTCGTTGGTTAGACGTGTATCGCCCTAAGGAAATAGCGGATATTTTTGTCAACCCTATTCCCAGGGAAAAAGTAAAACCACCGGTAGCGGAAGATTAGTTAAAATAAAAAATGTATTTTCGCCGCCGTATTTGGTCTCTTGGCCGAGCGGCTAGGCACCGGTCTGCAAAACCGTCTACTCCAGTTCGAATCTGGAAGAGACCTCAAAAAAAAAGCGCTGATTGGCGCTTTTTTTGTATCAACCATGTTCATGGTAGCTATTATTTGGTAACTTTTACACAAAACATTCTAAATTGGTCGCGAATTAACAGTTTCCCGTCAGCCAACGCAATAGGAGCATAGTTTTGTGTGCTGCCTAAATACGTCTTCTTTATTCCTTAATTAATCTCCACTGCTGACCATTTACATCATCAAATCCAGTTAATCCCTGATAAATATCATAATATATGAACTTTGCATCTGTTAGCATTTCGCCCCCTTCATCCCAACTTCCTGCTTTCGTGAAGTGAATAGTAATCATGCTATTATGATAACTAAATTCATTGTCGCTGAATCTTTTGTTTTGAACCGCTTCATCCAAACTGAATTCAAAGCCAAAACTATATGGAGCTCCCCATGATCCGGAAGAACCAAACCTTCCAAATAAAGAAGAAGGGAGCAAGCGATAATTATCACTTTCTGCTTCGTTCATTTCTATTGGGAATCGTGCTAAAGAAAGATAAAAACCATATTGAGTTGTTAAATGCAGTAGCTGCCATTTACGACTTCTTCCCATTTCAGCCGAAACTTTTCAAATATCGCTATTTTCCGAACAAGTTCCGATGAACTTTCTGGAGCCGGCGAGAGCCCGAAGTCAAATAATGGCATCAGCCATTTTTTGGCTGTGCGTTGGGCAAGGTGGTGTTTCAGAGTTGGTTCGTGTGTCGGTAATACGACCTTGCCCATAGGGAGAGCGACTGCCACGACTCCTTCAATACGTTTTTCCCTCTACTCCCATTCACATCGAGTATAGAGCCCATCAGTAGTTTCTGCATGTTTATTACATTCTTCTTTTGTTGTAATACTATACGGCTTGCCTTTGAGGTTACCGGTGTCATTATAACAAACACAAGATTTTTTGCAAGATGTTGCTATTATAGAAAATATTGCAAAAACAGCTAAAGGAATTAAAAACTTTTTCATATTCATAATTATTTAATTTTTATAGGGTTATTTTTCAAGACCATATCTCAATTCTTTTCAAGGTCATATTCATAACGTCCAACATCATTTTTTGTCGCTGAAATTTTCAGTTTCTTTCCATCAAATGTGTAGTCATATTCCCCATTAAGTATTAAATTCCAATCGAAGTCAGTTGTCCAAAAGTTTTCATCTTGAAATTTGATTTTACCATTTTCAATTGAATATTTTCCAGAACCTCCAGCGGGAACTCTATTAAAATTTCCACTACATTTGTACTTCCCATTATTCAACGTTACTTTCGTTTCTCCTATGCTTTTTTCTGAACCATAGGTCACAGTAAAAACTCCTTTATACGTACCATCTTTAATTTCTAATTTGTCTTTTCCACAACTAAAAAGAAATAAAAAAGAAACTAAAATTAACACTACAGTTTTCAAATTATTCATATTTTTCTTTGTTTAAATTAATAACTATAATAACGTTTTTCGCCTTCCGCTATTGCATTTAACGTGGTGGCGGCTTCACGCAGGCGGGGGTTCCACAAAGGTTCGGGCGGGCTATACACTTCCAAATTTGCATAAATGTTTCTGCGGGCATACACCCCCGCTTGCGTGAAACCGCTCGTTAGCAGCAGTGCATTTATTCGTTTGACACTTCTTCGTTCAATATTAAAGTTTTTTGTATTAATAACTTTCTGTTTTTTGATATATCTGTACCGTTTTTAATAATTTCTGCAAGTTCTTCCTTTGATAAATCTTGATAACTTTCTGAACGTCTAACATATTTCAAAAGATAGTCCGCAAGTACACTTGTCTATAAAGTTTGAAAAGATTCTAAACGAGAAGAATGTCCCAAATGAGTTCTTTCTATCGTTTTTATTTGCACGAAAATTTCTTGAATTATCTCATCAGAAACAGGATAAGTTCTACGCCAAGTGTTTTTGACAGTTTCAAGGGTGTCATAACTCCTACCGTAATGGTCTATCATATATTGAATGAGCAGAGGTTGAATGATTTCTGTAAAGGCTGACTTTGCTTTCATTGTTGAAAATAACTTTAGTTTAGTTTTTTTACATACGTGCCGTAAATAATTCCTGACAGTTTGTCTTTTTGTATTTTTGACAAAAATTCAAGGTCGTATTTCCGTAAGTTCATAATATAAATTAGTTCATCAGGAAATGTTTCATTGCACGGTTTTGTCATACGCCACTCAAAACCTTCATCTGTACTACTTGTTGTTTTAAGAAATGTAATGGTCATCTCTTCAACGATAATAGTCGCTATATTTGAAAATCTACAATAATCTAAAAAATTGTACCAATCAACTTGCAAATTCTTACTCCAATTAAAAATTCTCAGTTGATTAATAAAGGTCGGGTGTCCCTGTATTTTAATCATAATGAATGTTTTTTAAATTATTCCAATCGATATCGTCTTCCGTTTGCACTTGCACTGTCGCCCCCGCATTGCTGCTAACGTGGTGGCAGCTTGCCGAGGTTGCGGCTTCCACAGCACGAACAACGCGAGCTAACGGCTGCAAAATTAGCAAATATTTATCACGCGAGGTAATGCCGCAATTATGGCAATATGCTCGTTACAGGCAGTGCTTGCCATTCACTTCTTCTTTCTTTTCAACCGTAATTTTCAATATTGTGTTATTCATTTTTTCAATATCGATTCAACTTTCCTACAAGGTGGGGGGGGGGAGAGCCAAATATAGCGCAGCCATATTTGGTTGAGGTTTTGGTTGTGAAGTGAGCGCAGCGAACTTGACAACCAAAACTTGGCAAATCGAAGTTATACTTTTCATTTTCAAACTACTACTGCTTTACAATCTTTCGGGTAATTCCCTCAACTTTCACAATATAAATTCCACTCGGCAATGGAGAAACATCTATCTGATTTTCTTTTGAGTTTATCAATAAGGTACCATGAATGGAATAAATATTAATTTCCTTGGTTTTGTTAGTATTGTTAGTTTCAATGTGCAAAATAGTAGAAACGGGATTGGGATACACTCTAACAGAGCAATTGATAAAATTGCTTTCATTTATTCCAACCTCGCCGGATTTAATGTAAGTAGCTGTAAATCTATGACCATTTACAGAAGTTCCACTTTGCATGTTATTATAAAATACAGATAGTAAGCCATCACTGTTAATCCATGAATAACCATTCCAAGTTTGACAATAACCAGAAATGGCATTATTACTCTCGTCATAAACATAAACTGATTTATCTGAATTTTGCCATCCATTATCTGGCCAATTTATTTGTTCTAATATTGATGTCAAGTTGTTTTGATCATCGTAAGTAAATATATCTTTAAAAGTATTTATCCATTCATTAGAATAAGAACTCCAAAAGTGCCATAATTTGGTTGTATTATTATTTTGTGAATCGTATGTATAAGTATTTAACCTATCATTTTTCCATTGGGCATTCTCCCAATTTTGAAATAAAAGACTCATGAGGTTTTGCACATCATAAGTATAAAGATACTTCCGATAATTTATCCATTGATTAGATTGCCAAAGCAAAACTAATTCTTCTGTTAAATTCTTATAAGTATCGTAGGAATTTATATATTTTGCCTCATCTCTCCATTGTGTCAAATCCCATCCCTGAACTAATACTTCTGTAGCATTATTTTGAGAATCATAAGTATATGTTTCTTTCCAATAGTTAACCCACTGTCCCGATTCCCAAATTCTGATTATCCCGAATGTTATATTCTTTTGTGAATCATAAGTAAAAGTAATCATCCAGTCATTCTCCCACTGAGACGAAATCCAATTTTTAAAAATGAACTCAATCAAATTACTTTGTGAATCATAACTATAAGTCATGATTTGCGAGTTTACCCATTGATTATTATTCCATTTCTGAATCAAATCAACTGTGCAGTTACCGTTTTCATAAGAAAAAATACGACGTTCATTAAGATTATCCAAATTAATTCCATAAATGGTATCTGGTTCCCACCAATTATCGCTTTTTTGCTTTTTATCCGAAACTTGTATTTTCAGTAATGAAGTTTGTTTTTGAGGGGAAAATAATTTCTCATGTTTTACCTTTTCGGTATGTTTTTCAAAAACAATTCCCCTTCTCGGTTGTGCCATACCAGAGACAACTAATACGAGGCAGAACAAAACTAATGTAACTTTATTTTTCATATTTTTTTTGATTTTTTGTTTGACATTTTCCGGCATTGCCTGTAACGTGGTGGCGGCTTCACGCAGGCGGGGGTTCCACAAAGGTTCGAGCGGGCGACAAACTTCCAAATACCCACAAAACTGTCTGCGGGCGTACACCCCCGCTTGCGTGAAACCGCTCGTTACCTGCTGGCGTTTTGTCATTATTCATTATTCAATATCGAGGTTTATCTTTTATTTCGTTATAATATTCCTCAACACCGCACTCTTTCATTTTTGTATTTGCCAATTTCCAACGCTTTTGTAAATTTTTATCAAATCCTGTATTATTACACGGAAATTCCGAGCATTGGAAACAAAAATCAACTTGCTTATTCTCACTACATTCTCTAACGTTGCAATTTTTGAACAAAACGCACTTCTCTTTCCTGCACCCTTTACATTTTCCTGAAGAAAAGTAATTCAGTATTTCTTTAAACTCTGGATATTTTAAAAAAGAAGGTTCATTCAGCAAGTTTACAAATCTCTCCGCATATACATCAAAGTTTCCCAAATTATTGTTCAAATTTTTACTTAACCGACAAATTTCTCCTTCTGAAAAAGCAAAGCATTTTCCACAATGCAGTCCACATGGAGATAGTCTTGTTTTTATAAATTCATAATCCATACTTTCTGTGGATGAGATGTCTTTGTTTCTGTTTTCCATTCTTTCAAACGTTTTTAAATATTCAGTTTCGTTTTTGCTAATATTCATTCTTCTCTTCCCTGTCCGATGCGCTGTCCGCCGCTTGCAGGTAACGTGGTGGCGGCTTCACGCAGGCGGGGGTTCCACAAAGGTTCGGGCGGGCGATAAATTTCCAAATCCGCACAAAACTGTCTGCGGGCATACACCCCCGCTTGCGTGAAACCGCTCGTTACCTGCTGGCGTTTTTATTGTTAGTATTTCTGCTCTCATAAAAATCGTTTGAGTAAGAATAATGAATATTGCCTCCTGAAAGCCCTTCATTTATTTCATAAATCTTCTCTTTTTCCTCAAATATTATCAGTTTATCATATTCCTTTTTCAACCATTGATACTTTGCGTGAATTTCAGAATTTTCAAAACTATCGTCTAATCCATTAATGATAGTTTTTCGGATTTTCTTCAACTCTTTTTTTAGTCTTGTTTTGTTTAGAAATGAAGAATTTTGAAGCACTTGAAAATAAATCATTTGGTGGAAACCAACACAACCATCTTCAAATCGATATAAATATTGGTGGTATGGATAACTATTTTTCTTCGTTTCAATAGGATAATTCAATTGCTGAATTAGTTTGTCAGAAATTATAATTCTTGGATATTTTGCCGAAGTTGTTTCTAAATTGTGTGCGTCAATTAAAGCCTGCCCCATTATTATCCCATTGTCCATATGAATCAGTTTCCCTATTGTAAGACCGCCTCGAAGCAATATTCCTTTCGTCATCAATACTGCTCCTATGTAGGACAGATTCGCAATTAGAGTTGACGTGAGTTCATTAATATTAGACTTGTCATACTTTACAGAAACAACGATTGAATCTGAAAAACAAGTACAAACTGTCAATCCGCAAATATCAAAATTCTCAACACCTCTTTTTTGAGCACATTCTTCGATTTCTATTAGTTGCAAACTCCAATTGTTAGAACTTTCCCTTCTCTTTAAAAACTCCAACGCTTGATATAAAAATTGCAATTTTGTTAGACTTCGTTCAGATTTCCGAATAATATCCTTAAATCCAAGAATGTCAACAAAAGCAACAATTCTATCGTCATAACTGACCTCAGAAATATTTGTTATCATATCTTGTACGTTTATATTTTATTTTCTTTTACTTTTCAAGTTTCACTTCGATTTCCCGTTACGCTGTCCGCCGCTTGCAGTTAACGTGGTGGCGGCTTCACGCAGGCGGGGGTTACACAAAGGTTCGGGCGGGCGATAAACTTCCAAATCCCCACAAAACTGTCGGCGGGCATACACCCCCGCTTGCGTGAAACCGCTCGTTAACTGCTGCCGCTTTTGTTATCACTTAAATCTATTTTTCAAGTAATCACTTAATTTTCTGCCTTCAAGTTTATCAGTCGCGGGATTTGTACGTACAAAAAATTCTGTCTGTTCGTAAAAACAAGGCTCATTTGATGGTTTGCAATCTACTTTTAAAACTTGACGCCCCGCAATATTGTGCAAATCGAAGTCAATTAACGAGTAAAATTCTGCTCCTATTTTTGATTGAATTGCGTTTTTAAAATTCAGTTTATATTTGTCAGGTGAAGTGAAAAAATCGTCTTCTACTCCTTTGACCTCTCCATTGTCAGAAACTCCAATTAGCAAAGTTCCACCCTCTGTATTTAAAAAGCCAACAATGGTTTTCAAAGACGCTTTTTCAATCTCTTTGTCTTTTTGATTTTGTCCCGACTTAATGTTTTTAGAAAAAGTTTCTTTAAATTCAATATGTTTATTTTCTCCTTTTCTTATCAAACTCCATATTTGGTCTTCATTTGATAGTTGTTTTAATGGGCTTTGAATACTTTCAAATTTTTCAAGAATCACATCTGCATTTTTTGGATTTAAACTCAATTCTTTTTTTAGTTGCTCTACTGTTTCTTGAAGTTCGGATAATTTTTGATTTGTCAGAATGAGCAAATTTTGTTCCGCCAATTTTGGAATTGAGACAATACAATCTGCGATGTCAGATTTATTTATGTTGGGAATGAAACTACCGCTTGTCAATGATTTTAAAATTCTGACTCCTAAATCAGAACGAAAGAATAGAGCCAAAAATTCCGCATTTACTATTTCAGAGTTGAGAACTATTTGAAAAAGGTTTTGATGTTTGATTTTTACCGAACCAATATCCGAAACTACAAGAGAAGTCCCAATCTTTGGAATATAAATGCTATTTGGTTTATCTTTAAAAGTATCACGAGTTAAATTAATTTCGACAGCAACATCCTTAAGTTGATATTTGCTGTATTCTTTGTATTGGGTTTGTAGGTTATTGATTTCGTTTTCAAACCTAAACTTGCTAAATGAAACAAAATTTTCTCGTTCCACAAGTTTACCCGACTCTAAACTATTTGTTGATGTTCTTGAATTTAGATTATTGAAAATTGTTTCGTTGTCGTCTGTGATTTCAGCGATAAAAAGTTTATCTTGTTTCTGTTTTTCAAATTGTATGATGAAAGGTAGAAAGGCAGTTTCAGGATAAAGTAATTTTTCTGGCAGTTCAAAAACTGAATTGTAAAAAAAGTTTTCGGCTGACAAATCATTAAGAAATCTTTTGTCTTGATGCGAAAACAAAATGCTTGGCTCAATTAGAAAGAATGCTTTCCCATTCTCTTTAAGAAGTCGCAAAGAAGTCAAGATATATCCCCAATTTTTGTTCACTTTGAGTTTAGAAATTGTGTCAATCGTTACCGATTGCATACCAAAGGGTAAATCTCCAATTATTAGGTCAAATCGTTTTTTCTCAACAGTAGTAAAGTCACTTTCATTTTTCAACTCTGTTAAATCTTTCGACGAAATATCAAGAATTTTTGGTGTTGTGAAATTTAACAACAAAGTGTCTTGTTTTTGTTCTGTGCCCAAAAACCGATTTAGAAAGTCGGTTACAATTTGTTTACTCTTATTCATTTGTGTCTATTTTTTAATTTTTTTATTCGTTTCAAGTTTGCACTGTCGCCCTGCGGTTGCAGTTAACGTGGTGGCGGCTTGGCGCAGTGGCGGGCTACCTACACTTGCCGCGAGCCACTTAACTTGCTGTTCTGTAACACTGTCCAACGAGGTACACCCGCCATTGTGCCAAACCGCTCGTTATGTGACGCCTCCGTATGATTATATTCATTTTCCTTGTGGGCAATAAGCACAACCAACGATGGACGTGGTATGCTATGGATACTCAGCAAATAGGAGCAGAGTTTGTATCACCTGCTCCTATAAATAAGCTGATTATTATTTCATCTCACTTTTTTTAGTTTTCTTTTCCCGATTCTTTTCCAACTTATACCCCAATTCTATACCAAAATTCCAATAAGAGCCGCGACTTAATAGTGTATTATGAAATATTTTTACATCATGATAATTTGCATACGCATAACTTTCCCAAATTGAAAATAAGCCAGAATAGTATGCTGCATACAGACTAATTCCCATATTAAATTTGGTAAAATACTGTAGAGATACTTTATTTGAAAGCAAGATGTTAAACTGTTGTTTTAAGGCATTTTCTGTAGATACACTGACATAAATATCACCCATGCTCCCGCCTCCCATTCCAACTGTAGAATTACCAAAATAAAAATCAAAGTTTAATCCCGAATAAACATTAGCATAGAGCCTGTTAGCAAGTTTAACTTTATAGCCGATATGTATTGGTAAGCTAAAAGCATGATATGCAATGCCATTTAAAGAAAAGTAACCCTTTGTAAAAGAACCTGTTGCACCTATCGTATCCCAACGAAAAGCAACATTGTGAGGATAGGGATAATACATAATCCCTGTTTCTATCTCTATATTATTTTTAAAGATAGCAGAAAATGTAAAATTTATGGAAGGGCACGACAATGCATTAATTCTATCTTTAATATAATCGTTTTGCTCCGTTTTAGAATACACTCCTTTCATCAAACCCGAACTGATTCCGAAATAAAAATCTTGGGAATAAATGGTTCCGGTAATAAAAAGCAAGGCTGTAAAATTTAAAAGTATTTTTTTCATAATCAGAAATTCTAATTGCAATCTTCATCATGTACAGATGTACCTTGACCTTCAAATTTTACTACTCCACCGTCTTTTACAAAGTGCCAAGAATGTAATGATTTTTTTGAGACATAGTATGGATTATAAGTACCAAGACCACGATCAAGCATTACTCTATATGCGTTCGTTTTAGATTTGAGCCAAACGGCAGTGGAATTATGCTCTGTACCACATAAGCCATTACCACCATCTTTTTTATAGATAAGTCCATAATATCCTGCCTCTATTACGTCTACTTTTTTAGTCTTATAATTTCCGGCAGAATTTTTTTCATAATGAATAGTTTTTGCATAAATCCTATGACAAGGGTACACGTTATATGCTCTAATAGAAAGTAGTAGCCTATTATTATTATTGTTATAATAATGATATTTTTCTCGATAATCGTTTCGTTTACAACAGTTTTTTACACTTGTAACTTTAATATCATCTCTTACAGCTATCCCAAAACTACCATCATGGTAATACACAGTAAGTCTTACCGAATATGTCTTTGCAGCAATATATGTATGGGTTGTTTTATTACTATATAATTCTGTTTTTTCTGCGCCATCTCCAAATTGCCATACATATCGTGATACTTGAGATTGAGGAGGGTGAGTGCAAGTAAAAGATACGGTACCTTCATTGGCAGTGTATGTAAAAGTAGGAGAATTTGATGGTGGATCATTTGGTTTCGGTACAGGTATACATGTTGTAACTGTTTGAGCCCTGTGATTATTACCATTATTAGATGGCACAGTAACAGTTAAACATGCACTACCACCACCATTACCCGGCAAAAAAGTATGTGTTGGATTTTTTTCAGTAGAGGTTACTCCATCTCCAAAGTCCCAAAAAAACTCCATATTCTTGTATGCTTCGCTAGAAGAATAGTTTATAAATTGAATTGTATTTTGACCTATAGGATCCGGAACAAATGTAAAATCTACATGTAGAGAAGGCTCACCATCGGTTGTTAAAAAAAATGCATTAGGGTTTCCCGAACAGAATTCTAAAGCTTTTATTTCATCAAAATTATTTTGCCTCTGCGTTTCATGGAGTTCTTTTAATGTTGTCCAAGAATTATTCATAATACCAATTCCGTAAGTATCATAATATATGCATATTAAATCATCTATAATCACTTCGCATTCAGGACTTAGTAACGCTCTTTTATATGAAGATAATATATAATGATTATCTGGATTATTCGTCTCAGATATCCCATCTCTTTGTTGAAGTATTAAGTATTGCTCTTCAATGTCAGCCCTAAGAGAGTTAAATCTCAAATGAGATTCAAAAAGATAAAGCATTATATCTTCAGGCATCTGTTCCGATTCGGCATATATTGAATATCTTTGATCTATTATCGCTAATTCATCATATCTATCGGTGTACTCTATTAATAAATCATATGTTTTATTGAAGTCCTCAACGCTATTAAAGCTAAGCATTCCATTTACAATCCTTATAGGTACTCTACTTATCTCTCGAAGAAACTCTTGCGCTATGGGCTCTTGTTTGAAGGATGCAATAAGATTTTTGCTATAAAAAGGTGCTAGTTTGTTTGAATCTTCCAATGAGTTGTTAGATTCATCTGGCTTTTTGCAAGATATAATTACTACGGTTAGGATAAGAAAAATACTAATCAAAACTAGTAGAATTTGTTTTGTAAAAATTTTGTTCATATTTGGTGTTTTTTGATTGATTTTTTAATTTAATTATCAAACACTCGAATTTAATAATTTGAGTATAAGCATTTCTCTGTGTGGAATTTGAGTTTTTCGGTATGCTTGAAACACAAGTAGCAACCAACTACCATTATCGAAACACATGGTTTTTTAATTTCCAAAAATCATGATATGCATGAAAGCAAGTGCGCAAATAAACAAAAAGGTAAACGAAAAAGAAATGAAACTTTGTTATAAAAATTGATTGCACTTCGTACAATAATTGCGTATTTGTAAAAATATTACGCAAATGTGAAATGATTTTATTGTACGTGTAGGTTTTCATGTCGTTATTTTCCGCGAAAATATACAATATTTTTTATAAAGTTATTATTTCGTATTACCACTCAGTTAGTTTACGTCTGCACTATGTAGGTGGCACATAACGTGGTGGCGGCTTCACGCAGGCGGGGGTTCCACAAAGGTTCGGGCGGGCGACAAACTTCCAAATTCCCACAAAACTGTCTGCGGGCATACACCCCCGCTTGCGTGAAACCGCTCGTTGTAGGCAGTGCTTTTATTCATTTTTATATTGTTTTAACTGTTATCATTTTGGCTATCATCTTATTGTCGCTTTTTCTGAATAGTGTTGTTATTGTTTTGATATATTTATCATCAGAGACAAAAAAGTTTAAAGTAAAAATTATTTTGTCATCTGAATTACAATTGCCATAGTAAAATATGTCTCTGTACTCTGTATGGAACGAAAGGTACCTATTGTTATCAAAGTAATTAAGTAAACAGGTGTCTGATATAATCGGATAAGCAGCAAAATACAGAAGTCCAACGCCGTTAATTTCATAATACGGATTTAGGTTGTATTCGCAAGAATATAAAACTTCATCACTTATTGGGAAAATTCCAAATTCAGTATTAATTTCCTCTAACAACCCCTTTTTCAATAAACGATATTCATTTAATTGAAACGGCATATTGGCTATTTGAATGATTGCATTTTCTAAATTTTCTGTTTTTCCCTTGATAATTTCATTATTGTTTGAGTTGTTTCTTGTCGAAAAAGTTGTTATTAAATTGGAATGAATTGCGTTTTGTGAAGACTTTGCTAAAATAGTAGATATAAAAGTATTGTTTCCGAATCCTTCTATTTTAGATGTAAAACAAATTTGTTCGTTTTCATTAAAACATTTTAGATTGGTGGTTTTTAATGTAATTCTGATGAAAGTTGCGTAGAGTCTATTACCTTTTTCGTCTGCAAATTCAGAAGATTTTTTGTTAAAACCTTTGCTTAATAAATTCCAATGTTTGTCGCCAAGATATTTTAACAGCCAACTTTCCGATAAAGAAGAATGTGCCATTTGTGGCATAGATATTTCTATTATCTCCTCACTAAAAATGTCTGTTCTTCTTATTTCAGATTTTAGGTATTGTAAATCAGAGTTATCTATAAAATGTTGTATTGCTTCATTAAGAGTATTATAACCAAACCAAGTCGTATCAGATATTTCAAAACCAAAATGCTTTTCAAGAGCAACCCTTATTACAACCAAATCGATACTATCAATTGATGTTTCTCTTATTGGACTATATAAGTCTTGTTCCAAAACAGTTGGAATTAGTTCTTGAATTATCTGCAAATAGTGCTTCATCAGAAAGGTAAATCAAATTCAACAATATTTGCAGTTTGAGTGTTTGTAGCATTATCAAATATGATTCCTGCTATTAATTTATGGCACCATTCCTCGTGTGGGGCGGCTAAAGAAATAGTAACATATATTTTTCCCTTCCCTTGCAATAAGTTATTGTTACGTTGGTAACGGTTTAAAAAGTTAGGGTCTGTAATCGGAAGATTGTAAAGATTTCCGTTATGTCTAAACGAAAGTTTTATTTGTGGATATGGTTTGTTCTCAAACACTCGTTCATTTGTTTCAAATTCCGTTAATGATAATAACATAAGGGAATAAGTAAAACTTTCAATAAGATGCTCTGGAACTGCTGCACCACGATTCCCAAACACCAAATTAAATCTATTGTTATCAATTAAACTTTCAAGTTGAGATAATTGGAACCTGCCATTTACCTGAATTGAATTTGTATCAAAAAGTACATTTTCCGATTGATGCCTGTGTCCCGATGTATTAATTGGCTGAAATTCTACAATATCTAAAAGTGATATATGAGAAACCAATTGTGTGGGGACTTCTTCGTGTTCTGTATTGCATACAGGTCTAATCCATTTTGGTCTGCCATTTTGTATTACTGGATTGTTATTATTATCAAGTTCAACACCACCTAAACAGCGACCTCCTACCCTAAATGAGTTTGCCAAACATACTATTTTCATAAGTCTTATTTTATTAAATGTATTATTTCTATCTCTTTATTTGATTTTTTGAGATATTCTGCAAGTAACCTCCTATGGCACATTTCTGGTTTGTGTTCGCTACATAAAAAGCAACTATTGTTGAGTTTCTCAAAATCAATTTTAATAATTATGTTTCTTTTTTCAAGAATACTGACATATTCTTTTTCGTATTGTGCCCAAGAGATTTTTTTATCTCTATAATTGTTAAGCAATTCTTTGGTTGGTGCCAAATTGATGTTATGCTCGTAGTTAGCATCAACTATTGATTTCGCAAAAAACTCTAAATCTTTGCCTTTTGCAAATCCTGCTAATTGTGAAACATTATTAAGTCTCACATCAATGATTTTTTTTACTCCTGCTCGTTTTAGAAGTGTAAAAAATTCTTCTGCGGATTTTTCTGTAAATCCAATTGTGAATAATTTAATCATAACTTTCTTCTTTTTGATTATTTGAATATGGTGAATAACCGATTTCTTTATTTTTTAGTCGATATGCTGCTTTCAGTTGGTCGTCAATCGTTATATCTGGTTCAAAGATATTTATTTGAGGTATTTTTTTCTCAAATTGCTTTAATAGGTCTTTTTCCAATTCCGAATTTGATTTTAAGGATTTGTCCTTTAAGATATGTTTTACTTCAAACCCGTCGTTCACTAAACCCAATGAAACCATTGAAAAACGGTGGCAATCCAACGGCTCGCCTTCGGAACACATTATTGCAATTTTATACTTTTCTACACCTATCCAAATTCTTTCAAGTCCATTTTTAAAAGACCAAGTTTTTCTAACTTTTTCAAAATCCAACTTCCCACTATTATCTAGTAAGTCAGGGTCTGTTTGCCTTGCCCCAAATTCTTCAGCGAAGGGCAAATATGTGATTTTGTTTCGCTTTAGAAAATTTTTGAAAGGCTCTTGATTAAATTGCGGGTTGTATGCACTTGCTGGAACACTTCTAATATCAACTATGCAATCAATTCCGTATTCTCTCAACAATTCAAGAAAATACTCAAGACTGTGAGTTGAATGTCCTATTGTATAAATTATCGGTTTGTCCATTTGTTATCTTATTTTTTTATTTATTTTTTGTTTTTCGTACTGCTCTGTCCCCGCATTGCCTACAACGTGGTGGCGGCTTGGCGTAGTGGCGGGCTACCTGCACTTGCCACGAGCCACTTAACTTGCTGTTCTGTAGCGCTATCCAACGAGGCACACCCGCCATTATGCCAAACCGCTCGTTATATGCTGTGCTCGCCATATCTATTTCTTTCTTTTCAGTCGTAATTTTCAATATTTCGTATTTCATTTTTCAATACCTATTCAACTTTCCTACAGGGCGGCGGGTGGGCAAGCCGAGTATGGCACAGCCATTCTCGGCTGTGGGGTTAGTTTTGCGGTGTGAGCGGAGCAAACACGGCAAAACTAACTGGGCAAACTCTATGTTATTCTTTGACACAGCGCACAGAACACCCGTCATCAAGATTGGGTATCATACTAGTATTGAATGTTAAACAATTTGCTGTGTATCCACCACTATAAAACATACCCCAATAATAACCACTAGTGCCTACATCTTGGAGATCGCCGTAGCACCAATGACGAAAGCCAGCGGCAGGAAGAAAAATAGTATTGGTGCCACTACCATAACGCCTTCCAAATACTCCATTTTGTGTTATTTGAGTATAGGAACCAAGAGAGCCTAATTCTGTTCCTGTTGGTACTCGCCAACCAGAAGGACAAGGATCATTTTGAGGCAACCAACTTGCCCAGGAAAGAGAATAGGTATCGTTGTTATAACCCGGAATAAAATTAGTAGTACCACAATTCCATTGATAACGACCGCCATAATCTTCCGGATTTGCCATAAAAGCACCGGGATTACCTACATTGCTGGTTGCCCATCTAACGCCATTAATTAAAATCCATGAGTTTGTAGTAAAAGATTTCTCACTGCCGTAAATTATTGTACCATTTTGTTTTACGTATGCCTTTGCATAATAAAGGGTGCTGGGTTCAAGTCCGGTAAGATCACATGAAAATGTACCTGCCTGTCCATTATTTCCGGTAATCAGTTTCTTAAAATCATCAATGGTAGGATTTGGAGATTTGCTCCAACATACCCCTTTTTCCGTATATGGCGGCTCGCCCGCAATAGCAATTTTAATGGAAACCTTGGCAGTAGTTCCTTCAATCTCACTTACGTTTTCGGTAGATATTTGAGCATCTGTTACCGGTTTTGTCGTAAAAGTGACTTTATCACCATAAACAATTGTACTATTTTGTACTACGTATGCTTTTGCATAATAGGAGGTATTGTATTCAAGTCCTGTTAGGTTACAAGAATATAAACCTAACTGTCCTTGACCATTAGCCGTTATTTTCTTATCATTTGTGGTTGGATTTGAATGGGTACTCCAACATATCCCTCTTTCTGTATAAGGCGGATCACCTATATTAGTTACTCTACCGGAAATAATAGCGGTAGTTCCCTTAATGTCACTTTCTTTATATTCAGTAGATACTTGAGTTTCAGTTACTTGTTTTGTCGTAAAAGTGATTTCATTACCATAAATAGCAATACCATTTTGTACTACGTATGCTTTTGCTGAATAGGAAGTATTGTATTCAAGTCCTGTTAGATTATGTGAAAATGTACCTGCCTGTCCATTGTTTCCACCAACCGGTATATAAATTGCTGGAGGAGTCAAGCATATTCCTTTTTCTGTATAAGACGGATTACCTGCATTATCTATTTTAATTGAGATTTTTGCAGTAGTTCCTGTAATATCACTTGGACTATATTCCGTAGAGACTGCAGCAGGTGTTCCTTGTTGTGTACTAAACGGCACCCATTCACTATAAAAAAATTGATAATTTTGGACAACATACGCTCGTGCTTCATAGGGTGTATTAGGTTGCAAATTTGTTAATTGACATTTATATATGCCTTGATTATTTACATTGGTAGTTTGTGTAGGAGACAACAATGAATTATCGCCTTGTTTTCTATATTGAATTCCATATTGAGTAATAACAGGATCGCCCCTATATATTATTTCTCCTGTTAGTTCACAAGACGTTACGGATGCTTGTATAGTGTTTTTATGAATAATAACGTCAGGAGTAACTGTTTTCTTGGGATACATTAAATTGATAACAGATTTGTCAAAATTAGAAAGATTGGATCTTTGAACAGTAAAGAGACTACCGTCTATTTTTCTTATTGTAGGATTTCCAATAGCCGAGCCTGCATAAGAACCATACATCATAACAGAACCAAAATCAAATGGGGAAAAATATCCCATAACATTAAACGGTTTAAAATCATCTAAGTATTGCGGATCAATATTATATTCAAGAATTTCAATATATTTATCTCTATCTGGTCTTGAATGTTCGTGTTCTAAACCAATAGCGTGACATAATTCATGTAATGCTGAAGGGAAATCACTATCTAGAAATAAATATTGGTATGGAGAATTTCCCATTCCAACCAAAGACAGATTTGAGTTTATTATATTACTAAGAACGATTTTGTTTTTTATATACGCATTTGCCTGAGGAGTATATAATGGAATAAATTTTATATTTGTCGCAGAGGTTATTTTATTCATTGCATTTTGTATATGTGAGAAAAGCGGAGAAGTCGCGAAACTATAATACTCATAATAAACCTTTCCCTGAGGCCATAATCTTGTATTAAGTTCCATTACCGCTTTTTGAATTTGCTTATCCTGTAGGGTAGTATCAATTTCAATATTATCATCTCTTATTATTATATCTCCTTGTATAATATATACTCCTTCTAAATAGCGACACAATATCTTTTCCCCTCTATATTCAATTTCGACTATTTTAGCTCCTTTTGGGTAATCTTCATATTGGTTATAACCGTCTGACTGAACTTGCATAATTTCTTTTTCGCACGAACTAAAAACTGTAACAGATAATAGAAATAATACAGTTGCTCTCAAAAATTTGATAAATGCTTTCATATAAATATTTTTTTGATTAAAATCTAAAACTAATATACATTCGGATTGCTTTAGTCGTCCATTTATTTTTATGAGTTTTTATGTCCCCAAAAAAGTTCTCTGTTTTAAATTCATACTTAGCATTTCCCCAGCGATAATCAGCACCCAAAGAAATTACTTTGTACGAAATGCCTAAACCGGTTACAAAAAAACCGGTATAATTATATGTGTATGGTTTAAATTCACCATTAAAGAAACCGGAAAAGGATGGAGCATAACGGAAATATCCATTAAGATTTAATCCTTTTACCGGATTTAATGTTATGGATAATCCTAAGTGCATTCCCGCATCTATTTGAAAAAGACGTAATTTATCTACCCAATAATCCTTTCTATATGGCTTAGTATAATCTACGAAATTCAAATCAAGAAATGTCCAATCTATTCCAAATTTTAAACATTTTCCAATAGGCTTTTTGTGCAAATAAAACGTATTACCTAAAGTGAAAAACACAGCATAATCACTTTTTAGCGTTAAAAAATCTGTTTCCTTGCTTTCAAAATGTTGAAAAGCGTAGCCCAAATTTAAATATACACTTCTTTTCTTCTCGTCTTGAATATCTGGTTTCGGTTGCTCTTGTGCATCCAATCTCAAAACCAAACTCAACAATAAACTCAATATTAAAAAATGTTTTCTCATACGCAACTTCTTTAAAACTTTCGACGAATTTTCAATTTTTGGCAATAAAACGCAAATACTAAAGCATGTGTCCACTTCCCTTTTTTCAACGGTCTCATATTTTCATATATTTGATAATCATTCACATTTTCATTAAACTTTTTAAAATTTGGTTCTGATCTTCCCGCATAGCATATAACAGGCAAAATATGCGCAAAAATATAAACAAAATCCCATCTTTATATATTTTTACAAAAATGTTTATACACAAACAACAATATTGCAACTTGAAATGCGTATTTAAAATATCCTTCTTATACTTTTGTAAAACTAATATATACTAAATGCGCATGACTTTCAACTCTCAAAACTACAAATTCTTAACCGGAAAACATCAAAATCAAAACGTAATTTTTATGCACTTTCAATTCGATCTTGTGTTGAAAAATGAATTGAAAAATGTTAAACTGACTTATACTTTATAAATTCCTAATACACAGTATATTTATCCCCAAATGCCTTCCCAAAAACCACCTTTTTCCCCTCCGGAACCTGAAAATGAAGACGTATCAATTCGCCATCCCATTTATCATCTTTCGTATATATCAGAGGTTCAATAATTAGCAAAGAATCTTTTAACGTATAATGGAACGGTATTTCCTGAGCATGCCGGTAAGCATTTCTCAAATTGTTGCCGGAAGCTTCTCTGTAAATCTCAAGACCGAAATTTGCCTCATCTGTAGCGCTTTTGCCGGCAATAATGGGAAGGAAAAGTAATTTTTCGTTTGCTTTTTTATTTGCTTTATAAAAGAACAGAACCGGTTGATTGTTGGGATAATCTCTTTCATTACAAACACTTCGATGGGTTTTCTTTTTAGAAGCCCTTTTGTTGTGTTTGCATGTATAACTTTTTTTATGAATGCCCCAATGGTTCACGCGGCCTATTACCGACTCAAGCGATCCGTCGGTGTAATATGCTGAAGGAATATCTACATATAATATATCGTGGTTTATCACAGGCAGTTCCACAGATTCATGAAAAGACCTCCAATGAAAAAACGATTTGGTGTGATAAATACTCATGCCCACAAAAGTAAACAGCGCAGCAATCCATAACAAAAAGATAGTCAGTCCGATTCCTACTCTTCCTTTAATATTGAACAACATCTTAATACCGCCATAAAGTATGCCGATAAAGGGTAAAAGCAGTAAAGCCGCCAATAAACCGAAAAACCAACCGGGACGCCAACTAATGTCCACATAATGCAGCAGATCGGCAAACAACACGCTCACTACGGTTTGCCCCGATACAAAGGCAATAATAAATGCCATAAGTACACTTACCGCAATTAAAATCAGGATAATACCAAAAAATATGAGAAAAATTCTTCCTATAATACGAAAAACTTCCGTAGCCGCAGGGGCTGATTTTTCGATGGAACGCCCGGCTTCGCGCAACTCTTCTTCCACTTTTCGTTGAATGTTTTTTATATCCGGCGTTTCTCCGTGCATTTCGTGGCGTTGCTGCACCGTACGCGCTGCCGGCGTAACAATCCACAATATCACATAGACTAACAAGGCAGTTCCGCTTGTCATTCCGAATAATGAAAAATTAAGTATCGAAAATCCGATAAAAAACACGACAAACAAAATGCGTATTAACACTACATCTATATTGAAATAAGCGGCAAGACCGCTACAAACGCCGCCAAGCACGCGGTTATCCATGTCGCGGTAAAGTTTTTTTCGTATCTCTTTTTTATTTTTTTTAGAAAAACCGACGTCGGGGTCTTGTTCACTGCTTTCCATTTCCTCCGGTTCTCCCAAAATGACAATAATCTCTTTGATAACAGTTTCCGAAATAGCTTGCTCCGGAGAACCGATACGTTCTCTTAGCAATTCGGTAATGCGCAATTCAATATCCTCCACAATCTCTTTTCCGCCATCAAATTTTTCATAATGCGCTTGCAAACGATCTAAATATTGTTTCAGTAAACGATAAGCATTTTCCTCTAAATTAAATGCTGTACCGCCAATGCTAACTTTTATGGTAGGTTTCATAATGTTTTGTTTTAAAGTTAATTATTGTTACGAATTTGCGCTATGGTGTTCACTATTTCTGTCCAAGCAACATCCAACTCTTGGAGCAATTGGCGCCCTCTTTCGGTAAGTGAATAGTATTTTCTAGGCGGTCCTTGTGGCGACTCTTCCCACCTGTAATTCAGCAATCCCTGATTTTTTTGACGGGTAAGCAAAGGATACAGCGTACCCTCCACTACAATCATGTGCGCCGCCTTCAACTCGTTGATAATGGAGGTGGCATAAGCATCATTTTTGGAAAGAATACTCAAGATGCAATATTCTAAAATGCCTTTCCGCATTTGTGCTTTTATATTATCGGTATTTATAGATTCTACGAACATAATATATTGTTTTTAAGGTTTATTTTCTTGAAAAATTGGAGATATTTTCTGCAGTAACCGCTTCTCCCCGCATTTGTAATTTTTCTGCAATAGTATGGGCTTTGGGTACCACAATCCACATGATGATATATACCCAAAAAGAGAGTCCGCCAAAGAAAAGCGCTACAAGAAAAATAACACGAACAAGCGTCAAATCAACGTCGAAATAAGCTCCCAATCCGCTACAAACGCCACCAAGCATGGTGTTATCGGGATCGCGGAAAAGGCGTTTGAACGCTTTTACCGACGGCTCAGCTCTCCTATGTTCTTCCACGCGGGGAGCGTCCTCAGGATAACCCAACTGCGAAATTACCCGATCCACCAATTTCATATCTACCACCTGATGCGATGATCTAAGATTTTCATGGAAAATTTCAGCCATTCTTGCTTCTATATCTTCCATAATTTCAGCGATATCCTGTTTGTTGGAAATCGTTGCCCGAAACGAATTCAAATAATGATCCAAGCGGGCGTACGCATCTTCTTCCACCACAAAACAAAATCCGCCAATGTTTGCTGTAATTACTTTTTTCATAATGTTTATTTTTTATAGTATTAAAATTTCCGTTTTATTCGGCACCGCAAAGAAATAAAAAATATTTAATATCTTGTATTACATAGTAGTAAATTTTTATATTTCACTGATTATCATTAAAATAATTTTCATAATGCCTTTGTAAAGAAGATGGCATTATGTTTTTGAACGCAATAATTGGAAATTTTGTTACGCTTTTTTAAAGGAAGAATACGGTATTGCACTCAAATTGGCATACTCTTGTTGCAAATATTTAAAGTAACCATAGCAAGCAATCATCGCGGCATTATCCGTAGTAAGCGCCAACGGCGGAATAGTTACCTGCATGTTGTATTTTTCAGCTAACTCTGTCATCCGTTTTCGCAACTCGGAATTGGCAGCAACGCCTCCCGACAACGCGAAATTGGTGCATTTATGTGTTTTAATCGCCTTTTCCATTTTATCCGTAAGCGATTTAATAATGTGATATTGGATAGAGGCAGCTAAGTCATTCACATTTTCTTCAATAAAATTCGGATTTTCTGCTAAACGATCTCTTACGAAATAAAGAAACGATGTTTTTAATCCACTAAAACTGAAATCTAAACCGGGAAGTCTGGCTATAGAAAAAGTAAAACGTTTAGGATCGCCTTGCTGGGCTAATCTGTCAATAACGGGTCCGCCCGGATAAGAAAGTCCCAATATTTTGGCAGATTTATCAAAAGCTTCGCCTGCGGCATCATCAATAGTTCTTCCGAGAAGTTCCATGTTAAAATAATCGTGCACCATTAACAGCAACGTATGTCCGCCGGAAACCGTTAAACACAAAAACGGAAATTCGGGCTTCGGCTGATTTGCTTCCGTATCTAAAAAGTTTGCTAATACGTGAGCCTGCAAATGATCCACAACGATTAACGGGACGTTTAAACTCAAAGCCAATCCTTTGGCAAACGAACTTCCCACTAACAATGAGCCGAGCAAGCCGGGTCCGTTCGTATAAGCAATTGCCGAAATCTGCTCTTTGCTGATTCCGGCTCTTTTCAACGCCGTATCCACCACCGGAATCATATTTTGTTGGTGTGCGCGCGATGCCAATTCCGGAACGACTCCGCCATATTCGGCATGAATTTTTTGTCCGGCAATCACGTTCGACAAAATTTTTGTGCCGCAAATTACAGCTGCTGAGGTGTCATCGCAAGAAGATTCGATGCCGAGGATGTAGGGGGGAGTGGTCATTTTCTAAGTTTCGATTTTTTGTAAATAATTGTGGTGGCAAAAGTAAGGAAATCTTTCATTCCCCAAAAAAATATATTTTTGCCCAATTAATTATTCATTACTCATGAAAAAACTCCTCTTTTTAAGTGTTTTAATTGCGCTGATCTGCTCTTTCTCTTGTCAGTCAAAAAAATACGATAATCTTCCTTCTTCCTTAGCCGAATTAAACAGGAAAATTGATAAAAGTCCCAAAAACAGCGATTTATATCAACTTCGCGCGGAATATTTTTATCGTAATAATCAGGTGGACAAAGCGTTGGCGGATATTTTGCATGCTATTAAATTAAATGATAAAAAATCTACATATTATGTTACCTTGGCAGACATCTATTTAGCTAAAAATGAGACTGATTTAGTGGAGGAAATGTTAAAAAAAGCGATCTCTATTGATGATTTGAATGAAGCCTATTTGAAATTGGCAGAGTTATACTTGTATCAATATATGTACAGGGAGTCCGATGAGATATTGGAACGGGCAATCCGCTTGCAAAATCACAATCCTAAAGCGTTTTTAACCAGAGCTATTTTGTTAAGAGAAACCGGCGACACCCTCGGTTGGTTAAGAATGATGCAACTTGTAATTGACCAAGATCCTTTCGAAGTAATTGCCTATTCGGATTTGGCGTATTATTTTCAGGAACGACTTGACCCGTTAGCGATCAGCTATTATAAGAATGCATTGGATGTATCGCCGAATGACAAAATTTTAAACTACAATTTAGGAAAACTATATCAGGATTTGGGCGCTTTGGAAATGGAAAGAGGAAAGCCATTTAAAAATATAGTTGAATTTGAGCTGGCAAAAGAGCAATATAAAAACCTTATTGCCATAGACCCAAGAAGTTATCCTGCGTATAATAATTTGGGATATATTGCTTTGGTGTATGAAGATAATTATGAAGAAGCTATTCGCTATTTTACCAAAGCCATTGAGCTTGATTCTTTGTACGATCAGGCTTGGTGCAACAGAGGTATTGCATACTTTTATTTGGAAGATTGGCAGAATGCTCGTGCGGATTTTTTGCAAAGTAGAAGAATAAACCCCTACAATGAAGGTGCTATCAAAGAGTTGAACCGCTTAGACGCCATGAGAAAATAAACTATGTTAAATCCCAATTTAGATGCTTCTAATGGACGCTTGTCGGCAGCCGAAAAAGAATTTGAACGCGCAGTTCGTCCTTCCGATTTTGCTAATTTTTTCGGTCAAGAACAAGTCATTGAAAATATCATCATCTTTGTAAAAGCGGCAAGAGCAAGAAAGGAGGCGCTGGATCACGTGTTGCTGCACGGTCCGCCCGGATTGGGAAAAACCACGCTATCGCATATTATCGCCAATGAGATGGGGGTAAACCTGAAAGTTACCTCCGGACCCGTGATAGACAAACCCGGCGAATTAGCAGGTTTGTTGACCAATTTAGAACCTCACGATGTGCTTTTTATTGACGAAATTCATCGCCTCTCTCCGGTGGTAGAAGAATATTTATATTCGGCAATGGAAGATTATAAAATTGATATTATGATTGATTCGGGTCCGAATGCCAGAAGCGTGCAAATCTCCTTAAATCCGTTTACGTTAGTGGGGGCTACTACGCGTTCGGGGTTATTAACGGCGCCTTTGCGCTCACGTTTTGGCATTAATTTGCGGCTTCATTATTATGATTCTCAAACGCTTGCGCGCATCCTTAAACGCTCCGCAGGAATTTTAGATGTTGAAATGACCGATGATGCCGGATTTGAAATTGCCCGCCGAAGCCGCGGTACTCCGCGTATTGCTAATTTGCTGTTGCGCCGCGTGCGCGATTTTGCCCAAATTAAAGGCGACGGAACCATTACCTACGATATTACCCAAGTGGCGCTTGCCGCTTTAAATGTTGATGTTCACGGGTTAGATGAAATGGATAACAAAATTTTGCAAACCATTATTGAGAAATTTAAAGGCGGACCTGTAGGGCTAACCACCATTGCCACCGCTGTGGGCGAAGATGCCGGAACTATTGAAGAAGTGTATGAACCGTTTTTAATTCAAGAAGGATTTTTAATGAGAACGCCCCGCGGACGGGAAGCCACAGAAAGTGCATACAAACATCTCGGAAAAACATTTCAATCCAATATTCATACATTGTTTTCTTAAAAGACTTAAGCTATGAAAAGATTCGCCTTTTTTATTGTAATTTTAGCTTGTTGCAGTTTTGCTGCTGCTAATCAACCCGCTACAAATAATATCGCATTGTCGAACAACGAAAATCGTCCGGTGTTTTTTGGGGTAAGTTTTGGACCTACTGTAGATTGGTTTGCGCCCACTGTTGACAGCCTAAGCAGAAATGCCGCTAAAGTTGGATTTATTGGCGGTATTAATTTTGATGTCAGCTTGAACAAACAAAGAATAATTTACTTCTCCACAGGTTTGTTATTTAGATATTTGCAAGGGGAACTTTCATTCATCAACGAATACCATTTTAACAATATTGCCGATATGAGCACCTCGTTGGTGTTGCCCGCCGTAAGAACTTATGAAACAATGTATCTCACTGTTCCTACGGGAGTAAAATTTAGGACATCGCCTTCAAAAAATTGTGCTTTTTTTGGAAAATTGGGATTCTATCATAATTTTAAAGTAGGTGGAGAGCAATTTGATAGTTTTTCATTTCAAGATCCTAACTACTCTCTTACCACTGAAAAAGTGAAAAATAGAGATGCTGCACTATTTGCTGAGTCGGTGTATGTTGGGTTGGGATTCGAATACTTATTGGGGAATAATGCCAGAGTATTTGCCAATGTAGATTATAGCTGTCAGTTTTATTATTTTAGCAACAGTGCGAAAAATGATTTTACCGGTATGCGGTTTAAATCCATGGTGCATTCGTTACATATTGTTTTTGGGTTTAAGTTTTAAAACAACGCCACTGACCCATAAGTTGCCCGAATTTTTACCGATTTTCCGGAGTTTTGATTATTGCCAAAAAAACCACTCATTTGAAGAGAATTATTGCCTGCTTCAAAAGTTGTGTGATTCCATTTTACATTCTTATCTTTAAAATCAGTATATCTTCCCGAATAATCAAACGCAAAAGATTGATTTTGTGGAATATTGAGTCTAACATTACTATGATGAGATACAATGCTAATATTTGTAAACGAAATTAAAACCTCACCAATGGTTACATTGGAATAAGACAAGTCAATGATAAATGAATATTTTAAAGAGCCCATTGTAAATGTTCCATACCTCATTTCTCCTTTTAAATTATCTACACTGTTTTGTATAGAAATCTTATCGTAGCCGGAGGTAAGGGTGAAAACTTTTACTTTATCTAATTTAATGGTGCAGTATTTAGAATCTAAATTGAGCGTACCTACTTCATTCAAATTTCCGGTACTGTACATTACGTCGAAAGAAAGACGCTCCGCATGTTTTATGTTAAAATTGCCATATTTAAGCGTGATTTTATTATTTCCAAACAAATTATCAATTTTCAGGTTTCCATACCTAATATCAATTTTGTTGTTATTTCCAAACAAGTTACCGGCATTTAGATTTCCATACATGATATTGACATCAAAGTCATTATGAGCATCTGCCAATACTACACTGCCATAACGCGAAGTTACTTCTAAGAAAATATCTTTGGGAATTTTTACCAAGAGGTTAATTTCCAATCCTTCAACTGTATTTTGTCTATTTCTATCATTTGAGTAATTGAACGTTAAACTGTAGCTTACTTTTTTTCCCGATTGTTTAGTTGTTATATTTAATCCATTCAATACTTGCTCCATAACTTTTTCCGTAGCATTTTTTACCGTAACCGTGGTGGTGAAATCAATTTCATTTTTATCCCATTCTTCGAAGGTAATTTTTGTATAATTTGTGTTAACATCTAAAATATCCTTAGATTTTACTTTAAAGTTTTTTGTAAATACTTCTGTTTGAGTGCTTATTTTTTGTTGTTTTTGCGCGAAAAGCGTGTTAGGCAGAAGGCAGAGAGAAGAAAGGAGAAAGGAAAAAAGGAGAAGGGAGAAGGGAGAAAGGAAGAAGGAAGGAACAATTTCTTTTCCTCTTTGAGGGGAAGGTGGTAGCCGGCGGCTTGTCGCCGGATGACGGAAGAGGTGGATGATGGTTGCCATGATTACTATATTAAAGTTTCACTACTTTTCCCGAGCCGGCAACACTGGGCTTAATGGTGCTTGGGTTGCCCTTGTATCTCACTTTGCCGCTTCCGGCAATGCTTGCAATAAGTGTGTCTGTAACATGTGCCTCTACATTTCCGCTTCCGGCGATATCTGCTTGCAGTTGCGCTATTTTGCAATCCAGAGCTTTTACGCTTCCGCTTCCGGCAATGCTAACGTCGGCTTTTTGAATGGTTCCATTAAGTTGCACACTGGCAGAGCCTGCAATGTCAGCCTTAAGGTTTGTTATATTTACCGAATATTTGTTTGCCAAAATTTTAGCGCTTCCAGCCAACTCAATGTTTAATTTTTTTGAAGTAAAATTAGTGCAAAAATTAACTTTAGAACCTCCTGCAATTGAAATTTTTTCAAGCTGGTCGGAAGAAACCTTTAGCAAACTTTTTGAAGGTTTCAGGTTGTGTTTATTTTTATATTCATTTTTTAATTGAATACGCAACACATCGTTCTCTGTGTAAATGTCGTAATATTCTAAAAGATTGTTATCAACGGTAAATTCCAAATTTCCTGTATTTCTACCCTGTGAATAATCTATTTCTACAAATGTTTCTACTTCAATTTTAGAAAAATTTGAAATGGGAATGGATTGGGTTGTCAGTTTGCCGTTTCCTTTAATTTCTTTGTTGCGTTGGGCAAACAATGTGTTGGGGAAAAGGAAGAAGGCAGAAAGCAGAAAGCAGAAAGCGTAACTTGTAACTCGTAATTTGTAACTTTGAAACGGAAGTGGTGTTAATTTTTTCATAATGTTATAGGTTTTATTTGTAATTGTCATATACAAACCGTCTGCATATATTGCACGGCTTCAATTTTAATGGTATATATCTGTTCTATATAGTAAAGTTGTTTTTGGATGGGCAACATCGCAAGTTCTTCTGCAGGGAGGCTGGTTTTTTGAATTTCCGCAAGCTCTTTTTGCATTTTTGTATAACATGCCATATTTCTTATTTCTTCAATTTCGGCGTCCAATTTGGTTTGGTAAAATTTGATAACCTCTTGCACTTCTTCCGTAAACGGCGATTCGGCTACGTAATCATTTTTTAGACCAACAAAAAAATAGAGTGGCAGCGCAACAAGCAACACCAAAGAAGCAGCTATGGAAATGTAGCGGATTTGTTTTCTGCGTTTTAGTTTTTTATTTTGAAGAAAAAGTTTGGCGAGGAAACGGTCTTCGTGTGCGGTAGGCGGTACGAGGTATGAGGTATGAGGTAAGCGGTGTGGGGTTTTTGAATTATTCATTTTGCTTAATATTTTTATATAGTTATTTTTAGCTTTTCAACACAGAACCACAGAGGACACAAAATTTCACAGAAAAAAACCATCTCCCACCACATACCTCATACCTCATACCGCCTACCTCATACCACCTACCACACTCCGCCTATTTCATCCCGCAACTTCTGCACTCCCCTTACATACTGCGAGCGCGCCGTGGAGGCAGTGATATTCAGCTTCTTTCCTATTTCATCGAATGGCATCTCTTCAAAAATACGCAATGTCATTACCATTCTGTAGCCGTCGGGCAGTGTGTTTAAGTGTTGCAAAGCGGTTTCTATCAATTTTTCATCGTTTTCTATATCTTGTTCTTCTTCTATTATTTCCGGAAATGCTTCGTCTTCTATAAATACGATGTTTTTCTTTTTTCTGAGTGCGTCAATAGATTGATTTATAGCGATTTTATTGAGTAGTTTTTGCATCGAATTTTTATCTCCTCTAAAAGAGCCGATATTTTGAAGTATCTTTAACATCGTGTCTTGCATAATTTCTTCGGCGTGTTCGGCATCTTTCAACAGCGCGTAACTTCGTTGAAACACTTGTTCGTAAAACATTCCGTAAAATGCCATTTGCGCCTGCGGTTGCAGTTTTTTACATTGGGCTATGATCAATTCAAATGGCATTTTACGGCGGTTATACATTTATAAAACGTAAGAATTGTAAAAATGCTGCATAAATAAAAAATAATTTTTATTATCTAAGCATTTCAGATTCCCTCGCATAGTTTGAATTTAAAAAGCCCTTTTATAAGATTTTTTGTACATTTCATCGAAAAAAAAGCACAAATTGAAGAAAAATGCAAATTTTTCTCATATTTAATGCGCTGATTAATAAGAAAATAATTTATTAGAATTAATTTCAAAATGAAAACTTTTATATTTTCGCCGCGTTAAATCAATTATAAATTTTAATCACAGAGAAAAGAATGAACACATTCCCAAGTTTTCCACATGCTACGCCCGAAAGTGTTTGGGCAGCCTTACAAGAAACCGATCGTATCTTAACCGAAAAATTTGCCAAAACCGAAAAGCTAATAGAGGAAAATGCGAAAGAAATGCGAAAGTTAGCAGGCGCTTGGTCATATAATCATGGCTCGTTTGCTGAAGAATATTTCTTTAATTCTTTTAAAAAAGGTCACTGCAACTTTTTCGGTGAAGAGTTCGACGAAATCGAAAAGAATGTTAAAGGTATAAAAAAAGAATTCAAAGATGAATACGATATTTTACTCATCAACGGGAAATCTATAGGGATTATCGAAGTTAAATACAAAGCTCACGAGAACGATGTTCCTAATGTTTTAAGAAAAGCTCAAACTTTTAGAGTTAATTTTCCTGAATATAAAAATCATCAGGTTTATTTGGGCTTGGCTACTATGGCGTTTTATCCCGAATTAGAACAGGAATGTATTCATCAAGGTATTGCCGTTATCAAGCAAGTGGGCGATGCGGTGGTAATGAATGATGCACATTTGAAAGTGTTTTGAATTACTCATACCGTAACGCCTCAATCGGCTTGATCTTCACCGCTTTGCGAGCGGGAAAATAACCGGCTAACACGCCTGCGATAATAAGAACAACGGTAGATGCCACAGCAATTCCTAAGTTAACAGTAGGATTGGCGAAAACCTGAAAATTGGCATCGCTTCCCATAGCGGCTTTGACCATCACATAATTAATAAGTTCTGTAACACCAATACCGGCAACCATACCGATATAGCCAAACAATGCAGTAATGCAAAGCGCTTCGAGCACAATTTGACGCAATATTACACCGGGCTTTGCGCCCAGCGCTTTTTGGATACCAAACTCTTTGGTGCGTTCGCGTACCGTAATCAGCATAATATTACCAACGCCCACAATGCCGGCGATGAGTGTGCCTATCCCGATAATCCACACAAAAATGGTAATGGCATTAAAAATTTGCATGGTTTGCATATATTGCTCCAACGTATTCCAAATATAGAGCGCATGACGATCTTCCGGATCAAACCCATGTTTTCTACTCATGCGTTGGCGCAAATTTTTGTTAAAAACGTCATTGGCTTCCACAGTTTCCAATCCTTTTACCGTAAAAGTGAACATGCTTAATTTTCCGGAAGGGTTAAAAATGGCCATCAATGTAGAAAACGGAATATAGAGGTGATTTGCCCAGTTCGCTCCTCTTGCTTTATAAGTACCTATCACTGTAAAAGCGATACCGTTATAAATGATTTGTTTTCCCAACGGATCTTCATGATCAAACAATACCAAAGCATCTTTATGGGCAATGACCGCCACTTTTCTTTTTTCCTTCATGTCAAGCTCATTAATAAATCTACCGGAAAGCATTTCAACATAATTAAAATCTCGATATTGAGGAACTACTGCTCTAAAATTAACTTCAACATTTCTCTTTTTGAAAGAAACTTTTGCCCAAGTACCCCATTCAGGAATAATATCTGCTACTTCTATTAAACTATTTAGCATGGCGGAATCTGTTGCATCAAATGGCACAAATTGCCACATTTGTTTACCCGCAACAGGTTTGGAGATGCTTCCTGCTTGCATGGTTATTTTATTGGTAGATTGCGTTTTAAAATTCGAGATAACCCCATTTTTTAAACCGTTTCCCGCACCCAACAAAATCATCAGCATGAAGATGCCCCATGCAATAGAGAAACCTGTCAAAAAAGTTCGCAACTTATTTCGACGCAAGGTGATTCCGATTTCTCTAAATAGTTCGATCATTTTTTATGATTTAAAAATTTATGATTTAAAGATTTAAAATTCTATGGTATAATGTAATGTTTTTTGAATTTTTAAATTTTGAATTTTTAAATTTTAAATCTTTAAATTCTAATCAATAACCCCATCCTTTATCCGTATAATTCTATCAGTGGCATCTGCTACAAATTGCTCGTGAGTTACAATAATAATCGTCATGCCGGTTTGGTTTACTTCTTTCAGCAAGTCGATTACTTCAAATGAGGTTTTGCTGTCTAAGGCACCGGTGGGTTCGTCGGCGAGAATCAGTTTGGGTTCGGTGATGAGTGCGCGGGCGATGGCTACACGCTGTTTTTGCCCGCCGCTCAGTTGGTTGGGAAAATGGTGCGACCAAGGACCTAATCCCAATTTTTCCAAATATTCCATTGCCAATTTGTTTCTCTTTTTGCGTGAAATATTTCTGTAAAAAAGAGGTAAAGCTACATTTTCTAACGCCGTTTTATAACCGATGAGGTTAAAATTTTGAAAAACAAAACCAATATACTTGTTTCGGAACTCCGCCGCTTTGGTTTCCGATAGATTTTTTATTAAGGTTTTGTCTAAATAATATTCACCTTGGTCGTAGTTATCTAAAATTCCTAAAATGTTAAGTAACGTTGATTTACCCGATCCGGAGGCGCCCATAATAGAGATCATTTCTCCATCTTCCACGTTCATAGTAACGCCTTTGAGCACATGTAACGGCGCTGCTCCGAAATAGGTTTTGTGAATATTGTTGAGTGTAATCATATGTGTGGAAAATAAACTTAATGTTATTTCACACTATTCATATATACAATAAATTCCACTATTTTGCATGAATAACCCATTTCATTGTCGTACCATGAAATTACTTTTACAAAATTGTCATTCAGCATGATACCGGCTTCTGCATCGAAAATCGAAGTTCTGGGGTCGCCAATAAAGTCGGAAGAAACCACTGCCTCTTCGGTATAGCCTAAAATGCCTTTAAGCTCGTTTTCGGAAGCGTGTTTCATAGCCGCTTTTATCTCATCGTAAGTGGTAGCTTTTTCGAGGCGGCAAGTTAAATCTACTACGGAAACATCTAAAGTAGGCACGCGGAACGACATACCGGTAAGCTTTCCTTTCAATTCGGGAATTACTTTGGTTGCGGCTCTGGCGGCGCCGGTAGAAGAGGGGATAATATTGCCCGAAGCGGCGCGACCACCTCTCCAATCTTTCGAAGAAGGTCCGTCTACTGTTTTTTGAGAAGCTGTCATGGCGTGCACCGTGGTCATTAATCCTTCAATTAAACCAAATTTTTCATGAAGAACTTTAATGATGGGAGCCAAACAATTGGTGGTACAAGAAGCATTCGATACAATAGCTTCGCCGTTGTATGTTTTGTGGTTTACTCCCATTACAAACATGGGGGTGTCATCCTTTGAGGGGGCAGACATTACCACTGTGTGTGCACCGGCATCAATGTGTTTTTGAGCGGCTTCTTTTGTTAAAAATAAACCGGTTGACTCTACGATATATTCGGCGCCCACTTCATTCCATCTTAAATTTGCAGGATCTTTTTCTGCCGTAATGCGGATCTCTTGTCCATTAACGATCAATTTTCCGTCTTTTACGGAAACATCGCCTTTAAACTGACCATGAACAGAGTCATATTTCAGCATATAAGCCATGTAATCAACATCTAATAAATCGTTAATTCCTACGATTTGCACATCGTTTCTTTGCATGGAAGCGCGGAATACCAAACGTCCAATTCTTCCAAAACCGTTGATACCAACCTTAATTTTTTTCATAATGTATTGATTTAAGTGTTAATAATTTTGTTTGTATAATTTGGCAAAGATATTATTTTTTGCAAGTGACAGATGACAAGTGACAGGTGGCGAAGATTATTTATTTTTGCGGAAATTTTTCTCCATGCAAGCTACCCAAGAAACCGAATTTGAAAAAAAACTTTTTTCCCATTCCATTTTAAAATCCGTCATTATTGTTTCCGTATTATGGGTTATTTTCCTCATCAACGATAGCTTTGGATTGCATTGGAGAGACTATGGATTGATGCCCGGAAACATACGAGGATTATCCGGCATTTTCACGATGCCGTTTTTACATGGCGATATTTCGCATTTATTTTCAAATACCGTACCTTTATTGGTGTTGCTATTTTCTATTTTTTACTTTTTCCCTAAAAAAGCGGTGTTAATTTTAATGATGACCTACTTTATGTCGGGGGTTCTTACGTGGATCATTGGCACACGAGGCGTTCATATTGGTGCAAGCGGCATTGTTTACGCGTTGGCATTTTTTTTGGTTACCATTTCTATTTTAAAACGAGAAACAAAATTAATGGCATACTCGCTCATTATCATTTTCTTATATGGAAGCATTATATGGGGCTTTTTTCCGCAATTGTTTCCTGATAAACACATCTCTTGGGAAGGACACTTAGCCGGCGCCATTACCGGAATTGTACTTGCTTTTTTTTATAGAAATGAAGGACCTGTGAAGAAGGTTTACTTTGAGGATGAAGAAGAAGAAGATGAACAGGTATAAGGTGCTATCACTAAAAACATATCTTTGCAGCGTCAAAACTTTATAATTTTACAGAGTTTCGCTGTTAACAAAATAGCCAAACTATATTCAAAATAAATGTAATAGATTGGTTATTAAATGAACTGAAATGAGTTAGAAAAGAGTATGTTAACTTAAATACGATGTTTTATTTCCCAATTTAAAAAGTTGTTTATTTAAAAAGCCCAAACGCCTTTTCGAAACATTCAGCACAATATCTTCAAGGCATACAATTCTTTTGCCCCGAATTGTATTTGTTCCTGTAATATATTTTCCATTAACGATAGTATTTCTACTAATACGAATAAAACCCATTTCGTACAAATCCTCTTCAAATGATTTAAGTGATTTTACTTCATCCACTTTTCTTTCATCGTTTAAAAATATTGTAGCTAAATGCCCATGGCACTGAATGTACATAATGCTTTCAATATGAACACATATTTTTTGATATCCTTTGGTGGTAAGTTTTTTTCCTATTTGGCTGCTGTAGTCTATTCCCATAATTTTTGTTCTGTTTAGTGTTTTTTAGGTAATAAAAAAAGCGTGATACTCAACATATCCGCTCTCTTAGGTGTTTGACGAAACCTGATTACACAAATAAGTTAAGTTCACGCTAACACGCGAACATTAAACTTATCCTTTGTAATCTAATCTTAAAATCGTCAAACTTAAAGAGAGAAAGATATAGACCTAATGTTTTTTATAACTATCTAACTGTTTTTTACTTCATTAAAATTATTTTTGATTAAAATTTGGGTGCGAAAATAGGGAAATATTATTATGAAATTATTTGCTGCTTGGGATTCCGAGCGTAGCGAAGAATCTCATACAAATTACCGTTGATTTTAATGGTTGCACAACCCCTGAAAGGGGTAAATCAATAGCGTAGGGCATCGCCCTACGGAAAATGCAATCGCCAAATCTATCAGGCTGGAAGCCTGACATCTAAATGATTACGCCCTTTCAGGGCTCTTTTAACTATTGTATCACTCTCTCGTAGGGCGATGCCCTACGCTATTGATTACAAGGCTTTCAGCCTTAACTATAGTTGTGTAATAGGAACTGAAGCCAACGGTATGGCTCTAAGGCGCAATACTTATTTTTACATTTGTACCCGCTGCTGCACGAAAACCGGATTTAATACTTATTTTTTCACCGGCTGTAATTGCAACGGTAGCTGAATTTAAAATCTCTATATCTTCGACATGTAGAACATCACAACCGGTAACTGTTGCATTCGACGTTATAGTTTGATCTGTAAAATAATTTACACAATAATTATTATTATCATTGCAAGGGGTAGCATCCAAGTATAATTCTCTTCCTGTCTGCACCTCAAAACCCGGCTTCAATTCTATAAAATCGGTGGCACGTAAAGAGATATTGCTTCCCACCGGTATGGTAGTGGCATTGCTCATAGTGATTGATTTTTTAACGGCATAATAATACGTGTTAAAGTTCGGAATTTCATTAACCACTGTATATTTATCACATTTTAACCGATACACATTTGCTTGGTCAATATACATATAATTAGGAAATTTAGTATTAGACGTTATAGGATTATCCACTTGCGAATCAGGAGCTAAGGCAATATTTATAATTATGTACATTGGGTTTTGTATGCCTATCCCTTCCATATTATTAACCATTTGCCTAACCGGTTTGCGATCTACATACCAGGTTATTTTTCTGCTATCCCATTCCAAACCGTACCAATGATAACCGGTGGAGTAATTAGAAACATGTAATCCTATTTCAGATTTGTCATCTATACCTGCCGGACATGTGAACCCCCAATGGGCTCTACTTTCAACAGTATTTGGCCTGCTGCCATAGGCTTCAAAAATATCTATTTCGTTATACCAACAATTATTCGTTGCAAAATCGTCTTTATGATACCAAAGCCAAAAAGCGGGAAAATAACCGGTAGTTCCCGGTAGTTGAGCATAGATTTCAAAATATCCATATCCATATCTTATATTAGAAACTATCTCACCTGCAGTATAACTATGTATACCTCCGTACTTACAGCTACCACTTAGAGGTATACAGGGCGGCGAATTTTGTTTTTGTGTTCGCAACACAAGTTTGTTATTCTCAATATATACATTATCATAAGTTCTAAAAGTTGTTCCTTCATTTGCTTCTCCGGCGCTATGAGCGCCATACGCTTCGTGCCAACGTTTTGTGTTAAACGTACTAAAATTATCTTCAAAAACCGGTTCCCAATTTTTATCTTGTAATGGATGTTGACCAGAGACAGGAAAAATAAACAATCCAGCCAAAACGATTATAATAATTTCTTTTTTCATTATTATTTACTTTTAAGTTTTTTGCCTTTGAAATGCGATACAGAAGAACTTCCTTGTGAATATGGGTGTCGCTGAAACATATAGAGACTGTCGCCAATAAAACTGCCTTCAATTCCAATACCTTTGCCATCATAATTAATAAATGCTCCATCACTACTTACTTCGGCTTCATACTCTCTCTCGTTTCTATTGTTAAAAAAATTAACCAAAATATTTCCTTTTGCAGTCACTGCTACGTTGACTTGATACACTATCGTACCTGATGTTTGATGCCCTGTAGGACCTGTCGAATAACTATATATTTCTTCACATTCGTAAGTTCCTACCCATTTTTTTATATAAGGTTTAGGGTATTTTTCACAAGAAACTGTTCCCAATAAAATAATTCCCAAAAAAAGAGTTAACAGCAATTTGTTTTTTATATTCCATCGTTTATGTTTAGTTTTTTTCATAATTTTTTCTTTTGTTTTTTACCTTTGTAATTAATAAACATAGTATTATTAGGAGACCAATCAGTATAACTTATGTAAAGGCTATCTTTATAAAAAGCGCCTTCAATCATAGGTCTTACACTTTCGTGGACGTTACTAAAACTTCCGTCTTTATTTACTTTTACACTTTGTCTAACCCCAACTTTGTATCCGCCGATGACTTCAAGACCCCTTTCTTCAATGTGGAGTGTAGATTCTCCTTTTGCCGTTACATCTACTATCACTTTTTCACTTTCGTAATCATCACGTTTCCTCTCACATTCGTAAGTTCCTACCCATTTTTTCAAATAAGGTTTGGGATATTTTTCACAAGAAATTGCTCCCAATAAAATAATCCCCAAAAAAAGGATTAACAGCCATCTGTTTTTTATATTCCATCGTTTGTGTTTAATTTCTTTCATAATTTTTTCTTTTGTTTTTTACCTTTAAATTCATAACCACTACTGAATGCAGGAGATGTTCTGTGATAATTATAATAGAAAATGCTGTCACCTTGTAGATTACCTTCAAATATTGGCGGCGAATAACCTCCTATAAAGTGTTCTTTAAAATATCCGTCAGAACTTACTTTTGGCTTTCTACCATCGGAACTAACACCCACTTCCGTAATAACCAAACATGAATCTCCCCAAGTTGAAACATTGACAACATACTCATTTATGGTGTCATAAGTGGTGCCTTCCAAAGAATAGGATCTCCAACTTATAGATTGCCCAATATATTTTCCTACCCATTTATCTCTATAGTCTTTCTCTTTCTTGCATGCCGTAAAAAGAACGGCTATTACTGCCAAATAATAAACATGTTGTACTTTCATATTGGTTTTATTAAGGCGCAAGACTTATTTTTACATTTGTATCTGCTGCTGCACGAAAACCGGATTTAATACTTATTTTTTCGCCGGCTGTAATTGCAACGGTAGCTGAATTTAAAATCTCTACCTCTTCGACATTTAGAATATCACAGTCCATAACCGTTGTATCAGACATTTTTCTCATTAAAGCAATAACCACTTTTGGGTGCAGTTGCAAAACCAACTTCGGTATAGGGAAGAAGTATTATGCAGTGCATTATTTACAATAAGTTTCTTTCAATTTTATCACCTCACAGTTTTCTTCATCCAACTGGATTCCGCTACAAGTATAATAAGCCGTTTTATAACCCGAATATTTATTTGGTTCCACAATCCACCCTTCTATTCTCCCGTAGTATTTGTGTTTAAAAATTGCTTTTGTAATACAAATGTTTTCTGTTTCTGGTGGCACTAAATTTACCTCGGTAAATGGATCAAATATACGACAATCTTCATACTTTTTGCAAGATATAAAAAGAGTTGTAATGCCAAAAATTATTAAAAATAGTGTTTGTTTCATAATAAAGTGCTTATAAAATTTGTAGCAAAATAATAAAAATATTTTATTGAACAATCACTTTTTTTACCGTGATGTTATTGCCCATGGATAATTTAACAAAATAGATACCTGCCGGTAAATGAGAATAATTGACATGAATTTGAAAAGTGTTACAATGTTCTATTCCGGAAATAAGTTTACCTGAAGAACTAAAGATTTGAAATGAAAAGGGTTTCATTTCTCCTATAGTCAACAATTGTATTATAAAATTTCCATCATTGGGATTTGGATATATAGTAAAATCAAATTTATCATTAGATATTTCTTGAATATTATAAGAATCTTTTGAGGGTTCAATTAAATCTTTTGAGGGTTCAATTGAGCTATTTGACTTACAATACATAACCAAAATTCTATATGAGTTTGAAATTTCATCACCAGATGAAGAAAAAGTAATATTTGCGGTATAATAGCCGGCAACTACTCCCGATGCTGACCAGACAGTAACAGAATTGCCTATAATACTGCCACTTCCAGAATAAACTAATACCCCACTATTCGATGAAATCTTTACAGTATAATGGGTGGCATTGGTAATACTAAAATTCAGACCATCATCTGCACAAGCATAATTTGTCCATGCCACCAAATTAATACCCACAGGAACCTGAACACAATCAGAGCTTTCAATTTTTGCTTGGAATTGACTTCCTGATTGAGCATGGAAACCGGGTTTTAAAATAATATTTTCTCCGGCAATGTACTTAACATTTGCACCAGACTGAATGATACTTGTTGATTCTATATCACTCGCACGAAAAGTGAACGATCCGGAAGATATAGTATTGTCTAAATTCAAATATATACCAGCATCCTTCGTGCAAGCATCAATGCCGTCTAATACAAATACTCCTGTTGAAGTGGGATCAAGAAAGCCTTTTAAACGATCGTCAATATCCCATGAAGAAAAAAGTTTGCCAAAGGTTGAAATAACTTTGTCTGCGTTTTTACAACTATATGCTTTACACTTTAGATATGAAACTGTAACAGTAAGATGTGAGGCAATAGTATGTTGTCCAATGATTCTTTTTTGAGCATTAAAAAGTGCTCCTCCTCCGTATCCTCTGGGAAAAATTCCGTGTCCATTTTCTGTAGCAATCCAATTTATTTTATAACCATTAACATCATTACAATTTGCAGTTTCAGGCACCATGCTAAAGGTTGCAATTCCTTTTCCATTACTCCCACTGTGATAAATTCCAACTCCTCCCGCACTTTGAGAATCATTTCTGTCCCATCCTGCAAAATAGGGCCTAAATGATGATAGTGGTTGTTTTGACATTTCCAATAACACATAACCTGTCTTCATATGACCTGCTAGTGTTTTTGCACCACTAATGGATTTATATGTTGAAGTAAACGTTGGGGCTTCATCAGTAAAATAAAAGATACTACTCTTATCATCATCTTGATGATAAGTAACATCAGTACTTGTTAATATATATGCTTTGCCATCATTATTTGTATTGTTTATTAATGTTCCCGTACCTGTTTTGTTACCATTTACCACTATGTAACAAACTGCTCTTTTTTCGTTTTGCCAATTATCACCTTCAGGAGAGCTATTGATACTAATATGGCAAGTTTTAGCTTTGGAGTCATACTCTTTTAGGATATTCAAAAAATCCATAAAATCATGATTAATTTTGCCAATAATTAAAGTGCCTTCATAATCAGAAATATAGGGTTCAAAGTATTCAAGAATAATTTTTTCTCCGGCTACCGGTGAAACAGCAAATACTTTAAATTCTTTATTATTATTGCTTGTATATGCGCCAATGATATGTTCATGGGTTTCATTATACATAAAAAGTTTTGCACATGGCGGCACAGCATATTCCGAAAAAATAATGTTAATAGAATATGCTCCCGGCGATCTAATAGCAAGCCTATATAAAATACCGCAATCTAATGAATCTTTTATTGCGGCTTCTTTCAAATCAATATTCACATCAAAAGGATATGCAAATTGATAATACCCTTGCACACTATCATTGTCTGCTTTCAATTCATCAATAATAGATTGATCAATATGAGGCATATTTAAAACCGGAATATCTGCTGAAAGTTCTTTCCCATTTCGATCTTCAGATAACTGAAGAGTATAAGGTAGTCCACCCTGACTAAGTTGTCCATATCCTAAATATGAAAAAGTCAAAATAAAAAAAATAAATATTATCTTTCTCATTATTTGCCTCCTTTCGCTTGCTTCAATTCATCTATTTCTTTTTGCATTTGAATAATATACAGTGTAAGTTCTTCCACTTTTTGTAAGAGTATCGCATTCATTTCGCCCAGATTGATTCCATTAGCTTCAACTTCTGCCGCAGAGGGAACGTTAGGGAGGTGTTTGTTTTCTATAATAAATTGCTCTACTTCGTTCAATGGTCGAAGTTCATAATCATTTTCAAAAACAAAATCCGGCCAACAGTCAGGTTGAAGTGAAACACGTATTTCTCTCGTACACACTAACCCATCTCCGTAAACTGTAAAAACTTCACCGAACATCCAGCTTTTTATTACAAATGCTTTATTAGAATGATGAGCGTTAATTTTTATCAGAGGTGAATAATCAGGATCCCAAAGTGCTTCCTCATCTCCTATACACAATTCTTTCGCAAATATTCTATCAGCAATATTTGCGTTTTGAGCCCACAATGATCCTTCAATATTTGCATTTTGAACACGTATATCAGCCTCCACGTCTAAATAACCATCAATATTGGCGTATGTAGCGTATAAATCGTCTACACTGAGGAGATTAATTCTAGCGTATGACGCGTATAGCTCTTCTGCATTGAGATACCTGTCAATAGTGGCATCTTGGACATTGAGATTTTCAGTAATATTTACTCTTTGTGCAGTTAGGGCATCTGCAGATAACGAGCCATTTACATCCAACTTCGCCAGTGGATTATTTGTCCCTATCCCCACGTTGCAATTATCTGCTAAAAATAAGGCATGATTTACCAAACTTTGTCCTCCCCCATGAGGCTTCCAAAAATTAAGGCCATAACCTCCCTCAACAGGATCATCAGAACTTAGATACTCAATCCCCCAAACAGGTATTGTATTGCTATTATATTCGGCGCCAAAAAGTATAGAGCCATTGGTGGAGCCGGGCGCTTTGGCAGAAGTTTTGGAAATTACTACATTACCGTCTACGATGTGCAATTTTTGCTTTGGCAATGCCGTGCCCATGCCAATATAGCCTTCAGGTGAAATCATGAAGCCACCGCCGGGTCCTTCAATAAAAAATTTGCCTTGCTCTTGTTGCCTTAGAGTAACATCTTTTGTAAAGCTGGAGAAAATGCTAAATCCGTTGTGATTAGCAAAGCCCGTTTCAGGAGTAGTTAGTTGTAGTACCTTTCTACCCAACATCGATGTGCTGCGAACGCTTGTTGAATCTCCATTTCCGTCCACAATAATAATTTCTCCACATGGCATTTCATCAAGTTGATGGTGTACGTGCAGCGGAGCTTGAGGATCTGTAAGTCCTATTCCTAAAAAAGAATGATTTTGCGATAACCGCATGCGCTCCGTGTTTCGCGTCTTAAAGATAAGAGGCTTACAATCAGTAGTGCCTAGAAAATTCAAGTTTGTAGTACCGGTATTTCCCACTGTGTTCCAAGGAACTGCTACCGGTTGAAAATCGAATTGCGCATATCCTCCAATAAAAAACGCGCCGAAAAATAAAAGAAAAATAATTTTTTTCATGTGCATAAAGTTTTATGTTTTACTAATAGCACAAAAATAAAACACTGATAGTACGAATAATAAAATGGGCGATTATTTTTTTAAACGGGCAATATAAATACTTGAACGGGCATTATTCATACACGAGGGGGCATTTTAAAAAAGTATTTTTAACAAAATTTTGGCGTTTTTATGCAATATTTGGCATAAATTTCTATAATGTTTGTCTTTTTAGAAAAACATTATACTATCACCAATTCCACCACTCTCTTCATCGCATCTTCAAGTCCATAGCAATTTTTGCCTCCGGCGGTAGCCAATACAGGTTGTCCGCCGCCGCCGCCCTCAATCAGCGGGGCAACTTCTCGTACTAATGTAACGGCGCTCAAACCCTTAGCAATCAAATCGTCGGAAAGCGCCACAATAATCGTGGGCTTATCTTCTTGGTTCGTACCAAAAACAATGACCATATGATCCGCGTGATTTCTTAAATTATTGGCTGTTCGTTTCATCACCTCCGGCAACATTTGCGACATGAAGAAAAGAACATGGTAACCATTTACTATTTTGATAGATTTTACAATATCATTTGAAAAATGCTGAATGCGTTCTTCTGCAAAAATTTCCGCTTCTTTACGAATTTTATCATTTTCTTGCACCAATTTTTGCACAGCTTGCATAATATTTGGAGATTTAAAAAATGTCTTAAGATCATCTGCCAAATGAAAGATATGATTGATGTAATCTTCTGCTTGTTTTCCTGTAACTGCCTCAATACGACGTACTCCCGAAGCAATGGCGCTTTCGGATAACAAGCGCACAAAGCCGATATTTCCCGTTGCGGAAGTGTGTGTACCGCCGCACAATTCCACCGAATCACCAAATTTTATGGTACGCACTTTGTCTTCATACTTCTCGCCAAATAATGCAATAGCACCCATTTCCATGGCTTCCTCCATCAAAATATCGCTAAAGGTGCAAAGCGGAATATTTGCTCTTACCAACTCATTTACAATAGATTCTACTTCGCGAAGTTGTGCGTCTTCCACTTTGGAAAAATGTGAAAAGTCGAAACGAAATTTGTCGCAAGAAACCATAGAGCCTTTTTGCTCCACGTGTGTTCCCAATACTTTTCGTAAAGCAAAGTGCAGTAAATGCGTAGCCGTATGATTGTTTTGTATGGCAATGCGTTTTTCCTCATTTACTTTTGCAGTAAAAACCGAAGTTAAATTATCCGGCAAAGAAAGCGCAATATGTACAACTAAATTATTCTCTTTTACTGTGTTAACGATTTCAATTTTATCATTAATATTTTCCAAAGCCCCGGTATCACCCATCTGCCCGCCCGATTCGGCATAAAACGGCGTTTTTTCTAACACAATCTGATAATAACTTTTCCCTTTCGTTTTTACATTCCTGTATTTCACTATTTTCGATTCACAAACTAAGATTTCATAACCCACAAACTCAGTTGGTTTGTCCGTTTTTATCAACTCCACCCAATCTTCCGTTTCCACCGTTGCGGCAGCACGAGAACGGTTTTTTTGCTCTTCCAAACCTTTCTGAAAGCCTTCCATATCCACAGTCATGCCTTTTTCTGAGGCTAACAGTTGGGTTAGGTCAATGGGAAAACCGTAGGTGTCGAACAACTCAAATGCGAAAGCACCCTCGATTTTATTATATAAGCTACCCCGTCCGGCTTCGCCGTCCACCCCTTCAAAATTTGAAGGGGATTTTTCTCCCTTCTCCTTTCTCCTTTCTTCCATTTTTTGGCAGTAGCTTTCAAATCGCTGTATCCCACTCGCCAACGTTTTCAAAAACGAATTTTCCTCCTCGCGAATTACTCTTTCGATGAGGTTTTCTTGGGCTTTCAACTCCGGAAAAGCGTGTCCCATGTTTTTTACTAATGTGGGAACTAACTGGCAAATAAAAGGTTCGTTAAATCCTAAAAATGTATAGCCGTAACGAATAGCACGGCGCAAAATCCTACGAATTACATAGCCGGCGCCCGTATTCGACGGCAATTGTCCATCGGCGATGGCGAAACTTACTGCACGCAAATGGTCTGCTACCACGCGCAATGCAATATCGGTTTTTTCCTCTTCACCATACGTTTTATGCGATAATTGTGCAATTTTTTGAATAATCGGTTGAAAAACATCCGTATCGTAATTCGATTTTTTGCCTTGCACTGCCATGCACAAACGCTCAAAACCCATGCCGGTATCTACGTGGTTGGCGCTTAGTTTTTGCAACTCTCCGGATCCAAGGCGGTTATACTGAATAAACACCAAATTCCAGATTTCTACCACCAATGGGTTGTCTTTATTTATGAGAGACGCACCCGCGGTTTTCGTTCGTGCTTCATCATCGCGCAAGTCAATGTGCACTTCCGAGCACGGACCGCATGGACCGGTTTCACCCATTTCCCAAAAGTTATCCTTTTTGTTGCCGTACAAAATGTGCGATTCCGGCAAATGTCTTTTCCAAAATTCTAATGCTTCCAAATCGGGTTCGGTGCCATCCTTTTGATCGCCTTCAAAAACAGTGGCATACAAGCGACTTTTGTCCAACTTCATCACCTCGACTAAAAATTCCCATGCCCATTCAATCGCTTCCTTCTTAAAATAATCACCAAACGACCAATTACCGAGCATTTCAAACATGGTGTGGTGGTAGGTATCCTTTCCTACCTCCTCTAAGTCGTTATGCTTTCCCGAAACGCGCAAACATTTTTGTGTATCCACAATACGTTGATTAACAATGGGTTGATTCCCCAAAAAAATATCTTTAAACTGATTCATCCCTGCATTGGTAAACATTAACGTGGGGTCGTTTTTAATCACCATCGGCGCCGAAGGTACAATAGTATGTTGTTTTGACTTAAAAAAATCCAAAAAAGCCGAACGTATTTCGTTGCAATTCATAAAGTTATAATTTTTAGAAAATAAGGTGCAATGATATGATTTTTTTTTACTGATAGAACAACTTAATCACTTGCTCCGAATAAGTTTTAGAAACCGGCAAATCCGGCAAATTCAAATAATCTAAATCTAAAAAAATGCCCTCTTTATCTTTGCGCAATACTCTTACTTTGTTAATATTCACAATATAAGAACGATGGCATCTTACCAAAGGATAATCCGCATAGCTATCTTCAATGCTTTTCAAACTTCTTCTGAGTAAAAAACGTGCTACTTTTCCTTTGTTTTCGTAATAAATATTCACGTAATTATCAGATGATTCAATATAATAAAGATTATTAAATTTGATGGATAAGCGTAATGTTCCTTTATCATCATTAAAATGAATCAGGTTAAATTTGTCGGGTTGAATCGCGAAATAGTTTTCTTCATCAATGTATTTCGACATTTGTACCATTCGAGCCAAGTGTAACTTTTTGTCTTGCAATGATAAATACAGCCACGAAACCATGTAGGGTAAAAAGAGGATCAGCGTAATATAGAGCATGGCTTGCGGCGCAATGTCAAAGAAATCGCGGGGATCGTTCAGCCTTATTTTAACCGCTAAAGCATACAAAATAGACATAATGAGAATCTCTCCGAAAATCCAAACAGAATAAGCCAAATAAGTTAATCTAATGTTGTTTTTTAAAAGATACATCACCAACCTGCTTATACTCAATATTGTAATTCCGCATAAAACAATAATTAATGTGGTAATGAAATATTGTGTGGGTGTAAGGCTCTCTTTTGCCCAAAACTCAAAAAAATGCGCATCTTCAAATGGTTTGTAAATATTTAAAAACAATATCGAAAAGAAAAAAACAAAAACCAGCAGCAGAATGATATTTTTTTTGCTTACTAAAAAAGCCGGAATGAGTCGTTGCATATTTTTGTCTTTGTGTAGCCCCGCCGGGAATCGAACCCGAATTTAAAGTTTAGGAAACTTTCGTTCTATCCATTGAACTACAGAGCCTTTTTTTGAAGGCGCAAAAGTAATATTATTCTGATTCATTTTTTCAAACTTTTTCATAATTTTGCGTTCGAAATTAACAAATAAGGGTAATAATGAGAAAGTTAGTAGTTAAAATTTTTATTAGCAGTATAATACTGCTATTTTGTAACGTTCCGTTACAAGCACAATTCATTGTTTTTGAAGCAAAAGGAAGTGTGGAGGTAAGTAAAGATAAAAATGTCTGGAATTCGTTAAAAAAGAGAGATGTGGTAAGAGAGCCTGATTTCATAAGAATGATTGAAAACTCTTCAATGTACATCATTGATTATAAAAGCTTTGTGTATAGCTATTCAAATCCGGATACCATTACGGTGGGCGAAATTGTGAATCAAAGAAAAAAAGCATTGGATGGCATGAACGAAAAATCGGGAAATCGTAAAGCTAATGCCCGAATTAAAAATAGTTTGGGAGATAGTTCCGTGTTCTTTTATACAGATGGCGCTCTATACGAAGATGTTGTTGTGTTTTTCAAAGATATGATAACATCGAGCCAATATGATAACTCGGATTCCATTCCTGCAGGATCTGTTTTTTTCATCGCTATTAATAATGCAACCAATGAAAACATCATGGTAAATGTATATCAAGAAGATGAAAATAACGAACTAACCCCGTGTTTTCCCGAAAATATTTATTTAAACCGGTACACGACAGTGCAATTTCCGGACATTCTTTTTGGGAAGCAGGAAAATAAAAACATCAGATTTGTAGTTAATTATTCCAAACAATAATAACAAACATTAATTTTTAAGAGAAAAAAGTACAAAAGCTAATTAAAGGCATTTCTTTATTCATTTTTTGTTCAGCGTAAATAAAAAACGGTTACAAAATTCCTGTAACCGTTTGCTTTTCAGTGTGGGAGTTGACAGATTCGAACTGCCGACCCTCTGCTTGTAAGGCAGATGCTCTGAACCAGCTGAGCTAAACTCCCTCGCGTTTGGGGCGGCAAAAATATAATTTTTTTAATACGCAACAATTTTTTCATCAAAATAATTTTTTTATTAAAAAAATGAGATAAGATTTTATCTTTGCATCTCTATACTCAATAACTTTTTTATGAAACAATATCTTGATCTTCTGCAACATATTATTGATACAGGCGCTTTTAAAGATGATCGTACCGGAACGGGAACGAAAAGTGTGTTCGGATACCAAATGCGATTTGATTTGCAAGACGGTTTTCCCGTTTTAACAACAAAAAAATTGCATTTGCGCTCCATTATCTATGAATTGCTTTGGTTTTTAAAAGGCGATACCAACATTAAATATTTACACGACAACAAAGTAACGATTTGGGACGAGTGGGCAGATGCAAACGGAGATTTAGGTCCGGTATACGGAAAACAGTGGCGTTCATGGCAAACCGCCGACGGTAGAACGATAGACCAAATTTCGGAATTGATTGAGATGATTCAAAAAAATCCCGACTCGCGGCGATTGATTGTAAGCGCCTGGAATGTGGGCGATGTAGAAAAAATGAAGCTTCCGCCTTGTCACGTGCTTTTTCAATTTTATGTGAATAACGGAGAAATTTCATGCCAACTATACCAACGTAGCGCCGATGTATTTCTCGGCGTGCCGTTCAATGTGGCTTCTTACGCGCTGCTACTCATGATGGTGGCGCACGTTTGTAAACTCAAACCACGCTATTTTATCCACACTTTCGGCGATGCACATCTTTACTCCAATCATCTTGAACAAGCAAAATTACAGCTTTCACGAATGCCTAAACCATTGCCAACCATGAAAATAAATAGGGAAGTAAACTCAATTTTCGATTTTCAATTTGATGATTTTACGTTAGAAAATTATAATCCTGATCCGCATATTAAAGCTGAGGTCGCAGTATAATAAGTATAATAAATAATGCAATATTATGTTTTTAATGTGCTTAAAAATCTTAAATCTTTAAACTTTTAAATCTTTAAATCAAAAAACGAATATTTTATGAAAAAAATCTTAATCACCGGCGGTGCCGGATTTATAGGCTCACACGTTGTTCGTTTGTTCGTGAATAAATATCCGCATTACGAAATTTATAATTTGGATAAACTTACTTATGCCGGAAATTTAGAAAACTTACAAGATATTGAAGATAAGCCAAACTATCATTTTATTAAAGCCGATATTGTAGAAGGAGAAAAAATGTTGGCATTGTTCAAAGAACATCAATTCGATGGCATAATTCACTTGGCTGCCGAGTCGCATGTAGATCGTTCTATTGAAAATCCGATGGAATTTATCTATACCAACGTTGTGGGAACGGTAAATTTGCTGAACGCTGCGCGTACCATTTGGAAGGACAGTCTTGATAGTAAACGCTTTTATCACATTTCTACCGATGAAGTGTATGGCTCGCTTGGCGAGACCGGCGCTTTTACGGAAACCACTCCGTACGATCCGCACAGCCCTTACTCTGCCGCCAAAGCCTCTTCGGATCATTTTGTGCGCGCCTATCACGATACATACAAATTGCCCACAGTAATTTCTAATTGTTCAAACAATTACGGACCTAATCAGTTTCCCGAAAAATTGATCCCGCTTTTCATTCATAATATAAAAAACAGAAAAGCGCTTCCGGTTTACGGACAAGGAATTAACGTGCGCGATTGGTTGTATGTGGAAGATCATGCCGCTGCCATTGATCTCGTCTTTCATCAAGGAAAAATTGGAGCAACTTATAACATTGGCGGAAATAACGAATGGAAAAACATTGATTTGATTAAAAAATTAATCGAAATTATGGATAAAAAGTTGGGACGTACCGAAGGAGAATCGTTAGCGCTCATCACTTTCGTTACCGATCGTGCCGGGCACGACTTGCGCTACGCCATTGACGCCACCAAAATTAAGACCGAATTAGGCTGGGAGCCTAAAATAAAATTCACCGAAGGTTTTGAAGATACAGTGGATTGGTATTTGGCGAATGAAATTTGGTTGCAACGTATTACGAGCGGGGAATATCGGAAGGAGAGGTAGAAAGCGCGAAAGCAGAAGGGAGAATGGAAACGGAAGAATAATCTCCTTCAAATTTTGAAGGGGTGGCTCGCGTAGCGAGACGGGGTAGTTTATATAAAAAAACCATACAATGAAAAAAAACGTATTAATCATCGGCGCCGGACCGGCAGGAATTGAAGCCGCCATAACCCTGAAAAAATTAGGCAACGGGGTTGCGCTTCTCGAAAAAGAAAGTCAAACCAACACAAATTTACGCAATAAAATGCTGCTGTTTCCCGATTTCTCTGAAGCGGAAACATTGGTAAAAGATATGGATAAAAAACTTGTTGAAAATAACATCGCACCGCTTTTTAACACAGAGGTTGTTCATCTTGAACAAAAAGAAACCGGTTGGGTAGCCACAGACGCCAATCAAAAAACCTATTCTGCGGATGCCGTTTTGGTAGCCACAGGTTATACGCCGTTTAACGCCGCACGTAAAGAAGAGTATGGATACGGCATTTACAACGGCGTTATTACTTCATTAGACTTGGAGGAGATGTTTAAGAAAAACAATATTGCAAATGCTTTCGGAGAAAATCCGAAGAAAGTTTGTTTTTTGCAATGCGTAGGCTCGCGTGATGAAAAAACCGGGAATAATTATTGCTCAAAAATTTGCTGCATTACTGCTGTAAAACAAGCTATTGAACTAAAAAAACTTTCTCCCGAAACGGAGGTTTTCATTTTTTATATGGATTTGCGAATGTGGGGACAAGGTTACGAAGAGCTTTACCGCGAGGCGCAGGAGGAGTACGGCATCTACTTTATTCGGGGTAGAATTTCGGAAGCGGCAGCCACATTTGATGGAAAAATTCAAATAAAATCGGAAGATACTTTGATGGGATTACCTTTAAAGATGACGCCCGATTTATTGGTATTGATGGTAGGCATGGAACCGGCAAAAGGCACAAAACAATTGGCAAATTGCTGTAATTGTGAAGAAGAATACGGTTTTTTCAAAACGTTACATCCTATTTCGGCAGATCAAAAGACTCACAAGGCGAAGCTTTTTGTTGCGGGCGCTTGCAAACGTCCTATGAGTATTCCGGATGTTTTGGCGGATGCACGGGCAGCGGCGATTGAGATATCTGAACTGTAATTTTGAATTTATTGAATATCTTTTTGTTAAAACGCATATTTTATTCGCACAAATCCCAGCAATGCATGCATGTTGCCGGGATTGGAGTTGCTGAAAGAGGCAAAATATTGTGTAATAAACGATAAATCTAAATTTTCTATAATGGAATAGTCTAAAGACATACCTACATAAAATGATTGGATGTCAATAAAATACATGCTTGATAATGAACCTTTAAAAAGTGGAGTAAAAGGGTAAGAAACTTGAGCAAAAAGATTCCAATTGCAGATAGATAGGTATTTAGCCGAAAGCGGAGCAGAATAAAGTCCTATGAGTCCGCCTTCGGAAAAAGTCTTATTCACATTGTTGTATAAAAATTCAGCTTGGAGCATTAATGAATTAGAGAATACATAATCAGTGCCAATAGAAAGCGCGACAATTCCGCTTGTATCGACAAAGCTTTTGAAAGGATGAAAATACGACATTTCACCTCTGAGATTTAATCCTTTGATATCGCTTGTGATGGCGCCGCCAATAACAAGATCGCTTTCTGTTTGCATGCCGCCGATTAGTTGATAATCAATGCTTTTCCAGTTGCGGCGAAACAAATAGGCTGCGGTTACTTTGTTATCACGGTTAACAGACACTGCTAATTCCGAAGATGAGGTTGCACTATGGTAATAAGTTCCACGAAACGCATCGCAGCCCGGGCGCTCGATATAATCGAAATCGAAAAAAGAATAAGTATTGAAAATGTCATTGGGATTCCAAACGAATGTTTGTCCCCAATTAATGCGCTGCCTGCCCAACCGCAGTTTCCACTTGTTTTTTTCAAAAGTAAGAGATAGCCGGTCGAAAGACGTATTGCCTACAACGTTTTTCCATTCTTTCCAATTCCACGACAAATTAAGCCATCCAAGGTCGTGGCTAATGCTTTTAGGATCAATCAACATTTCGCTTCCGGCGATGATACGATTGCGTACTCCGACATCCACGCGCAAGTATTTGCCCATTTGGCTGCCAAAATTGAGTCTGTTGTGTACGAGCATTTGCCACCAAACCTCGCTTCCAGGATGTTGAACGATAATGGAAGGCATCCCACTAACATAACCCGAAAATTCTTGGGCGGATAATGCCGAATTACAAAGCAGTAAACAATTTAAAATTAAGAATTTAAAATTTAAAATTAATTTTCTAATATACATCATTACATTTTTAAATTTTTTAAATCTTTAAACCGTCGGTTAAAACTGACGACAATATTTTAAACACTTTTATCGCTAACCACTTTTCCGTCTTCAAGTGCAATGATGCGTCGCGCTTTGGCAACGATGCGCGGGTCGTGGGTAGAAAAAACGAAAGTAACGCCCTCCTGCTTGTTCAGCCGCTCCATGATGTCTAAGAGATTTTCGGCTGATTTGCTGTCTAAGTTGGCGGTAGGTTCATCGGCGAGCACAAATTTTGGCTTTGAGGCGAGTGCTCGCGCCACTGCCACACGTTGCTGTTGTCCGCCGGAGAGTTTTGAAGGACGGCTGTTCATCCTATCGCCCAGCCCAACGGCTTCTAAAAGTTCGGTTGCCCTTTTGTCTATTTCCTCTTTTTTTCTGCCTTGCAACTCCATTACAAAGGCTACATTTTCTTTTGCAGTTAGCACCGGAATCAGGTTGTATGCCTGAAAGACAAATCCGATGTGATGTAGTCGAAACGTCGTCATTTCTCTTTCCGTTAAAAGCGAGATGTCTTTCCCGTCCACATGCAGGCTGCCTGAGGTAGGCGTATCCAAACCGCCAATCAAATTCAACAATGTGGTTTTTCCCGAACCCGAAGGACCGACAATGGTGGTAAATTCGCCTGCGGAAATATTCAGACTTACGTGATCAACGGCAACAACTTCCTGTGCCGTGTCTTTGAAGATTTTAACCAAATCTTTTATTTCAATTATTTTTTGCATAAATATGTGGTTTTCAGTTATTAGTTTTCAGTTATTAGTTTTCAGTTTTCAGTTATTAATTTTCAATTTTCAGTTCTCAAAATTTTCATCACTGAAAACTGAAAACTATCCACTGAAAACTACTGCCGCATTGCTTCTAACGGTTTCAATTGTAATGCTTTTCTTGCGGGGTAAAGAGCAGATAGTATTCCGGCAAGTATCACTAAAACAACTATTTCCGCAAGCATTTTTATGTTGAGTATCGGATACACTACAGAGGCGAATCCGAAATCTTCAAACTGATCTTCCATGAAAAAGCTCAAGTCTATTCCGGTTTCCATCGTGGGTAGCACAACAGCAATTCCCAAAATGATACCCACGATGCCGCCCAGCAGCGTCAGGAAAACCGTTTCGAGCATAATCATGCTGAAAATTTGTCGTTTGCTCATTCCGATGGCGCCCAGCATTCCAAGTTCGCGTGTTCGTTCGAGCACCGCCATCAGCATTGTGTTGATGATACCGAATGAGAGCGCAAAGAGGAAAATTCCCAAAATGACAACTCCCATGAATTTGGTGTAGGAAAAGTACATGGAAAGCGCCGGATTCATTTGACTCCAATCCTGCACGCTCATATCCGGAAACATCTCTCTCAGTTGCGGAGCCACGATGTTGCTTGTTTCGATGTCGGGCAGAAGTACGGCGGCTTCGTGCACTGCGCCTTCGGGCAAACCGGTGTAGCTGAATATATCTGAATAACGCACAAACACATTTGCTTCATCAAATATCGCGTTTGTCGTTCTGTAGATGCCGCCCACGCGAAATGCAATGCTCTGCATATCACCATGAACATCTTGAAATGTAAAAACAATTCGCGATCTAAGCCGAACTCTCAGTCTGTCGGCTACCCGCGAGCTGATGACAATTGCCATTCGGGTATCGTCGTTCAAAAAAACGCCCATGGTGTCGGGAATCTGTTGCCAAACGTCGGTTACCAATATTTCCTCATCTTCAAATACGCCTTTTGCGGTTACGCCGATGGCGTTGTGCGGTGATGCCAACATTCCGTTGAGGTTTAAACGGAAGGCGATTTCGGCGGTAGGGGCGTTGCGCGCAACGCCCCTACGGATTTCATTTTCCACATCTTCCCTCATAAAAAACGCATTAACATCATAATTCGCCAAAAAATCCGCATTATGTATTTGCACATGCGAGTATTGTGTTTTAATGTCGCTGTTTACCGTGCCTAAAATCCATCCCTGCATAAACGACAACAAGAACGTTCCTGCAAATAATCCTATGGCTATGGCGCTGAGGATGACCCCGCTGCGAACTTTATTGCGCCATATATTTTTCCATGCTAATCTAAGTATATTCATAAGTTTTCAGTTTCTAGTTTTCAGTTTTCAGTTTTCAGTTTGTTGATAAAGGAAGTAAGCATTTTGCCTATTTCTGTTAATAAATTCATTGCTTCTATGATCTCTGTTTTATTTAAATAACCGACTTTTACACAAATTAATAATTGTGTTTCTAATTCTGCTTTCGAACCTCGCGATATAGTTAAGAATTGAATGAACTCTTTTTTTGTATGTCTATCCTGACCTTCCGCAATATTGCTTGGAATTGAAACTACTGCTCTTCGCATTTGGTCGCTTAAAGAATATATTTTCTCTTTTGGTAATTTTCTTACCAATTTATATACGACAGCTGTCAAATCCATTGCCTTTTGCCATACTAATAATCCTTGATAACTTGATTTTTCCATATTTGATTTTATTTTTTTGATTTATACTTTTTCCCCTCACTTTTGTTATTTTTCAATTTTCTGAAAACTGAAAACTGTCCACTGAAAACTATTTATTTTTACTCAAATTTAGCTTCAAAATTTTTCGTGCCGGATAAATTACCGTTAAGAAAGAGATCACAAGTATTGTAATTATTTGGTTTATGAAAATAGACGGATCAACGGCAAATGGTATTATAGGCTCCATCCCAAATTGTACAAGAGTGTTTGCCAGCTCGCCCGACAGTTGTATCGGATGTGTTGAAAACCAGTAAGCCATCGGCAGTGTTACTATAACAGCCAACATTGCTCCAATCAAACTCTTGATAAACAATTCAAAGGAAACAATTATAGCTAACCGCATTCGTGACATTCCCAACGAAATCATGACGCAAAATTCACGTATGCGTTCGTTGGTCATCATGATAACGGTTCCTAAAATGCCAAACCCTACAATCACGTACAAAATGCCCATCAATAATATAAGAAATGCCCGGTTCGATTCGCTCGTTTGTAGCAAACGTTCCATGGTGAAATGCCATGAGAGGATTTCGTAGTTTTCAGTTTTCAGTTTTCGGTTATCAGTTTGTTGGTTTTCAGAACTTTCATCACTGAAAACTGACAACTGAGAACTGACAACTCTCATCGTTTCATCTAATCGATTGTTATTTCTTATAGAGATTAATATTCCGCTGTAACCGTCGGGCATATCAATAAATTGTTGTGCCGCCGGCAATGTAACATATGCTACTGAGTTATTCATTTCGGCGGTTATCAGATTCATTATACCGCGCACAACAAACAACTGTGCGGCGCTTGCTCCTTGAAAGCCTTGCCCGATAAGCGCCAGCGTGTCGCCGACGTCTGCTCTTAAAAAATTGCTCAATCCTTCACCAATAAGAATGCCATCGTCTGTTTCCGAGAGGTATTCACCTCTTATAATACGCGATGGTAAATTTGATTTTTGCGCTTCTTTTTCAGGCGAAACACCAATAACGGCTATTCCTTTACTCGTTGTTTCGAAAGAAGCCATGGCAAAAGTTTCTACACGCGGCGATACATTTGTAATATTGTCAATTTGTTCAAGTTGGGCGAGGGTAGCTGCATCCATGAACATGAAGTTATCTATCACTTTATCCTCCCAAAATCCTTTGCCGTGTATTTGAATATGCCCCGCTTGTGTGTTTAACGTATTCTCAATCATTCTATTCCACGTTCCTGTCTCGAAACTCGAATAAATGATGCAAAAAAAGACGGCAAAAAAGACCGATGCCATGGTGATTATGGTACGGCGGCGATTACGCCAAATGTTCCTCCAGATTAGTTTCATATTTATTAGTTTTCAGTTATTAGTTTTCAGTTTTCAGATATTGATTTTCAGCTATTAGTTTTCAATCGTATAAACACTGAAAACTGATAACTGAACACTGAAAACTATTTGACTCTCTTCATGTTTTGTTGCGAGAAAAAGCTCTCGTCTATCGCTATGTCAAACTCGAATTTTACGACCGTCATCACGGTTTTTTGGTTTGGTCTGTCTGCCGGAACGACCTCCATGCGCGAAGCCAACCTGCGATTGCCATACGATTTAATGTCGTAACCGTTGATCGTATTCACCAACTCATCATCTTCATCGTAAAATTCTGATTTTATTTCTACAAAATCTTTTATCGAAATCCATGTAATTACTTTGCCCCAAACCACTGCCGCATTTTCCTTTGGCGTAAGTATCAATTTGTAGCAATCAAACTCGCGTACTTTTTCCGTCCCTACCAACCGATGGGTATAATCGTTTACCGTTGACGATTCGCGCATCAAATCATCGTTAGTAAAGTCGCTGCCCATCCACGACTGCCCCATGATCGACGACGACATTCTTATCATCCGGTTGATGCTGGGTTGCCAATTCCACAAGTCTCTTCCGCGTTTGAGGAATGCTTGTCCCCTGTCTCTTGCGGGGGCTGTGATTAATGTAAGGGAGAAATCGGTTCCCATACTCCACGCTTTAATGCCAATTTCCCGTGTCCATGTTGGGCGCACAATGGTCATCGTAATTTCGGAATAGGAATTTTTCCCGCGGCGGTTGTCGTCCGATCGTTTTATTATTTCCGTTGCGGTGAGCGTTTGCGCCTGTAGGGGCTCAAAATTTTGAGCCCCTACCACCACCAACAAAATAAAAACCGACAAAATAAATTTCAATTTTTTCATAACATTACTTTTTTATATTGTTTTATTTGAATTATATCGCTCTTTAACAAACTCCACCACTGTTTTTTTTAATATGTCAAACGCAACTACATTTTGTTGATCGCCAAACACCGAAATGATAGAATACCCTTTCATGATGACCGAAAGTAGCATTAATTCTTGTGCAGCTCGTTCGCCAAAACATTTCTGAAACAGACTCGTTATATGACCATGCAAACCGCCATACTCCGTTATTAAGTTTCCAAGATTTTGAGCTACTTTAGGTTGCACGCTAATAATGGTATAGAGTTTAAAAAAATCTCTGTTTTCCATTATATGATCAAAAGATTTTTCAACACCTGTAATAAAATCTTCCATTGTCATTTCAGAATGAATGTTATCTGTAAACGTTTGCATTCCTGAAGCCAAAATTTGATACAACAAATCATCCTTACATTTAAAATAAGAATACAACAGTCCTTTAGAGATGCCTGCATGCGTTGCAATATTCCCGATACTCGTATGCTCAAAGCCATTTTCAGCGAAAAGATGCAATGCGGAATCCATGATTAATTGCCTTTTTTCCGCACGTATTGTCATGTTTTGCTCTTTGGTTTTCGGCATAATGTTCTCTTTTTAAATTATTTTTGACTGAATGTTCAGTCAATGAAAAGGCGTTGCGAAAATAGTATTATTTTTTAATTGTGCAATGGAAAAGCTACATTTTGTTATTTTTTGGAAAAGTACTTGATTTTATTATAGAACGGGGTGGCGGCTTGGCGCAGCGGCGGCTTCCACTAAACGTTATGCGTGGCTACTACCTTTCAAATTTGCACTTCCCTTGCATGCGGGGTACTGCCGCCGTTGCGCCAAACCGCTCGTTATGTGCTGGCATTTTATGTCGTCAAGTTTTAGCAATTACAAGCATTTCAAAGTCTTTCGTGGTTAATTTATGCTCTCTTGAAAATTCGCCAAGTCTTGCACCAAATATCTCTATTGTGTTATATCCCAACGATTTCAACAACCACGTTATTTCACAAGGCGCATAATATCTCTCGTTACTGTTGAGTGTCTTTTTATTTCCGTCATCATCCTCAAATTCTACGATACTCTTTTCGCGAAATGTCATTAAATCAAAGGAGGTATTTTTACATTGTGAGTTTCCTTCTTCCATCGTTGAGGCATAAAACTCATCTACAGACTGATATAACGGAAACAGAGCATTTAATGCGTTGAAGATAATTTTTGCGTCAGGTTTGAGTGATTTTGTAACGTTTTTCAGTATTTCAAAATTCATTTCATCGGTTTCCATTAACGAAAAACCGCCCTCGCACATCATAATGACAACATCAAACTCGTTGTTAAACGGCAAATTTCGTGCATCTTGGCGTTGGAAATCAATCGACAAATTGTTTTCTGCCGCCTTTTCTTTTGCTCTTTTCAACTGTGCCTCCGACAAATCAATGCCTGTTACATTATACCCGCGTTTCGACAGTTCGATGGTGTGGCGACCTGTCCCGCAACCTACGTCCAATATTTTTAAGGACTTGTCGAAATTGATTTCTTTTTCGATGAAATCGCATTCCCCAACTGTGCCTTGAGCGAAACTTTCTCTGTCGTACTTTTGTCCGTAATTTTCATACAGCGCTTCGTACCATTGTTTATTCATATACGTTTATTCTATTAATTATTAATTATTTAACATTATTTTTCTGTTTCAGAAGAAGTGCAAAGATAGCGCATTTTTCGAGATAATTGTCATTCCCACAACATTTTCAAGTTGGCATTCTTTCGACGACAACGTCGTCGCCCGCTTGCACATAACACCTAAATATGCGCAAAAATATATAAAACTTTGCGTTTGTCTTAATTCGCATTTCACAAAACAAAAAAGGCTTCCCAAACGGAAGCCTTTTCGTATATAAAGAGGAATGATTAAATGTAGCAAACTATATCGAACGAGTTGCTCCAGAAAGGAGGTATTCCAGCCACACCTTCCGGTACGGCTACCTTGTTACGACTTAGCCCCAGTTACCTGTTTTACCCTAGGCCGCTCCTTTCGGGCACGGACTTTAGGTACCACAGGCTTCCATGGCTTGACGGGCGGTGTGTACAAGGCCCGGGAACGTATTCACCGCTCCATGGCTGATGAGCGATTACTAGCGAATCCAACTTCACGGAGTCGAGTTACAGACTCCGATCCGAACTGAGATCGGCTTTTGAGATTTGCATCCACTCGCGTGGTAGCTGCCCTCTGTACCGACCATTGTAGCACGTGT
>Ga0209737_10000010_pt1 | contig 170852 bp, 137 predicted proteins | sample TergutCu122P3_FD_187284 | JGI IMG/M metagenome (GOLD analysis project Ga0209737, IMG submission 187284) | Cubitermes ugandensis P3 segment gut microbial communities from Kakamega Forest, Kenya - Cu122 P3 (SPAdes) (version 2) | ecosystem: Host-associated > Arthropoda: Insects > Digestive...
CAGATGAGGCGGATTTAATAAATTAAATCCGCCTCATTCGTGTTTTTAGGACAGACCCAAATCCCCTTCAAAATTTGAAGGGGTGCCCGAAGGGCGGGGTAGTTTATATAACATTAAGCAAACTATTTCCGCACCTTCCGAATAAACTCCTCCACTTCCGGCACGCCCCCTTGATATACCAAATAACCATTATAAGGCTCACGTTCCGTAATGTCGTCATTAATCGGAGTGAGCATCAGTTGTTTTACTTCTTCAAAATCGTGCGTTTGTCCTAGTGCCCAGCTTAATTTAATAAAAGCCACTTCGGGAAGCATATTGTCACATGGAACGATACCTCTTTTCATCATATCACGGCCGGTATCATAAACAAACATATGTGCATAACCCCAAATGGTTTGCAGCGTCATATATTGATGCACGCCGGCGGTGTGAGCACGCTCAATAGCCGAATACATCTCTTTGTTCACATGCCCTAGACCCGTGCCTACCCACACCACGCCTTTATAGCCGTTGTCTATAATCATATCTAACATATCAGGTTTCATACCGGGATAATAATACAGCATTGCCACCCTGTCATCGAAAGTGGGTACAATTTTCATGCTTTTGTCTTTTCTCCTTTGATTAAAAGTGGAATGGATCGGCTCTACACCTTTTCGAGTAACTTTAGCTACCGGCGTATCGCCAATGGTTCTAAAAGTAGAGCGGTAGGAAGAGTGCATTTTGCGCACACGGGTACCTTTGTGCAAAAACCCATATTCATCGGAAGTAGGTCCGAACATGCACACCAATACTTCGGCAATATTCCCGTGTCCGGCTGCAGTCATAGCATGCATCAGGTTTAGCGCGGCGTCAGAACTGGGACGATCGGAAGAGCGTTGCGAACCCACTAAAACCACCGGTATCGGAAGATTTTGGCACATATAAGTCAAAGCGGCGCCGGTATGTTGAAGCGTATCCGTTCCATGTCCAATTACGATGCCATCTACGCCTTTTTCAACCTCTTCGCCAATTTTTTGGGCAAGTGCAACATATTGTTTGGGTCCCATATTTTCAGAGAAAATAGCGAGAAACTTCTCCGTTTCTAAATTACAAATATCGGCTAATTCGGGAACAGCGCCGTACAGTTCGCCCGGAGAGAATGCCGGAATAACAGCTCCAGTTCTATAATCCAAGCGAGAAGCAATCGTTCCGCCGGTTCCCAGCAATTTTACTTGTGGAAGTCCTAGCACTTTTGGAAATTCTTTTTCAGCAATTTTACAGTTGGCTTTTTTATAGCCGGTTTCTTTCATTTCAGTGACCGTACTCGTTTCGATACCAATATTATAACCTGTATCTATTTTCATCACAATGTGCTTATCATCATCAAATATGGCTCTTGGCAAAATGGTTCCGGAAAAATCCCCGCGTGTGGTTTTCACCTCTGCTGTGCCCCAAACACGCACGTTATATTTTTTTAACAATGCCAAAGCATCTCCTCTATAGCCTTGAAAAATATCTTCGCTCATTATTTTATAAATTTAGCTGCGAAAATAGTATTATTAATTTAAAATTTAAGATTTAAAAGAGCGCTTATTTGAATTGTTGGTAAATTCCTTTCAATTTTTTAGCTACATGCTCCCATTTTAAGTTATCCACATCTTCTTTTCCTCTTACGGCAAAGAAATTCGACAATGCCGGATAGTTAATGATTCCGTAAATAGCATCCGCCATCCCGTCAATATCCCAAAAATCGACTTTTATGGCATGCGTAAGCACTTCAGCTACACCCGATTGTTTTGAAATGATGGTAGGCACGTGCGCCCGCATCGCTTCTAATGGTGAAATTCCGAAAGGCTCTGAAATAGATGGCATTACATACACATCACTCATGCCAAACATCAAATCAATGTCAGAGCCTCTTAAAAATCCGGTGAAATGGAAGCGATCTGCGATGCCCAATTCGGCTACTCGGCTGATGGTTTGCGCCATCATGTCACCGTCTCCGGCAAGTACAAAGCGTACATTCGGTACTTTTTCCAGCACTTTTTTAGCAGCTTCCACAAAATATTCGGGACCTTTTTGAAAAGTTACACGTCCTAAAAAAGTTACAATTTTTTCATCTACATATTTTTCACGAACGACCTCTTTTCCAGTAGGCTCTACTGCATTGTGCAACGTAAACACCTTTTCTTCAGGGATTTCGTATTTTTGTATAACAATATTACGAGTCAGATCGCTCACTGCGCAAACTGCATTTGCTTCAGTCATTCCATAACGTTCTAGACCATATACAATATCATTTCTGTTTTGTTCACTCGAACGGTCATATTCCGTAGCATGAACATGCACTACCAACGGTTTACCGCTTACTTTTTTAGCAGCAATACCGGCTTTATAAGTAAGCCAGTCGTGCGCATGAATGATGTCAAAATCATAATTTCGAGCAATTTCCGCAGCTACTATAGCATAGCGCTCCACCTCATTCATTAAATCAGAGTTGTATTTTCCGGAGAATTCGTATTTGCGTTTTTCGCCCATTTTCTCTTCTTCTAAAACTCCGCTGTTTAACTGATTAACAATGCGATAATATTCATCTAATCCAATATAAGGTACCAATTTCGATTCTATCTCTAAAAATTGCACATTATCCGAAAATGTTTGCATATGTGCAAAACGTGTATCCACTTCCACATCACTTGCATTGATAATTTTTACATAAGTTTCATCTTCATCTTTTGAGGCCTTGGGCATCACAAAAAGTACATCTACATTATTTTTTGCCAAGCCTTTTGTGAGACCGTAACATGCAGTACCTAAACCGCCTGCAATATGAGGAGGAAACTCCCAACCGAACATTAATACTTTCATGGTGCAACATATCAGGTTAATAATACGGCAAAAATATTAAAATTTTGTTATCATTTTTTATGAGAAGAATTGGCGTATTCTATTGAAAAACGATTTTTCATTCTTTCCGGGTTTTGGAGTAAAGTTATCTGATTTTAAGAATTTTTCAATAACTTCACGTTCTTCCCGCGAAAGCTGTTTGGGTGTCCAAACATTCACATTTACAATTAAGTCGCCTTTACGTTGAGAATGCAATTCGGGCAATCCTTTTCCTTGTAAACGAAGCACTTGTCCGCCTTGAGTTCCGGCAGCTAATTTCACGCGCGCTTTTCCGTCTAAAGTAGGAATATCTACGCTACCACCCAATGCTGCTTGCGGAAATGAAGTGTAATAGTTTAAAAACAAATTATTTCCATCACGTTCAAATGTTTCATGAGGAATTTCTTCAATAACTACAATCAAGTCGCCGTTTATGCCACCCCTGGGCGCTGCATTTCCCTTTTCGCGCATGGAGAGTTGCATCCCGCTTTGTACACCCGCCGGAATTTGAATGGTAACGACCTCTTCGCCTTTTACGGTTCCTGTTCCATGACAGTTTGAGCACGGATTTTTAGTAATGGTTCCTTCTCCATGGCATTGATCACACATCACCGCTTGTTGCATGATACCGAACATACTCTGCTGTTGATGTATTACATGCCCCAAACCGTTGCATTTTGGACAAGTAACGATATCAGCTTTATCCTTAGCGCCTTGTCCGTTGCATTGTGGACATGCTACTTGTTTCTTTATTTTGAGTTTTTTTTCCGTACCTGTAGCAATTTCTTCTAACGTCAATTTTACCGTAACACGCAAGTTAGAACCTTTTCTCACCCGTTGGCGCTGTTGTCTTCTGCCACCACCGCCAAATCCACCGGAAAATCCGCTGAATCCGCCACCAAAGTGCCCACCGAACAAATCTCCAAAACGTTCAAAAATAGTTTCTAAATCAAAATCAACATTATATCCTGCGTTTCCGCCACCGGAAGCTCCGCTCACACCTGCGTGTCCAAACTGGTCATATCGTGCACGTTTTTCCGGAGTGCTTAACACATCGTAAGCCTCAGCAGCTTCTTTAAATTTTTCTTCCGCCTCCTTGTTTCCCGGATTCCTATCCGGATGAAATTCCATCGCTTTTTTCCGATAGGCTTTCTTTAATTCATCTGCCGATGCACTTTTTTCTACACCAAGAATTTCGTAATAATCTTTTTTCATTTAATTTTTTTTATATAAACCTCCCCATCTCGCTTCGCGAGCCACCCCTTCAAAAATTGAAAGGGAGTATTCGTCTTCTTAAACTTATCAACCTATACACTTATTAACCAATAATCATTAATTGGCAACCACCACTTTCGAAAATCGTATTACCTTGTCTTTCAACTTATATCCCTTTTCAGTAACATCCATTATTTTTCCTTTTTCTTCTTCGCATTGCGTGGGGAGGTGGGTTATCGCTTCATGTAAATCCGTATCAAAAATTTCACCCAAAGCCATAATCTCTTCTACTTCAAAACGTTTCAACAACGTTATTAATTTATTGTAAATAAGCGCAAAGCCTTCCTTTAGAGCAGCTATATCTTCTGTATTTTGATTGTGCTTAATGGCTCTTTCATAATCATCTACAATGGGAAGTAATCCCAATATTACTCTTTCGGAAGCGGTGGCAATAAGGTCTAATTTTTCTTTACTGGTGCGTTTTTTATAATTTTCAAACTCTGAATAAAGACGCAAGAAACGGTCGTTCAATTCCGCTTTTTCTGTGATTAAAACTTCAATTTGCTCACTAAGCTCGACCTCTTTGTTGTTCTTTTTTTTACTCATAATATTAATATGTTTCAAAATGACACCGTTTATTAGCAAAAATGTTGCCAAAAATTACGTTAATGACAGTTTTTGCTGGTTTTTGCTCAAATAAGGCTTATTAATTCCTGTGGATGTTCAATAATATAATCGGCATGCGCTTGTTCCAGCTCTTCTTTTGTGCGAAACCCCCAAAGTACTCCCACCTTTGTAATACCCGCATTTTGAGCGGTTTCCATGTCCACGGCGGTGTCGCCTACGTACAATACATCCGTATTCGTAGGGGTAAGGCGCGCCTTGCCCCTACACAATGTTAAAATATCATCCACAATTTGCGGATGCGGTTTAATGGGAACATCTTTTCTGTTTCCAAAAACGGCTGCCCATTTTATGGTTGGAAAATAATGAACCATTAAATCGGGCAATAATTCATGCGGTTTATTGGTGGCTATGGCTAACAGAATGCCTTTTTCTTGCAACTTCTCTAGCGTTTCAATCATACCCGTATATGGTGCGGTTTTATCCGCTTTATGAATTTCATAATAACTCATAAAATCGTTAAACACTTTAATAAAAGCAGCCTCTGTTGTCTCTTTAGGCAACGCACGGCGCAACAGTATGGCAACACCATTTCCTACAAAATACTTATAGGCATCTACGTCATGAGTTGGGAATCCGTTTTTTTGCAAAACATGATTGGTGCAATCAGCCAAATCATCTATTGTATTCAGTAACGTTCCGTCTAAATCAAAAATAACGAGCTTTATCATACATTTTAAAAAGGTGAAATAAAATCTTTAAAACTAATCGCTTGCAAATCTTTATCTGCTACAATGGGGCTATCAATATTCCAATTAATATTCAAATCTTTATCGTTAAATAAAATGCTCCTTTCCGAATCTTTATGATAGATATTGGAACATTTATACGCAAAAATAGTGTGATCTTCCAATGCGGCGAAACCGTGTGCAAATCCTACAGGAATGTAAAATTGCAATTGGTTTTCCTCGCTCAATACAACCGAAAAATGCTGACCATAAGTAGGACTTTCTTTTCTTAAGTCCACTGCAACATCTAACACAACGCCTTTAATTACACGCACTAGCTTAGCTTGCGCAAACGGCGACGCTTGTAAATGCAACCCTCTGATTACATTCTTTTTAGAATACGATTGATTATCCTGCACAAAAACATCTTCAATACCTAAGTTTTTAAATGTTTCGTAGTTATAGCTTTCAAAAAAATAACCGCGGTCGTCGTTAAAGATGTTAGGTTGAAAGAGTTTTAGTCCGGAAATTTGAGGTTGTTCTATGATTTTCATTAGTATTAGTTTTTTGTTGATATTTTTATTTTGTAATTCATAATTTTCATATAAACTACCCCGCCCTTCGGGTACCCCTTCAAATTTTGAAGGGGATTTTTCTTCCTTCCTTTTTTCCTTTTCTCCCTTCTGCTACTTTCTGCTTTCAGTCTTCTGCTGTTATGCTTTTCAATGCAAACGCATAAGCTCCCAACGAAGTCGCTACATCCGCTCCTAATTTTGAAATGGCAACTCCAATTCGTTTCTGCGGATCGTAAATTACCTCTTTTTGAGTATCGAAAACCTTGATGGTTCGCTGGTCGCCTTTAGCAAATTGCAGAAACTCCTCTTCATTTTGTAAGTCATATACATAACTTTGCACCCGTTTTACTTTTTCTCCCGAAAGTGTAGAAATGCTACTACGAACCTCCTTTAGTAGCGCCGGCATAAAATATTTTTCGGCTTTGGTAAGACCGCCGCCAATCACAATAAGCCCGTCTAATAATGAAGCACAATCTGCAATCACATTTCCGGCTACTTCACCTAAAATGGCAAATGTTTTTTGTGCAGCTTCTTGATTTCCGGCTTTTACTCCTTCTGCAATTTGGTAAATATCAAAAGGTTCTAAATTATGTGCAGATTCGTTGGTCAATTCTCCATATACTCTTTTCACTCCCCGAACAGAAACCCCATCTTCTACAATGATGTTTGGCAATAGTTTGTGGGACAAGCAAAAAACTTCCGTATAGCCATTATCTCCCACGTACATATTTCCATTAATCGAAAGTCCAAAACCAAAACCGGTACCGAAAGTGAATCCGATGAGATTTCGGTAGCGTTTGGCGCTTCCCAGTTTTTCTAATTTTTGATTTATTTCAGGTAAAGTTCCTGCAATTGCTTCACCATAAGTAAAAAGGTCTGCATCATTATTGATAAATACCGGTAACCCAAATTTTTCTTTTAAAAAATCGCCTAATGCCACACCATGTCTGAAAGATGGAAAATTAGTCAAAAAACCTCCAACAACTCCCTCAGCGGACGCTGATCCCGGAAATGCAAAGCTAATGGCTACAGGAGACTCAGGCAACTGGTCAATTACTTCTGTAAATCCTTCTACCAACGTTTCCAAACATTTTTCTAAAACTGCTGCATTTGAAGGCTTTGTAATGGGTTTTACAATAAACTGATTGGCTTGGATGGCGCCGAAAACAAAATTTGTTCCACCGGCATCTAAAGTGGCCACAATCCGTTTATCGTGATTAAAGTTACAATCCATTTTCTAATAATTTTTCGGATTGCAAAAGTATATGATTTGTTGACATTGCCAAAACTAAGAAATGTTTCCAAAAAAATGATACTTCTTCATAATTTCGTGCAAATGTTTTCCCATAGATTGGTTTTTTGGAAGCCGCAACTCAGGATCTTCTTCTAAAATCTCTTTTGCCAAATTTCGGGTAAATACGACTAACTTTTCGTCTTTCGCCAAATCTGCCAGCTTAAAATCCAATTCGCCGCTTTGGCGGGTACCTTGTAAATCACCGGGACCACGCAATCGCAAATCAATATTGGCTATTTCGAAACCGTCGTTCGTTTCTGTCATCGCTTTAAGGCGCTGCTTGCTTTCGGTAGAGAGTTCGTGCTTTGTCATTAACAAGCAATAGGATTGTTCGGCGCCGCGCCCAACACGTCCACGCAACTGATGCAATTGCGACAGGCCAAAGCGTTCAGCATTTTCAATTACCATTACTGAGGCATTCGGCACATCAATGCCTACTTCTATTACGGTAGTTGAGAGTAAAATATTGAATTCGCCGTTTACAAAACGGTTCATCACAAAATCCTTCTCTTCTGCTTTCATTTTACCATGTACAATCCCAATTTGATACTGCGGAATGGGAAAACAATCTGCCATGAGATCGTAACCCGCCATCAAATCAAACAAGTCCATTTTTTCCGATTCTTTAATAAGTGGGTAAACCACAAATACTTGACGCCCAGCTGCAATCTCTTTTTGCAGAAAACCGAACATGCCCAACCGATTTTTTTCATATAAATGCCGGGTAATAATCGGCTTTCTTCCTTTAGGCAACTCATCAATAATGGAAACATCCAAGTCGCCATACAAGGTCATGGCTAACGTGCGGGGAATAGGTGTGGCCGTCATCACTAAAATATGCGGCGGAATATTATTCTTTTTCCACATCTTGGCACGTTGCTCTACGCCAAAACGGTGTTGCTCGTCAATAACAACCAATCCCAAATTATTAAAAGTTACGTTGTTTTCTAATAAAGCATGCGTACCGATTAAAATATCAATCTCGCCGTTTTGTAATGCTTCGAACAACTTTTTTCGTTCGGCAACTTTTGTAGATCCTGTTAAAAATCCTACTTTTACGGGCATATCTTTCAACAACTTAGTAATGGATTCAAAATGCTGTGTGGCAAGAATTTCTGTAGGCGCCATTAAACACGATTGGTAGCCATTATCTTTCGCAATGAGCATTACCAACAGTGCGGTAATGGTTTTGCCACTTCCCACATCGCCTTGCAGGAGGCGGTTCATTTGCTTACCGCTTCCTATATCAGCGCGAATCTCTTTAATTACTCTTTTTTGAGCGTTGGTCAATTCAAAAGGTAGATGGTTTTTGTAATAGGTGTTTAAAGTATTGCCTACAGTAGAAAAAAGATGTCCGGGATTCTTCTGTGTATAAATCAATTTTTGGGTTAACATCCGTAATTGCACAAAAAAAAGCTCGTCGAATTTTAAACGCAACAATGCTTTAGAAAGCAACTCCTGAGAAGCCGGATAATGTACATTAATCAAAGCTTCTCTTAACGATAACAAATTATATTTCTGAACAATATCGTTAGACAAACGTTCATGAATAACCTCTTGAATTTGATTTAACAACGTAATCACCAATTTTGAAATGCTACGCGAATCCAGTCCCGATTTTTTAGCTTTTTCAGAAGTATTATATAATGGTTGAAATGCCATAGAGACACCGCTATTTGATTGTTTCTCAGAATCCAACATATCCGGATGAGTCATATTCCAGCGGCGATTATACAGTGTAGGTTTTCCAAATACAATAAACTCTCGTTTTTCGGCGAGCAAGCTTTCTACCCATTTCAATGAGTTAAACCACACGAGCTCAAGTGTTCCGGTGCCATCGGTAAATTGCGCTACCAAACGTTTTGCATGGCGTTCGCCCACAATTTCGTACGACATTATTTTTCCTCTAAACTGCATGTATGCACTCTCCGCCTCAATAGAACGAATGGTGTGAATTTGCGATTTATCCACATGCCGATACGGATAATAATACAAAAGATCGTGGAAAGTAAAAATTTGAAACTCTTTTTTAAAGACTTCCGCTTTTTTGGGTCCTACGCCTTTTAAATATTCAATCGGTGTTTCGAGGAGGTTGACTTGCATTTTGCAAAAATATATTATTTCCATTCATTTTCAATTAAATAAAAAAACATAGGCAAAAAACGTGTTCAAATGATTTATTAAATGAATTTTGAAATGTATCTTCGCGGCGTTTTACTATAGACTGAAAAACATTGATATTTAACTTTTTAAAATTATATAAACTACCCCGCCCTTCAAGCACCCCTTCAAACTTTGAAGGGGATTGCCTAACTTCATTAAACAGTTAAAACTAACAGTAATTAAAATCTTGAATTTATTAATCATTAATCACTAACCATTAATCATTATGAAAACCATATTAATTACCGGCGCTTCCGGAGGTTTCGGTGAAGCCATTGCTAAAACGCTTGCCAAACAAGATGTAAAATTCATATTAACAGGAAGAAATAAAGCACATTTAGATGAAGTTTGCGATTTTATTACCTCACACACGCAATCAAAAGTTTTACCTTTGGTTTTTGATGTGCGGGATTTGGAAGCATGCAAAAAAGCTGTGGATTCTATTCCCGAAGAGTTTAAAGATATTGATGTGCTAGTTAATAATGCCGGCTTAGCAATGGAGCTAACCACTATTGATCAAGGAAATTATGAAGCATGGGAGTGTATGATTAATACAAATATTAAAGGATTACTTTATATGACACGGCTCATATCTCCCGGTATGGTGGCTAAAAAATCGGGACACATTATAAACATTGGTTCTATCTCAAGCAGAGAAGTTTACGTTGGAGGAAATGTATATTGTGCTACCAAACATGCAGTGCTCGCGCTTTCGCAAGGAATGAGAATGGATCTGTTACCTCATAATATTAAAGTAACACACGTTTCTCCGGGCGCTGCCGAAACCAACTTTTCAATCGTACGTTTTCACGGCGATAAGGCACGCGCTGATAAAGTGTATGAAGGTTTTACACCTCTAATTGCCGATGATGTTGCCAATGTAATAGAATATGTGCTTTCTTTACCAGAACACGTGTGTATCAATGAGATTAACCTTACCTGTACGGCGCAATTTAACGGACTAATTCATAGAAACTTGTAGTATGAAATTCTTCGCTATGCTCGGAATGACAACGTACTTTGGAATAACAATATGATATTATGAACCTACTCTTAATCATTAAAGGTTGGTTTAGCCAAAGTATTTCCACGAGTATCAAAATTTTTAAAATCATGATACCGGTTTCTATTGTAGTTAAAATATTGCAGGAAACCGGTTTAATTGTGTATATCGGCGATGCTTTAGCGCCTTTAATGAGCGTAATGGGATTGCCCGGCGAAATGGGATTGGTTTGGGCTTCCGCAATGATTGGCAACATCTACGCCGGAATTATTACTTTTTTCTCCATCGGTATGGAGTTAACAGTTGCTCAAGTTACGGTGGTGTCCACAGTAATTTTAATTGCGCACACTCTTCCCATTGAATTAGCCATTACACAAAAAGCCGGAGTAAAAGCAGGCACAGCATTTTTGTTCCGATTTATATTCGGATTTATCGCAGGGGTCATCTTGTATCATTTATATAGCGTTTTTAACATATATCAAAATATTCCGGTTGGCATAGATAAAATTGTAATAATTTCTGAAAAAGCAACTTGGAGTAGTTGGGCGCTCAGTGAATTGAAAAATTATGCTCTTGTATTTTGTTACATCACAGGACTAATTATCATTATTGATATATTAAAACGCGTAGGAGTTATTGATAAAATTAACCAATGGTTCTATCCTGTATTAAAATTGTTAGGTATTGAAAGAGAGGTTATTCCAATAACAGTAATTGGAATGACATTGGGACTGGCTTACGGTGGTGGGTTAATTATTAACGAAGTAAAACAAACAAAATTAAAACGGCGCAATGTAGTATATGCTTTAATGCTCATGTCATTATCTCACAGTGTAATAGAAGACTCTTTAATCATGATTGCCATCGGCGCTAAAGTTTCCGGAGTATTTGTATTCAGATTTATTTTTACCTTAATCGTTATGTATTTTTTTGTTAAAATAACACAATCTTGGAGTGAGAAGCGAATGGCGAAATGGTTTTATGCGAAGTAGTCAAAAAAATTTATTTTTGCGCAATATCTTTAAGTGAAAAAACATATGCAAAAACCTATCCTTACCCCAGCACAAGCAGTAGCAAAAGTTAAAAGCGGAATGACTTTAATGATAGGCGGTTTCCTTGCCGCCGGCTCTCCGAATCAAATCTTAAAAGCATTGGCAGAAAGTGATGTTCACGACCTAACTATTGTGTGTAATGACACAGCATTTCCTGATAAAGGCATCGGATTGCTGATTGCAGCTAAAAAGGTAAAAAAGGTAATTGCTTCTCATATTGGAACAAATCCACTTACCGTAGAACAATTTAACAATAAAGAAACCGAAGTGATTTTTGTACCGCAAGGTACGTTAGCGGAGCAAGTTCGCTGCGGTGGTTCAGGTCTGGGGGGTATTCTCACTCCCACCGGATTAGGCACGGTAGTTGCCGATGGAAAACAAGTCATTACCCTTGATGGAAAAGAGTACTTGTTAGAAAAAGCATTGCGCGGAGATATTGCGCTTATTGGAGCAAGTATTGGTGATACTGCAGGAAACCTCTACTATAAAGGTACAACACAGAATTTCAATCCTCTAATGGCAATGGCATGTGATACCGTAATTGCCGAAATAGAAGAATTGGTTCCTGCCGGGAATATTCTTATGGAGAATGTGCATACACAAGGAATTTTAGTGGATTTTTTAGTGATGTAATCCAAACTACCATTAGCTCTTAACATTCGTGCACGTTGGCACCTTGCCTTTGTGTTGAAGAGTTAATATGCAAAGATTATAAAACATACACAGAGCACATAAAGTATGCTTGTAACAATTATTACAAGCTTTGATACGTTATATTCAAAATCAACATTATTATGAAACGAAAACTAGCATTATGCCTCATGGCGGTTTGCTTTAGCTTTATAGGCTCCTACGCACAAACCGCCAAACAAGATGAACTCTTGAAAATTTTAAAAAATGAGATTGATAGAGGGATGGCTTTTTATAAAAAAGCCGATATTCCGGTTTATCTGATTAGTTACCGAGTTGATGAGGTTGAATCTTATAACATTTCGACCTCGTTCGGTACATTAACAAATTCAACACCAAATAAAGAAAGAACTCTAACTGTTCAGGTTCGTGTAGGTGATAAAGAGCTAGACAACTATCGTGAGCTTCGAGACGATGCTTCGGCGTGGATGACTTCACGCTTCACGAGAATAAATATTCCGGTGGACAATGACCCGAAAGCGATTGCTTTAGTTTTGTGGGAAGCCACAGAAAGAGAATATCGCAACGCAGCTGCACGTTACGAAAAAGTAAAAGCCAATGTAGCAGTTAAAGTAGAAGCCGAGGACAAATCTCCGGATTATACACACATAACTCCGGTACAATATTATGAAAAACCCATTAAAATGTCGGATTTTAAGTTTGATATTAAAGATTGGGAAATCCGTTTAAAAAACTATTCGGCTCAATTTGCTGAGAATAAAGATATTTTAGATGGAGAATCTATGTTAAGTTTTAGAGTTGAACGGAAGTATTTTGTAACCAATGAAGGGACATCTATTGTTCAAAATAATACGTACTGTAATGTTTATCTTACAGTTATGGCACAAGCAGATGATGGCATGGAGCTACCATTACATCAATCCTATTTTGCACATACTCCTCAGGGATTACCGAATAATAACATCATGATGCGAGATGCACAGGAAATCGCTCAAATTGTGGTAGCTATGAAAACCGCACCCGTAGTTGATCCTTATGCCGGACCGGCAATACTATCGAACGATGCCGCCGGCGTATTTTTTCATGAAATATTCGGACATCGTGTGGAAGGGTTGCGCTTAAAAAGTGAAACAGATGGACAAACTTTCAAAAAGAAAGTGGGTGAAGTTGTGTTAAATAAGGACTTATCCGTGATATTTGACCCAACAATTACTATCTATAAAGGCATTCCTATTAATGGAAGTTATAAGTATGATGATGAAGGTGTTAAAGGGGAAAGAGTAGTGGTAGTAGATAAAGGCGTCTTGAGGAATTTTTTAATGACCCGCACTCCAATTAATAATTTTCCAAAATCTAATGGTCATGCAAGAGCGCAAGCCGGATTCCAACCGGTGTCGCGTCAATCGAATTTAATCGTTGAGACAGTAAATCCTTATACGGATGCACAGTTAAGAGAAATGTTAATCGAAGAGGCTAAAAAGCAAGATAAAGAATATGGTTATCTTTTTGCCAGGGTAACAGGTGGTTTTACGATGACAGGAAGATTTATTCCCAATTCCTTTAATGTAACGCCTTTAGAGGTATACCGTATATTTGTGGACGGTCGCCCGGACGAATTAGTGCGTGGCGTAGACTTAGTGGGTACACCATTAGCAATGTTTTCTCAAGTTGAGGCTGCCGGCGATACTCATGGAAATTTTGCCGGAATGTGCGGCGCTGAATCCGGAAGCGTGCCTTCGGGATGCTGTTCTCCTGCTTTATTTGTAAAACAGATAGAAATGCAAAAAAAAGATAAGTCTCAGAATAGACCTCCGATTATGGAAAGACCATAAAGGATTTTGAATTCAAAATCCAAAATTTAAAATTCAAGATTTAAAAAAGTTAATTATGAAGAATATCAGAAAATATATCGTTACGTTGATTTTGTTTGTTACAGGGCTTTTAACGGCTGCACAAGCAGAAACTTTTGAAAGCATTGCTTTTAGAGCAATGCAAGATGAAATGAACCGGAATACGTCGGAACTTAAATTAGATAGATTAAAATCACCTTATTATCTTAGTTATTTAATTACGGATGCCAACATGTACAGTGTAGAAGCACAGCTTGGAGCTTTGGTAAGAGTACTTGATAGACCATTAAGAAGCCAAGAAACTTCGGTGCTGGTAGGCGATCATCAAAGAAATAATCTCAATTTTATTAATGAGAATAAGTTATTTGGCTGGTACGGAGGTTCTTTTACCATACCTATGACTTTAGAAAACGATTACGATGCAATACGCCGCAGTCTTTGGGTAGAAACAGATGTACGGTATAAAGAAGCCGCAGAACTGATTGAAGCAAAATTTGCAGCAATGAACCAACAAAACATACCGGAAGATGAAAGAAATTTGGCTGATTTTTCAAGCATTCCACCTTTAAATAAAATATCCGCGTCTCAGCAAATTGTGTTTAATAAAGCTAAAATTGAAACTTTAACCAAAGACCTGTCTGCCGTCTTTTCAAGTTATCCGCACCTTACTAGGTCAGGGGTAAATACTTACATTTACACCGCAGATGCATTATACACCAACAGTGAAGGTATAAAGTATAAAGTTCCGTTTTCGTTGATTTGCCTTAGAGTTTATGCAGAAACTGTAGCTACAGATGGCGAACCGTTAATGGATTATATCAACTTCTATTTTAATACGCTCGATCAAATTCCGGCTTTGGAGGTTTTGAAACCACAAGTTAATCAAATGGCAACTTTATTAACGCAATTGCGTACCGCTCCGGTAATTCAGGAATCTTACAGCGGACCCGTAATGTTTGAAGGCGAAGCCGTAGGAGAAATTTTTTCTCAATGCTTTGTGGACAATCCGAACGGGCTTTTGGGTGCCCGGAAACCGATTGTCAGCAGTCCGGTATTACTTCAACGCTATGGACAATTTCTACCAAAAGAGAATAGATTAGAGCAACTTACCAATAAAAAAGTGATTACGAGAGAGCTTTCGGTAGCTGCCATTCGTGACCAAAAAACGTATAATGGCACACCTCTCATCGGTTATTATGAAATGGATGCGCAAGGCGTTATTCCTGCTCATAAAACCGTGCTTATTGAGGATGGCGTTTTGAGGGCATTACTAACCGACAGAACACCTACCATGAAAAATAGGAATTCTAATGGCTCTCATTGCTTTACCATATCTGATGGTGCATTAACCGGAACATTAGGATCGGGTGTTTTAGAATTAACCTCTACTGAAACTATGAGTTATGAAGCGCTAAGAGAAGCGTTGATTGCCGCTGCTAAAGAAGAAGATTACGAATATGCCTATATTGTGCGCAAAATGGCAAATCCTATGGCAAGTGTTCCGGAGCTTTCCAATTTTGTATCATCTTCAAATACAGGAAATTTTGGGGTTTCACGACCGATTTATATTTATAGAATATCTGTAAAAGACGGTACGGAAGAATTAGTGCGTTCTGCTAAAATAGCCGACTTGTCTTTAAAGTCGTTCAAACGAATCGTAGGGGTAGCCGATACACAAGAGGTGTATAACACGCTTCAAAAAGGCAAACACGGCAATTATTCTACTTGGCGTTCCAGATTTGCTTTAGTGGGTGCACCCGCCAGTTTTATTGTGCCGAAAGCTATTGTATTTCAAGAATTAGAAGTAGAAAAAGACAAAGATATTGTTTTGAAGAAAGAAACGATTGTTCCGAGTCCGCTGCTATCGGGGAAATAGATTTTTTTAAATTAAATGCTTCTTGTAAAAAATTCGATGAAAATTCACACTTTACAAGAAGCATTTTTTATTCTAATACTAGTCACCTTTAATAGTAAAAACTTTATCAAAAATCCCATCACAACTATAATCCAGTAGTTAAATCTATTTATATATAGCTAAAAATTAACATAATAAAATTTCACACTCTACATACAAAACGGATACAAACATAGTATATTTGAAGAAACTCATACACTATGAATTTCTCAAAATATCCTGTATTTAAAATCTTTTTACCGTATATTTCAGGCATCTTAGCTGCATATTTTTCCGGTTTTAATGTAGAAAATTTTGCTCTTCTATTTTTCGCAATAGTAATTTTTGTATTTTTTTCTTACTTTTTATTCAAAAGCAGAGGTTTTTTACAGCAAATAACAGCTGTAATTTTTCTTTTTTTAGCATTTGCCAGTGTGGGTTTTATAAATACTTCATCTGTATTAAATAAAAAATTGACGCTTGAAGAAAAACATATCATTCAAGAACAAAAGTTTTGGATTGTTACAATTGTCGATCATCCCAAGAAATCGGCAAGAAGCGTGAAAGCAGTTGTAATTTTTAAAAATCAAGATTTTATAAGAGGAGAGAAAGCAGTTTTATATTTCAAAAGAGACTCATTAACAGTACAATTCAAATATGGAGATGTTTTGTTAATTAATACCCGACTTTTGCCTATTGAAAAACCAAAAAATCCGAATCAGTTTGATTATCAAACTTTCATGAAAAGAAAAGGAATCTATTTTACCGGTTTTGTGAAAGAAACGGGGTGGTGTAAAGCAGGTAAAAAGATTCCTAATCAGATTAAGTTGCTCTCTCATAATATCCAACAAAAGTTTTCGCAAATGCTTTTTGATGCAGGCTTGTCGGGTGAAGAGTACAGTATAGCCACTGCCATTATTTTAGGAAATGATGAAACGATGGAACCGGAATTGCGTTCCACTTGGACTGCAGCCGGCGTAAGTCATATTTTATGTGTATCAGGAATGCACGTGGGCATTGTATTTATGATCGTTAACTATTTGCTGTTCCCGTTAAATTTTTCCAAACGGTCACAGATAATTAAAAGCATTATTCTTTTGTTAATTATTTGGAGTTATGCAAATATTACCGGGCTTGCTCCATCGGTAATGCGCGCCGGCACGATGTTTACTTTTGTTCTTTTTGGAAATTTTTTACGAAGAAACACTAACGTATTTCACAGTCTCTTTACATCACTTTTTCTTCTTTTAACAATAAACCCGTTGTTGGTTTTCGAAATGGGATTTCAATTCAGCTATTTAGCAGTATTCGGTATTGTTCTTTTTCAAAAACCCATATACAATCTTTACAAACCTAAAACAAAGATAGTAAAGTATTTTTGGGAAATGTGCTCCGTTTCCATCGCAGCACAACTTTCTACTTCCCCTATTGCCATTTTTTATTTCGGACAATTTCCAAATTATTTTCTTATAGCTAATCTAATCGTCATTTTTCTCTCTTTTTGGGTAGTACTAACAGGCGTTGCAATTATGGTGTTCTCTATTTTTCCCTACATTTCACAACTCATTGGTTATTTGCTTATTTATCAAATCAAAATCATGAATTATACGGCAAAAACAGTGGAAGCATTCCCCTATTCTACTACCAATCAAATCTCTATTTCATCTTTGCAACTCATTTTAATATATGTCATGATTGGCTTTTTTTTTTATGCCTATAAAGAAAAAGCAAAAAAGAGTTTTTTCTATGGACTAATCTTGTTATTAGTTATTACCGGAGTATACATTCATGATAAAATAAGTTGTAAAAAGCAGAAAAACATTACCATATATGCCATTTCAAAATCTATTGCAATAAATTTTAATCAACATGGAAAAAGCGTTTTACTCTCCGATTCCATTCGTTCGAAAGGAGACAAGCGGTATCAGTTTTCAATCAAAAACCATGAAAGGAAAGCACGAATCAATAGTAAGATTCTTAATATTCAGGAAGATTACGAGGATGAAATATTTCTTAAAAAAGGCGATTTTCTTTTCTTCAATGAAAAAACGCTCTATTTTTTAACGGGTAACAACAAACTATATTTATCATCTGAAATATTACAGATAGATTATCTATATCTTTCCCGGAATCCCAGACAAAAACCGGAAATTGTTTTTAAAATTTTTGATTGTAATATGGTCATTATTGATGAAAATAATTGGTTGAATTTGGAAAAGGAGTGGATCCAATATTGCCAAACACATAAAGTCAATTATCATTCAATGAGAGAAAAAGGCGCTTTAATAATAGATTTATGACAAAAGCTAGGAAAAAATCATCTTAATCATTTAATTTTAAATTTTGCTCCCACTTCCAAGCCGATTCCACCATATCTTTTAGCCCATATTTACAATGCCAATGCAATAACTGTTCGGCGCGCGCGCTATCGCTGTAAATGGCGGGAATATCGCCTGCGCGGCGTGTACCCAGTACGTAGTTGAGTTTAACACCTGTAATTTCTTCAAAAGCATGTATCATTTCTAACACAGAAATACCGCTTCCCGAACCAAGATTAAATACTTCGCAATTTCGAGCATTTCGTTTTTCAAGGATAAATTCCAATGCTTTGATGTGTGCATCGGCGATGTCGGAAACATGCACATAATCTCGAATACAGGAACCATCGCGCGTGTCATAATCTGTTCCGAAAACAGTCATTTGCTTCATCTTCCCAATGCCCACTTGTGTAATGATAGGCATTAGATTGTTGGGTTTATCGGGTGATAGCTCGCCATTTAGCCCACTTTTATGTGCACCCACAGGATTGAAATAACGCAAAAGAACTGCATTCAATTGAGGATGTGCCTGCGTAAAAAACCGAATAATCTCTTCTCCAATCTGTTTGGTATGTGCATACGGGCAAAAAGGAGCACCCATTGGTGTATCTTCATTTACGGGCAATTTTTCTACTTCTCCATAAATAGAACAGGAAGAAGAAAAAATAAGATTTAGAATATTATATTTTAAACAGGCTTCCAACACATTTTCAAGCGATTGTAAATTATTCCGATAATACTCCAACGGTTTCTCCATTGATTCGGGCACTGATTTATATGCCGCAAAATGAATGATGCCGATAATATCTTTGTTTTCTTCAAAAATACGAAAGAAAGCGTCTTTATTACAAATATTTCGTTGATAAAATGGCACTCGAATACCTGTAATTTTCTCAATACGATCAATCGTTTCAGGAGTAGAGCGCTCACAACTATCCACACAAATCGGAATGAATTTTCCCGTTTCAATTATTTCTATAATGGTATGTGAACCGATATAGCCGGTTCCTCCGGTAATTAATACTTTCATCTTATATTATTTAATTGGAACAATGTGGGCAAAAATAGTGAAAAATATTACCAAACGATCTCCTCTTTTCCTAATTCTCTCAATATAGCATTGGTTTTTGAAAAATGTTTCGAACCAAAAAATCCGTTATGCGCCGATAACGGCGAAGGGTGCACGGTTTCCAGAATATAATGTTTCGAACGATCAATGAGAGCAGCTTTAGCACGTGCATAGCTACCCCACAACAAAAATACCAATCCTTCTCGTTTTTGTGAAAGTTGCTGAATCACAGCATCTGTAAACTGCTCCCAACCTCGATTTTGATGCGAGCCGGCTTGGTGTGCACGAACCGTAAGAGTAGCATTAAGCAAAAATACTCCTTGAGCTGCCCAGCGAGTTAAATTGCCACTTTTAGGAATAGGAGTTCCTACATCATCATTAAGTTCTTTAAAAATGTTAATTAATGATTTAGGATGCGGTATACCATCAGGCACAGAAAAACACAAGCCGTGCGCCTGCCCAAAATTATGATAAGGATCTTGTCCCAAAATTACTACTTTAACTTCATGGAATGGCGTAAGATTAAACGCATTAAAAATTAAATTTCCGGGAGGAAAAACCGTATGTTGTTTCTTTTCTTCAATTAAAAATGCTTTTAATTGCGCAAAATGAGGAACGGCGAATGCATCGCTAAGTACTTCTTTCCAAGAAGCTTCAATTTGTGGATTAACTGCCATGTTTTTTGTTGCAAAATAAAGAAAATGTTTTATTTTATCTCTTGCCTCAGTGTAATTTTAATTGGTAAGTGATCGGAATATCCTCCTAAATATTTAGGTCCCATATAGGTACGAAACGTTTTTACTCCGCCATACTTTTCATCCGCCGTTAATAAAAAAGGTGCCTCAAAAATCACAGCTTCTCTATTTTCTATTTGCCACCGATTTTCATTATTTAACAATGATTTTGATACAATAAAGTGATCTAAACATCCCCAAAATTCTTGCGCTTTATGTGTTCCTTGATTTTTCCCTACTAAAGGAAACATGAGATTGAATAAAGTCCCTTGACCTTTTTCAGTTTTGTAATTTTTTGCTTGTAAGTATTTTACCATACTTTCGTCGGTGGGATAATCGTTAAAATCGCCCATAATAATAATGTATGCGTTGTTATTTATAAACAATAGTGAATCTACTCGACCCCTTAGTACTTGTGCATAATAATTACGTTTAGGGATGGTTGCGCCATGTCCGCCAAAACGCGATGTCCAGTGATTTACAAATAAATGTAATGTATCATCGCCTGCTATAAGCGCTTTGACATATAAAATATCTCTATTTTTTGATGTGGGTTCAAATGGAAAAACCACAGGGATAGGATAACTTTCAATTATTTGTATTCTATCTTTTCTATAAAGTAGCGCCACGTCAATTCCACGTGCATCCGGAGAATCATAATGTATATAACGATAACGGTATGCTTTTAATCCTGTGCCATAACAGAGTTTTTTAAGCACATTTGCATTTTCTATTTCTGCCAAACCGATAATATCAGGAGGTTCCCATCCATTAATAGCTAAAAATACTTTAGCAATATCATTCAGTTTTTTATACAAACGCTTATATGTCCAACGATAAAATCCGGTGGGTGTAAAAGCATCATCGTTTTTTTTCGGATCTTTCTCTGGGTCGAATAGATTTTCCACATTGTAAAATACAATGCAGTAACGCGTTGTATCCGATTGAGAGAAAATAGTATGTTGAAGATGGAAAAAAAAGAGAAAGAAGAGTGTAGGGGCAAAAAATCTTTTGCCCACAAAAAGCAGAATGCGAAAGAAATATAGGGATATTACGTGTAGAATCCTGTGATAACGAGATTCCTCGCTATGCTCGGAATGGCGACGGGGTACCCGAAGGGCGGAATAGTTTATATAAAACAGCATAGATTACATTTATAGAAATTAAAACACTTTTACGGTTTTATCATACACCACCATTTTCTTGCCCATGGGATGAATGGTGGCAATACCGGCATTGTGTAACTTCGATGCCAAACCACTTTTAAACGACATGGCTGCCACTCCCAAATAAATATTATGATTTTTGTATTCGGGAACGTATTTTTTGAAACGTTCTATACGTGAAATAAGATCTTCAATATTAATATTTTCAGATCTTGCCTTATATTTTACTTCAATGATGGCAACACTTTTTCCATTGAAAAGAACGATGTCAAACTCTCCTCTGGGACACTCAAAAGAATAAAAAAATCCCTTTTGAATTCTATCATATTGCTCATTCATAAAAATTTTATCCTTTCTAAAAGCGCTAAAGAAATACTCTTCTGCCATATCTCCGTTGTTTTTGGAGATACTACCCAAATGCTTATTAAGCTTTTCCATTTCAACGGCTGTTTCGATAAATCGTTTGTCTAATTCTTCGCTTTCTTCTTTCAACTGCAGGATCAGCTCAGCAAGCCCCTTATCAAGTCTTCGATCTGTTTCTCTGACTAGTTGTCCTACTTCTTTAATTTGTTTATCTGTTTCGACGAACATAACTTTAATGTCGCCCCATGTAGTTTTCTTTTGATTTCTCATGTTTTTAAAATTTAATGGTTAATTGTTTGAACTATAGATTTTATTAAGATTTGCACAATTCTCTTGATTAAGATTTAAAATTTATAATTTTGTTAATCTTAATAATCTTATTAAAATAATAGTTCAATACCGGACAAATATAATATTATTTTGCTTACATTCAGAAAATTAACATTGCAGAAAAAATCAATTTTTAAACAGAAAAATTGTCAAAAGATGCAATTTTAGCAAAAATTGAAATTTTAGAGGAAAAAAATTAGAAGAGTTTGGAAGGATTACGACAGTTTTATCCGCGGGTCTAACCAACCGTAAATAATGTCACATAGAATATTAATAACCACCAATATGATTGAAATATACAGTAACGTTCCCATAACGACTGGGAAATCATATTTTTCCAAACCATCTACCATTAATACGCCAATGCCTTTCCAATCAAAAATATATTCTACAAACACTGCACCGGCCAATAAAGCAGCTAGCCAGCCGGAAATAGCGGTAACTACCGGATTGAGCGCATTTTTCAAAACATGTTTTATTAAAATAATTCGATATGGTAACCCTTTGGCTTTCGCAGTTCGTATATAGTCTTGTGAAAGCACATCTAAAACAGAATTTTTTGTAAGCTCTACAACTACTGCTAAAGGTCTAATTCCTAGCGTTATTGCAGGAAGGATTAAGTTTTTCAACTCTAAGTGTACACCGGTACCATAATCGTCAACAGTATATAGGCTTCCAATCATGTTCAAATGAGTGTAATCGGCAAGTACAAAGGCGAATAGCCAGGCAAATAGAATGGCGGCAAAGAAGGAAGGCACCGACATCCCTAATACAGAGAAAAAGAGCGCAATTTTGTCGAACCACGTATCTTTGTACACGGCACACAGCACTCCAATAAAAATTCCGATAACCATTGCAATGAAAATAGCTACAAAAGCCAACAATGCTGTTTTGGGAAATGCCTCTGCAATCATCTCACTTACCAGCCGTTTACTCTGAAACGACCGGCGTAGATAAGGCTTTTTGAGCACTAACGCCGAGTTAGAGAAAGAAATAATTTTTATGAATTGATAATTATCCGGATTCAAATAAAAAAAAGATTCCGAGTCTTTGGTTTTATACCACGAAATAGGCGATAAATCATTCAAATATCCCAAATATTGAATGATAACGGGAAGCTCAAGTCCCAACTCTTTGCGTATGGCGTTTTCTGTCGCTAAATCGGTGCGTTGCCCCAGCATCATGCGCGCCGGATCGGAAGGTAGTACCGTGAATAAAAAAAATACTAGCGTGATAACTCCAAGCATTACCAACAATCCGTAAGCTAAACGTTTTAAAATATAACGCAACATTCTTCGTTAATTTTCGGCAAAAATACGTTTTAAATCAAAAACCATATATTCGCCGCCAAATTTATACAATGCAAGCTCCCACACCAAATATCAAATCCGTTTTTAGTCTTAAACGCGTTTTAATCCCTATAGCAATAGGTATAGCATTTTCTGTTTATTCGTTGCTTGCTTCAAATTTCGATTTAAGTGTTTTAAGAGGTGTTCGAGTCAGCTTATTTTACATACTCATGGCATTAGTTTGCATGGTAATTCGCGACTTAATGTACATCATACGCATACGAGTTTTAACGGAAAAAAAACTAAGTTGGTTAGATAGTTGGCACGTGGTAATGCTTTGGGAATTTGCCTCTTCAGTTACTCCTGCTGTGGTGGGTGGAGCAGCATTTGCTATTTATTTTGTAAAAGAAGAAGGATTATCGTTAGGAAAAAGTACGGCCATTATATTCACTACCGCTATGTTAGATGAAATATTTTACATTCTGGCTGTTGCGTTGTTACTTTTGATATTGGGAACCAATATAGTACATTTTGGCGACTCTTTGCCATTTAACCCAATGCTTTTCTTTTTTATAGGCTACGGCGTTATTATTGCCCTAACAACAATTATCGTGTTGGGTATTTTTGTAGCACCAAATGGAGTAAAAAAAATGTTGGTTAAACTTTTTTCTGTTTCATTTTTAAAAAAATGGCAACCTAAAATGGAAAAGACCGGCGATGAGCTAATAGCTGCCTCTATTGAGTTAAAAGGCAAACCGTTTGGATATTGGGCAAAAGCATTTATAGCTACTGCTTTGACTTGGACGGCGCGCTATATGACACTCAATTTTTTAATTTTGGCGCTCAATCCTGAATTAGGTTTTCATATCATGCAACAAATGTTAATTTTTGCCAAGCAATTGGTAATGTGGGTTATTTTATTGATTAGCCCCACACCGGGCGCCAGTGGAATTGCCGAAATCTGTTTTTCTGCATTCTTCAAGAATGATTTTCCGGAACAGACTAATGCAGCGGTAGCTGTGCTTTGGCGTGCCATTTCGTATTACCCATATTTAGCAATAGGATTGATTATTTTGCCGATTTGGTTAAGGAAAATGCAGAAGAGGAAGAGCAAAGGATTATCTGATTCTTAATTATCTTCAAGCTTTATTTTAAAATTGTTGCTGTTGATTTAAGGGTACACCAGTTATAAGTACTTTTTTAAGTTTCTTCTTTTTTTGAGATAAAATGGTAGTGTCTTCTCCTAAGTAATCTATTTGTATTCTAGGAGTAAGCCAACAACCATCTTTCGGATTTGGCGCATAATCGACTATAAATGTTGCAATATGATCGTCCTTACATTCATCCCCGTAAACAAATATTTTATATCCATCACAAAAATCACGAGCCCAGCTTAATTCCAAAATAACAAGATAATAATGATACCATTTGCAGCCACATCCAAAGAATTTTTTATAGTTTAGCTTGTGATTCTCTACGACATATTTTATTTTTTCTTCTAGTGATTTTTTCATTGTAGGTGTTCTTTAAAAACATCGCTAATCATTAACCTGAGTCCTAATGCAATATCCAAACTTTTGTAATCCATAATAAGCTATTTTTAGCCATGCAAAGATAAATAAAATCATATCGCTTGAAAGATGAAAAATAAATCTTGTTAAATATGTACTGTTAATTTTTATCGAAAAGGTCTCAAAAACAAGTTTTTTACATAACGAAAAATAAATTATTTTTGCAAGTTATTTTTATACGTTGTATTATGCACAAAATCGAACTCCATCCTATCTTAGAGATACCTAAAAACAAAGAAGTTACATTTTTATTTAAAGGTAAAAAAATCGTAGGGCATTCCGACTACACAATTGCGGCGGCGTTGCATCAGGCGGGTTTCCCTGTGCACAGTCACAGTTTAGACGGGCGTGAGCGTAGTTTAGAATGCGGTATCGGTAAGTGCGGCGCTTGTGAAATGTTGGTAGACGGAAAAATTAAACGAATTTGTATCACTAAAGTGGATGGTGTTAAAGAAGTAGCAGAAGTGAATAGTCAAGCGCTTCCGAAAGAGGAGGTTCCTAATACGCAAAAAAAAGTTAAAATCTATAAAACTCGTGTTGCGATTATTGGCGCCGGTCCCGCTGGATTGGCTTGCAGAGAAGAACTCAACAAATTTGAAATTTCCAATATTGTAATTGATAATAATGACCGGATCGGTGGGCAGTTTAATATGCAAACGCACCAATTTTTCTTTTTTGAAAAGGAAAAACTATATGGCGGTCTGCGCGGATTTGAAATTTCATCGCAACTTGCCGGTGAAGATCATACCGGAATATTTCTTAATTCAACGGTTTGGGATCTTTTGGAAGGAAAACGTATTGCCGTAAAAAACATGCTTACCGAAGAGATTTATTATGTAGATGCTGAATATTTGGTAGTGGCTACCGGCGCCGTGCCTTTTATGCCTGCTTTTGAAAATGACGATCTACCGGGCGTTTACACCGCCGCCGTGTTGCAAAAAATGATGAATGTGGAACATACATTATTAGGTAAACGCATTTTATCTATAGGAGCAGGAAATATCGGATATTTAACTTCTTATCAAGCCGTACAAGCGGGTGCGCAAGTAGTAGCAATCATAGAAGCCATGGATCGTGAGGGCGGTTTCCCCGTACAAGCAAATCGTGTGCGACGTTTGGGAATCCCGATCCTGACCTCACAGATCTTACTTAAAGCCATTCCAAATGGGGATCGTACCGGCGTAAAAGGTGCAATAATCGCCGAATGCAAAAACTTTATGCCGATTCCGGGTACCGAAAAGCTCATCCACGATATTGATGCTATTAATATTTGCACAGGCTTAATGCCCGATGACCAACTTTTGATAAAAGGGCAAACTGTTTTTGGAACAAAAACGTTGGGCGTGGGCGACGCCGTACGCGTAGGCGAAGGAACGTGTGCCGTGTTGCGTGGAAAACAGGCAGCCATGGAAATTGCCATGGCATGCGAAAAACGTATTTCTTATGATGTTTATTTAGATTTGTCGAAAGAATATATTGATTCGCAACAACATCCAACAAAAATATTGGAAAAACCGAATCAACCTACTAAGGGAAGAATGATCGAAAAACCTTTTGTGATTGTTGATTGTCTGTATGGTTTTGCTTGTAACCCATGTGTATTCGCTTGTCCTAAAAATGCGATTCAAAAGCCTTCTACCTCAACAATTCCCACAATTGATTACGAAAAATGTATCGGTTGTATGGATTGTGTGGCAAAATGTCCGGGGTTGGCGATTTTCGGTTACAATTTAGCTAAAAACCAGCTCTTTTTACCCATTGAAAATTTTGTAAAAGAAAATGCGGAAGTATTTTTAGTAAATAATCAAGGTGAAAAAATAGGCGAAGGAATTGTAGAAAAAGTTATCTTCAAATCTAACAAAACTCATATTGCCAGAGTAAAATCCTTAACCTTAGTAGCAGAAAAATTAATAGAGGTTACCGGTTTTATTACAAAAGAAGAATATCCAAAGCCTTTAAATATTACTAAAAATACAGAAACCAATAAGGCACCCACTTATGTTTGTCATTGCGATGACGTAGATGTAGAAGAAATTTTAAAGGTAATCGGTAGTCGTAAAATGATTTCTGTAGATGAATTGAAGCATATTACCCGTGTGGGCATGGGTGCATGTCGCGGGAAACGTTGTATTCCACGTGTACGTCAAATATTGCGCAGTAAAGGTATTGAGTTGATAGGCGATGCAACTCCCCGAGCGCCACTCTCTAATCAGGTGAACATGAGCGAACTTTATCCATCTTCTGCACAAGCACAGATTATTACCGACATTCGTACGCACAAAACGCATCGTGTGGATTGTGAGGTTTTTATTGCAGGTGGTGGAATTGCCGGTAGCGCCCTGTTTCGCTACTTTGCGGAAAGCGGTAAAAAGTGCGTACTCGCCAATGCCGGATATGGAAGCTCGTGGCGCAATATTGCAGGTGGACGTCCCGCCTTTTCCACGCCGGAAATTGCCGATATGGCGCAGCAAAATCTTCATCTGTTTAAAGAATTACAAGAAATTACTAATATAAATTTCAAACCCATTCGCTATGTAGGATTTGCACATGATCAAGCCACTTATAAAGCTTTGGAGGCTTCTATGGCGTGGTCGAATGCCTATATGGTGGATAAAAAAGATTTCCAAAAAGAGGTTACTCCCTATTTTAATCCCAATTTGAATACCTATCAAGCGGCACTCATTACGCATGATTGCTGGCAAGCCACACCGGGATTAGTATTAGATGGATTAAAAGCTATTGCGCTAAAAAACGGAGGCATCTTATTAGAAGACACAACCTTAGTAGAAGTACAAAAAACAGCGCACGGTTTTATGGCATTGGTGCTGGAACATGATAAAACCTATACCGAATATCATTGCGAGCATTTTGTAAATGCGTTAGGAGAAAATGCCGCACATTTTGCTTCGCAATTAGGCATTGAAACAGGATTATATCCGGTTAAACATCAGGCGTTCATCACAAAACGTTTGCCGTTAATCGGAAAAGACGGCGATGCATTGGATATGCTCATTGACCGCAGGCACTACAAAAGTTTCAGCGCCGTTTACGGACAACAATTAGCAGAAACAGGGCAAATTATAGGCTGCGCTTCTCCGGCTTGCGATCCGATAGAATCGCGACAGGATTTGCGCGTCAATTCCAAAGAATTTATGGAAATCATATCCGAAATATTCACGAATTGGATTCCGCAATTGGGCGGCGTAACATTTCAAGCATTTTGGTCAGGTTATTATACTGAACCTCAATACATTATAGATCCTAACAACGGTTTGTTCGTAGGGTTACGTGGGCACGGATTCATGCTGGGACAATATTTAGCCAAAATTTATGTTGATAAATATCTCGGTAAGTCCGTTCCGGAATATATGAACCGATTGGCTTTGAATGGGGGCGGCTTGTGTGAGGGAGCGTTTAAATAATTAAATAAATCTTAAATTACATAACCTTATGAAAAAAATCACGATTTTACTTCTCGTTGCAATTTTAAGCATTTGCAACCTAACGGCTCAAAGATTGACCGATCCTATTAACAATGATCCGAACGTAAAGATTGGAAAGCTTTCCAACGGATTGACTTATTATATTAGAGAGAACAAAAAGCCTGAGAATCGCGCCGAGTTTTGGCTTGTCGTGAATGCCGGTTCAATGCAAGAAAATGAAGACCAGCTCGGATTAGCGCATTTTGTTGAACACATGGGATTTAATGGAATTAAAGGATGGCCGGGCAACAAACTTACCGATGAACTGCAAAAAATCGGAGTAAGCTTCGGCGGCGGAATTAATGCCTATACTTCGTTTGATGAAACCGTATACCTGTTGACAATGCCTACCGATAATCCGAAAAATGTTGACATGGCTATGAACATTTTGAGAAGCTGGTCGAGTGACTTTCTATTAGATAATAAAGAAATAGAAGAAGAACGCGGCATTATTATTGAAGAATACCGTGGCGGCTTGGGCGCCGACGACCGCATGCGTAAAAAATGGTTTCCTGTGCTTTTCAACAACTCAAGATATGCTGAAAGACTACCGATAGGAACTTTAGAAGTATTGGAAAACTTTAAACCACAAACATTGAAAAACTTCTATCACGATTGGTATCGTCCTGATTTGCAAGCTATTATTGTTGTAGGCGATATAAATGCAGCCGAAATAGAAAAGATGATTCATGCGAAGTTTGGTAAAATTAAACCCAAGAAAAACCCTCGCGAAAAAATTATTTATCCCATTGAACCCGCCAAAAATCCGGTAGCCGTGGTAGCCACCGATAAAGAAGCAGGCGCAAACGTTGTAATGACGGCACGATTGTTTCCACACTTCGTTATGAAAACTGTTGGAGACTACAGAACAAAAATGAAGCATGAGTTGTTCAATTTAATGTATGCCGGTCGTTTGGAAGAGATGATGCAAAATCCCAACACACCTTTCATCGGAGCTGCTGTAGGCTATGGCGATTTTATAGGAAATACGGATGCTTATTTTGCACATGCTGTGGCAAAAGAAAATCAAATTGATGCATCGTTAAAAGTATTAATGCAGGAAGATTATCGTGTGTTGAATCACGGATTCTTAGAATCGGAATTTAAACGTGCAAAAGAGGAACTTCTTTATCAATATGAAATTGCAGCAAATGAAACAGATAAAACAGAATCAAGCGTTTTTGCGCAGGCGTATCAGAATCACTATTTGCGCCAAGATCCTATTCCGGGCGCAAAACGTGTATTTAATTATGCTAAAAGATATTTGGATGAAATTACATTAGAGGAAGTTAATGCATTAGCTAAAAAATGGATTACCAAAGATAATATTGTTGTAATAGTAACAGCGCCGGAAAAAGCAGGCGTTATTGTGCCCACCGAAGAAGAACTACTAGCTATTGTAAAAGATCCTTCTTTAGCAAATGTTGAACCTTATATTGATACCTACAAAGAACAGGAAATAGTGGAGGTTGAAACATTACAAAGAGGTAAAATAGTTTCGGAAAATGTAATTGCAGAAGTAGGTGTAACAGAAATAATTCTTAATAATGGCATTACCGTATGGTTGAAAAAAACCGATTTTAAAAACGATGAGATTTTGTTTAGAGCCATGAGCAGAGGAGGAATGAGCTTGTATAGTGAAGCCGATTTGGCATCCGGACTTTTTGCTGCTAATTTTATAGATAGAGCCGGTATTAGTGACATTGACTTTGTTTCATTAACAAAGAAAATGAAAGGAAAACAAGCAGGACTCGCTCCTAATATTTCTATCTTTACAGAAGAGATGGCCGGAACATCAACTCCAAAAGATTTGGAATTTTTCTTCCAATATTTGCATGCCTTTTTTGCTTCACCAAGATACGACCCTGCCGTGTATGAATTGGTTACAAAAGAACTCACAGAAAGCCTAAAAATGATTAATGCCGTGCCTATGTATAGATTTCTCAAAAACTTAGTAAAGATATTTACTCAAAATGACTTCTTTTCTCCTATTCAATTTGTACAATTAGCTTATACGGAAGACTTTATTTATTCGGCTAATTATGATAGAGCCTTTGAGATCTATAAAGAACGTTTTGCTAATCCGGCAGATTTTATTTTCACATTTGTTGGAAATTTTGATCAAAAAATAATGAGAGATTTTCTCGAACTTTATTTGGGTTCATTGCCAACTTCTCCAGTAAGAGATGAGGTTAATCCCAGTGTAGTGAAAGGGTTTCCGAGAGAACAAATAAATCAAGACATATTTGCCGGAACTGAAGAGCAAAGTTTTGTAGGAATTGTATATCAACAAGAGTTTACATGGACAGAAGAAAACAAAACCATTTTGCACGCCTTAAACGATGCTTTGCAGATTGAATTGATTGCAGAAATTCGTGAAAAAATGAGCGGCGTGTATTCTCCTGCCCTTGTACTTACATGGAATCAACTTCCTAGGTCAGAATATTTAATGATTATTTTCTTCGGATGCAACCCCAATAATACCGACAACCTTGCAAATGCCGTATTTAAAATCTTAAGAGAGATGCAACAAAACGGACCATCTGAAGAAACAATGATTAAAGTAAAACAACAATTGATTAAACAACGCGAAACAAGCGTGAAAACCAATGATTTCTGGAGGCAAATTCTTACTAACATGTGGATACAAAACGATGATGTTACAACGATCCTGGAATTTGAAGAACGCGTAAATAAACTCACTCCTAACGATATTGCCAATTTCTTGCAAAAATACTTCGATCTTGAGCATTATGTGAGAGTGAACATGTTTCCTGAACGGTAATTCTATAATCTTTGAAGAAGAACAAACCTTTCTCTCTGTAGATTACTTTCAAAATTTACAGAGGGAAGGCATAATTCAAAAATTTTATGTTATTTTGCAAGTATTTTAAATCTAAAATTTTAAAGAATTATGAGAACTAAATTAATTTTATTTTTTGCGAGCTCATTACTCTTAGGATGGAGTATCACGTCATGCAACCAAAATCAACAAAGCAAACATGAAACTAGGGCAAGCAGAGACGTAATCTTGAAAGATTATGGCGCAGAGCCAACTGTGCTGGATATTGACGCCTATACTATGTCGAATAGTAATTTTGTAACAGCTCTTTGGACAGGTACACAACTTCAAGTAACTTTAATGTCAATCCCTGTAGGTGGTGATATTGGTTTAGAGCAACATCCCGATACCGATCAGTTTTTACGCATTGAAGATGGACGAGCCAAAGTATTGATGGGTGAAAGTGAAGAATCGCTTACTTTCATCAAAACGGCAGAAAAAGATTTCGCTATATTTATTCCTGCGGGTAAATGGCACAACGTTATCAATATAGGTGATAGACCATTGAAACTGTACTCTGTTTACGCACCCGTAGAGCACTTGCACGGTACGATATATAAAACACAAGAAGAAGCAGAACATCATCATTAGTAATGAACAAAAATCAACATCAATCATTATAGCCATTCAATAATTTTTAAAATAAAAGTGTTATGAAATTTGAATTAATACAGTTGCCTTATGCAACAAATGCATTAGAGCCGACAATAAGTAGGCAAACCATTGATTTTCATCATGGTAAACATTTGCAAGCGTATGTAAACAATCTGAACAATCTTATTCAGGGAACACCATTTGAAAATGCTGATCTTGAAACTATTGTTAAGAAGTCAGATGGGGCTATTTTCAATAATGCCGGACAAATATTAAACCATAATCTTTATTTTACGCAATTTTCTCCAACAGGAGGCGGAAAACCTTCCGGACGATTGGCTAAAGCCATTGATGCCGCTTGGGGTTCGTTCGAGAATTTTCAAAAGGAATTCGAAACTGCCGGTACCGGCTTATTCGGCTCAGGATGGGCTTGGCTTTCTTCCGATGAAAAAGGAAACCTGTCAATTACTAAAGAACCCAATGCAGGAAATCCGCTTACCAAAGGATTAAAACCAATATTAACTTTTGACGTTTGGGAGCATGCTTATTATCTTGACTTTCAGAACCGCCGTGCTGACCACCTGAAAGATTTGTGGAAAATCGTAGATTGGAAGATTGTTGAGAACCGGTATTAAAAATTAAATTGCTCCTGTCAAAAAATAAATAATTCACTTTTAAATTAAATAGTTATGTTAGATTCGAAAGTGAAAGTTGCATTGAGTCAGCAGGTTAATGCACGAAAAGCCATAACTGGAAAAATTCACAATTTGATGGACATGGCAATCGAATTGAAAGACTATGCCACACAAAGCATGTTAAAATGGTTTGTTGATGAGCAAGTGGAAGAAGATACTGCTCGTAAGATTTTAGAAACACTGAAAAGAATCGAAAATAGTCCTGCTGGCTTGTATGCGTTAGACAATGAGCTTGGCAAACGTTAAACTATATAAATTAACGAATTACAAACCTCTAAATTAAATTAAAATGGAAAATCAAACTTGTCAAATGCCTCGCATCGGAGATGCGGCTCCCGAATTTAAAGCGATCACTACACAAGGTAACATCAACTTCCCATCAGACTATAAAGGAAAGTGGAAAATCCTTTTTAGCCATCCGGCAGATTTTACACCAGTGTGCACATCCGAGTTCATGACTTTTGCATCAATGCAGAAAGATTTTGACGCACTTAACTGTCAACTTGTAGGTTTGTCAGTAGATGGTTTGTATAGCCACATTGCATGGCTTCGTACCATTAAAGAAAAAATCGAATATAAAGGTATGAAGAATGTTGAGGTTACATTTCCTTTGATTGAAGATATCACAATGGAAGTGTCGAAACTTTACGGAATGCTACAGCCGGGAGAAAGTTCTACGAAAGCCGTACGCGCAGTTTTCTTTATTGACCCCAAAAACATTGTTCGTACGATCATTTATTATCCTTTAGCCCTTGGACGTAACTTTGACGAAATTAAGCGAATATTGGTAGCGCTTCAAACCTCAGATAGTTTCGGTGTTGCTCTTCCGGCGGATTGGAGACCGGGCGACGACGTAATCGTACCTCCTGCCGGTTCATGCGGAGCCGCAAAGTCAAGAATGGATGGAGAAGAAGGAATTACTTGTTACGACTGGTTCTTCTGCACTAAAAAACTTTCTAAAGAAGCAGTAGAAAGCAAGTTAGGTAAATAACAAAATGCCAAAAAATTAATGCCTTAAGTAAAATATGAAAATTGAAAACTCATTGGAGCACTTTTTTAATGATATTGCCCAAAACTACAAACCTCACAACCTTTACGCTCCGGTAAACTATATCATGTCGCAGGGCGGCAAGCGTATTCGTCCGCAGTTGGTGTTACTGGCAGCAGAACTGTTCGGAGCAACTACCGAAAATGCTTTCTTCCCTGCCGCAGCATATGAAATGTTGCACAATTTCACTTTAATTCATGATGATATAATGGACAATGCCTCAATTCGTCGGGGCAAAGAAACCGTATATAAAAAATGGAACAGTAATATTGCAATCCTTTCCGGTGATGTATTGGCTTCAATGGCAATGCAACAACTATTAGAAACACCATGCACACCGGAAACGCTTATTAAAATGTCGAAATTATTTATACAAACTTCCATTGAAATTTGCGAAGGACAACAATATGATTTGGACTTTGAAATCCAAGATGAGGTTACGATTGATGAATATTTGAAGATGATTCGTCTGAAAACTGCAGTAATGCTTGCCGGATGTTTAAAAACAGGCGCCATATTAGCAAATGCATCTGAAAATGATCAAGAAGCACTCTATCAATTTGGAATAAACATCGGATTGGCATTTCAACTAGTGGACGATTTGTTAGATATATATGCTGATACTGAGGTGTTTGGAAAAGAAATTGGCGGAGACATTCAGGCAAATAAAAAAACATACCCCTATTTACTTGCTTTGCAAAAAGCGAATGAAATCCAAAAAACGCAACTTCAACACTACTTTTCTTCTCATCATTATGATAAAAAAGAAAAATTTAATGCTGTGAAAACAATTTTTGATGAATTGCGTTGCAAAGAAGAGACTGAAAAAATAGTAGATCAATTGCTGGAAAACGCATATCAAAATATTGAAGAGATCTCCCTTAATACCGAACAAAAAGAAACGTTAAGGCAATTGGCACTAAAGCTCAGTAAAAGAAGCAAATAAATGAGCAGACGTTATCACATTATTGTTTTTATTATCTTGAGTATAACAATCGTATATTTGGTGCGATTGTTTTATCTGCAAGTATTTGATTCATCATACAATGTATCGGCAGATAGAAACGCGTTGCGCATAATTACTGAACATCCGGCTCGTGGTTTGATTTATGATAGAAACGATTCGTTATTAGTATATAATGATGCAGCTTACGATTTAATGGTAGTGCCGAACGAAATGCGTGAATTTGATACGGCAGATTTGTGTCGTATCTTAGGCATCAGCAAAGAGGAGTTAATGAAGCGTATTGAAAGGGCTCGAAAGTTCTCTAGAATGCACCCTACGCTAATATCACAACAAATGTCGAAGTCAGACTATGGATACTTGCAAGAAAAACTGTATAAATTTCCCGGATTTTTCGTACAAAACAGAACGTTGCGACATTATCCTAAACCAATTGCTGCGCATATTTTGGGCTATGTGGGTGAAGTAAATGAAAAAATATTGGAAGAAAGTAACTATTATCAGCTAGGTGACTACATTGGAATTAGCGGCATAGAAAAGGCATACGAACAGGAATTGCGTGGCGTTAAAGGCAGCCGGATAGTATTAGTGGATGTACACAATAGAGTAAGAGGAAGTTATAAAAACGGAGAAGAAGATGAACCTGCCATTCAAGGACTCTCTTTGTGGAGTACAATAGATGCGCAATTACAAGAGTACGGAGAAAAACTTATGAGCAACAAACGAGGAAGCATTGTTGCCATTGAACCTGCTACAGGCGAAATTCTGTGTATTGTTTCCATGCCAACCTACGACCCGAATTTGTTGGTAGGCAGTGCGCGTAGCAAAAACTACAGCGCTTTGATCCGTGATACCAAACAACAACCGTTATTCAACCGTGCGCTTCAGGCAATGTATCCGCCGGGTTCTACTTTCAAGATGGCAAGCGCATTAATTGCTTTGCAAGAAGGAGTTATTACGCCAAAAACTACCTATTCATGCGGAGGTGGATATAATATGGGGTCTCATACCGTCGGATGTCGCCCACATGCCGGAAATCCGGATTTAATATACGCTATATCAATTTCTTGTAATACTTATTTTTGCAGAGCTTTTTACAATACACTTTCCAATAGAAAGAAATATAATAACATACAAGAAGCATATCAAGCATGGAAAGATCATATCAATTCGTTGGGTTTTGGGACAAAATTCGATTCCGATTTGCCCTATGAAACAAGAGGGATTATTCCCAGCGTGGAGTTTTTCGACAATCGCTACCGAAAGTCATGGAATGCCAATTCAATTATTTCTATGAGTATTGGACAAGGAGAAGCAGCAGTTACTCCTCTTCAAATGGCAAATTTTGTAGCGATTCTTGCCAATAAAGGATTTTACTACAAACCACATGTTATCAAAGCAATAGGTTCAAAAAATACACCCAATGACCGGTATATTGAAAGAATTGATTGCGGTTTCGATAAAAAACACTTTGATGCAATTCTTGAAGGCATGGAACAGGCAGTATTGAATGGCACCGGAAAAATTGCACAAATTCCTGGCATAAAAGTATTGGGGAAAACGGGTACTGCACAAAACCCACATGGAAAATCTCATTCCGTTTTTGTGAGTATCGCGCCCAAAGAAGAACCTAAAATTGTGGTATTTTGCTTGGTAGAAAATGGTGGTGGAGGCTCTGCCGTAGCTGCTCCTATTGCCAGCTTAATTACAGAGTTTTATCTAAATAGAGAAATAAAAAGAAAAGATTTGGAAGAACGCATCCTCCTAATGTCAACTTTATAGTTTATGTTAAAAGAAGTTTCGTTTGGTGGCTCAAATGAATTCGATGTACAATTAATATTGTATTATCTAGCTTTAATTTGTGTGGGTTGGTTTACCATTTTTTCTACCTCCTATAATCCGGCAGCACAAGATTTTTTCAGTTTGAACAATGCTTATACACGGCAGCTTATTTTTATTGGAACAGCTTTTGTGATTGCCATTGTAATTCTTTCAGTGAAAGGACAATACTATTCATTTTTGGCATATCCTATATATTTATTTTGCTTATTGTTAATGATTTCTGTGCTCTTTTTGGGTACCGAAATTTCAGGGGCACATGCCTGGATTAAAATCGGAACTTTCAGTATTCAACCCACAGAGTTTTGCAAGTTTGCTACAGCATTAGCATTGGCTAAATTTTTTAGTGAGGGCAAAACAGCACAAGAGAAAAAAAATACGTGGTTCACCGCTTTTTGCATTATATTAGCTCCGATCTTTATTATAATTCTTCAAAAAGATACAGGATCAGCCTTAGTGTTTTTCTCATTTATACTTCTATTCTACAGAGTTGGTTTAACAGGTTGGATATTAATAGTGGGAGCAGTAGCTACGGCGCTCTTTTTGTTTACATTATACTGGAACGAAGTCTACGCTATAGCGCTCATTACCACTGTCTTTATTATTTTTTGGATTCGAAATAGAAAAGACAAAAAGAAACTCATTAGAAACGCCGTTGTTTATGGATTGGCGCTTATTTTTGTTGCTATAACTAATATGGGTTATAACAAAGTATTACAACCACATCAAAAAATGCGCATTGATACAATATTAGGCATTGTAAACGATCCGCAAGGCGCCGATTATAATCTAAATCAGTCAAAAATTGCCATAGGATCAGGAGGTTGGATTGGGAAAGGATACAGGAGTGGAACACAGACCAAACTTAATTTTGTACCTGAACAACACACCGATTTCATCTTTTGCGGCATTGGAGAAGAGTGGGGCTTTTTAGGCAGTTTTGTAGTCTGTTTTCTATTCTTCGGATTGATATTTAGAATTTTACGGCTTTCCGAACGACAGCGAGATCCGTTTGTCAAATATTATGGCTATGGTATCGCCGGTATTATCTTCTTTCATTTTTTTATAAATATCGGAATGACCATAGGTTTGGTGCCTATTATTGGAATTCCCTTACCATTAATTAGTTATGGCGGTTCCTCTTTGTGGGCATTTACTATTATGATTTTTGTTTTTATTAAATTGGATTATAGGTAATTGGTATAAAAATTGATTATTACCTTAATTCAAAAAAAGCATACCTTTGCGGCTCTAATTTTGTTATACAAGTTATACATTTAAATATGTCCCTCTCGTCAATTTCCATTCAAAGACCTGTTCTCGCCATCGTAATGAACCTGCTTTTCGTTATTGTAGGTGTTATCGGGTTTGTATATTTAGGTGTACGCGATTATCCTAGTGTTGATCCGCCAATTATTACGGTTTCAACTACCTTCACAGGCGCCAGCGCCGATGTTATCGAAACGCAAATTACCGAGCCGTTGGAGTCTGCCATAAATGGCATTCCGGGCATACGCTCCATGTCGAGCAGCAGCCGCGATGGGCGCAGTAATATCACCGTTGAATTCGAATTGGAAATTCCGATGGAAACTGCTGCCAACGATGTACGCGACAAGGTCTCCGGAGCTATGCGCATGTTACCGCAAGAGGTTGACCCACCGGTAGTAGCAAAAGCCGACGCCGACGCACAGCCCATTTTCGGATTGAGTTTAAGCAGCAACACGCTTTCCATCATCGACGTAAGCGCATACGCCGACTCAGATGTTAAAGAGCGTTTGCAAACCATCCCGGGCGTAAGCGCCGTTGAAATTTGGGGAGAAAGAAAATTATCCATCAGGCTCAAAATGGATCCGATGTTGCTGGCAGCTTACCAGCTCACTCCCAGCGATGTGAGCACTGCCATTTCACGCGAAAATGTGGAGTTGCCTTCCGGAAGGATTGAAGGAACCAATACCGAGTTAAGCGTGCGCACTATGGGGCGTTTGCAAACACTTGAGGATTTTAACAATCTCATTATTTCGGAAACAGATAACCGTGTAATTAGGTTTAGAGACATTGGCACTGCCGTGATTGATGCCGAAAATTTGCGCTCTATCTTGAAACGAGACGGTAAAGTGATGGTAAACTGTATCATCATTCCGCAACCCGGCTCCAATTACATAGATATTATAAACCGGGTTAGAGACGTATTGCCCGGTATTGAGCGTGATCTGCCTGCCGGAATAGAAGCGAGAGTTACCTTTGATGACACCATCTATATTCGGAATTCTATTAAAGAAGTGCGCGACACTATCATCATTGCATTTTGTTTGGTGGTGCTCATTATTTTCATCTTTTTGCGAGACTGGCGAACCACATTGATCCCTGTTTTAACCATTCCGATTTCGCTCATTGGTACGTTTTTTATTATGTACATTTTGGGTTTCTCTATCAATATTTTAACCCTATTAGCAATTGTACTTTCTATCGCCTTGGTGGTAGATGATGCCATAGTGGTGATGGAAAATATTTACCAAAAAATAGAATCGGGGTTATCGCCCATACAAGCATCATTTAAAGGCTCTAAAGAGATATTTTTTGCCGTAATATCAACTTCTGTTGCATTGGTAGCCGTATTTTTCCCAATTGTTTTTTTACAAGGAACTACCGGAAGACTATTTCGTGAATTCAGTTTAGTAATTGCCTGTGCAACAGTAATTTCTTCTTTTGTTGCTTTAAGTTTAACTCCGATGCTATGTAGCCGTATGTTAAAGAAACGTGAAAAAGAAGCGTGGTTGTTTCGCGTTACGGAATCCTTTTTTGTGTGGCTTAACGATTTGTATCAAAGAAGTTTGACAGGATTTTTGAAAGTGCGTTGGATTGCACCTGTTTTCTTGCTTATTTCGTTGGGATGTTCCATTTATTTGTGGATAAAAATGCCTTCCGAAATGGCACCTATTGAAGACCGCTCATGGCTACGTGTCATGTCCACTGCACCGGAAGGAACCTCATTTCAATATATGCTAAATTATACTTCCGAATTGGATCAATATCTTCAAGAATCAATTCCCGAATCGGAAATGATATTTTCGGTAATAGGGCGTGGAGGCGTTAATTCATCGTTCACGAATGTTATTTTAAAAGATCCCAGTGAAAGAAAACGTACGCAACAAGAAATTGCTGAGGAAATGGGTCCGAGGTTACGACAGTTTACAGGTGCAAGAACGATTATGACACAACGGCAAACCTTTGGAGGTCGTCGCGGAGGAATGCCAGTAGAATATGTAATTCAAGCAAAAAATCTGGATGATTTAAAAGTCATACTCCCTGCTTTCATGGAAAAAGTATCGCAAAGTCCAGTGTTTTCAGCTTATGACGTAAATTTAAGATTTACGAAACCGGAGCTTGTCATTCGTATTAATCGTGATAAAGCCGCCTTGTTGGGCGTTTCAGTGCAGGATATTTCTCGCACATTACAACTCACAATGAGCGAACAACGTATTGGATATTACATTCTTAATGGGAAACAATATCAAATCATCAGTCAATTTGCTCCGGAAAATCGCAGCAAACCTACCGATTTGGAAGATGTGTATGTACGCAGCAGAAACGGCATGCTTATCGGATTGAATAACTTGGTAGAACTCACTGAAAGTTCTACGCCTCCACAGCTTTTCCGATACAACCGTTTTGTAGCGGCCACCGTTTTCGCTAATCCGGCGAAAGGTCATACTTTAGGGCAAGGAATTGCAGAAATGGATAGGATTGCTGCCGAAACATTGGATGATAACTTTAGGACTACCCTGTCGGGCAGCTCCAAAGATTTTGTGGAGAGTTCTTCCAGTTTATTATTCACTTTCTTTTTTGCACTAATATTCATCTACTTAGCACTTTCTGCCAATTTTGAAAGTTTCCGCGATCCACTCATCATTATGCTCACGGTACCCTTAGCATTAATGGGCGCACTATTATCGCTCACTGTTTTTGAGCAAACCATGAACATTTTCAGTCAAATTGCCATGATCATGCTCATCGGGTTGGTTACCAAAAACGGTATTTTGATTGTAGAATTTGCCAATCAGAAAAAACGTGCTGGAATTCCATTCAAACAAGCCATTTTTGATGCTTCCATATCACGTTTTCGTCCCATATTGATGACCAGTTTATCCACTGTACTTGGCATTTTACCCATGGCATTGGCTACCGGCGCAGGCGCCGAAAGCCGTATAGCAATGGGAGTTGCCGTAGTGGGAGGTATGTTGTTCGCCACCATACTAACATTGTTTATTATTCCGGCAATTTATACCTACCTGTCCTCCAAAAAAGTAGTAAAAATTGAAGAAGAGCAGTCGTGATTAACTTAAGAAAAGATATTATTGAAACCGTTTTTGTAAGAGGAGGTATTTTAATCCTGAATTTTACAGTTATTTGGTTGGTAACGAGGTTTTGGCATGCAGAGGGCAACGGTATTCGAGCGTTGTTTGTTGCAGATTTGGGAATCATTTCTATTTTCTGTAATATCTTTACAACAAGCAGCGTAGCTTATTACGTAAAAAGAGTAGGGCAATCGCGACTTGCCACACAAGCCTATTTGTGGGTTTTTATTATATCGGGAATATTAGCGTTTATCCTATCTTTAAGGATTGAGGGTAGTAATTTATCACTGTTTCTGTTTTTCACTTCAGTGTTGCTGGGACTTATCGCATTCCATTCTTCATTATTTATCGGCAACCAAAAAGTACCTTATTATAATCTTGTAACTCTTTTGCAACCACTTTTATTACTGCTATTTATGTTGGTAATTCGTTACACTTTTCATGATAAATTCTCTTACTATGCTTATTTTTATGCACAAATCATTTCATTGTTTTTAATTTTTATCATAGCTAAAATCATTACCCGTAAAACATTGGGTAAAAGTAGTTTTGTGCTTGATAAGAAAACGATAAAAGATTCTTTCAATTTCGGTTGGCAAATAGAATTAGGCAATCTGTTTCAACTTCTGAATTACCGTCTCAGTATGTACGCACTTTTTTATTTACATAACATTGAGTCCGTTGGGGTCTTTGCAATCGGTGTTGGTATTGCCGAAGCGATTTGGATCTTCAGTAGAAGTATTTCACTTGTACAATATTCGAACGTGTTGCAAACAGGAGATACTATAGAGTCGCGAAAAGAGACAGCCAAAGTTTCCTATATCAGTTTGTTGGCATCTGCCATTTGTATTGCAATAATTGCCGTGTTGCCGGCAAATATTTTTGCTTGGATCTTCAATGGAGAAGAATTTAGTTATGTTAAAACGATCATTCTTTTAATGTCTCCCGGAATTTTGGCAATAGCTGTTTCCAATGTTTACGGACACTTTTTTTCTGCAACAGGAAAGTTAAAAATTTGGATAATGAAATCCGCAGCAGGATTACCAGTAACCATAGTTTTATCTTTGCTATTAATTCCCAAATGGGGAATTGCCGGAGCGTGTATTGCAAACTCTTTCGCTTATATTGCTTCATCAATCGTATTGATAGTCTTTTTCTTTAGAAAAAAAGAAGAATGAGGTAGGTTAGCATGCAGATGACATAGATTTTATTTATTACACAAGCAATTACTTCGATAAATCGTATTTTTTTTCAAGAAGAATTTTATGATATATTTCATGTATTCTTCTCTCAAAACAGACTTCAGCGGCATAGTTTTATCTTTTTCAACACCAATTCGTTGTAAATGATATGGAATGTTATCATTTTTTAGACCGGCTGTTCCGAAACTTAAATCAATATATGGTTTTATTGCTTCAAAAAAGTCGTTTGACACATTAAAATCAGTAAACGGAAAAGCGAATAGTTTCAATTTTTGATTTACAATGGATGTCACAAAATTCAAACTTTCATGGGTTTGACGCAACTGCTCTAGTAAGGGAATTTTATAATAATAAGGGTGGTCAACGCTGTGTGCTCCTATTGTAAAACCTTGGCTATTCAATGTTTTTATCTGTGCAGTTGTCAAATATGGTTTCTCGTTATTTAAAAAATCACCTACTTGTTGTTGCGAAAAATATTGAAACAATTTTTTTTTGCTTTCATACGAACATGATAATATTTCATCTCTCAAATTATTAGTCAACTTTCCTTCTTTCTGAAGATTTTTTATTGCTAAACAAGCGTGATAGCGATAAAATAACGCTTTATTATCAACAAATCCGGAGTTTACAAAAAATGTTGCCGGAATTCCTTTTTTCAATAAAACAGGAGCTACTATATCATACATTTCCTTCAATCCGTCGTCAAATGTTAAATGAAAGACAGGTTTTTTGGGGGCGGTTTTACATGTATGTAAATGATATAAGGTTTCTACATCAATCGGCTCAAAATGTTTTAATAGGAAGTCCAAATCTTCCTGAAATTTCGTTACCGTCTTCATGTGATACAAATATTCAATATGAGGCAATGGTTGTTCTGCCACCGTATGATAAAACGGAAGCAATGTTTTTTGTTTTGTGATAGAGGACAATAAACCAATCATGGCTTTTTTTAAAGTTTTTTTTGTATGCTTTTCAAAAGCATTTCGAAAGAGTTAAGCTCTTTTATTTCATCAATGTGAAACGAAATCTGAAATTCCGATTCAACATTCATAATAAGCCGGAGTTGACCTAAACTGTCCCATTCATCAAGATTCGACGGCTGAGATGCCGGCGTTATTTTTTCTTCCGGCACGTTAAATGTTTCAGAAAACACTTTTCGTAATTGATTTTCTAATTCCATGTTAAAAATTTTCTAAAAAAGATAGTTGTTCATCAATAGGCGTAAATCCGTTTTTAATATAAAAATCTTTTGCTACAATATTTTTGGCAGTTACATTGTAAATACCCTCCACCCTTTTTATTCCTTTTTCTTTGACTTCTAAAAGAATATATTTCAGAAATTCATTTTCCACATTTCTACCCAATACCCGACAACTCAACAAAAATATATCAATTGCGGCTTTTTCACCTTCCATTTGTAATACGGCGCAACCGATAATCCCTTCTTTTCCAAATTTATCTTCATATTCGCAAATATATATGTTAAACCGGTTATCATTCTGCATCATCAAAATATCCGCATCGGTATAACGTTTTCCCGTCAAATTGAATTGATTGGTTTTTTGCGTTAATTGAGCTATTCGAAAAAGCTGAATATCAGTGGGTTTCGAAATCATCAAACGTATTTGCAGTGAAGATAAAAAATCATCATAACCCAATGTTTTTTGAATTTCATTCCGGTTAATATTCCGTTTATATTGAGTTGTTTTCTCTTTGTCTTCCTCAGTCAATTGTTTTTTTGGGAAAAACGGATAAACAACATCCAACACAAACCATTGGTTAAGCAATGAAATATCCTCAGGAAAGTCAGGCGCTTCTACTTCCGGAAGCAATTGTTTAATTAAATCTCTTTCCCTATTGTTATCATCAATAAAAACCATCGAATCCAAACCCAATTGTAAAAATTCTGCTATTTCTGTAATATTATTCGATTTTTTCTGCCAATTTATTTTATGCAAAATAAAATCATCCCAACTCAATTGCATATCAGGATGTTTTTCAAACATTTCTTTCACGTCCGATTCGTTGTTTTTGGAACAAGAAACCAATAAAACACCCATTTCTTTCAATTGTTTTATCTTTTTTTGAAAATCAACAAAAATGCGGCCTGATCCCTCTTGTGAAAGCTGTACGTTTTCCCAGCCATCTTCTCCTAAAACACCTCCCCATAATGTGTTATCCAAATCAAGTATCAATACTTTTTTTGTTTTTCCAAGTAAACAAGTTAAAACATTTCGTACCTCATCAGCAAAAATACGAAACCCCTGATTCGAGAATTTTATTTTTCCCAAATACCAATACTTATCATCAAACAGGTTTTTATAACCATGCCAATGGATTAACCTGTTAAAATCAAGAATAAATACATTTTTATGTTGTTGCGAAAAATCATCCAATACCTTATTCAACAAATCTATTCTATCCTCTTTTTCAGAATAAGTGGCCACAGAATATGGCGGCTGAGAAAAATTTGAAATAATGAAATTTGTTTTCTCTGCATGACGAGAATAAGTTTCCACGCTTGATATGAGTTCTGTCAACGCTCCCTTAAATTCATCAGCATTTAGATAAACGAAAATATAATGCGGCGAAAACAAGTGCAAAGCTGAAGTTGTATCCAATAAATCAGACTGCCAACGATTGTAACCGCTAAAATAAAGTTCCAAAGAATCATCTTTTTGCAGATAATTCTTTAACGGGTCTATATTTACATTACTAAGTATAGCTAATTTCATCATTTTTATTTATGTAAAAACATTATCACCATCACCCTCTTGAAAAACATCAGGAAGTATATTCTGAGTTTTCGGAAAAATATAGGCACGTTTACAAAAACGTTCGAATATATACCGTATTCTATGTTTTCTGATCTTATTTGAAATCCTTTCATCAAAAGCAGTGATCATTATCAAATTTTCGTCTAAAACTTTCTGCAAAATATAAGCCGTAATATCATCAATTATATCATCTTCAGCAAAAACATAGCTAACAGTAAGTTTTCTATCTCTTATTTTTAACAGCAAAAAAGCACTCAATTTATTGTTTTTAATAAATTTGACAGAATCATAATAAAATTGCTCTGATTTTGAAGAAAAGTAATATTGTTTGCTTTTTTTATCCGGTTTTCCTTCTAAAACCCATGGGAAGTTCAATATCCAATCAAAATGCTCCGAAAACCGCTCTATATGATCATTTTTTTTGTAAAAAGTATTAATAAAACTTTGAAAGTCGGCATCAAAATTTATATCAAAAACAATTTTGGAATGAAAAGTCAAAGGCTTGTAAAATAGCTTTCCAAAACTCAATAACAAATTTACTGAAAAATCTATGACCCTTAGTAGCGGTTTTAAAAACCGGATTTTAGGAAAACGAACCGGCAATATATTACTTAAACAACTTTTACAATAAAATTGACTACCCGATTTGAGCAATGATGGTTTAAAAACTCCCAGACTTTGATACATTTTTTCCATATCCGGAAGAAAATTCGAAACAAAAAGCTGATCTTTATATCGTTTTATTAATGGGAAAAAAAGAATGGAAGCCAAGTTTCCGTTTCTGAGACTTTCATCAACCCAAAAACAACTTAACCAAAATATTTTTTTACGTTCTTGATTTATATTGGCATAACCGGGTAAAACACCAACATAACCTAATAGTTGTTCATTTTCATAAGCTGCCCACAGCAACTCATCATCTTCGTGAGTATCAGGATTTTGAATATGTGACATTGCCCGATGATAACTGATAGGTATCTGATTTAAATTTTTATAAAAATCGGAATCAATAAGTTCTTGAAGTTCAGCACGATTATATGATTCTATCTGCATGAAAATCTTCTTTTTATAATGTTCATTACCTGTATAATACTATTCTTTTTAATTTGAGGGTAGGTAGTTGCTTCCGCCCCAAACCCTTGATAAAAATAGGCAATTCCTTCTATTTTAGAACCTTCAAAATCCAAAAGGCAGTCCAATCCTGCAAAATTTCGGATAACCTCATCCAAAATCAAATACATAGCAGAGAATTTTCTACCTTCTGTGTTTGAAGCCGATAACAAGTTAACAAGTCGTTTTTCGGAACGCAATAAACAAAGCACAGCAATCAGTTTATTTTCGGAGGTAAAAGCTCCGTAAAAACGCAGTTTCTCTTTTTGATATCCGGTTTCAATGATATTTGTTGTCAAATTTTTATTTGGCTTAGCGCTATCATTAATAGCAGAAAAATAAAAGCTTAAAAATTGTTTCGGGTTCACAATTTCCGAAATATATATTTTCGCTTGCCACGCTTTCTTTAAATTCCGTTTGGTATTATTTGAATACGCAGAAAAAATTGTATTATAGTCTTTACTCAAATTTAATACAAGATTAGGTTGTCCTATCCCTTTATCAAATGGATTTTGTTCATTCAAATTCAAAAGATAGCTTCGATAAGGTATTTTTTTAATAAAATTTTCAACTACATTTTTATCTATTTTGTTTGAAGAAAAAACACCAAGCTGCTGTGTTAACGGGGGTTGCACTAAAAAAGAGATTCCATATTTTTTCTTTACAGGCAATGGCATTACACATTCATAATCTTCAAAAATTAACGCCTCCCAATTCGGAGATACAATATCCAAATACCAACTCTCGGCATACACCAACGAATTGCAAGCATTTTGTATGCATGCATCCCATTTTTGGAGGTTTATTTCGTTATGTGCTAAATGCATTATTACCATTTTAGATGTAGATTAAGATATTATTTCCAACAATATTCTTTCTTCTTCCTCCCAACAAAATTTCTTTGCAGTTTCAGCAAAATGACTTGTATCAAATTCTTTTATGAAAAAATTATTTAATATTTCCGCCAAAATCTCTGGTTCATATTGGTTTATTAGAACTCCGGTGTTGTGATTTTTAACAATTTCTGTAATTTCCGGAAAATCGGTTGCTAGCACGGGCACACCGGCATGCAAATAATCAAAAATTCGGTTCGGTAATGAAAAATAGTAGTTCAATCCTCTGTTTTCTAACAAACAAAGTCCTAAATTTGCTGAGGAAGTGTATTTATGCAATTCTATACCCGAAATGCGACCTAAAAAGAATACCTTTTCGCCTAATTGTAAATTATTTACCCGCTCTTTCAATTCATCCATAATATCTCCATCGCCAATAATAACGAGGACTGCATTTTCAATCAACGGCATAGCATCAATCATCCATTCAAGTCCACGCCCGACATTTACGGCACCCTGATAGATAATAATTTTTTTACCCGAATAATCAAGCATTTTTTCATCAACAGGCTTTGAACAATAGGGAACATTCCGTACTACTTTCATATTGATATTATACTTTTGATTGTAATAGTTCGCAATAGGTTGAGATACTGTATAGCAATATTTTAAATGTGGAAAAATCCAATCTTCAATTTTTTCCCAAACACGTTTCACTTTTGGACGATACACTAACTCTGGCACTTCCGGAAAAAGTTCATGTGCATCGAAAACCAATCTTTTGTGCCGAATTTTACTTGCTAAAAAATTAGCCGGTAAAGTATCCGTATCGTTCGACAGTAAAATATCAGTTTTTGAGAAAAGTAAAATAAAAAACAATCTAATATTATATTCGGCATAGAATAAAGCCGATTGATTAAATATAAGTCTTATTCGCTTATATTTGAATGGCAAATTTAACGAAAAGCTATTTTTCAGTTTTCTGCCTATCAACAGTACATCATATCCATTATTGTAACAACTATGAGCAACTTTTAAAACTCGCCGATCAGTAATTATATCATTTGTAACGGAAATAATAATGCGTTTCATTTATATATTTTGCATTAAATAGCCTAATTTATAGACATCTAACCAAAAGATAGAGGGTTTTTTCAAGATTCTTTGCTTAATTTTTGAAAGGTATTTTTTGTAAAAGAATCGAAGTATTGGAGTGGTTTTTAATTTTTTGCATTTAAAATAGGTTGCCAATAACCTGTTTTCATTTACAAAATTGAAGTCTATTTTTTTTGCATTTAATAGTGAAATTAAATTATCAATGGAGGTCTCCACTTTATTTAAATATTCTTCATTGGTATCTAACCCATCATGATAAAGCGAATTATTTATGTGGATAACAGGAATTTGAGCATTTCTTAATTGATCTCCAAAAAAAGTATCTTCATTACCATACGTAGAGAATGATTCGTCGAATTTTACGAGATCAAATATTGATTTTGAGAATATTGCATTAAAAGAGGTGAACGATTTGTATGGTTTTCGATTTCTGATATCAGCATTGGTAGCTTCGCGTTTTTTACCGTAATACCAACGCAGATAATATTTTGGATTCGGTTTTTGTGGGCGATACGCCACTCCACCAATAATACAAACCGGTGGTAAATTCCTGGATATTTCTACGATGTAATTATTTACGTACAGCGAAGACGATACTGCAGCATCACAATCCATAAATAATAAAAATGGATAATTTGCTTTTTCTACCAACAAGTTTCTCATTTTTGCTCTTCCAATATTTTCCGGCAATGAAAAATAGATTACTCCTTGCAAATCTGTTAATTTTTCGTTGTTATATGGCTGAGTAGAAGCATCATCACCCAAAATAATTTCAAATTCCACATTAGCATACGTAAGTTGCGCATGTAAGTCTTTCACTAATTTAGCTACATTAAAATTATAAATAGGAATGAGTACTGAAATCATAAACCTGAATCTAAAATTTTACCATCTTCAATAAGCAACGAGCGCGAAGGAAACTTGTCAATCATTAAAAAGTCGTGTGTAGCAATTAAAACAGTGGTTCCTTTTTTATTAATATGATGAAATATTTGGAAAATTTCTTCAGAAGTAATGGGGTCTAAGTTTCCGGTAGGTTCGTCGGCAATTAAAAGTTCCGGATCATTGAGCAGGGCGCGTGCAATACAAACGCGTTGTTGTTCTCCTCCTGAAAGTTGGTGCGGGTATTTAAAATGCTTGGTGCTTAATCCTACCATATCTAACACCTTCATTACTTTTTCATGACGTCCATCCTTCGATTTCCATCCAATGGCTTTGAGTGCACTCTCTAAGTTCTCAAAAACTGTTTTTTCAGCTAAAAGCTGGTAATCTTGAAAAATAATACCCAATTTCCGACGTAAAAACGGGATCTGCTTTATCTTAATTTTTTTCAAATTAAAATTCACGATTTCAGCATGTTCACCGTGTGCTTTTTCGTCTGCAATTAAAAGTTTAAGAATAGAAGATTTTCCTGTGCCCGTTTTCCCAATCAAATACACAAACTCTCCTTTATGAATGGTGAGGTTTACATTATGTAAAATCATCAATTTTTTTTGATGAATATCAATGCTTTTTAGCGTAATAATGGGTTCTTTATGGGCTACATCTTTCATGCTATATATCTATTTTGGCGTAATGTGCATTTTGCTCAATAAATTCGCGGCGTGGCGGCACTTCATCTCCCATCAACATGGCAAATACGCGATCAGCTTCTGTTAAATTTTCAATAGTTACTTGACGTAAAGTTCTGGTTTCGGGATTCATGGTAGTATCCCAGAGTTGAGTTTCGTTCATTTCTCCCAAACCTTTATAGCGCTGCACGTGCAAACCGCCGATATTAATTCCGTTATTCGTAAACTCTGCAATTACAGCCTCGCGTTCTTTGTCCGACCATACATAGCGCTCCTGCTTTCCTCTTTTAATCAAGTAAAGTGGAGGCGTGGCAATATATATATGCCCAAACTCAATAAGCTCTTTCATATGACGGAAGAAAAACGTAAGAATCAATGTGGCAATGTGGCTTCCATCCACATCGGCATCGGTCATAATGATGACTTTTCCATAGCGTAATTTTTCCAAATTCAGCGCTTTGCTATCCTCTTCGGTACCAATACTTACTCCCAAAGCCGTGAAAATATTTTTTATCTCTTCGCTTTCAAAAATTTTATGAGGCATTGCTTTTTCCACATTCAAAATTTTACCGCGCAATGGAAGGATAGCTTGGAACTTGCTGTCGCGTCCTTGTTTGGCAGTACCGCCTGCAGAGTCACCCTCAACTAAATATAATTCGCATTCTTCCGATTTTTTAGAGGAGCAATCCCAAAGTTTTCCGGGTAGACCACCACCGGTGAACACGTTTTTACGTTGCACCAACTCACGGGCTTTGCGGGCAGCATGACGTGCCGTAGCTGCCAAAATCACTTTATTCACAATTTCCTTCGCATCTTTCGGATTTTCTTCCAAGTAGTTACGCAACATTTCGCCCACCATTTGATCCACAATACCGGAAACTTCATTATTTCCTAACTTGGTTTTGGTTTGCCCTTCAAACTGCGGTTCTGCTACTTTTACGGAAATAATTGCCGTTAAGCCTTCACGAAAATCATCGCCGGAAATCTCTATTTTTTGCTTCTCCAATTTTTCCAACATTTTACTTTCGTCAGCATACTTTTTCAATGTTCTGGTTAACGCACGACGAAAACCTGCAAGATGTGTACCTCCTTCTATTGTATTGATATTGTTTACATAAGAGTGAATATTTTCTGTAAATGAAGTATTGTATTGCATTACAATTTCCACCGGAACGTTATCTTTTTCACCTTCCATATAGATGGGGTGTTCCATAATTTTTTCGCGCCCACCATCTAAATAACTAATGAAATCTTTCAACCCTTCTTCCGAATAATAACGATCTTTTAAAAATTCACCGTTTTCTTTAATTTCACGTTCATCAATAATTTCGAGTGTAATGCCCTTATTTAAAAATGCCAACTCTTTTAAACGTGTGGATAATGTGCTGAATTTGTAGTCGGTAGCAACAAAAATGGAATCATCAGGTTTAAACCAAACCAATGTTCCACGTCGATCGGTTTTTCCCATCTCTTTTACCGAATACATAGGTTTACCACATTGAAATTCTTGCATATAATGAATTCCGTTGCGAAACACTTCTGCACGTAAATGTGTGGAAAGTGCATTTACGCACGAAACGCCTACACCGTGCAAACCACCCGAAACTTTGTAAGAGTCTTTGTCAAACTTTCCGCCGGCGTGCAACACGGTGAGCACAACTTCTAATGCGGAGCGTTTTTCTTTCTCGTGATAATCAGTAGGGATACCACGTCCATTGTCCAATACGGAAATAGAATTATCTTTATGAATGGTAACCAAAATATGGTCGCAATATCCGGCAAGTGCTTCATCAATAGAGTTATCCACTACTTCATATACCAAATGGTGTAAGCCTCTGTCGCTTACATCCCCAATATACATGGCGGGACGTTTGCGAACAGCTTCGAGACCTTCTAAAACTTGGATATTATCGGCGGTATATTCTGCAGTTTGTTGGAGATTTTTGTTTTCTAAATCGCTCATAGTAAAAATTAATCTGTTTTTTCAAAAAGTGCGCAAATATAGTAAAAAATGTCAAAAGTATGATTCCTTTGATTATTGGATTACTTTGAAAGTAATGGCTTCATCAAATGTTTCCTCGGAAAGCAATTGCAACTCTAATGCGGCTTCTTTCAATGTTAAATCGTTTTTGTAGGCGTGTTGCACAATTTTGGCAGCATTGCTATAGCCAATAACCGGATTTAAGGCGGTAACCAACATTAGTGAATTATCATAATGTTTTTTAATGTTTTTTAGATTTGGCTCTATGCCGACTACACAATTATCGTTAAATGAAATTATTGCATCGCTTAATAAATGAATAGAATGCAAAATATTTCTGGCAATAAGCGGCATAAAGGTATTCAGTTCTAAATGCCCTTGCATAGCGCCGGTGGTAATCGCAACATCATTCCCGATTACTTGGCAACAAACCATAGTAAGCGCTTCACATTGTGTGGGATTTACTTTTCCGGGCATAATGGAGGAGCCGGGTTCATTTTCGGGAAGGAGCAATTCTCCTAAGCCGCACCGCGGACCTGAAGCTAATAGTCTAATATCATTAGCGATTTTCATGAGTGAAACGGCAAGGCGCTTTAATGCGCCCGAAATCTCTACAAATGCATCGTGCGAAGCCATTTGTTCTAACTTATGATCCGATAATATGTACCTAGAAAAACCTGTAAATTCTTTGATGTAGTTTAAAACTTTTTCATCATATTTCAACGGTGCATTGATACCATTTCCCACTGCGGTTCCTCCTATAGGCAAAAAAGTTGCCGAATAAAGGGTTTTTTCAATATATATTGAACTTAAGGATATTTGCGCGGCAAAAGCGCCAAATTCATCTCCCAAAGAAATTGGTGTTGCATCCATTAAATGGGTACGTCCGATCTTTTTTATCTCAGTAAATTCTTTTGCTTTTGCTTTGAGCGTTAAAGAAATTTTTCTCATCGCAGGGATCAAAATATCTTCGATAGCTTGTATAGCAGCAATACGCATTGCCGTAGGAAACACATCGTTTGTAGATTGAGATTTGTTTACATCGTCATTTGGCGAAAGTATTACCGGAGATTTCAAAGTACTTGCATAAAAGGCAATCACTTCATTAAGATTCATATTGGTTTGTGTGCCTGAGCCGGTTTGCCATACAGTTAATGGAAAAGCATCCGGAAGTTTGCCGGCTAAAATGACATCGCAGCTTTGGGCAATGGCATCGCGTTTTTCTTTTGAGAGCACGCCGCAATCATAATTAGCAAAAGCCGCAGCTTTTTTCACTACGGCTATTGCATTTATAATTTCTACCGGCATCTTTTCATTGCCGATTTTAAAATTGTTTAACGAGCGTTGGGTTTGCGCTCCCCAAGGCGCATTGGCGGGTACTTGAACTTCGCCTAACGTATCTTTTTCAATTCTATACCCACTCATTTTTTATTTTATCTCCTCATCTTTTTTGGGAGTCGATTTAGGTTTTCCAATAGCATCGCGCATGTGAGTATCCGCTTTCAAGTTTTCTAGTTTATAATAATCCATCACTCCAAAATTACCGGTTCTAAAAGCATCTGCCAGAGCAAGAGGCACTTCTGCTTCAGCAAGAATTACTTTAGCGCGCGCTTCTTGTGCCTTGGCTTTCATTTCCTGTTCGCTGGCTACCGCCATGGCGCGACGTTCTTCCGCTTTTGCCTGTGCAATGTTTTTATCGGCATTTGCTTGATCCATTTGTAGAATAGCGCCAATGTTTTTACCTACATCCACATCAGCAATGTCAATGGAAAGAATTTCGTAAGCGGTTCCGGAATCTAATCCTTTTGTTAACACTAATTTAGAAATAGAATCAGGATTTTCCAATACTACTTTATGCGAGCTTGCAGATCCGATGGCGGAAACAATCCCTTCTCCAACCCTTGCCATAATCGTTTCTTCACCGGCACCACCCACCAATTGTTTGATGTTGGTACGTACGGTAACACGCGCTTTGGCAATCAATTGAATACCATCTTTTGCCACTGCCGATACCGGGGGCGTGTCAATTACTTTGGGAATTACAGAGGTTTGTATCGCCTCTAAAATATTACGACCTGCCAAATCTATCGCAGTTGCTGCTTTAAAATCTAAGCTAATGTTTGCTTTATCTGCTGAGATCAGGGCGTTTACAACAGGTATTACGCGCCCACCGGCAAGATAATGCGCTTCTAACTGGTCGCGATTGAGTTTAATTCCGGCTTTAGTTCCCGTAATCAATGCATTGACAATAACGCCGGGTGGCACTCTACGCCAGCGCATTAAAATTAATTGGATGAGTGAAATACGCACACCGTTGAGTAACGCATTAAACCATAAACCAAGCGGAACTAACCATAAAAACAAAATTAGCAGGACAATTGTTCCGGCAATGATTAAAAATAGAGCTACATTTGGATCGATCATAAATGTTATTTTTTAAGTTTGACAATAATTTTATTTCCTTCAATTTTTGTAATGATAATCTGCTGACCTTCATCAATAAAGTCATTTTGCGAAAACACTTCTTCCGTGATTTTTTCAAAAACGGCTTTTCCGGCGGGCGCCAAACGTGACACGGTTCTTCCTTCCATTCCTACCGTTATATCTTTGTCGAGAACATTTACTTTACTGTCAATTTCCGTTTTCAACATGAAAGGGTTCCATGTCTTAGATCTGAAAAAGAATATCGTTCCAACGACAAGAACTATTAAAGCAATTATAAGCCAAAAGGTTAGCATAAATATTAAATATGGTGCAAATTAATATAAAAAAACAATCTGAATTGTGATTTTCGTAAGATTTTTAAAATTAGCAGGATTAGATTGGGCTAAATCTTTTTTCTAGTGCTGGAAAAAGATATACAGGTAAAGATCTTTTTTACAGTAACAAAACCCTTATCCAATTTACAAATTGGCATATTTCTCCCTCACTTCCCTATCCACCGCCAAATATTCCTCAACACTTTTAGGCTGAGAAAAAGGAACACCACCCAACGCCTTTTCAATAATCCAAGGAATATCCGTAAATTTAATTTTTCCACTTAAAAATTGCGCCACCGCTACTTCATTCGCCGCATTTAATACGCAAGGTTTGTTACCGCCTTCTTTTGAGGCATAATGAGCTAATGATAGGCAAGGGAAAGTGTTATGATCAGGTTGTTCAAAAGTAAAATTGGGGAAATCTGTAAATGAAAAACGCGGAAACTCACTTTCCAATCTTCTAGGAAATGTGAGGGCATATTGAATCGGCAATTTCATATCAGGTAAACCCAATTGAGCTTTTACAGAGCCATCTGTGAATTGAACCAACGAATGAATAATAGATTGCGGGTGCACAATCACTTCTATTTTATCTAAATCTATGTTAAACAACCATTTTGCTTCAATCACTTCCAACCCTTTGTTCATTAACGTGGCGCTGTCAATGGTAATTTTATTTCCCATATTCCAGTTGGGATGTTTGAGCGCTTGTTCGCAAGTTACTTTTTCAAGCTCCGTGATTGTTTTTCCTCTAAAAGGACCTCCGGAAGCGGTAAGAATCATCTTTTCAATGGCATTGCCGTGTTCACCCACCAAGCATTGAAAAATAGCGGAATGCTCGGAATCTACAGGGATAATAGGGACTCTGTTTTCTTTCGCTTTTTGCATCATCAACTCGCCGGCAACCACCAAAGTTTCTTTATTGGCAAGCGCGACTGGAATTTCGTTTTCAATAGCGCTATATACCGGTGCAAGTCCGGCAATACCTACAATACACGAAAGCGTCATATCTATGGTATTCATTGACATACAATCTATTAACGATTGTAATCCTGCAAAAACCTTACAATCCTCTTTTGTCAACGCATTTTTTACTTTTTCATAATGTTTTTCATCAATAATGACGACTACGTTAGGTTTATATTTGAGCGCTTGTTGAATGAGTAAATCGTAATTGGAATATGCAGATAGCAGCTCTATCTCAAACATATCCGGAAATTGATCAATAACGTGCAGGGCTTGCGTTCCCATAGAGCCGGTAGAACCGAGAAGTGCGATATGACGTTTCATTCTGAAAATTTAAAGATTTAAAATTTTATTTTTATATAAACTACCCCGTCCTTCGGGCACCCCTTCAAAATTTGAAGGGGATTTTTCTCCCTTTCTCCTTTCTTCCTATTAAGCACTAACCACTACTAAAACCTTGCAGACCTCTTTCTGTTCTTCATTATAAAGCGTAGCGTTAAAAATTTGAGGTTCTGTTTCTTTTATAGCAATACAATACTTGTCTCCCGGTTTTAATTGGTTGGTATAACTGATAACCACCTCTTTTATTTGATGTTGATTATAAAAATCGTATGAAAACTGATCAGTAACCCAACGCACATAGCTTGCATTGTTAACATGCTGATTCATGTCCAAATCCGATAAAATCGCGGTTTGAAAAACAGGAGTTTCCGGTAAATCTAAACGTGGCAATCGTGGCACACGACCATCAAATGCCATTCTATCTTTTGGATAATCTAAGTGGGTGTTCAATTTTTCCAAACGAACGATTTTATTGGCGTAATAATCCACCAACATCCACTCGGAGATGGCGCAGCAAAGTAGTTCGCCGGATTCGTTAAACACTTCGTAATCTCTAAGAAACATGATAGATTCGCGCGCTTTTGCCCACGTGTCAATACGAATTTTATCGTTCCATTTGGGCAATTTATGAATTTTCAGATGCAGTTTTGCTAATGCCCAAAACAATCCCTCATCATGCAACTCTTGCCATCCTTTTTTTAAATAGCTCACATGCGACCATGCCGTTTCGTGCATCATACTTAATAATTTAGAAGCCGTGATGCGGCAATTATGATCTACATCATAACCGCAAACGAGAAATTCGCGAGAGAAAACATTATTAACATACATGGCTTTAATATTTATGTGCGCAAAAATAAAAAGAGTTGTGAATAATATGGTATTTTATCCGTTATTTGCATTATTAATAATCATGATGATGAAAGGAATCATTACAAAATCAACGGGACTATGGTATGATGTGCGCACCGAAACAGGCGAAATTATTCCGTGTAGATTACGCGGTAAATTTAGAATTGACGGAAGCAAAAATACCAATCCCGCCGTAGTAGGTGACCACGTTGTATTTGATTTAGAGAAAGATAACACAGGCTATATCACACAAATTGAAAAACGTAAAAATTACATTGATAGAAAATCAACCAAACTTTCAAAAATCAATCACTTAATTGCCGCCAATATTGATCAGGCGTTTTTGGTGGTAACCTTAAAAGACCCACGTACTTCTTTAGGCTTCATTGATAGATTTTTAGTGGCTTGCGAGGGCTTTCGTATTCCGGTTTGTATCGTTTTTAATAAAATGGATATTTATTCATCAAAAGAAGCGAAAAAGATTGATGATCTTACCCAACTCTATAAATCTATTGAATATAATGTAATTCAAACTTCTGTGCTTGAAAACAAAGGAATAAATCTCGTTGAACAAATGATGAAAGATAAAGTTTCTCTTTTTAGCGGGCACTCAGGCGTGGGAAAATCAGCCATTATCAACGCTATTGATCCTAATTTAAATCTGAAAGTGGGAGAAATTTCGCACTTTCACAGTAAAGGAAAACATACTACTACTTTTGCGCAAATGTTTCCGCTTTCTCAAAGTGGGTATATTATTGATACTCCGGGAATCAAAGAATTCGGACTTATTCAATATTCTAAAGAAGAAATCAGAGATTATTTTCCGGAAATTCGCGCTTACAATAATCAATGCCGTTTTAATGATTGCCGGCATGTGAACGAGCCGGATTGTGCAGTAAAGAAAGCAGTAGAGGAAGGCAAAATACCTTCCTCTCGCTATCTGAATTACCTCGCTATATTAGAGGCAGATGATATGAAATTAGCCGACTGGCAGCTATTATGATACTTCTCCCGTACAGTTTACAACTATATGCGAATTTGCCGGATCGTTAGTAAGAATTTCAAGAGTAGCATTTTGCTTTCCTCTTCTGCTTCTTGAATTTAAAGTAACCATTATAGTAGCAAAACCTCCTTGAGGAATTTCATTTTTATCGGAAACAACAGAGAAAAGGGAATTAGATGATTTTAACTGTCTAATAATTAATGGATTTTTCCCATTATTGTAAAGTTTCAATTCCACAGTCGGGGTTGTATTTCTTGTTACATTTCCAAAATCTAAAGTCATTGATTCTACATGAGCTTTAGGTGCATCTTGTAATTGTTTAGGTGTTAATTTTGAGAAGTCTTCTCTAATTACGACATCAATAGTAAATGGAATTTTAACATTAGGATCTTGGGTAGTGAAAACGACCAGATCTTTATATTCACCTATCTCTCCTCTTTTAGCCGCATCATATTTGAAAGTAATTTCCACTTCTTCTCCCGCCTTGATTTCTTTAACTCCTTCCATAGTAATATAATTAGGCAAACTATTAATAAGTTCAAATTTTGATGTTTCTTCGGAGAAATTCATAACTTTGATTGTAAATTGCTTAGTTTCATTAGTAAATAATTCAAACTTCACATTTCCATCTTTTATTCTAACATCTCCGCCCTGACTATTTGCATAACCGGCAAGCTCAAATTTTGAAGGTGGTCTTTTTTCTACAGATCCCCTGATGTTAATAGAATGAGGTGGAACATTACCACCTTCCGTAAACCTAGGTTCATTCGTAGTTACTTTAATGCTTTTGTTAAAACTGCCCGGACGATTATGCGGATCGTAAGTTGCCGTAATAAATCCTCTTCCACCGGGCGCTACCTCTGTTCTTGTATAATCAGCAGCAGTGCAGCCACATCCGGGTTTTACACTGGTTATTAACAGCGGTTGATCTCCAACATTGGTAAATTCAAAGTTTTTGGAAACTTTCCCTTCTTCTTCCTTAATATTACCAAAATCAATGGTGGTATTATCGAATTTAATGGCAGGTTGCGCAAAAAGGGTTAAGGCGCTTAGAAATAGTACGAAAAAAAATAATTGCTTTTTCATAATTTGAATATATTTTAATGTAACGTTATTATGTTTTACAACATTTATTAATTGAACAATTAAAGAGACTGCAAAATTATAAGAAAGTTTATACAAACATGCTTTTTAATTAAAAAAAATTATGTTAAATGCGTTGTATCAGATTTATATAGCATTCAAAGCTTATTCTTAATCAAAAAAATTATTTTTGCGCTTCACAAAAAATATTACATATAATGAGTAAATATCCTGAATACAAAGGGCTTAACCTTTCTCAAATTGGGAAAGAGATTAAAGAATACTGGGAAAAGAATGAAATTTTTGAAAAAAGTTTGACTTCTCGAAAAGGAGAGATAGAGTATATTTTTTATGAGGGACCTCCTTCTGCAAATGGAACTCCCGGAATTCACCATGTAATGGCGCGCGCCATCAAAGACCTGTTTTGTCGTTATCAAACCTTGAAAGGAAAGCATGTAGGACGCAAAGGCGGTTGGGACACCCATGGACTTCCTGTAGAATTAGGTGTGGAGAAAACATTAGGAATTACCAAAGAAGATATCGGTAAAAAAATAACGGTGGAAGAGTACAACCAAGCTTGCCGAAATGAGGTGATGAAATATAAAGACATGTGGGACGACCTCACTAAAAAAATGGGCTACTGGGTAGATTTGGAAGATCCGTATATCACTTTTGACAATAAATATATTGAATCCGTATGGTATTTATTGTCAGAATTATACAAAAAAGGATTGCTGTACAAAGGCTATACTATCCAACCCTACTCGCCTGCTGCCGGAACCGGATTGAGCTCGCACGAATTGAACCTTCCAGGATGCTATAAAGATGTGAAAGACACCACTATTGTAGCGCAGTTTAAAGTAAAAAACAAACAACCTAACCTGAAAGCATGTCCTTTCGATTTTCCTACCGATTGTCCCATCCCAGAAAATCTTTACATTTTAGCTTGGACAACTACGCCCTGGACGCTTCCATCGAACACCGCATTGGCGGTAGGTCAAAAAATTGAGTATCTGTTGGTGGAAACTTATAACTCTTATTCGGGAAATCCTGTTCAAGTTGTTTTAGCTAAGAATCTTCTTCACACTTATTTCCCTGAAAAAAACGCAGAATTATCTTTTGATGATTATAAACAAGGCGATAAAAATATTCCATTTAGAATTTTAGCGCAAACTACCGGAGAAAGGCTTGTCGGTATAGAGTATGAACAGTTAATCCCTTACGTAAATCCGGGAGAAGGTGCGTTTCGTGTCATCGCCGGTGATTATGTAACAACTGAAGATGGCACGGGAATTGTGCATATTGCTCCCACTTTTGGCGCCGACGACAAGCGTGTGGCACAAGAAGCCGGCGTGCCGCCATTGGTGATGATTGACAACCAAGGCAATCGCCAACCGATGGTGGACAAAACAGGTAAATTTTACCTCATTGAAGATTTAGATGAAATTTTTGTAAAAAATTGTGTAAATGTTGAGTTATATAAAACCGTTTCCGGAAGATATGTTAAATCCGATTATGAAAAAGCAGACGAAAAGCATGATGACACATTAGATGTAGCGTTGGCAATTTGGCTGAAACAACAAGGAAAAGCATTTAAAGTTGAAAAATATACACACAACTATCCGCACTGTTGGCGCACTGATAAGCCTGTATTGTACTATCCGTTAGATTCTTGGTTTGTGAAAACCACTGATTATAAAAAACGAATGATGGAATTGAACGAAACGATTACGTGGAAACCGACAACAACCGGTTCGGGACGTTTCGGAAATTGGCTTGAAAATTTAGTAGATTGGAACTTGTCGCGCTCCCGTTTTTGGGGCGTGCCGCTTCCCATTTGGACTACCGAGGACAAACAAGAACAAATTTGCATCGGCTCAATAGAGCAACTTTACCAAGAAATGGAAAAAGCCGTAGCTGCCGGATTTATGAAGGAGAATCAGTATAAATATTTTGTTCCTAATGATTTTAGTAAAGAAAATTATGCAAAAATTGATTTACATCGTCCGTATGTAGATGAGATTTTCTTGGTATCGCCTACCGGCAAAAAAATGACCCGTGAAATAGATTTAATTGACGTGTGGTTCGACAGCGGCGCAATGCCGTACTGCCAATGGCACTATCCATTTGAAAACAAAGAGCTTTTTGAGCAAAAGTTTCCTGCCGATTTCATTGCGGAAGGTGTAGACCAAACGCGCGGCTGGTTCTTTACTTTGCACGCCATTGCTACCATGCTATTCGACAATGTGGCGTTTAAAGTAGTAGTATCTAATGGATTAGTATTGGACAAAGAAGGCAATAAAATGTCGAAACGATTAGGTAATGCCGTTGATCCGTTTGAAACGATTGAAAAATATGGTGCTGATGCCACCCGTTGGTACATGCTCACTAATGCACAACCTTGGGATAACCTCAAATTTGATGAAGAAGGAATTAAAGAAGTACAACGCAAATTCTTCGGAACACTTTACAACACTTATAATTTCTTTGCTCTATATGCTAATATTGATAAATTTACTTATAAAGAACCGGAGATCCTTATCAAAGATCGTCCTGAAATTGACCGTTGGATTTTGTCAGAATTAAATACGTTGATAAAAAATTGTGATGCGAATTATGCTGATTATGAGCCTACTAAAGTAGGCCGTGATATTCAACAATTTGTAGATGAATATTTGAGTAACTGGTATGTACGCCTTTGCCGCAGAAGATTTTGGAAAGGCGATTACAGTGAAGATAAGATTTCTGCCTACCAAACACTTTATACTTGTATGGTAACCATTGCCAAATTAGCATCGCCTATTGCACCATTTTTTATGGACAAATTGTTCATGGATTTAAATGCTATTACCCAAAAAGAAAACATAGAGTCCATTCATCTTTCCGATTTTCCAAAAGTTGATGAAAACTTAATTGACAAACCGTTGGAAGAAAGAATGCAGTTGGCGCAACAAATTTGCTCCATGGTGCTTTCTCTACGTAAAAAAACGAATATTCGTGTACGTCAGCCATTACAGAAAATTATGATTCCGGTGTTGGAAACTTCAAATTTTGTGACGCAAATTGAAAAAATAAAGGAGCTTATTTTACACGAAGTTAATGTAAAAGAGATTGAATTTGTAGAAGATAGCGAAGGTGTTTTCGTTAAGAAAATTAAGCCGAACTTCAAAACATTAGGACCAAAATACGGAAAGATTATGAAAGCCATTGCTGCAAAAGTGACTGAGTTTGCGCAAAAAGAGATCGCGCAAATTGAAAAAGAAGGACACATTATTCTTAATATTGATGGTGAACAAGCCGACATCCTTCTTTCTGATGTAGAGATTATTGCAGAAGATATTCCGGGTTGGGTGGTTGCCAATCAAGGCGTACTAACGGTAGCATTAGACATTAATATTACGCAAGAATTAAAAGAGGAAGGTTATGCGCGCGAATTAGTAAACCGTATCCAAACCTACCGCAAAGAAATTGATTTGGAGGTTACGGATACTATTGTTGTTACGTTGCAAAGCAATCCGGAAACCGATGCCGCATTTCATAGGTTTGAGGAGTACATTAAATCGGAGACCTTGTGCAGAAAGTTTGAAGTTGTTCCGGAAATATACAATACCAACAAGCTGCATCTTATTATTGTTGAAGGCATTGAAATTGATGCATTAATTTATAAATAACCTTTGTGCACCTTGTGGTAAACTTTGTGTCCTTTGTGGTTAAATGTTTCCATTTTTTTAACACTCTCTACGGTTTATTATCGTACTCTTCATACCTATCGATAATTTTCGTCACTAAGTGATGTCGCACCACATCGGATTGGTTCATGAAAATAAAATCAATGCCTTTAATGTCTTTTAAAATTTGGCTGGCTAATATTAATCCTGATTGTTGATGTCGTGGTAAATCCACTTGAGTTAAATCTCCCGTAATGAAAAATTTAGCATTTTTTCCCATACGTGTCAAAAACATTTTTATTTGCGATTTGGTGGCATTTTGCGCTTCATCTAAAATAACATAAGCATTATCCAATGTTCTTCCGCGCATGAATGCAAGTGGCGCAATTTCAATAGTTTTATCTTCCATGTAAGAAAGCAGTTTTTGCATAGGCATCATGTCCCAAAGGGCGTCATACAAAGGTTGCAAGTAAGGATCAAGTTTATCTTTTAAATCCCCGGGGAGAAAACCGAGATTTTCGCCGGCTTCTACCGCCGGACGAGTTAAAATAATGCGACGTACCTGCTTATTTTTGAGAGCGCGCACTGCCAAAGCCACTGCGGTGTATGTTTTTCCGGTTCCGGCGGGTCCGATGGCAAAAACCATATCGTTGCTTTCCACACTTTCCACCATCTTTTTTTGGTTGGGTGTAATGGCTTTAATAATACGCCCCTCGCGTCCATGCAGCAATATTTCATTGTTAATATTACCTTTGTCTAAACGATAAAAAGAATCGTCTTCTGCAGAAGTAATATTCAACACATCGGTTTCGGTTACTTTTCCAAAACGCTCAAAATGAATTTGCAACAGTTGAAAACGTTGTTCAAAAAGCTCCACCTCCAAATCTTCGCCAACGATTTTTACTTCATTTCCGCGTGCTGTAATTTTCAATTTTGGATAAATGTGAGTTAAAAGCTCAATATTTCCGTTATTTTTGCCATAAACTCCAATGGCGGTGTGGGTTTCAAGAATGATTGTTTTTTCCATTAAAGGGAGTGATGAATTTGGTGCAAAAATACTTTTTTTGCGGATATGAAACAAAACTACACCATCCCCATCTTCATCCCCGAAAAAGCTTGCCCTTTTAGATGTATTTATTGTAATCAATATTCCATTGCAAACAAAGTTAAATCTCCTTCTATTAATGAAGTTAAAGAAACCATCGAAAAATATCTTAAAACTTTTCCTGCTCACGGAATTAAAAGGCTCGGTTTTTTCGGCGGAAGTTTTACAGGAATGTGTATTGAAGAACAAAATGAATATTTAAATGTTGTTTTGCCCTATGTAGAATCAGATGAAATAAAATCAATTGTGCTTTCTACCCGTCCTGATTATATCTCAGAAGAAATATTAGATAACTTAAAGAAATATAAAGTAGAAACTATCGAACTCGGCACACAATCCCTAGACGAAGAGGTGCTTACAAAATCCGGACGGGGTCATAGTGTGTCTGATGTTAAAAATGCCACTGCATTAATTTTGAAAAAAGAATTTAAGCTCGGCTTGCAAATGATGATCGGTTTACCCGGAGATAGTTTTGAAAAATCCATGAAAACAGCGCAAGGAATCATTGAGTTAGGAGCACATTGTACACGTATTTATCCAACACTTGTTATCAAAGACACACTATTGGAAACAATTTACAAATCAGGTGAGTATGCACCACTCCCTCTAGAACAGGCTGTTGAGTGGTGTAAACATTTAATGAAACTATTCGTCAAAAACAATGTAACTATTTTAAGAATGGGTTTACATCCTTCCGAAGGTTTGTTCACCGGAAACAGTTTGATTGCAGGACCCTTTCACGTTTCTTTCAAAGAATTGGTATTGACTGCAATCTGGAGTGATATTTTAAAAACGCCTATGGTAGGAGAAAAGTTAACTATTGAAGTGTCTCCAAAGTCAATTAATGCCGCAATAGGTTATAAATCCGTAAACAAAAAAGCTTTGTTGAAACAATTTAGGTTCGTTTCATTCAAAATAAACAACAATCTTGCTGATAATGAATTTAATATTTACATATAACGATGATAATAATCCATGATAAACGTTTGCCGGAAGAAGCCATTAATAAACTTAATGAATATGGAGAGTGTTTATCCTTTTACTCCGAAGACATTACTTATCAAGAAATTGCCGGTCATCCGGATATTTTTTTCTTTCCCACAAAAGATCTTGTTATTGTTGCACCTAATACACCTCAATATTTTATCAATTATTTAGAAAATAAAGGAATAATATTAAAGTTCGGAAATAATTCTGTCGGGAACCAAAAAGAGAATTCTACTCATTATAATGTTGTGATGACAGAAAATTACATTGTTCATAATAAGAAATTCACTGACTCTACGATTCTTGAAAATTTAGTCAATAAAACTTTTATTCATGTAAATCAAGCGTATACTCGCTGTTCTTTATTACCTTTAAAAAATGATAGTTTTATTACATCAGATAAAGGCATAGAAAAAGAATTATCTAAATACGGATTAGGATGCCTGTATATTTCTCCGAAAGAAATATTGTTACCTGGGTATCCACATGGATGTATTGGAGGGTGCATGGGAATTTATGAAAACAATATCTTTATTATCGGACACTTAAAGCACCATTTTGAAGGAGAAAAGTTGGAGTTTTTTTTACGAGAGCACAATTATAATGTTATCTATTTATATGATGGAAAATTGTTTGATGGGGGTGGATTGTTTTTTATAAAACAGAAAAAACCGTAATATTTTCGTAACAAAAAGGAAACATAACCGTAGCAGAAACACCTTAATTTTGCGGTTTATTAAAATATGTAAAATTGTATGGATAGTTTATACTTAATTATTGTCGTAATCCTAGTGATACTTGCAATATCTGATTTAGTTGTAGGTGTTGCCAATGATGCTGCTAACTTTTTAAACTCTGCCGTAGGCTCTAGAGTTGCTTCCCGATGGGTTATTTTGTCGGTAGCTTCGCTCGGCATCTTTATTGGTACCTTTTTCGGCAGCGGTATGATGGAAATAGCCAAAAGTGGCGTTTTTCATCCCAATATGTTTCACTTTCACGATGTGATGATCTTATTTCTGGCAGTTCTGGTTGCTGATATTATCATATTAGATATATACAACTCTTTGGGTTTACCAACCTCAACAACCGTGTCTTTGGTATTTGAGCTTTTAGGCGCTGCGGTGGTGGTAGGTTTATATGTTATCTATAAGGATCCGAATGCCATGTCCTTGAATCTTTCTGATTATATTAACTCTGCAAGAGCGCTAACCATCCTTTCGGCTATTTTCAGTTCGGTAATCATCGCCTTAGTGTGCGGTTCGGTTGTAATGTATTTCTCCCGACTATTATTTACTTTTCATTATGAAAAGAGGTTAAAATATGTGGGTGCCATATGGTGTGGATTGGCATTTACAGCAATTACTTATTTTGCCATATTTAAAGGACTAAAAAGTACTACTTTAGTGTCTGACGAAACTTTGGAACTTTTGAAAGCCCATACTACGCACATACTTCTTTCTGTAATGACCTTGAGTACTGCGCTTTATGCTATTATGCAGCATCTATTTAAAGTTGATATTTTAAAAGTAACGATATTGATTGGTACTGCTTCAATAGCATTGGCATTTGCCGGCAACGATTTAGTTAATTTTATCGGAGTTCCTATGGCAGGTTACCAGTCTTACGAAATTGCCAGCGCCGCTCATGCTAATGGAATAGACATAAGCACACTCACTATGGCGGAGCTAAAAGCGCCTGTTAAAGCCGATTGGCGAATTCTTATTGCGGCAGGTACCGTAATGGTTTTGACTTTATGGTTTTCTAAAAAAGCAAGAAAAGTTATAGATACGGGTGTAAATCTTTCAAGGCAAGTTGCTGGTGTAGAGCAATTCGGTTCAATACAATTATCAAGATCAATCGTGCGAGGCTCTATTAATTTCAGTAAATCAGTAGATAGATTACTACCAAAACCTGTATTGAATTTTATTGACAGTCGATTTAAACCATTAGCGCCCACAGAAGGAGAAAAGCCTTCTTTCGATTTTATTCGAGCTTCTGTAAATTTAACAGTTGCCACTTTATTAATTTCATTGGCTACATCATTAAAACTACCGTTATCAACAACTTACGTAACATTTATGATTGCTATGGGAACTTCCTTGGCAGACAGAGCTTGGGGAAGAGAAAGTGCAGTTTACAGAATTACAGGTGTAGTAACCGTTATTGCAGGGTGGTTTCTTACGGCATTAATCGCCTTTACAACATCAGGATTTATTGCATGTATTTTAATGTTTGCAACAGGCTATAATAAAACACTAGGACTCATTGCGGTTGTCGGATTCGGTGCCTTAGCGCTGTTCCGCGTATTAACAAGTAAAGAGTTTCGTAATAAAACAGAAGAAGCAGGAGAAGATATTGAGGAACTTACAGGCGAACAAACGGTGTATGAATATGGAATTAAAGGCATAAAAAAATCCATTACACAAACTAATGACATTTATACACGAACTTTAGATGCGCTATTTACAGAAAACCGCCGTGAATTGAGACATATTTACGATGAAGCAGAAAAAATATATAGGAAAGCAAAAAATAAACGCAAATATGAAGTGCTTCCCAACTTGGAACGTTTGTCGGGAGACAATCCTGATTTAACATTTTATTATATTCAAGTGGTTGATTATAATTACGAAGTATCAAAATCACTCCTCCATATTGCGCGCGAAAGCTATGAGTATATTGACAATAACCATGAAGGCTTTTCGCAAGAACAGATTGAAGATTTGAAATTGATTTTAGATACCGTAAATGACATTTATACTGAATTTTTAACTATGCTGGATACTAAAGATTACTCAAGTTTTGATGCATTAATGAAGAAACGGGAAGTTTTAAACGATGTGTATGCAAACACTACAAAACATCAAATTAAACGTGCAAAAGCCAATGAAAGTGGCACTCGAAATACAATACTATTTTTATATATTATTACCGAAACAAGAACATTAATTCTTCAATCCCGTAATTTAATGAAATCACAGCGAAAGTTGGCATTGATAAATGAGTCATAAATAATGCAACATAAATCTTCAAAATACTACACCTACCTCCTCATAGCCATGTTTTTATGGGGAGGTTCTTTTGTACTCACCAAGCATCTGCTTATTGACTTTAATCCCATCACCATTATTTTTTTACGCAGCTTCATTGCCTCGCTCGTTTTTGCAGTTTTTTGCATGATTCTGTACAAAAATGAGTTTAAAATTGCAAGAAAAGACCTCAAACTCTTCATTGGATTGGCATTTTTCGAACCTTTTCTCTATTTTTTGTTTGAGACATATAGCTTACAACTTTGTGACGCTTCAGTGGTTTCCGTAATTATTGCCACTATTCCGTTGTTTGTGGCATTGATGGCGGTTTTTGTTTTCAAAGAAAAACTAAGCATGCTCAATTTTTTCGGTATATTTTTGTCCATTTCAGGCATTATCATTATGTTATGGCGTAGCTTTACTCATACCGATTTTAGTTTCTTAGGTGTATTTTTAGCATTCGGAGCCGTTCTTTCTACTATTGGATACACGTATTTCCTCAAAAAGCTCACGCATTCTTACAGCCCGATTATTATCATTACATGGCAAAATATTTTAGGATTGGTTGCTTTTTTGCCATTAGTTTTTATTGTGAATGATACCGAAACTATTGTATCTCAATACCATGCTTTAGGAGATATGAAGAATCTAAGTTTCATGTTAATTCTTGCAGTCTTATGTTCTGCCGTAGCCTTTATTCTTTATGTTGATGCAATGCGCGTCATGGGATTAGCACGTGCTAATATCTTTGCAAATCTTATTCCGGTTGTAACAGCAATTATTGCTTTCTTTGTGCTCAAAGAAGAAATTACATTGTCGAAAGCGCTGGGGATTATTATTGTAATTATAGGTATATTTTTAGTACAACAAAAACGAAAATTATAATACATTTTGTAACAACATCGTTATTAAAAACAATAACATAAATAAATAATCTATGAAAATTAAAATTTTAGCAACATTATTAGGAATTAGTTTGAGTATGAGCGTAATGGCACAAAAAAAAGTTTATACGCCTGAACTGCTTTGGCAATTGGGCAGAGTGAGTGAAGCAGTACTTTCACCGGATGGAACACAAATTTTATTTGGAATCACTTATTACGACGCCGAACAAAACAAAGGGAATAGAGATTTGTATGTAATGCCTACTAAGGGAGGAAATTATATACAATTGACCAAAACAGAAGCCAGCGAGCAAAGCGGATTGTGGCGCCCCGATGGCAAAAAGATTGGCTATTTAGCGCCGGTAAATGGTGTAATGCAAATTTGGGAAATGAACCCCGATGGCTCCGACCAAAGGCCAATTTCAAATATTACCGGAGGCGTGGAAGGTTTTCTCTACGCCCCAACAGGCAATCGCATTTTGTTTACGAAGCGAGTAAAATTAGATAAAAATGTGCATGATTTTCACCCCGACTTACCAATGGCAAACGCTTTACTTACAGAAGATTTAATGTATCGCCATTGGAATGCTTGGACAGACTATTCCTACTCGCACATTTTTGTTGCCGACTATCCAAGTATGGCCAATATGGTAGATATTATGGAAGGTGAGCGCTATGCAAGTCCTATTCCGAATAACGGTGGTTTGGAACAAATTCGTTTCTCTCCGAACGGAAATTTTATTGCTTATACTTCTAAGAAAAAAGTAGGAAAGGATTTTGCATTAAGCACGAATTCAGATATTTATCTATACGACATTATAAATAAAACTACTAAAAATATTTCAGCGCCCAATCCGGGATATGATATTGACCCGATTTTTTCTCCTGATGGAAACACCTTAATTTGGGCAAGCATGGAAACCGAAGGTTTTGAATCGGATTTAAAACGTATTTTTGGTTATAATTTTAAAACCGGTGTAACCACTAATTATTCAGCTAATTTTGGAGAAAGCGCTTCAAATTTTGCATTTAGTCAAGATGGAAAAAAACTCTATTTTATTAGTGGAATTAAGGCAACATATCAGGTTTTTGAGTTAGATTTGGCGAAAAAACAATTCAAACAGTTAACCGAAGGCAGACATAATTACAGATCTATTTCTTTAAAGAACAACGAGCTAATTGGCATTCGCGAGTCTATGGAAAATCCAGCAGATATTTTCAAAATTGACTTAAAGTCCGGTAAACAAACTCAATTAACTTTTATTAATAATGAAAGATTAAAAGATGTTGCTTCTATCACAGTAAAAGAACATTGGGTAGAAACTACAGACGGTAAGCAAATGTTGGTTTGGATAATTTTACCGCCCAATTTCGACCCGAATAAAAAATATCCGGCCGTTTTATATTGCCAAGGCGGTCCGCAGTCTGCCGTAAGTCAATTTTTCTCTTACCGTTGGAATTTTCAAATGATGGCTTCGCAAGGTTATGTAATTGTGGCGCCCAATAGAAGAGGATTACCCACTTTCGGACAAGAATGGAACAATCAAATCAGCTTGGATTACGGTGGGCAAAACATGAAAGATTATCTTTCGGCAATTGATTACGCGGCAAAAAAACCTTACGTTGATGAGTCTAAATTAGGCTGTGTAGGAGCAAGTTACGGTGGATTTTCTGTGTTTTGGTTAGCAGGTAACCACAACAAGCGTTTTAAAGCTTTCATTGCCCATTGCGGCATGTTTAACTTGGAAAGTTTTTATGCATCCACCGAAGAGATGTTTTTTGTAAACCATGACTTAGGCGGTCCGTTTTGGCAAAAACCAACGCCGCATAGCTATGAATTTTCACCACATCGTTTTGTAGGTAACTGGGATACTCCAATTTTGGTTATACATGGCGGTAAAGATTTTCGCATTCCATACGCAGAAGGTATGCAAGCATACAATGCTGCTCAATTACAAGGTATTCCAAGTAAGTTTTTATATTTTCCCGAAGAAACTCATTTCGTAACCAAGCCACAAAACTCCATCCTTTGGCAGAGAGAGTTTATTGGTTGGTTGAATAGATGGTTGAAGTAATAAAGTTCAATTATGTATATATCAGAATTTTAAGATTATAAAAATTCTGTTTCTCGCCGCATTAAAAAATATGTACTTTTGCGGGTTACTTGTATAAATTATAAACATTAATATTTATTAACCAAAATTTATTCATTATGAAAAAATTATTACTATTTTTGATGACATGCGTGTTGTTCCTATCACTACATGCACAAACCATCGAAGTTCAGATAGGAACAGGAACCTCAACTAATTCTGGTAACACAGGACTTCCCGGATGGTATGGCTATAGCTTAGCTTATCAAACCTATACGCCTACGGAAATAACGATGCCCGGTCTTATTGAAAGTATAGATTTTGAAATCACCACTGTAGGAACATCCGCTACAGGAAGCAGAAAATTAAAAATCTATATGATGGAAATTCCGGTAGGTACTCCAATTGCCGAAAACCAATCTTGGAATACCTTGATTTCCCAAGCAACATTAGTATATACTACTATTAATTTTCAACCTACGGCAAATAGTTGGAGTAAAATTATTCTTGATCAACCTTATATTTATACAGGTACCGGAAACTTGGTAATACTTTTAGAAGGAGAAGGTTGCACCACTGGCGGAGGTTGCTCTGTAACCTCACGTCATCATACAGTTACAGCAGCGTCAGGACTGACAAAAGCGTGGTTGCGTGATAACCAGCCTCATAATTTGGATGCCAACTTATCTACTCTTACAGTAGGTCAGTCCAATGCTAATACAATGCGCGCAAATATTCGGCTCTCTCTCGGTTTTCTAGATAATTTCTGCTATCCTCCTTCAAGTATAGTGGCTTCTAATATCACGGCTTTTACAGCAAATGTATCGTGGGAAACGCATGGAACAGGCTCTTCTTATGAATATCAATACAAATTGGCATCTGATATTGATTGGAGTGCAACTCAAACTACTACAACACCTACCATTTCCTTAACTGGCTTGATTTCAAATTCTAACTATCAAATTAGAGTAAGATCCATTTGTGCTTCCTTAGGGGATGAAAGCATCTGGGTTACAAGTAATTTCAAAACCCAATGCGAAAGTATTACAACACTTCCCTGGACAGAAAATTTTGACACTTATGGAGCGGACGCATTTCCACCCTGCATGTTCCGTCCGGTAATCTATGAAAATTTTCCTCGAACAGTTTCTGCCCAATTTGCAAGTTCTCCCTATTCTTTAAGGTTCCAGTCTAATCTACAAACAATAGCCATTACTCCACGTTTTGAACGTGATGTGACAGAATTAATGGTTGCTTTCAAATTACGGAGAGAAGGCGCAAGTTCGGGAACATTTCAAGTGGGTGTAGTAACAGATCCTTCAGACATAAATTCTTTTATTCCGGTACAAACTTTTGACCCAACCTCCGGTTTATGGCATGAGTTTGATGTAATGCTAAATACCGCAGGAACCGAAGCACATTATATCGGATTTAAACAAATAGCTACCGGTAACAATTGGTATTATTGGTTAGATGATATAGAGGTAGATGTAATTCCACCCTGTTCACGCCCGGCAGTTGTAAACGTTGTTCCGGCAGGTCTCAGCGCTGTTGCCTCATGGGATCCTGTATTTGAAGAGAATCAGTGGCTAGTTTCTTATAAGCTCGCATCGTCTTCTGAATGGAGCAATGAAGTGTTGGTGTCAGAACCTACTTATACCATAGCGTCTCTTATAGGTGTTACCTCTTATAATGTCAGAGTACGTGCATTTTGTGGAGAAGGAGATACCAGTAGTTACAGGCAAGCAAATTTCACTACGCTAATATCCTGCCGTCCTCCCACGAACTTAGCTTTAGTACCGGGAACTATATCCTATTTCTCTGCTTCCGTAAACTGGAGGCCCAATACACAACCTTCCGATAATCCTGGTCCGTATGAAGTACAATATAAGCTTTCCTATGAAGCAGATTGGACGCCTTTAGCAGGTTACATAAATGATACCGTAGTTGAAATCAGTGGTTTACTGTCGGCTTCTACTTACAATATTCGCATACGTCAGGTATGTACTCCTGATACAGATTTGAGTACATGGTCTAGCACCTTAAACATAACTACGCTAACATCTTGTCCTGCACCTTCTAATTTGGCAGTGATTGGCAGTACAATTTTAGCAAATGGAGCGACCTTGAATTGGCGCAGTCCATCAACAGCGCCTTATGGTGATTTTTTGAATTATATTGTAGAATATAAAATAGATGGTACCGATTGGAGTACGGCTGTAGTAGAAAATGTGGCAGATACTTTTATTACTCTTACAGGGCTAACTACCTCTACACTCTATAATGTGAGAGTAAGAATAGCCTGTACAGGAGATGAGAACAGTACTTGGATCACTGCTAATTTTAGAACCATCTGCGAAAACATTACAGAACTTCCCTGGATAGAAAATTTTGACAGTTACGCATCAGCTACTTTCCCTCCCTGTATGTTTCGTCCGGTTATCAATGAAAATTTTCCTAGAACAGTAACCTCACAGTTTTCAAGTTCTCCTAATTCTTTGCAGTTCAGCTCTTCTCTACAAACAATTGCCATTACTCCACGTTTTGAGCGTGATGCAACAGAGCTAATGGTTACTTTTAGATTACGGAGAGAGGGATCAGGTTCAGGAACATTTCAAGTGGGTGTAGTAACAGATCCTACAAATATGAATAGTTTTACTCCGGTACAAACTATTAATCAAACTCCTAATAGTGTGTGGCAAGAATTTGAAGTAATGTTGAATGCTGCCGAAGTTACCGGAGCACATTATATCGGCTTTAAACAAATAGCTACCACTAATAATTGGTATTACTGGTTAGATGATATAAAAGTAGATATAGCTCCGAATGTAGATATGGCAGCCATTAGTATTACAGGACCTGCAATTTTGGAAGCCAATACTTCTTATGATTACAATATAACCGTTAGAAATAGAGCTCAAAATCCTGCAAGCAACTACACGGTAAAAATTATGACTGAAGCCGGTGAAATATTGAGTCAAAGGCTAATAACCGATGAATTAGCATCACTTACAACTACTACTCTTATACTTCCGGTTACTTTCTCGAGCACGCTGGCAGAATCTTTAAATATTAAAGGAGTTGTAGAAATCGAAAATGATGAAGTTCCTGCAAACAATGAAACCTCATTATTCGCAGTGCGAATTCTATCAGAAACAGAAACAGCCGGTACTATTGGAACAGGAACTGCTACTTCAAGTGCTATTCCTTTCAGCTTCAATTATCGTTCTTCTGTAGTACAATCCATTTACCTTGAATCAGAAATTCAAGCAGGATTTGGAATCGAAACCGGACAAATCACACAAATAAGATACCATTATAATGCAACTAGTGCATTATCGCCGGCAAGAGATATTAAAGTTTACATGACAACTACCTCATTAAACAGTCTTTCCGCTTTTATTCCAACAGAGCAATTTATATTGGTATATGAAGGAACAGCAGCCATTCCGGTAGGAGCTTATGAATTAGTAATAAACTTAGACGTACCTTTTGATTATACAGGTGGAAACTTGTGTATTATGACATATAGGCCTTATGAACCTGCGGGACTTTATAACTCCAATGGTTGGCAAAGTGGCATAGATGCAAGAGTATCTACTGTAGCACCAACTAACCGTACGCGATACCGTCAACTTGACGGTGATGCTCCGGGAGTAACTCCGGATAATCTATCAGGAGGAATTTCGTTGAGCACAATTGCCAACATTACCATGATCATGCAACCGATTTATTACAAATTAAACCCATCCAACATTATTCTTGGAGATGGCGCAAGCATTACATTAGATGGCGATTCGGTATTATTTGGAGAAAATGGCACTGTTCGCTTTTCGGTAGATAATTGCAACACGTTTATTGATGTGATCATTGGTGGTGTATCTGAAGGAGCTATCACTGATTATACATTTGAAAATATGACCGGACCATTCCCAATTATTGAAATAGTTACAACACCTATTTATTATGATATTATTGTTACTCATAATGAAAACGGTATTGTTGAGCCTGCCGGAACAATTTCTGCACGTTGTGGCGAGCGACAAACATTCCAAATCGAACCAGAGGAAGGATATACTATTGAAGCTATGTTCTATAACAATCAACGAGTGAATGTGCCTCCAACCACTAGAATATGGACTACTCCAGCTGTTACAAGCTCCGGCACTTTCAATGTCCTATTTAGAGAGTATCCATATAGTATCAATATATCCATTGAAGGAGAAGGTACAGTTGTTCTTGTAGAAGAAGATGGCAGTGAAACTGAGATGGTTCCGGGACTTCTTGGTGTGGATTCCGCAATGATGTATCACTTCAAGTTTTACCCCGCTGTTAGCTCGGGATTGAATGCCGTGTATGTAGATGGTATATTGAAGCCAACCGCAGTGGTTTCACACTCCTATCTATTCTTACCTATAAATTCTGATCACGATTTTAGAGTAGTATTTGAATTAAGAGATATTAATGTTTTTGCTTCAGCAGGATCTCATGGAACTATTACGCCGATAGGAAATGTGCCTGTTACTTATGGTACTTCACAACTCTTCACATTCATCCCAAGTGTTGGATATATAGTAGATCAAGTATTTGTGAATAATGAGTCGGTTCCTTTTACCGGTGATTCCTACGAACTTACTAATGTAACAGAACCGAGCACCATTTTTGTAACATTTACAAGAGCTACAGTGTATATTACAGCTAATGCATCAAGTGGTTGTGGTAGTAGTACTATCAGTCCTAACGGAACAGTTCCTGTGCTTTACAATGACCATATAACCTTTACATTTGTTCCGGATGAAGGCTGTAGAATAGTTCAAGTACTCGTAAATGATATTTCCTATCCGCCGGCTGTTCAAACAGGTTCCTATACATTCTATTATGTAACGCAGCCGCATACCATTGAAGTTATCTATGAAAAAATTCCTTATCCAATTAGAGCATCTATCAACGGAAACGGTACTATTTCGGATGCAGGTACAACTTATGTAGATCATGGCGACAGTAAAACTTATACATTTAGTGCAAATGCAGGTTACAAAATTGTTAATGTATTTGTTGACGGTGTAAATAATATAGCCGCTGTTAATAGTGGATCCTATACATTTACGAATGTTAGAGAATCGCATACTATCAGTGTAATCACTGCAATCGAAACATACATCGTTAATGCTACTGCCGGTGCAGGAGGATGGATCACCCCCGCAGGAAATATTACTGTTAATCACGGACAAAACAGAACATTCAATTTCACTCCGGCTACAGGATTTATGATAGACATGGTGTTAATTAATGGTGTTGAAAATGATGACGCTGTAGTTGACGGCTTCTACACATTTACGAATATTGTGGCAAACCACACTATTAATGTAACTTTCGCCCTACAAATGTTCAGAATGAGTGCGATTGCCGGTGCTAACGGTTCTATTTACCCAATGGGTATCATGGATGTTGAGTATGGTGAAGAGGTAACTTATTATATTACACCGGATAATGGTTATCAAATATCATATGTATTAGTAAATGGAGAAAATGTAGGCGCTATTAATACTTATACGTTTACTGAAATAGATGCAGACGGAGAAATCGAAGTTTTCTTCTCACCACTACTAGGCATTGGTAAGCAAACTATTGACGGAGTTTCTATATATAGCCAAAGTAACATTGTGAATATAGTGAATACTAAACTCTTGCCTATTCACGATGTATCTATTTTTGATATGTATGGACGCATAGTATGGCAAGGTAAAGCTAGCGATCGTCATAATACGATTACATTAGATGTAGCCAACGGCGTTTACACCGTTCGCGTAGCTACCGACAACCAATTTACTACAACGAAAGTTTCTATTCAAAGATAAATTCTAAGAAAATAAAACCAGAAGGCGCTTCAAAATGGAGCGCCTTTTTTATTGATACAATAATTTTATATTTTTGCGTTAATTATTTCATTAAATTCAATTAAAAACAAATTTAGACTTATGAAAAAAATCACATTTTTGTTAATCGTAGCAATAATCCTTGCATTTGGTGTAAACTCCTGCCAAGATAAAGACGGAGTTTACAACCCTAAACACAAAATCTCTAAGGTATACGCCAAAATGGACACGTATTCGGATGATGAACTTATTTTTTCTGCTCCAAAACAGTTAGCACAAACATGGAATTGGAAAAAAAATAAATTAGAAAGTATTGCTATGCAAAATGGTACATATACTTTTCATTACGATGGTAAGCAAGTATCCAAAATAACCGCCGGCGTGAGCAGCATGAATTTCTCTTATGATGGTAAAAATTTGACAAAAATAGTGATCACTGTTCCTCTTGCTACTCAAACAGTTACTATATTAGAAAGAGATAATTCCAGAAACATTACAAAAATGCGTTATGAAATCACAACCGCTGGTTTTTTTGCTAAGTCTTTTGAAGAATTTAAAACAACTTTCTCTCCTACAAAAGATCTGATGACTCTTGGTCTTTCCAATCAAATAGCTGATATTTTGGAAAAAAATATTGAAAAAAAATATGAACTTTATCAAAACGCAAAAGGTACTGTTATCATTGATTTTACACTAACTTATTCCGGAGGCAATGCAACTCAAGTAACGATAGTTGAAGATGGAGAAAGTGAGACCTACCATTATACATACGATAACAAACCAAGTCCATATTATCAATTTACTCAAGGTTACGCTCAATTTGTACATTCTCCTTTGGGATTTTCCAAAAATAATATTTTATCTTATTATGCTGCGAGCGCTCCTAATACCATATATAGGAATACTTATACTTATGATGGTGATAAAATAGCTTCGTGGCATTATATAGTTAATTATGATTATTCTGTCCATGCTGAATGGACTCAGTACTATGAATATGAATAGGCAATCCCATAATAAAAAATCCCAACAAAGACTGTTGGGATTTTTTTTACTGACAAGTAAAAACAAATAAAATTTAACTACATCCCCCCATCGCAAACAATTACCTGGCCGGTAATATAAGCAGATAAATCAGAAGCAAGAAACAAGGCAGTGTTTGCTACATCGTCCGGTTGCCCGCCTCTGCGTAGCGAAATGGTTTTAAAATAGGCCTCTTTCACTTCTTGAGAAAGCGTTTGGGTCATGTCGGTTTCAATAAAACCGGGCGCAATTACATTGCAACGAATATTACGGCTACCCAATTCTTTGGCAATGGATTTGCTCAGTCCAATGATAGCCGCTTTTGAAGCCGCGTAGTTGGCTTGCCCTGCATTTCCTGAAATGCCCACTACCGAACTGACATTAATAATAGAACCTTTTTTTTGTTTTAAAAAACAGGATTGTATCACTTTTATGTGATTAAAAACAGATTTTACATTCACATTCATTACCAAATCCCAATCGGCTTCAGTCATACGCATGAGCAAAGTATCGCGCGTAATGCCGGCATTATTTACCAAAACATCTATCGTGCCGAATGTTTCGAGTGCTGTCTTTACTGCCGCTTCCGTAGCTTGATAATCGGCAACATTATAGGCTAAAAACAATGCTTTACCGCCCTGTTTTTCTATCTCTTTAACGATTTCATGAGCCGCTTTGCTTTCTTGTGAACCGGTAAAAACAACGTTAGCGCCCTGTTGAGCAAAAGTAAGCACAATTTGTTTGCCTATTCCGCGCGTTCCACCGGTGATGAAGGCGGTTTTTCCTTGTAATAAATTCATAATTAAAGGTTTTAAAATTTAAGGTTTAATGTACGAAATTCCTCACTGTGTTCAGAATGACGGAAAAATCCCCTTCAAAATTTGAAGGAACCCCCAAAAGGCGGAGTCGTTTATATTAAATTAATTTGTACGTAAGCGTTCCTTCAATAACGGCACAATTTTATTCACATCACCCACAATGCTCAAATCAGCAATTTGAAAGATAGGAGAAAATTTATCTTTGTTTATTGCCACAATATATTCTGATTCTTCCATACCGGCAACATGCTGAATAGCACCGGAAATGCCTAATGCAAAGTATAAATCGGGACGTACGGTTTTTCCGGTTTGTCCCACCTGACGATCGTGCGCCATTACGCCTGCATCTACCATAGCACGCGATGCCGAAACTTCCGCGCCTAAAACGTCTGCTAATTCTTGCAGCTTTTCAAAATTCTCTTTACTACCTACGCCGCGACCTCCGGAAACCAAAATTTTAGCCTCCGTAATATCAATTTTACCTTTATCTTCTTTTACTTTTTTAAGCAATTTTACCCGAAATTTCGATGCATCGAATTTTGGCACAAAAGTTTCTATTTCACCTTTTCGGGTAGTATCGCATTCCATTTTGCGCATTACGCCCGGACGTACAGTGGACATTTGCGGACGATGTTTAGGACAAATGATGGTAGCCATGAGGTTCCCGCCAAATGCCGGACGTGTCATCAGCAATTCACGCGTTTCTGAGATTTCCAATTTGGTACAATCTGCAGTTAGTCCGGTAACTAAACGTGCAGACAAACGGGGACCTAAGTCACGCCCGATAGTGGTTGCGCCGATCAAAACAATACTCGGTTTTTTTTCATTAATTAATTGTGTAATAGCCTGTGTATAAGGCTCTGTTAGATAATCTTTCAGTTCCGGGGTATCTATACAAATTACGCAATCAGCGCCATACGCTATAAGTTCATTGGCTTTATTTGTAATTTGATATCCGGCGAAAATGGCAACTACTTTTTCATTCAGTTGGTCTGCCAATTCGCGGGCTTTTCCTATCAATTCATACGAAACGCTTTGAATTTCACCGTCTCGTTGTTCTACAAAAACATAAACATCTTTATATTGTGCAAGTTCCATAACATTTCCTTATTTAATGATGAATTTTTCTTTTAACTTACTAATGATGATGCCCACAGCTTCTTCGGCATCCACTTCATACAGTTCCCCGGCGGCTTTCGCACTTTTCGAGAACGCTTTTTTCACTTGAGTGGGAGATCCACCCAAGCCCAATTTTTGCTCCTCGACCTCAATATTATCGAATCCCCAAAGTTCTACTTCGCGCTGGTACGCATCCACAATGCCTTTCACACTCATATAGCGCGCTTTATAACTTGATGCAAGCACGGTAACCAATAGTTTTCCCTCTACTTCTACCATTTCGTAACCTTCTTCGGTTTGTTTACGAATAGTATAAGTGTTTTTGCCGTCATATTCCAAGTTTTCCAAATAGGAAACTTGGGGTAAATCCAATAGTTCCGCAATTTGCGGACCTACTTGCGCCGTATCTCCGTCAATAGCCTGGCGACCGGAAACGATGAGGTCGTATCCCAATTTGCGGAGGGCGCCGGCCAGAGCATTGGAAGTTGCCAAAGTATCGGCGCCGGCAAACTTTCTATCGGTAAGCAAAATGGCCCTGTCTGCGCCCATAGCGAGCGCTTCGCGAAGCACAGTATCCGCTTGCGGTGGTCCCATAGAAATAACAGTTACATGCGCATTATGCTTTTCTTTTAGCTCCAAAGCAAGCTCAAGTCCGCCTTTGTCATCGGGGTTCATAATAGAAGGTACGCCTTCACGAATCAATGTACCGGTAACGGGATTAATTTTAATTTCCGTAGTGTCAGGTACTTGTTTAATACATACGATAATTTTCATATTAGCAAGATTAGCCCGCAAAATTAAAAAAAATAGTAGAAAAAGTCAAAAGTTGCAAAAATTCATGTTTATTTGCATTGTAAATTAAAATTGAAATTAAGAAATTTAACAAAAATATGTTTTTTAAAGTTGAAAATCTACACGTTTCCATAAAAGGGAAAGAGATTCTAAAAGGCCTTAATTTGGAAGTGAATAGAGGCGAAGTGCACGCTATTATGGGACCCAACGGAACAGGAAAAAGTACTTTGGCCGGCGTTATTGCCGGTAAAGAAATATTTGATGTTACCCAGGGATCAATTATATATAAAGATAAGAATCTTTTCGACCTCTCTATTGAAGAGCGAGCGCGGGAAGGTATTTTTATCGGATTTCAATACCCTGTGGAAATTCCGGGCGTAAGTATCAGTAATTTTATGCGCACAGCGGTGAATGAAATTCGCCAATATCGCAACGAAGCACCATTGAATGCCATGCAATTTATGAAGCTGATGGAAGAGAAGAAAAAAGTAGTAGAACTGACTCAAAAGTTAAGCGAACGAAGTGTGAACGAGGGATTTTCAGGTGGTGAAAAAAAACGAAATGAAATTTTTCAAATGGCAGTACTTGAACCGGAATTGGCAATTTTAGACGAAACTGACTCCGGACTTGATATTGACGCCTTGCGTATTGTAGCAAACGGCGTTAATCAATTGAGAACAAAAGATAATGCAACAATAGTGATTACACATTATCAACGTCTTCTTGATTATATAGTTCCCGATGTTGTACATGTACTTTTTGATGGAAAACTTGTAAAATCAGGACCAAAAGAGTTGGCATTGGAACTCGAAGAAAAAGGATATGACTGGATTAAAAAAGAGTATGAAAATGGCATCTAATTCAACTACTTTTCGGTGCAAAATCAAAAATCTGGACACTACTGCGTGGGTATTAATTAACGGCAAACTCACTGATACAAGCCTTGAAGAGTCGCTTTGCGAAGGTGTAAAAATATCGCCAGACGAAAATCAAAACGGCATCTTAATTCATGTTGCTGAAAATGTTGCCGTAATCAAACCGATTCAAATTGTATCCGCTATTCAAACTGATAAGCCTTTAAAGCTCACACAACACTTTAAAGTGGTTTTAGAGAAAAACGCATCGCTTACTTTGCTACATTGCGACGACTCATTACAAAAGGAATGTTCTGACATTCATAATCATGTGGAGATTTCATTGGCAGAAAATGCACGCTTGGATTATTATAAAATGGAGAATAAGTCTGCAAAATCTGTTTTGACTAACCAAATTCAGGTGAATCAAAAAACTTTTTCTCATTTTTATTCGAATGTGATTACTTTTAATGCAGGAAAAGTGAATAATTTTTTGCATGTGCATTTGAATGAACCATTTGCAGATACACAATTAAATGGCTTATATTTGGTAGATAAGCAACAAACAATATGTAATGAAGTGAAAGTATGGCATCATGCATCCGACTGCACGAGTCGACAACTTTACAAAGGAATTATAGATGATGAAGCGCGTGCTACTTTTAACGGACATATTATCGTACAAAAAGATGCGCAACGTACGGCAGCTTTTCAAACAAACAAAAATATTGCTTTAACCGACGAAGCGCACATTCACACACAACCATTTTTAGAAATTTATGCCGACGATGTGAAGTGTAGCCATGGCGCCACGGTAGGTCAATTAGACGAAAATGCCCTGTTTTACCTACGTACTCGCGGTATTTGTCAAAAAAATGCACGCATGCTACTGATGTTTGCCTTTGCTAATGAAGTTGCCCAAACGGTAAAAATTCACGCACTTAGCGAGCGTTTGTCTCAAATGATTCAACAACGCTTAAAAGGTGAACTACATATTTGTTCGCAATGTGCATTGCATTGTCAGAGCCATGATTCTTAGAGTTTTTTATGATCTATAAGATAAAAATTTGGATAAATAAAAGAAAATTACAATTTAACAATTTTTGCTCTTCGACTCCCAATTTGCAAAAAATAAACCCCAGCCGGTAAATACGAAATATCAATTACAATTTCACCCTCTTCTTGTTTTCTGCTTTTTACCTTCTGCATTTTTCCCATCATATCAAATATCTCAATACTATTAATTCCTATTTCGTAACTTTTAATTCGCAGTTCTCCTGCTGTGGGATTGGGATAAACACTCAATGGCATAATTTCCATTGCACTGGTGATTACTTGCGGCGAAACAAACGCTCCCTCAAATTTAATGTTAAACGAAATAGGTAAAGGTATTATGCCAATAGTAATTGTAACAGTCACTCTAATATTCAAATTAAGAATATCACCCACAATATTAGAGTTTTCTAATGTAATCACAGCAGGCACATCGTAAAAGATCCCTCCACCCGGAAGTATAATAGGAATAGGAGGAATTGGAAGCGCCGGAATGATAAAATTTATAGGCTCGGCTCTTGATAAATTATAACGATCTTCAAATGGGGTAATTATCACATTATCCATTTCAATAGACAAATCCATATCAAGAATGTCTAAATCCGGAATACTTAATATATAATCAGCTTCTGAATCCGTTTTTTCTAATTTTACGATAACTTCGGGCAAAGTTTGATCAATTCCAAATAAAGTGTTTATAACCTGCACTTCTCCCTCATAATTCCCAAAAATTGATGATGGGATATCTTGTGCCCGAGTTATTGTCAGCAGAAAACAGAATGCTGAAAGTAGAAAGCAGGAGTTAATTTTTCTTACCATAATATAAAGTTTTAAGTTAATTTTTTATAATGATTGCCACCCAATATCTGTCCTATAAAACAAATTATCGCTACTCAGGTTTTCTACCGTCTGATAAGCATTCTTTCGAGCATCAGCAAGCGTTTTACCTTCACCCACCACAAACAGAACGCGTCCGCCGTTATTTACCCATTTGTCGCCTTTTTTCGCAGTTCCACAATGAAATACCAGTGTGTTATGTCCTTCAATCCCTCTATCCTTCAATCCTTCAATTCCTTTTATTTCAACTCCTTTTTCAAACGATTCGGGATAACCTTTTGAAGCCAATATTACGCCTAGAAACGCATTTTCGTGCCATTCAATTTCAGGTGTTTTACCATCAAGTAATGCCATGATTACTTCTATCATATCGCTTTTCATTTTGGGTAATACTACCTCGGTTTCAGGGTCGCCGAAACGAGCGTTAAATTCAATTACCTTGGGACCTTCTTTTGTAAGAATCAATCCGCCGTATAAAATGCCTGTGAAAGGGGTCCCGTTTTCTACCATTGCTTTGGCGGTTGGTTTCATAATGGTAGTTATAGCTTGCTCTATAGTGGCTTTAGAAACAATGGGAACAGGAGTGTAAGCGCCCATGCCGCCAGTATTTGGTCCTTGATCGCCATCGAAGGCGCGCTTATGATCTTGGGCTATGGCTAGTGGTAGTACTGTTTCGTCGTGCACAAATGCCATGAGCGAAAACTCGGGACCGGATAGAAACTCTTCAATCACCACTTTGCCTTTTCCAAACTTATCATTCAGCAACATGTCTTGCAAGGCTTTGTCTGCTTCTTCTATCGTCATGGCTACCACTACGCCTTTTCCGGCTGCCAAACCATCGTATTTTACTACAATGGGTGTGCCTTTTTCAAGTAAATATTGTTTGGCGTCGCCATAACGCTCAAACACTTCAAAAGCAGCGGTAGGAATATGATATTTTTGCATTAACTCTTTAGCAAATTGTTTACTGCCTTCTATTTCCGCAGCGGCTCTCGTTGGTCCGAAAATTTTGAGATTGTGTTTTTGAAATTCATCTACAATGCCATTCATCAGCGCAACTTCCGGACCAACAATGGTAAGCCGGATATTGTTTTCTTTAGCGAATTGAACTAGCTTCTCCGTATCGGTTTCATTAATGTTAACACATTCAAAAGATTCTGCAATGCCGTCATTACCAGGCGCCACAAAGATTTTGGAAACGAGTTTAGATTGCGCTGTTTTCCACGCCATAGCATGCTCGCGTCCGCCACGACCGATGATTAAGATATTAAGATTCATCTGTTTTTATAAGCATTTTTTAAATTTGTATAATTTTCATTTTTTCAATTCTTTAGTATGTGTTCTATACATTTTTATTAATGAGAAACTATTAAGCTAATATACTTTTACAACGAATGAGCGGCTCAAAAATACATTTATTTTTCGAAAATCAGAGATTTATTTCAGAGCAAAAGTTTCACGGAAGTATGTCGCCATTTTGGCACGCCCAAATTAATGGCAGTAATTTTATTCGTAAATTGCCAATCCTATCACGGTGCGTGAGGGATTGCAGCGGATACCCCACAGCGCGGAGGCTGCCACGAAGCACAACATGTAGGGACAAGGCTCACCCTTGTCCATGATGCAATTTAAGCGAGGAGTAGCAGCGAAAAGCCCGACGGCGTGTGGAATGCGGTGAGGGGATACAATAAAGGGCGTGCGGTGGGAAGCCGGCACGCCCAAAAAATTCGTTTGCTTTGAGGTTTATTTGCGTTTAAAAGTCTGAAACCTCATCGTATAAGCATTTTTTTCATCCTTTTCATAGACAACCTCCTCAATCATTTGCCATTGAGTAAAATCCACATTCGGGAAAAAGACATCGGCATCAAAATCGGCGTCAAGGCGGGTTAAATAGAGGGTTTCTATTTTGTCTATAAACAATTTATAAATCGTAGCACCGCCAATGATAAATGCTTTTTCCTCATTTTTCACAAGCTCAACGGCATCTTCAATGCTGTGTACAATTTCGCAGCCGTTATAAGTTGCATTTTTGTCTAATGTAATTACAATATTCCTGCGTTTTGGCAACGGTTTAATGGGCAAAGACTCCCAAGTTCTATCGCCCATAATGACAGAATAGCCGGAAGTTATCTCTTTAAAGCGCTTTAAATCTGCAGGTAAATGACAAAGCAGTTGGTTATCTTTCCCAAGTTCAAACTTTTTGCCGATAACGGCAATCATACAGAGATTTATCATCTTGCTATTTCTTTTTCTTTCTGCTAAGGGTCTGAATACACTCACGAATCGGTATAATTACCGATAAACCGTCATAAGCCAACTCTTCTTTTATAATTTGCACGTTGATTTCGTGTTGCTTAGGAAGTGGTGTTATTTCACGGATATGCGCTTTGTCTATACCCAATCCTTCGCAAATTTTCGCAATCCTTCCGGTGGCATGCGAATCTTGTCCTCCGGTCATTCCGGTGGTTAAGTTGTCTAATATTAAAATAGTAACCGGTGTGTTTTCAACCACACAATCCAGCAAAGAAGTGATGCCGCTGTGAGTAAAAGTAGAGTCGCCGATAACGCCTACTGCCGGACGAAGCCCTGCATCGGAAGCGCCCTTTGCCATAGTAATAGATGCACCCATATCAACAGTTGTATTGATGGCATTGTATGGCGGAAGCGCGCCCAAGGTGTAACAACCAATGTCGGCAAATACTTTTCCAGGACCATATTGCTCCATCGCTTCGTTTAGAGCCTTGTAAGAATCAATATGCGAACAGCCTACACAAAGCGCCGGTGGGCGCGGTGTTACGATTTCAGGCACAGGCGCTCCAAAAGTATCCTCCAAACCAAGCGCCTTTGCCAAGAAATTGGGGTTCAACTCGCCATCGCGGGGTAGTGTACCATCCAAACGTCCTTTAACATTGCCGGGTCTATTCAACAAACCGCGCAATTGCTCTTCAATTACCGGATATCCGTCTTCTGCAACTAAAATAGTAGCACATTCATTCACCATTTTTTCAACCAATTCGGTAGGAATAGGGTATTGCGAAATTTTCAGCACAGGATAAGGGCATTTTTTCCCTACATAATTTTCCATTACGTAATTATAAGCGATTCCGGAGGCTATAACTCCCAACGACTTATCTTCTCCATCAACATATTTATTATATTTTGATGTTACCGCATCTGCTTCTAATTTTGGTTGTTTTTCCAAAAGTTCGCGATAAAAAACGCGAGCATTACCAGGTAACAGAATAAACTGTTTTTTATTTTCACAAAGCTTGATCTCGTTTTGTTTACGGACAGGTTTGCGTTCCACGCCTGCGCGCGAGTGCGCCAAACGCGTGGTTATGCGAACCATTACGGGAATGCGATGTTTTTCCGAAAAATCAAATGCCTCGTAAGTCATATCGTATGCTTCTTGTTGGTTAGAAGGCTCAAAAACGGGAATAAAAGCAAATTTGGCAAAAAAGCGTGAATCTTGCTCGTCTTGAGAAGAGTGCATAGAAGGGTCATCGGCAACTAAGTACACCAAACCACCGTTTGCTCCGGTAATGGCGGAATTCATAAACGGGTCGGCGGCTACATTTAAGCCCACGTGTTTCATACAAGCCAGTGCGCGTTTTCCTGCGTAAGACATTCCGATAGCGGCTTCCATTGCCGTTTTTTCGTTTGCCGACCAACAGCGGTGCACGTTACCTTCCTCAGCTTGTTTGGATTGTTGAATATATTCAGTAATTTCGGTAGATGGGGTTCCGGGATATGCGTAAACTCCGGAGATTCCTGCGTCTAATGCAGCTTGCGCGATCGCTTCATCGCCTAATAAAAGTTGCTTTGCCATACTTGTTTCTGTTTTTTAAAATTTAAAAATTTAGTACGGCAAAGATAATAGTTTTTTTGATGAAATGAAGAAACTGCTTATAAATCCTTCCAAACTTGTCGGAACAAAATCTGCACCGGTGTATGTTCTACATCTGCACTTGTGTAGATTCTGCATCTGCATAGGTGCAGATTTTGTTCCGGCAAATATCGGTTTCTGATTATCTATATTTTTGGATAAACAAACCTCTGTCTCGTCCAATATTTAGGGTTTATTGAATTTCTGAGGTTTAGAATGCCATTAAATGCAACTTAGAGTTAGGATTCTTTTGACTCTTATCATATGTATGCAGAATTGGTTAAGAAGTCCACGTTGGTGCGAAAATCAAAAAATAACATGTTAAAAACAGTTTTTTCTTAAAACTTTTTTTAACAAAGAAAAAATCCAAAAAAAGCAAATAAAAATATTTTATTTTTGCGTGTTAATTTTTTTTGTATGAAATATTCGCGAATTCTATTGAAACTAAGTGGTGAGTCGTTGCAAGGCGAGGATGGTTACGGCATCAATTATGATGCAGTACATCATTACGCTATGGAAATAAAATCGGCAATTGAATGCGATGTGCAAGTGGGTGTTGTGATGGGCGGAGGCAACATTTTTCGTGGAGTAAAAGGCGCCGACAAAGGCTTTCTTCGCACACAAGGCGATTACATGGGCATGTTGGCAACTGTTATTAACTCTATGGCATTGCAAGCAGTTTTAGAAGAACACTATATTCCCGTAAAATTATTATCTTCGTTGCCCATTAAAGGAGTTTGTGAGAAAGCTTATTTTAAAAACGCCATTCAGTATTTGGCAGAAGGATACGTGGTGATTTTTGCGGGCGGTACAGGCAATCCGTTTTTTACAACCGATTCGGCGGCAGCATTGCGAGCGGCAGAAATCAACGCAGATTTACTTTTGAAAGGAACTCGTGTAGATGGTGTGTATACTGCTGATCCCGAGAAAGATCCGGATGCTGTAAAATATAACATACTCACTTTTGAAGAAGCGCTTGAAGAAAAATTAGCCATTATGGACTTAACCGCATTTACATTAGCGCAAGAAAACCAGATTCCCATTTACGTATATAATGCTAATGAAGCCGGAAATTTGGAAAAAGTATTAACCGGTGAAAATATCGGAACGTTAATCAATTAAAAAAGAATATAGTATGAAAAATATCACAAATAAAGATTTGGTGTTGAAAACTGCTAAAAAAAGGGTACAATTCAAAAAACATGTTACTGTTTTTATCTTAGTAAATCTCTTTTTATGGATAGTATTTCTGTTTTTATTTAGAGATAAAGAGGATAAAACATTTTTACAGATCAATCTTTTTATTCTTTTATCTTGGGCTATTATCCTTGTTGGACATTATTTTTATGCTATAAAATGGAATAAAAAAATGGTGGAAAAAGAGGTACAGTCTTTAATAAAAGAAACGATGGAACAAAAGCAAGAGCAGATGGTGAACAATGTGGTGAAAGAGGGTTAACAATTTAAAAATTTAAAATTATAAATTGTAAGTTACGATCCTTAAATTTTTAAATCCTAAATAGCATATTAACTTAGCATATTATAAAATTATGAGTGAAGAAATCAACAAATGTTTGCAAACCGCAAAAGACGGCATGAACAACGTGCTCAATTTCTTTGACAAAGAATTGCAAAAAATACGTGCAGGAAAGGCTTCTCCGCAAATGTTAGAAGGCTTGAAAGTGGATTATTATGGCAACCCCACACCAGTAGAGCTAGTTGGCAACATTAGCACGCCGGATGCCCGCCAAATTGTAATTCAGCCTTGGGAAAGAAATATGTTGCCTATTATTGAAAAAGCTATTTTAGCTGCTAACTTGGGATTTACGCCGCAAAATAACGGTGAATTTATCCGCATCGTAGTGCCAACACCCACCGAAGAGCGTAGAAAAGAGTTAGTTAAAAAAGCGAAACAGGAAGCGGAACAAGCCAAGGTAAGTATTCGCAATTTACGCAGAACGGCAAATGAAGTTGGTAAAAAACTGAAAGATGCGGGCGCGCCCGAAGATGAAGTAAAAAAATTGGAGACAGACGTTCAAAAAGCCACCGATGACTTCATCGGCAAAATTGATAAAATAATAGAAGCCAAAGAAAAAGAAGTTATGACCATTTAGAGTCATACCATGCTTTTAATTTGGGCACTAACGGCTCAATGTATTTATAGGTAACCGATTTTTGTACTGCCTGTTCCGTTAAAATAACATGTTGGGAATCTACGCTATGAATAAAGTAAAAAACGGCGCTGAAAACCACCATTACTTTAATAATTCCGAATAATCCACCGAATAAATTGTTTACAAACTCGGGAATTACGAGTTTAATTATTCTTTCTACAAATTTGCCCAATACAAATACCGCAATTAAAACGCCAATAAAAGTAATGGCAAAGTAAACTTCTTTGGGAATGGCTGGATTGCAAATCCATTCGGCAACCAAGTCGGTAAACAGGAAAGCGGCATAAATACCGACAATAAGCGCGAACAAAGATGCCAGCTCACGAATTAATCCATGTGTAAAGCCTTTATAGCCAAACCAAAGTGCAGGAATAAGGACAACAATATCAATGTAACTCATTTTATTTACGTTGATAATGTTCTAAGTCAAACAAAGGAAGCGCAATGAAAATGTGCTCTATAATTTCGGCTTGTATGGCTTCAAACTCTGTCCACACAATGTTTTTTACGAAACAATAGATTTCAACGGGCACTCCGTATTCGGAGGCAGGTAACAGGCGCACCATTATAGGTTTTTCCGAACTAATATCCTCTCTTTTGCTTAAGTAATTCATGAAATATTCACGAAAACAGCCAAGATTGGTTTCGTGGCGAGTGCTGTATTTTTCGTGCATTTCCGGTGTAGCTTCTTTAATACCCGTATAAACAACATAAAAAGAGCGTTTTATGCGTCTTAGGCCTTGTTCTCTCATGCCGCGCCAATTCTGAAAAGAATCGGAAACCAATTGCCGTGTGGGAACAGATGAAATGGTACCATCAAAATTGCGCACTTTTACCGATACTAAATTTATCTCCTCAACCGTGCCGTCTACATTGTATCTGTCTACGGTAATCCAATCTCCATTTCTTATCAAATCATTGGACGCTAATTGCATACTGTTTACAAATCCTACAATCGTATCTTGAAATATCAACATTAACACAGCTGAAAAAGCGCCTAAGCCGGCTAAAAATACGATAGGCGATTTGTTAATAAGAATGGAAATAAATAAAATAACGGCAATTACCCAAAAGAAAATAGTTATGATTTGTACATAACTCTTTATGGGCTTATCTTTAGTAGCTTCCGAATACAACAACATATCGCCGATTGCCCGAAGGAATGCGGTGAGAATCAAAGTTACGTTGGCTACCAAACCAAGATTGATAATCATAGTAAAAAACATTTCCGATTTTGTCCCAATTCCGAAAACTTCGGGTAGTAAATGTTTGATAATAATGACAGGTAGTAAAAAAGAAATCTGAACAAAAAAATGTTCTTTTAGTAGCGATGTCCGCAATTTTGATGGAAACCTCTTATTGAATATTCTTACAGTATTTTGCAATATAATCCTGATGATATAATAAAGGATAAATCCAATACATAGAAGTACAATTGCTGTAATGACAGCCGAAGTAAAAAATAAAAATTGTCCCTTTAAACCTAAGTGTTCAAAAAACAGATGTATAGCTTCACGAATCCAGTTGAACATAAATTTGAAATTATTGATTATATTTTTAACCGCAAAAATAGCAAAAAATATCCTTAATTTGCAGCAAAAAAAAGATGAACCTGTTTGCGCTTTCCAAAACGCTGCTGAAATCGGAGCAAAGCAATTACTCAAAACCTATTGTCAAGATTACTATTGCTGGAGTGGCTTTAGGAGTAACGCTCATGCTTTTAGCGCTTTTTATTACCGCCGGTTACAAAAAAGTAATACGTGATAAAATGGTCAGCCTCGGTGCACATATCCGCATCTCAAGTATAGAGCAAAACTACTCTTTCGATTTACTGCCTTTTGATAGGAATCAGGCATTTATAGATGAATTGTCGAAAAATCCGCATATTAAAAACATGCAATTTTATGCCACTAAAGTGGGGATTTTAAAAGCGCAAGATCAAGTGGAAGGCATTGTGTTGAAAGGAATTGATTCTACTTTTTCGTGGGAACTGTTCCAAACACACATTATTGCTGGAAGTCCACTGCATTATTCATCTGACTCTATTAGCAATAACATACTTATATCTAAAACGTTGGCATCAAAACTGCAATTGCAAGTAGGCGACAAAGTGGGCGCCTATTTTGTGCAAGAACCGCCGCGGCAACGCAGTTTTATTGTGAAAGGTATTTACGAAACCGAACTTCCCGAGGTGGATACACGTTTTGTTTTAACAGATTTGCGGCACGTGCAAAGACTAAACAACTGGGAGTCTTCGCAAGTAAGTGGTATTGAAATTTTAATTGATGATTATACCCAATTGGATGCCATAGGATGGCAAATACACAACGATATTCCTTACTCATTGAAAGCAGAAACCATTAAACAACTTTATCCCAATATTTTTGAATGGTTAGCGCTTTCCGATACCAATGCTTTGGTTTTGCTCATCATTACTATTTTTGTATGTATTATTACCATGATTTCCACATTTTTTATCATCGTATTGGAGCAAACAAAAAACATTGGTATTTTAAAAACCATGGGACTAAATCACAAGCAAATTGTTAAGCTATTTTTAATTATTGCTTCTAAACTTATCTTGCGCGGTTTACTTTGGGGAAATATTATAGGACTTGGTATAAGCATTTTACAAATGACTTTTCATCTTATACCGTTAGATCCTGCTACTTATTATGTATCTTACATACCCATAGCCATCAATCTGTTTACGCTTTTATGGGTTAACCTGCTCGTTTTCACAGCCTGTCTACTTGCCTTGCTTATACCGGCTTACTATATTTCAAAACGCATTTCGCCGGTGGATGCGATACGGTTTGATGTATAGTAGTTGTTTTTCGGAACAAAATCTACATAGGCATAGATACAAAATCTGCACAAGTGTAGATATAGAACATACATTGGTGTAGATTTTGTACAGACAATTTAATTCTCCATTAAATACGCTTTAATAAAATCATCCAACTCCCCATCCATCACCGCATTTACATTAGACGTTTCGTGACGGGTGCGCAAGTCTTTCACCATCTTATAAGGATGCATTACATAACTCCGAATTTGAGAGCCCCACTCTATTCGCTTTTTACTGTTTTCAATTTCGGAAACTTTTTCATGCTTTTTTTCCATTTCGCGTTGATATAATTGCGATTTCAACATCTGCATCGCTTTTTCACGATTTTGAAGTTGTGAGCGTGTTTCCTGGCACTCTACAATAATTCCGGAAGGATGGTGGTGCAGTCGTACCGCCGTCTCCACTTTGTTTACATTTTGCCCACCAGGACCGCTGGAGCGATAAGTATCCCACGAAATATCCGAAGGATTCACTTCAATAACAATATCATCGTTAATTATAGGATATGCATAAACGGAAGCAAAAGAGGTATGTCTCTTATTTGCCGCATCAAAAGGCGATAACCGTACCAAACGATGTACGCCGTTTTCGCTTTTTAAATAGCCGTATCCGTAAGGTCCATCCAACTCTATGGTTGCCGACTTGATACCGGCGACATCGCCCTCTTGGCGATCTAACAACTTTATATTATACTTGTTTCGTTCAGCCCAACGTATGTACATGCGAAGCAACATTTCAGCCCAATCGCAGCTTTCCGTGCCGCCCGCGCCGGAATTGATGGTTAAGATTACGCCCATCGGATCTTCTTCTTCGCTCATCATATTCCGAAATTCTAATTTTTCAACAGCTTGCAATGCAATTTTATAGGCATCGTCTATCTCTTGTTCCGTAGCTTCTTCCGCCATAAAAAAATCGTATAAAACCGATAAATCTTCCACCAAAACGGCGGTTTGGTCATATCCTTGCACCCAAGATTTAATTAAGCTAATCTCTTTTAGTAGCTTTTCTGCAGATTTCGGGTCGTCCCAAAAATCATTTTCGTGGGTGATTTTTTCTTTTGCATTGATCTCTTCTAACTTGGCATCAACGTCAAAGGCACCTCCTTAACTCGCTGAGTCGGGTTTGAATTTCTTTAATTTGATCTAATTGAATCATATTTTTTGATTTAAGGTTTTAATATCTCCGTAAAATTTTGTGTCCTTTATATCACCGTGTTGAATAGTTTTTTCAGCACAGAGAGCACGAAGAAGACACAGAGAGCCACAGAGTTTGTAAGCTCCGAAAACAAGCGTGAAACTCAGTACTCCCACCAAGTACCCAAACTCCACATCCAACCAGTAGTGCACTCCAAGATAAATGCGACTGTAGCCTAATAAAGCCGCCCAAAAGAATACAGCGAGCAACACCCACATTTTCTTGTTTCCTGCGAAAAAGAAAACAAAAAGTGCAAACACCATTGCATTTGCTGCGTGTGCTGAAGGAAAACTGTACTTTCCGCCACGATAAAATTTTCCATCAGGCTGTTTTACAAGATGTATTTTGTGCTCTAACTCAATATTATGACTTGGGCGCAATCGTTTAGTACTTTTTTTCAACAAATTACAGCTTTGATCGGAAATGGTAACCGCTAAAATGAGCAAGGGTACAAGAATAATAGATTTTTTCTTCCATTTTTTCACAACTACAAAAAAGACAAAAATATATAAAGGACCCCACACAAATTTATTGGAAATCCAATACATAACCGGATCTAACCACGGCGCACGAAGCCCGTTTAAAAACAGTGTAACAACTGTGTCCCAATGTAAAATAGTTTCCAACATAATTATTCAGGATAAATTAAATATTTGCTTCTTATTTTCTTGAATTTTTCTAACCCGGGTTGCCACGAAGCCCGAATCTCTTCTTCGGTTCTGCCATTGATAATTTGCCAACGCAACGTTGAATTTCCGGCTAATTTATCAAAAAAAGCAGGACTTGTAAAAAATTTCATCTCTTTCGGAAAATGATTATATGCCATAATTAGATACGAAATATTGAACGAGTTATTACCATGAAGATTACTTCTTGCTTCCTCTGTTAAATCAAATCCTCTGCACTTTTTTCCTTTTTGCGGCGGATTTTCCGAAACACCTTTAATCGGTTCTGGCGTAAAGTAGAAATCGCCAATAGTTAAATTGGGATGCCCAAATATTTGAAACGGAGTGCTTGTACCGCGCCCAAGACTGATGTCGGTGCCTTCAAAAAGACATAACGAAGGATACAAATAGATTGCTTCATCGGAACCTAGATTTGGTGAAGGTTTTATGGGCAAAAAATATCTGCATTGACGTGTATAATTTTTGCATTCAATAATTTGCAAATCGCATACGAGATTATTCTCCAACCAATTTTCCCCATTAATCATTTGTGCATATTCGCCAATCGTCATGCCGTGCACTACCGGAACGGGATGCATGCCCACAAACGACTTGAATTTTTCCTCCAACACAGGTCCATCCACAAAATAGCCATTCGGATTAGGGCGATCTAAAATAAGAACAGGAATCTGTTGTGCTGCAGCAGCCTCCATGATATAGTGTAAGGTAGATATATAGGTAAAAAAGCGACAACCCACATCTTGCATATCAAATACAATAATATCCACATCTTTGAGCTGTTCGGGGGTTGGTTTTTTACTTCTTCCGTACAACGATACAATAGGAATTCCGGTTTTAGTATCTATAGAAGAATGAATTACCGCACCGGCTTCTGCTTCCCCTCGAAAACCATGTTCCGGAGCAAATATTTTTATCACATTAATATTAGCAGCTACCAAGGTATCTATTAAATGCGTATATCCGATTACTGAGGTTGGATTGAAACATGCTGCCACCCTTTTATGCTGCAACAATGGAAAATAACGCTCCGTCTGTTCTGCACCGGTAATAATTTGCGCCGGTAATATAATCCAACAAAACAAAATAAGCGAGAGTAATAGAAATGTTTTTTTGATGATATTCATAAAATTCATTTATTTTGCGGCAAAATAACAAAAATTGAAAATACAATTCTTAAAACATTCAAAAATCAACAAAGAAAAATGGAATCAATGCATTGAAAACTCCTCTTTTCCTACTTTCTTTGCCGAATTTGATTTTTTATCCATTGCAAATCCTAAGTTTTGTGCACTTGTACTTAATGACTACGAAGCAGTAATGCCGCTTCCTGTAAGAAAAAAACTGTTTTTGCCTCATATTTACCACCCGCATTTCATTATTACATTAGGCATTTTTTCTAAAACCAATCCCACAAAAGAACTGACAGAACACTTTCTTCAGGCTATTCCAAGTTATTATGTTAAAATTGATGTGTTTTTTAATACATTTTTTGATCATCCAAAAGCATCTACGAAGCATTGGCATCAATTATCTTTACAAAAAAAATATTCGGAACTTTATGCTAATTTTTCCGATAATTATAAAAAAGACGTCATGGCTTTAGAGAAACATGCGTTAAAATATGTAGAAAGTACGCCGATCCCTAGAATTATTGCACTTTTTAAAAATAATTGTGGAAAAAATGCCGATGTGCCTTACGAAGAAAAAGATTATGAAATATTAGATAGATTAGCTCATTTTGCTCAAAAAAAACATCGATTAGAAGTTGTTTCCGTGCGAGATGAAGAAGATAATTTGCTTGCCGGTGCGTTGATATTCAAAGATAACCATAAAACTTGGTTTTGGTTTTCGGGACACGATGAAAGATTTACCCACAAAAAAGCAGTATTTTTTTTATTGAATGAATATTTTAAAAGAAACTCGGAAACAGAGATTATTTTCGATTTTTGTAGCTCCCTGTATCATAATGTTACACATTCTAGCGCCGAATTTGGAGCGGAAAAATATGAGTTGTCTCTTTTACAAAAACGATTGTTTTGAAATATGCACATCTTAGTTAACGAGCAGATAGAATCTTACTGTGAAACACACACAACAAGTGAAAGCGATTTGTTATATCGCCTCAATCGGGAAACACATCTGAAAATTTTACGTCCAAGGATGCTTTCAGGACATTTACAAGGCAGATTTTTAGCAATGATTTCGAAGATGATAAAGCCGGTAAATATTCTCGAAATAGGTGCTTTTACCGGCTATTCCGCATTGTGTTTAGCAGAAGGGTTGCAACCAAGCGGCGCATTGCATACCATAGAAATGGATGAAGAATTAGAAGAAATCATTACCAAATACTTCAACTTATCTAAATACAAAGAACAGCTACATTTGCATATTGGAAATGCTTTGGAAATAATTCCTGCACTAAACAAAACATGGGATTTAGTTTTTATGGATGCAGAAAAAAGTGAATACTTGCGATACTATGAAATGATTTTACCTCATATTAAAAAAGGAGGTTTTATACTGGCAGACAATGTATTATGGAGTGGAAAAGTAACAGAATTTGTTGCAGGAAATGATGTTGAAACCAAAGCAATTATAGCGTTTAATGATTTTATACAAAGCGATCCACGTGTTGAAAATTTGCTCCTGCCGATGCGCGATGGAATAATGTTGATTGAAAAATTATAAAAAATGAAGTTACGAATTGATATTTTAACCTTGTTCCCGCAAATGTTTACCGGAGTTTTCTCGGAATCGATAATTAAAAAAGCGGTGGATAGGAATCTTATAGAATTGCATACGCACAACATTCGTGATTACTCTTTAGATAAACATAAACGTGTGGATGATTATTCTTTCGGAGGTGGCGCAGGAATGGTAATGATGATAGAGCCGATTGCGCGTTGCATAGAACTGTTAAAATCGGAGCGCAAATACGATACCGTGATTTTTATGGCGCCTGACGGAAAAACATTTACGCAATCGAAAGCCAATCAGCTATCATTGTATAAAAACATTATGATATTGTGTGGGCATTATAAAGGTATAGATGAACGCATTCGCGAAATATTTATTACGGAAGAAATCAGCATTGGAGACTATGTTTTATCCGGAGGTGAAATTGCCGCCATGGCTGTTGTAGATGCCATTGCACGTATTATTCCGGGTGTACTTAATGATGAATCTTCCGCACTTACGGATTCTTATCAAAACGGATTACTCTCTCCGCCGGTATATACACGCCCTGCAGATTATCAAGGGCACAAAGTCCCCGATATTCTGCTTTCCGGACACGAAAAAAATATCTCCAATTGGCGTTTTGAACAGCAATTAGAAAGAACAAAATTGAGACGGCCGGATTTGCTATAAAGATCTTATTATAAGTTGATTCTACAGTAAAATGATGAGGTATTTAGATGATAAAAAAAAGCCATCTTCTTTTTTTTTCTTTTATAATGTTTTTTGTGTAAAAAAAAATCTATTTTTGCCGCCCGTTTGTAGAAGACTTATGGTTCTGGATAGATTGGCGAATGGGATTGAAAATCAAATTGTTTATAAAAAATAAAATCATAACAAAAAATGGGAGCAAGAAAAAGATTAGCGGCAGATGCGCGAAAAGAAGCCAAGAAAAATGTATATATGGCTCGCCTAATGGATAATCCAACATCGCCTCGTAAAACAAGAATTATGGCAGATGTTATTCGCGGAAAAGATGTGGATTACGCTATGAACGTATTGAAATACAGTCGTAGAGAGTCTGCGGAAAAGTTATTAAAGTTATTAAAATCTGCAATCGCTAATTGGCAGGTAAAAAATGAAGGGCAACGTATTGAAGATGCTCAGCTATACATTAAATATATATGGGTTGACGGAGGTCGTATTTTGAAAAGATTGCGTACAGCGCCGCAAGGACGCGCCAATCGCATCAGAAAACGTTCTAATCACGTAACCATCATTTTGGAAGATAAAGCAAAAAGTAATTTAGAAAATAATATTGAATAAGTATGGGTCAAAAAGTTAATCCGGTAGGTTTACGATTAGGAATTATCAGAGGTTGGGATTCTAATTGGTACGGCGGCAAGAATTTCGCTGGAAAAATCGTTGAGGACGACAAGATAAGACGTTATTTGAATGCGCGTCTTTTCAAAGCCGGAATCGCAAAAATTTACATTGAAAGAACCTTAAAACTCGTTACGGTTACCATCAACACAGCACGCCCCGGTTTAATCATCGGAAAAGGCGGTTTGGAAGTGGATAAACTTAAAGAGGAGTTGAAAAAGATTACCAATAAAGATATTCAAATCAATATCGCTGAAGTAAAACGCCCCGATTTAGATGCAACTTTGGTAGCTCAAAACGTAGCCAAACAAATTGAAGGCAGAGTTTCATATCGTAAAGCTGTGAAAACCGCTATCGCTTCTACAATGCGCGCCGGTGGCGAAGGAATTAAGATTTCTATTTCCGGTCGTCTTGGTGGCGCTGAAATGGCACGCAGAGAGCATTTTAAAGAAGGTAGAACACCATTACACACATTACGTGCTGATATTGATTACGCTACAGCCGAAGCACACACTACTTACGGTAGAATCGGCGTGAAAGTTTGGATTTGTAGAGGTATTATTTACGGAAAACGCGACCTTTTCACCGCGGCTATTGAGCCTAAAGAACAAAAAGGTAGCCCCATAAAACGCAGCGGACGGGGAGAAAGAAGTGAAAGGGGAGAAAGAGGAGAACGCCGCGAAAGACGTGATCGCAATTAATCGTACGGGTGCAAATTTTGCGTCCCAACAATATTAAAATATAAACGAAAAAAATAAACAACAATGTTACAACCCAAAAAGACCAGGTATAGAAGACCGCAGAAAGGTCGGATGAAAAAAGTTACCAAACGCGGTGCGGAGATTAGCTTTGGTTCATTTGCTATTAAAACCTTAGAAGAACATTGGATCACCGGTCGTCAAATTGAAGCTGCCCGTCAGGCAATTACACGTTATATGAAACGTGAAGGACAATTATGGATTCGTATTTTTCCGGACAAACCCGTAACAAAGAAACCGGCTGAGGTACGTATGGGTAAAGGTAAGGGAGCTCCGGAATATTTTGTGGCGCGTGTTAGCCCGGGTAGAATTTTATTCGAAGCAGAAGGCGTACCTTACGAAGTGGCAAAGGAAGCCCTCCGTCTTGGCGCTCAAAAATTACCCGTTACCACAAAGTTTGTAGTACGTAGAGATTATTCACCTGAAGTTTAATGCGCAAATGTGCAAATGAATTTATAAATTATTATGAAACAGCAAGTAGTAACAGAGCTTTCAACTCCTGAATTGAAAGAAAGATTAGTGGAAGAGCAATTGCAATTGACCAAATTGACATTGAATCATGCCATTTCTCCCATTGAAAACCCGAATAAAATTAAAGAACAACGCAAAATCATTGCGCGTCTTAAAACAGAAATACGTAAACGCGAATTAACCGCATAAATTTTAAACATCATGGAAGAAAAAAGAAACAACAGAAAAGTACGTGAAGGGTTAGTTACCAGCAATAAGATGGAAAAATCTATCGTGGTAAACGTGGAGCGTAAACTCAAGCACCCCAAATACGGAAAATTCTTGAAAAGAACCACCAAATTAATGGCACACGATGAGAAAAATGAGTGCAATATTGGGGATAAAGTAAAAGTAATGGAGACACGCCCATTGAGCAAAAATAAATGTTGGCGTTTAGTAGAAATCATTGAAAGAGCAAAATAGTTATGGTACAACAAGAATCAAGATTAGCAGTAGCCGATAACAGTGGCGCCAAAGAAGTTTTGGTAATCCGTGTATTAGGTGGAACAAGAAAACGCTACGCAGGCGTGGGTGACAAAGTGATTGTTACCATTAAAAGTGCGATCCCGTCAGGAAACGTGAAAAAAGGTACCGTAACCAAAGCCGTGGTGGTGCGTACTAAGAAACACATTCGTCGCCAAGACGGTTCTTACATTAAATTTGATGATAATGCTGTGGTATTACTAACTGCTTCGGAAGAGATACGCGGTACGCGTATCTTTGGACCCGTAGCTCGTGAACTACGCGAAAAACAATACATGAAAATCGTTTCATTAGCACCGGAAGTGTTATAAACATTTTATGCAAAAATTTTTAGATACGAGAGGGCAAAGAAAAATTGTCCTCTTTTTTTATAAGCTTCTATGTTCATTTTTGCATAAATTATTCATAAAAACAATAAATTATCATAAAGTGAATAAAAAGATAGCAAATTACTTCTTGCATGACAAAGTAGCTTATATAAAATTGCATTAGAGGGTTGCTTTTTTAAATATTTTTCTATTTTCGCACCCAAATTATTAACGAAAATTTATTGCATATGATATAAAATAATGTGCTGGTAAGCACAATGAAGATAAGATATATAAAAATAGCGATTTGCTATTTATTCTTGAAACCTATCTTTCCACAAAAATCACATATAACCCCATTGGGTTACCCCTCAAGAATAAGTTAGTGAAGCGCCGTGTTTAGCGGCGTGGAGCAACTTGCCGGAGGGATAGGCGTGGAAACCTGGGTTTCAGACAGGTTGTTTCCACGCTATTTTTATTATGTTTCGAAACTTTGTCTCATGAAAAATTCTTTTAAAAATATTAATTTCATCTTAAAATAACCTATTATGATTAAAAAAATTACCTTTTTGTTATGTTTAACAGTTCCCTTATTTTGCTTGGCGCAAAACGGCTTAACTGTTGAATATGATTACGATGCTGCAGGAAACCGCATATCCCGTAAAGTGATTAACTTGCAATCTGCGCCTCCTGTGCAACAGGTGGCTGTTGCCGAAGATTTTCCAGAAGTAGAACTAGTGGAACCGGAATATTTTGTAGATAAAGTAGCCCGGATGGAAATGAAAATCTACCCTAACCCTGCCACCGAGAGAATCACCCTGGAGATTTCCAACTGGGAAGATTTGCAAATGGGCACATTTAAACTCTTCTCCCTTAGCGGGCAGTTACTGCAGGAGCAGCCGGTGCATTCGCCTGTAACTTCCATCTCTTTGGCGGGACTCTCCAAAGGTGCGTATATTTTAAAAGTATGCATGAATAATAAAACGGAAGATTTAAAAATTATTAAACAATAACGCGTATGAAAAGAATACTACAAAATAATTTACTTCGCTGTGCCTAAATAATTCTATTTTTGCCTATCACATTTGCAAGTGTTTATATGTTGCGGGCACAAACTTCAAATCCTGTAGGCGCTATTCCGGGCGCCATTGACGTATCACATATGGGTGCTGTAACTTATACTATTCCTATAGAAGTGGTGCCGGGTACGCAGGGCATGCAACCCAACTTGTCTATTGTATATAATAGCTTTAGCGGTATGGGTTTATTGGGAATGAAATGGGGTTTGGCGGGATTATCGGCAATTACACGCTGCGGGCAAACTCCTTATTATGAATATTGGGATAATAAGGGTACAACAGCAATACAATTCAATACGAACGACCGGTTTGCCTTAGACGGCAATCGCTTGAATCCCACAAGCTATGGGTTTTATTGGGATGATAAAATAGAATATGCCACAGAAATGGAAGATTTTACGCGTATTATTCCTTACAGCAAAAAAATAGGTCATCCTGACTATTTTATAGCTCATACCGACGGGGGTATTATTGAATATGGTAATTCGGACGACTCCAAACAAATAGTAGGAACAGACAAGGTGCTGAGCTGGTTTGTCAATAAGGTTACAGATGCCAACAATAATTATATGACTTTCCATTATGAGAGGTCTGCCGCCGGTGAAATTTGGATTAGCGAAATCGCATACACGGGCAATGCCAGTACCATGGAGCCTTATGCTAAAGTGAAGTTTAATTATACTGCACTACCGGATAATTTAGGCAGAAACACCTATTTTGTAGGAGGTTATGGTATACCGCAAACTCAATTATTAAAAACAATTACAGTATACTACATCGAAAAAGAGGGAGAAAGAATCGTACGCCAGTACCTATTCAATTATGTGCATGAAGATAAAAATGTACAGGGAGAGCGTACTGCACATTTGAAAGAAATAGTTTTGTACGGTGAGAACAAAGCCGAACAACTTAATGCAACCGTCATTGATTGGGGAGTACAAAACACATCTATTGAGGTATCAGAGCAAATCGACGGATTACCTAATGGATATGTTCTTACCGGGGATTTTAATGGAGATGGGTATACCGATATTATTTTCTACGGTATGGGAAGTAACCAAGATATTTGGCAACTCCATTTAGGTAATTCTTATGATGCTTCTTTCACATTTGAACGAGGGGGGACACATCAAAAAACATATCCTCCCAACCAATCTACTCCACACAGCTATTTTTATGTGAGTCCCAATTCCAATAACGGAAAAGATGGGTTTGTTATCGCTGAAAAAATCCTTGGCAGCAATCATTGGAACATTAGGGTTATACGTTTCAGCTGTCTATCACCATTACCAACAATTAAACTATGAATCATTTCCGTGGACAAACAATAATCATTCATTTTGGACATGGCTCTATTTTTTTAAACGTTAATTATGAAAGCGAAAATTTTAATAATCATAGTGCTTTTGTTTGCGCAACAAAAATATTTGTTCTCACAATATATCAGTATTGAACTGTCAGTAACGTGGGAAATGGAATATGATATTTTTAAAAAAGATTCGATAGTGAATACTCCAAAGCTTAATATTATTTATCGAAATAATTCAAATTCTAATTATTATTTCTCAAAAGTATCTGATAGCAGAGATGGGTTGCCAATGATGCCTTGTCTTATATTGCCTAAGGTTCCTTATTATGAATCTGTATACTTGGGAAATCTTAATAAAATCTCTGCGAATAGGAATTTCAATGTAAGAATTGGGGGAATGCCTAGGTATATTCATGATTGGTTCGTTTATGATTATTCAACAACTTATTCTGATGGAGCTTTAAACTGTATTTTGGATAGGATTTCTGAATACATTTTTCGTAGTAATAACAGCGAAGATTATGTGTTACAAAAGTGGAACTTCGAACCATCTGAAATAACCCCTGAGAATATACTAGAATCTCTTAAAGATAAATTTGTGTTTTTAAAATCCGGTGAAATATTTATAGATACTTATAACCTTGTTGGTTTTAAATTGGTTGAAGGATGTTTCACTTTTTTTATTAATCAAGATGGCATTAGGGATTATGTTGTATCGGATCAATTTGATTTTGTAATTGAACAACATATTGAGTTGAAAATCGAATTACCGGCTGTAGTAGGCGAATACCAGCTTTTTTCAGGTGGTTTTAATACCAATAAGATTACTGTATGTTTTGGAGAAAAATAAATCACTTTAATATGAATATGAAATTCTTATTCATCACAGTGCTGGACTTCCTAACTACTTCTGGACTGGTCTTCCTAACTAATTTCGGACACAAAGATAAGAGGCTTTATAATGCTTACCCAAACCAGATTAGTATTTATTCATATCGTAATGCTTCAATCGGTTTAATTTTAACCGCTTTGCGAGCGGGGAAATAGCCTGCTAAAACACCTGCAATGATCAATACTATAGTAGATGCAGCAGCAATCCTCAAATCAACGGTAGGGTTAGTAAAAATTTGAAAGTCGGTATCGCTTCCCGTGGCGGATTTAACCATTGCATAGTTAATAAGTTCGGTAACACCAATACCGGCAACCATGCCGATGTAACCAAACAATCCGGTGATACAAAGCGCTTCAAGCACAATTTGACGCAAAATAGCGCCCGGCTTTGCTCCCAATGCTTTTTGAATACCAAACTCTTTGGTGCGTTCACGAACAGTAATCAACATGATATTTCCCACTCCCACCACGCCTGCAATGAGCGTACCAATGCCAATGATCCAAACAAAAATGGTGATGGCATTAAAAATTTGCATGGTTTGCATATACTGTTCTAACATATTCCAAATATAAATCGCATATTTGTCTTCCGGGTCAAATCCGTGTTTTCTACTCATGCGTTGGCGCAAGTTCTCAGCAAAAGCTTTATTTGCTTCTACGGTTTCCAAGCCTTTCACCGTAAAAGTAAACCTGCTTAATTTACCGGATGGGTTAAAAATAGCACTTAGCGTAGAAAACGGAATATAAAGCCTGTTTGACCAATTAGCACCTCTCGTTTTATAAACACCTACTACCGTAAAAGCAATTCCGTTGCAAATTATTTGCTTCCCCAAGGGATCTTCATTGTCAAATAATACTAAGACATCTTTATCGGCAAGAACTGCCACTTTTCTTTTTTCTTTCATGTCAATAGCATTGATAAATCTGCCGGTGAGAATTTCAATGTTTTCAAAATCGTGATATTGAGGCACTACTGCCATAAGTGACGCATTAATACTTCTTTTTTTGTAAGAAATATTATTACCCCAAACACTGTAAGAAGGAATGATCTCTTCTACTTCCATTAGATTGCTGAGCAACGCGGAGTCTGTAGCGTCGAATAATACCCTTTGCCACATCTGTTTACCGGCAACAGGTTTAGAGATTTGTCCTGCTTGTAAGGTTATTTTATTAGTGGTTTGTGATTTGAAATTTGCAGTAACTCCGTTTTTCAATCCATTTCCGGCGCCTAATAAAATCATTAACATAAATATGCCCCATGCAATAGAAAATCCCGTCAAAAAAGTTCTCAACTTATTTCGACGCAAGGTGATTCCGATTTCTCTAAATAGTTCTAACATTTTTTCATTTATATAAACCACTCCACTCTTCGGATACCCTTTCAGATTTTGAAGAAGATATTTCTTCCTTTTTCCTCTTCTCTTTTCTCATTCTTCAATAATTCCATCTTTTATCCTAATTATCCTGTCGGTAGCATCTGCTACAAATTGTTCGTGTGTAACGACAATGATTGTCATGCCGGTTTTGTTTACCTCTTTCAGAAGGTCAATTACTTCGAATGAGGTTTTACTATCTAATGCACCGGTAGGTTCGTCGGCGAGAATTAATCTGGGTTGGGTGATGAGCGCCCGCGCAATTGCCACACGCTGCTTTTGTCCGCCGCTCAATTGATTCGGAAAGTGGTGCGACCAAGGAGTTAATCCTACTTTTTCCAAATACTCCATTGCTAAATTATTTCTTTTCTTGCGTGAGATATTTCTGTAAAAAAGAGGCAATGCTACATTTTCCAACGCCGTTTTGTAAGCAATGAGATTAAAATTTTGAAAAACAAAACCAATATATTTGTTCCGAAACTCTGCAGCTTTTGTTTCCGATAAATTTTTTATCAATGTTTTATCTAAATAATATTCACCTTGATCGTAATTATCTAAAATTCCTAAAATATTGAGCAAGGTTGATTTACCTGATCCGGAAGCGCCCATAATAGAAATCATTTCTCCATCTTCTATCTCCATGCTAACGCCTTTAAGCACGTGTAACGGCGCTGCTCCGAAATAAGTTTTATGAATATTATGAAGTGTAATCATTCGCAAAAAAATACAAAGACAAAAGTAGATTTTTTTACGTGAAAAATAGCCTATTTTTATACTTTCTCTGCACAAAATACAATTTCTCAGTACTATTTTCTTATTTTTGCGGTTTAATTAACATGAAAAAGAAAGTTTGGTCAATATTTATCATATGAAAAAATTATTTTTACTTTCCATTGCGCTGGTGTTCATTTCTTTGAACATAATGGCAAAAAATCAGCAAATTATTGTTGGGAAAAATTATGTTAACCCAAATGAAGCAATATTAGTTGCCGAGAAGTCGGTTTCTACAACGATCAAGTTTGATCTTAATGAACTGAATTTGAATGAAGTGAGGACAAATTACGGTTTAGCAAACAAAGTAATGTCGGCTAATGCGCCTGTGATGGCAGAAGAAGGAAGCCCCGAGCTAATTTATTTACCCGCTGCCATTATTATTCCGGATATAGGATCAGCAGAGCTAATGATTACTTACGGAGAGTATATTGAACTTGAAAATATTGAAATTGCACCATCGAAAGGTAATTTACCACGTAGTATCGACCCTGAAACGATTCCTTATAGAAAAGGAGAAGTTTACAATAATGACGCGTTTTTTCCTGGAACGCTGGCTACACTTAGCGAGCCTTTTATTATGCGCGACGTTAGAGGACAAACCATATTTGCCTATCCTGTCCAATATAATCCTGTTACAAAAATACTTAGAATTTATTCCGAACTTACGGTTCAGGTAAATTATACCGAAAATGAGGGCGTGAACGAATTTACTAATCAAAAAAGGAGCAGAACCGTTGACCCCACATTTAGCAATATGTATAAAAATCTGTTTTTAAACCATGCTGAATTGCAAGGGAGGTCTTGGCCCACAGAAGAAGAAGGTGAACTATTGATTATTTCTCATCCCGCTTTTATGGATGACATGAAACCTTACATTGATTGGAAGCGTACCTCAGGACGTAAAACAACAATGGTCTCTACTGCAACAACCGGAACGACAGCTGCTCAAATAAAATCTTATATTTCAAATTATTACAATGTTCCTGAAAATAATTTAGCCTATGTACTTTTAGTGGGTGGTTCGTCCCAAATACCGGCACACGGTACAATATCGGTTCCCTCCGACAATATTTACGGACAACTCGTAGGAACCGACCCGTATATGGAAGTATTAATCGGAAGAATATCTGCCGAAAATGTTGCCCATGTACAAACTCAGGTACAACGTACTATCCAATATGAACGCGATCTTACCACTGCTGATACGTGGTTAAGTGCGGCAATTGGGTTAGCGCGTAATGAAGGACCCGGTCATGATGGAGGAGAATACGATCACCAGCACATGAATAACATTAGGACTCGGCTTTTAGCTTATGGTTACCAAACTGTTTATCAAGAATACACCGGGGTTTCCGGAATGTCAAATACAACTGCTGCTCAAGTTTCGAAACGATTTAATGATGGAGTTGGCATTGCCAATTATTGTAACCATGGTCTTGAGAATTCTTGGAACTTCGGTATAACTTACAGTAATACGCATGTAAATCAGTTACTGAATGCAGGTAAACTTCCATTCATTTATTCGGTAGCCTGTTTAAATGGGAAATTTACACAGTCTTCACCTTGTTTTGCCGAAACATGGATGCGTGCTTCACAAAATAATCAACCTACCGGAGCTGTGGCAGCGTTTATGGCTACCATTAGCATAGCCTGGCTACCACCCATGACTGCGCAAGACGAATTTGTAAATATTTGTATGGATCTCCCTTCGCCATACGGGCAGTCTGCCGGAATTAAAAGAACATTTGCAGGCGCTGCTATTAACAGCACTCAAAAAATGCTTATTCGTCATGGAACGGATAGCAGGAATGTAAGTGATTTCAACTCTTGGACTATTTTTGGCGATCCTACTTTAATGATTCGTACAAAAACTCCACAACAGATGCTCATATCGCACCAACCGGTTATATTCTTCGAAGATAATGAATTTTCTGTGAATTGTGATGTAGAAGGCGCTTTAGCAACCATGTCATATATTGACGAAAACAATGAAGTGGTTATTTTAAGCACCGCGATTGTTGAAAATGGTATTGCCCATATGATTTTTGACGAAGCTATCGCACAACCTAATCCGCTTACGCTGTGTATCGTTGCAAAAGATAGAGTAACTTATATAAAAGAAATACTCCCTACATCTATAGACGGACCTTATATTATTCCTGACAGCTATGAGGTGGTAGGTGCAGATATGTTAACCTATACCTCTGTAAATAGAGAAATTACTGTTACATTAAGAAATGTGGGCATTGAAGCGACCGAACCTGCAACCGTAACCATTTTTTGCAACGATCCGCAATTGATCATTACCAGCGCTACCGCACAATCCGAAAGCATTGACGTTGATGGGACAACAACAGTAAGCTTCAGAGTTACTGTTGCTAATAATATTCCTAATAATAAAGTTTTTCCCCTAATCGTAACCGTAGAAGAAGATAGTAGGACAAGAAGCTGGGAAGGTAGCTTACTTTTGAAGGCTTATGCACCGGACTTTTTGTTAGAAAAAGTTTTGATTAATGGTATTGAAGGCGGTATCTTAGAACCGGATGCTGTAGCTATCATTACAGCTATTGTTAAAAATACCGGCGACGCCGACGCCTATAACGTAATAGGCAACTTAGAAACAAATAGTGAATATATTACCTTTGCTTGCGAAAGTTTAAATTCCGTTCCGCAACCATTACCGGTCGGAGAAACTATAGAGTTGCCTTTTGTTGTGATTGTATCCTCTACTACACCTTTCAGTCATACAGCTAATCTGAATTTAGCGCTTTCGGCTCAATATGGACGTTCATTTGCCGCTCCATTCACTGCCTCTAGCTCTGATGGCTACTGTATTCCCGGATCAACCAATTGCGGTACCTTTGGAGACAGACTCACATTTGTTGAATTAGTAAAAACATCTGATTCAACTGTCTTAATAAGCCATGAACCCATTTGTTCATCAAATGGATATACTAATTATACCAATATGGAAATTATGCTTATTCCCGGACAACAATATACGATTAAAGTAAAAACGGACTACGCCAACCATCGTGTAAGAGGCTGGTTTGATTTGAATGGAAACGGAAGTTTTGATACCGGTGAAGATTTAATTAATATTACCTGCACCCTATTAGATACGGAATATTCACAAACCTTTACGATTCCTGAAAACGCCATCCCCGGAGTACATCGCTTCAGGCTTAGAACCAGAGATCAGAACACAGCGCCTGCTGCGTGCTCTCCATATAATTATGGGCAAACGCTTGATTATAGTATAGTTATTGCTGAAACTTATCCGCGTGTACGAAATGTGAATGCTGCATTGGCAAGCGCAACAAGTATTCTTATTACATGGGATGCGCCTGTGGGTGAAATGCCTGTAGGATATAATGTTTATCGTAACGGCAATTGTTTAAATGCAATACCGCTTACGGATAGGAGTTTTACAGACGGAAATATCTCAGAAGGAGTTTATGTTTACAATGTAACCGCTATTTTCGCCGGTAACAAAGAGTCTGCACCACAAATGTCAAATATTGTCTGCAATTCCATATCACCTATACTATGTGAAAAACCAATAAATTTGATTGTAGTAGCCGACAACAACTGTAATATCCTTATTACTTGGGAAGAGCCGGAGAGAGATGGAGTAATATTATCCTACAACGTTTATCGTGATGGAAACAAAATAATTGAAATACCATTTTCTGTTCTGGAATATTTTGACGAAGCGCTGTTCACGGGAACATATGTGTATAGTGTAAGTGCTACTTATGCACATTGTGGAGAAACTGATTTAATAGACGGTGTTGAAGTTACAATAGACTGTTTAGGTATCAATAATATTCAAACTGCTTCTTTCGAAATATTTCCGAATCCTGCAAGCGGCAAGGTTATTATTAAAGGAACCGGTCTTAGCCGCGTAGAACTTTTCGATTTGCAAGGACGTAAATTAGCCGGATATAATAATATAAAAGATAACCTGCAAATCAACGTGAGTAACTATGAAAGCGGTACTTATTTTGTAAAAATGTACTCAGAGAATAATCAAACGGTTACCAAACGATTGATAATTGTGAAGTAAATTTAGACGGCATTGTATATGCCGCCTAATCAAAATATTATTATTGTTAAGCGACATTTGCAATGTCGCTTTTTTCTTCCTTATTGAGGAGGTCAGCCATAACAATAATTGCCACCGATGCCCAAAAAGGAAGTGAAAGTTTATCGGTATCCAAAAAATTGTTCATGACACCATGTACGTAATAAGAAACGAGAGCTAAAGTAGCCGAGAGTGAAAGGATCTTTAATTCTTTTCGCTGCGCGGAAATATAAGTCTTGATTCCTGTATAAAGCGTTGCAATCATAATTGCCAATACTGTTACCAGTCCGATAAAACCGGTTTCGGCGGTAGGTCCGATAAATTCGCTATGCGCATTTCCACCATCGCCAAAGTTAGTAGTGATAATCGTTTTATATTTCGGTTTTTGATATGAAGCATATAAAAATTGATAAGTTCCGGGTCCCCATCCCATCCATGGGCGCTCCTCAATCATGCCAAAGGCGGAAACCCAACGATTTAAACGCTCCACGTTAGAAGCATCAGTAGAGATATTACTAATAGATCGGATATGTTCCGAAAAATCGCTGGATGAGTCTTGTGAATTGCGTTGCATCCGATATAAAATTTCATCTGAGAAACTATAGAAAACAAATGCAATTAATCCTGCGCCAAGGAGCACCCAACTCATTTTTATCCTGAGTTTTAAAATAATAAATACGCCAATTACTCCAACTAGACTTAACCAGGCTGCTCTACAATACGAAAAATAAAGCCCAACTAAAAGTAGACATAAAAATACGGCAGAGAGCAGTTTTGTATTGCTTGATCTATTTGGTAAGAAAAGAAATCCTATTTGAAAAGGAATCAGCAATGCAATTGCAGCGCCGTAAGCCGTATGGTCATTATAATACGGACTCATAATCCAATGTGCGCCTCTTTCCGGAAAACCGGCAAGCACAAACTTAGTAGTAGCAATACAAATTACAATAGCTAAGCCCGCCATATAGCAATTCATAAATTTTACCCACTTGGATATATCATTTTTTACTAACCAAAACAATATAAAATAGCATGATACTATAAACCAAATTTTTGCAAGAAAAAACTTAAATGAAACAAGTGGTAATTCACTGGTAAAACATGTAATAAGTATCCATCCTAAATAAATCAATATGGAAATTGTGATGGGATGAATCATCACTTTTTTATCCATTTTTAAATCTAAAAAAATACGCATGAAAAATAATATTGTAATCAATATCATAATGATTTCGCTCGGGATAGATAATCCTATATTTATCTGATCGTTTTCAAAAGGAATAGCCAAAGGAGTAACAAAAGCCATCAGATATATTAGTATATCTAATTTGAAAAATAGCAAATATAACCCAACTAATGCGAGGCTTATCCATGGAATAAAATCATATCCGAGATATAAAGCAAAGCAATTAACAAGTATGAAGAGTAACCCACACGATATTCCAATCCATTTTTGAAGGTTTTTCATCATTATTCATCTTTTTTATGCCTAGAAATATCAGTTTTTATTTTTTCTACGATTAATAGCACAAAAAATGTTACAATAAATGCTCCTATCGCAGAAAGAAGCGTAATAATTGATTTTTTAGGATAAACTTTTTTCTCAAAAGGAATCGCTTTTTCCACAACAAATTTTGTTGGCATTATACCACTTGAATTCATTTCTGCATTCCAAAGTAGAGATTTTAACTGTGCTTCACGTCTTATGAGATATATCAACTCTTCACGTAAAACCACACTTGTAGGCCCCCATTTGGCAAGTTTGTCAATCTCTTTTTGGATACGTTGTGCTCCTGCCATATTTCCTTGTCCTAAGGCGGTTGCATATTGTTGTATAACACGTTCCACTTGCAGATCATAGACAAAAAGCCCTTCATTAGCAAGTTTTTGGATAGAGTCATTCACAGTAGTCAATCTTGCATTTACCTCAATAATTTGACGTTGCAAAAGTTCGCCGGCAGCTCTTGAACGTTCCTGATCTATTTTGTTTTTGAAAACATCCAATTTATCTACCATGGCATTGGCGAGCATTGCCGCATGTTGCGGATTGACATCATAAACGGAAATAGCAATACCTCCAAACTGTGTTCGTTTTATATGAATATTATTATCCAACTTTTTATAAAGTTTGCTTTTCCAATGCCTGTGTGTTGTGTCAATGTCGTAATATTCGATCAAATTAAAGTGCCGAACAAGAGTGTCTTTAAAATCTCTTGAATTTAGAATTTGAAGCAGTTGCTCAGTTTCATTTTCTTCTCCATATCTTCTAATATCGTTTTTCATATCAAAATTCTCTAGCATCAAAGAATTAAACATAGGTGCAAATACGATTGCCGTTGACCTGTACATCGGTTTAATGAACAGTAACGTGATAGTAAATGCCAATATTCCGGATAAGAGCGTAACAATCAATAACGGTTTGCGCCATTTCCAAGCAAATTGAATGACACTAAAGGAATTGAATTCGGTTTGATTATTCATAATATTTTTTTAATGATTAGTGATTAATGGTTAATGGTCGTCAATTTTAACTGACAGAGATTTTAATTCCCAGCTCCTCCAACTGCGCCTGCGCCACGGATGACGGTGCATCAAGCATAGTATCTCTCCCCGAATTATTTTTTGGGAAAGCGATAAAATCGCGGATAGATTCGGAGTCACATAAGATGGCGCACATTCTGTCAAATCCAAAAGCTATTCCACCATGCGGCGGACAGCCGTACTGAAATGCATTTAGTAAAAATCCGAATTGTTGTTGTGCTTCTTCCGGTGTAAACCCTAAGATGGAGAACATTTTTTGCTGTAATTCTTTGTTATAGATACGAATAGAACCACCACCAATCTCTGTGCCATTAATCACCAAGTCGTAAGCGTTGGCATTTACAGCGCCAGGATTGCTATCCAACAATGTGATATGCTCCGGTTTTGGTGAAGTAAACGGGTGGTGCTTAGCATAATAACGTTGGGTTTCTTCGTCCCATTCCAATAATGGAAAATCAATTACCCACAATGGTTTATACTCACCGGCTTTGCGCAATCCGAGTTGTTTGCCCATTTCCAAACGCAATTCACAAAGCTGTTTGCGCACTTTTTCCGTTTCCCCCGACATGATCAAGATGAGGTCTCCAGCTTCTGCATTACATTTTTTTGCCACTGCCTTTAAATCTTCCTGATCATAAAATTTATCTATCGAAGACTTAAACGTGCCTTCAGGTTGATATAAAACATATACTAATCCACTGGCGCCAATTTGCGGTCTTTTCACAAAATCGGTCAGTGCATCTAATTGTTTGCGTGTATAGTTTGCGCAACCTTTTGCTACAATGCCTACTACCAATTCCGCACTATTGAAAACGGGAAATTCGCGATGTTTTAATTTATCATTTAATTCCACAAATTGCATATCGAAACGAACATCCGGTTTGTCGCAACCGTATAAACGCATGGCATCCTCATAAGTCATGCGCGGAATTTCTTCAATTTCAATATTTTTAACTTTTTTGAAAATATATTTAATCAACCCTTCAAATGTTTGCAAAATATCATCTTGTTCTACAAATGACATTTCGCAATCAATTTGCGTAAATTCGGGTTGGCGATCGGCACGTAAATCCTCATCTCTAAAACAACGCACAATTTGAAAGTAGCGGTCATAACCCGAAATCATCAACAATTGCTTAAAAGTTTGTGGTGATTGTGGAAGTGCATAAAACTCTCCCAAATTCATACGTGAGGGTACGATGAAATCGCGTGCCCCTTCCGGTGTTGATTTAATCAACACCGGTGTTTCTATTTCTAAAAAACCAATGTTATTTAAATAGTTACGCACTTCAATACCAAGATTATGGCGAAAAACGATGTTGTTTTTCACCGGATTGCGACGCAAGTCTAGATAGCGGTATTTCATGCGCAATTCGTCACCGCCGTCCGATTCATCTTCAATAGTAAAAGGAGGTGTTTCCGATTTATTCAAAACGGTTATTTCATCTACCAGAATCTCAATATCTCCGGTAGGAATATTTTTGTTTTTGTTGTAACGTTCCGCAACAATTCCTTTGGCTTGAATCACCCACTCTCTTCCGAAATGTTCAGCAGTTTTACACAGTTCGGCATTAAGTTCACTATTAAAAACCAATTGGGTTATACCGTATCTGTCGCGCAAATCAATAAACAGCATTCCTCCTAACTTTCGGTTCTTTTGCACCCAACCACAAAGGATAACCTGTTGATTTACATTATTAATTGTTAGTTCTCCGCAAGTATAAGTTCTAAGCATCGGTAATATTTTATTAGCAAACTGCAAATATCCACATTTTTTTTACATAGTTATCACAATACTACAGGCTATTGAATTTTTAATGATAACCATTTTGTTTAGTCTTTTCAATGTCAAAATCGAAAACTACAAAATTTCTACTAAAAAGTATATTTTTGCAAGTATTTTATTAGATTGCAAATAGGTCAAAAAATGTAGTCGAAAATTGACAAAATACCAAAAAAGAAAATATAAATGAGTAATTGTAAAAACTGTAATGAACCGATTAATGGAAATTATTGTTCAAATTGCAGGCAACCTGCAAAATTGAAAAGAATTGATAGGCACTATATCATTCACGAAATCGGAGACTTTTTGTTTGCTAATAATTGTTGGAACTCTAATTGACATTATAATAAAGCATTAAAAAAATAGCATTTAATTTTTATTATATTCGCATCCCGTTTGCAAAAATGCAACGTATAGTACGTAATAAATTAATATAAAAATACTTAACATAATGAAAAAGGTTTTAACTTTAGCGTTAGGTGCGCTTATTTTCACCACTACTTCTTGTTCTATGAAAAAAAAGGAATTAACTTCAGGCATTGATTTTGCCAATTTAGACACTACAGTAAGTCCGACTGTGGACTTTTACCGCTATGCTTGCGGTGGTTGGATGGACAGGCATCCGTTAACCGGAGAATATGCCCGTTATGGCAGTTTCGACAAATTAGCCGAAGAGAATAAAGAGCAATTAAAAGACTTAATTACTTCTATTGCAGCAGGAAAGCATGAAAAAAATACTGTCAAGCAGAAGATTGGCGACTTCTATAATTTAGGAATGGATACGGAAACCATTGAAAAACAAGGCGCTGAACCACTTCAAAATGAATTGAGAATCATTGCCGGGATGAACTCTAAAGATCAACTTCCCGAAATTATGGCAGATATGCAACTCACAGGCAGTAATCCTTTTTTCGGTCTTTTTGGCCATGCCGATCCTGCAAACAGTAGTATGAATATTGCATGGATTTGGCAATCCGGGTTGGGTATTGGAGATAGGGATTATTATTTGGAAGCTTCTACCCAACCTATTCGTGAGGCATATCTTGCACTATTGGAAAAAATGTTTGCACTTTCCGGATACGCGGAAATGACAGGTATGCAAGGTAAAGAAAAACAATTGGCACAAGAGGTTCTGGGTTTGGAAACTGAAATGGCAAAAATATTCATGCCTAAAGAAGATCTTCGCAATCCCGATAATACTAATAATCCGAAAACTTTAGCCGAACTCCAAGCATTACTCCCGAATTTTTCTTTTGAAAACTTTCTAACTTCTTTGCAATTAAGTAATTTAGAAAAAGTAAATGTAGGGCAGGTTGATTACTTACAGGGATTAAATAATATCCTTAGCCATATAAACTTAGAAACAATTAAAGCTTATTTAGCATGGAATATAATTAATGACGCCGCTCCTTTTTTAAGCGAAGATTTTGTGGATGCAAAATTTGATTTTTATGGTAAAACATTATCCGGAAAAGAAGAGAATCAACCACGCTGGAAACGTGTGGTAACTGTGGTGGACGGTTCGCTTGGTGAAGCAGTGGGACAAATGTATGTAGAAAAACATTTTCCGGCAGAAGCCAAAGAGCGTATGTTGCATTTGGTTCAAAATCTTAAATTAGCTATGAAAGGCAGAATCAACAACTTAGCGTGGATGTCGGACGAAACAAAAGAAAAAGCGATTGACAAACTGGATGCCATGATTATTAAAATTGGATATCCTGATACATGGAGAGATTATTCTGCATTAAAAATTGATCCTTCTCAAAGTTATTATGCCAACGTACAACGTGCCAGTCGTTTTGAGAATGAATATCAATTAAATAAAATAGGAAAACCCGTTGACCCTACCGTTTGGCTTATGAGTCCGCAAACTGTAAACGCATATTATAATCCTACTACCAATGAAATTTGCTTCCCTGCAGGTATTTTACAGCCTCCATTTTTTGATATGAATGCTGATGACGCTGTGAATTATGGCGCTATTGGCGTAGTTATTGGGCATGAAATAACCCACGGATTTGATGATCGAGGAAGAAATTACGATAAAACCGGAAATTTAAGTAATTGGTGGACAGAAGAAGATGAACTTAAATTTAAAGAGCGTTCTCAAATCTTAGTGGAGCATTATAACCAAATTGAAGTATTACCTGGGTTGTTTGCCAATGGAACGTATACTTTGGGAGAAAATATTGCTGATAATGGCGGTATAAACATCTCTTATGATGCACTTCAAAAAGCTAAAAAAGAAGGAAAAATCAATGGTGTAATGGACGGGTTTACTCCCGAACAACGCTTTTTCATTGCATACGCCAATATTTGGGCAGGAAATATTCGTGATGAAGAAATTGCACGCAGAACAAAAGAAGGAGTTCATTCACTTGCCAGATGGCGCGTAAACGGTGCACTGCCACACAGCGATGCCTTTATTGAAGCATTTAATGTTAAAGAAGGCGACCCCATGTGGTTGGCTCCTGAGAAACGTGCACAAATTTGGTAATCAATAAAAAAATTGCATAAACATTATGATTTATTTAGATAATTCAGCAACCACCTTTCCAAAGCCTGACTCCATGTATGAGTTCATGAGTGGGTTTTATAAAAAACATGGTGTAAATCCGGGCAGATCCGGTTTCGATGCAGCTATTCAAACAGAAGAAGTTGTGCAAAAAACGCGCAAATTGATGACGGAGCTTTTTAATGGAGGACCCGATTTTAATAGACTCACTTTCAGCTACAATGCTAGCGATTCCTTGAATTTAATTATTCAAGGACTGGCAGAACCTGGCGCGCATGTTATTACCACCATGTTAGAACACAATTCGGTATTGCGTCCATTGTATTGTTTAAAAGAGGAAGGAAAATTGCAGGATGTTACTTACTTGCCTTTTGATAAAGACGGCTATGTAAATCCTGAGGATTTTCGCGAAGCCATTCGTCCAAATACAAAGTTCGTGGTTTGCACGCACTGTTCTAATGTGTTGGGGACATTTCAACCATTGCACGAGATCGGAAAAATCTGTAAAGAACACGGATTGATTTTGGTGGTAGACGGAAGTCAAGGCGCCGGCGCAACCAAAGTAGATATGCAAGCCGATAATATTGATGTATATATTTTTACCGGACATAAATGCTTAATGGGACCTACCGGCATTGGAGGCTCATACGTACGTGAAGGTGTGCACATTAAACACACACGCTATGCCGGCACCGGTGTGCGTTCTGCCTATCCAAAGCATTTAGACGAATATCCTTATCGTTTGGAATACGGAACATTAAATTTGGTGGGTGTTGCCGGATTATATGCCGGAGTCTCCTGGATATTAGAACAGGGCATTGAAAATATTCATGAACGTGAAATGAAACTGTGGGAGAAGCTTCGCCAAGGAATCCAAGCAGTAAAAGGCGTAACCACCTATTGCGCCAACTTCCCCGAAAGAAAGAATCCGGTGTTGTGTTTTAACATCAATGGCTTTGAAGCTTCCGATGTAGGAATGATGCTGGATGTGGACTACGAAATCGCATGTCGTACAGGCTTACAATGCGCTCCAAAAGTACACGAACATCTCGGCACGTTACCTATTCACGGCACTATACGCTTCAGTATTGGCGCTTTCAATACGGAAGCTGATATTGACGCTGCAATTAAAGCGATTACTGAAATTGCTGCAATTAAGAACTAACAGGTAGATTGCATTCAAAAAACCTGTCTTTGAATAATTACAAATCCAAAAAATATATTTTTGCGGCTTGAATTATGAAAAAGATAATCCCTCCTGTTGATACGAGCCTTTTAGAAAAAGAACTTACCGAAGATAAATTTCTGCGTGCTACCAATGCATGTAATAATTCCATATATATTGTAACAGCGCACGATTCTCCCAATGTAATGCGAGAGATTGGACGCTTGCGAGAACTTACATTTCGGGAAGCCGGTGGCGGTACAGGAAAAGAAATGGATATTGATGAATACGATACGGCTGAAGTTCCATTTAAGCAATTGATTGTTTGGAATAACGAAAACAAAGAAATTGTGAGTTCTTATCGATTCATTCTCGGCAAAGAAGTTCCACTAGATGAAAACGGGTATCCGCATACGCCCACATCAAAACTATTTCATTTTTCTAAAAAATTTATTGAAGGTAAATGGTTAAAAACGATTGAATTGGGACGTAGCTTTGTGCAACCCAAATACCAAGGCACTAACAACCCGCGCCTCGGACTTTTTTCATTAGATAATCTTTGGGACGGATTAGGTACATTAGCTGTAGATTATCCTGAGGTGAAATTTTTCTTGGGAAAAATGACTATGTACAACAACTATAATCGCTTAGCAAGAAATTTAATCCTTTTCTTTTTGAGAAAATATTTCAAAGGAGATAAAAATTTGATTGCGCCTATTAACCAAGCAATAAGAGACAAGAGAAAACAAGTATTTCGTTCTATTTTCAGAAATGGAACTTATAAAGAAGACTTTAAAGTGCTTAATGATAATATTCGCGACTTAAAAACCACAATTCCACCGCTCATTAAAAGCTACATGTCACTTTCTTCAACGATGAAATGCTTTGGCGCTTCGGCAAACCCTGAATTTGGACCGGTAGAGGAGATTGCCATTATGATTAAGATTGCGGATATCAACGAAGAGAAGAAGAAACGGTATATTTATTCATATAAAAAAAAGGAAGAAAGGGCAGAAAGGAGAAGACAGAAGGAAGAATGGAAAAAACAGAAAGTAGAAAGTAGAAAGTAGAAAGCAAAAAGGAAGAAAAAAGGAAAAAGGAAAAAAAGAGAAAGAACGTAGGAGCAATCTTTGCGATTGTTATAAATACAGGGGTAGACAACTTTCTATCCACAAAAAATAACACCATGATTAAGACCATCACATTTTTACAAAGTGAAGTAGATTGGCGTAAAGCGCCTCCGCCCTCATTGCCGGAATACGCATTCATCGGACGTTCTAATGTAGGGAAATCTTCTTTAATCAATATGTTAGCGAATAATAAATCTATTGCAAAAACCTCCTCTAAACCCGGAAAAACGCAAACCATTAACCATTTTTTAGTAAATAATGCCTGGTATTTGGTGGATTTGCCCGGCTATGGTTACGCAAAAATATCGAAAACCATGCGAGAGAAGTGGGTAAAAATGATACACGATTATCTTGTTTTACGAGAAAACTTACAGGTAACTTTTGTTTTAATTGATGCGCGTTTAGAACCTCAAAAAATAGATTTGGAATTCATTAACTCTTTAGGTGAAAGACAAATTCCATTTGCATTGATCTTCACCAAGTCGGATAAACTTTCTGCTACCCAAGTGTCGAAAAACGTGGAAACATTTAAGAAGGCAATGTTAGAAACATGGGAGGAACTACCGCCCATCTTCCTTTCCTCTGCCGTTACCGGAAAAGGGCGAGCGGAAATTCTTGATTTTGTTACCGCTACAAACTCCGAAGTCCAATAATTTCGCGCACTTCTTTAACTGTTTTAGCTGCGCTTTCGCGCGCCTTTTCAGCACCTTGTTTCACTACCTTTCTCAAATAGTCGTCATTAGTGCGCAACTCCAATATTTTCTCATAAATTGGCGCTGTAAATGCAATCATATCTGTAGCCAATTGCTTTTTCATATCGCCATAGCGAATTTGACAAGTGTTGTATTGTTCTTCAAAAAACTGTAGCGTTTCAGGAGCAGAAATCGCTTTCATTAGTTGAAACAGATTTTCAATAGCTTGCGGTTTTTCTTGATTAGGCTCTACCGGTCCCGAATCGCTTACTGCCTTCATTACTTTTTTATGGATAATTTCCGGAGAATCGGAAAGATATACACAAGAGACTTCATTATCAGATTTTGACATTTTGGTGGAGCCATCTAAACCGGGGATCTTTACTAACTCATTACCAAAATTATAAGCAACCGGCAATTTAAAATATTCAACTCCATACATGTGATTAAAACGTTGTGCAAAATCGCGGGTCATTTCCAAATGTTGTTCTTGGTCTTTTCCTACAGGTACTTTGTCAGCATTATGAATGAGAATATCAGCGGCTTGCAATACAGGATATGTGAGTAGTCCGGCATTAACATTATCGGGTTGACGACGTACTTTTTCTTTAAAAGAGCTCACCCGTTGCAATTCCCCTAAATAGGCCAACATATTGAACAACAAATATAATTCTGTTGTTTCAGGGAGGTCGCTTTGCACATATAACGTTGATTTTTCAGGATCAAGTCCTGCTGCCAAATAATCTATCAATACATTTTTGATATGCGAATTGAGCTCCGATGCTTTTGGATGCGTTGTAAGTGAATGATAATCTGCAATAAAAAAGTAGCAATTTGCTTCATTTTGCATTTTAATAAAATTGCGAAGAGCACCAAAATAATTGCCTAAATGCAAAAAACCGGTGGGACGAATGCCACTGACTACAGTTTCCATAGATTTTCAAATATATTTAAAATCAATTTATTTCCGTTGGCAACTCTTTGGCACAACGCATGTTCCTGAAGCACGGCATACCACAATCGGTTCAGTTAGTACATCGGCGGCAGAAGGGCTAATGTCTGTGCGGGGCACAATCACTTTTTTAGCTTCAAACGTCATTTTTCGAGAGCTGTTTCCTACCTGTGTAATTTCACCGGTAGCTTCAATGTAGTCGCCTGCATATACGGGTACTAAAAACTCCACACTGTCGTAAGCGCAAAAAAGGCCTTCGTCACCATCGTTCATAATTAATAACTCGGTGGCTACATCGCCAAAAAGTTGCAACATGCGAGCGCCGTCCACAAGATTTCCGCCATAATGCGCATCATGCGCGCTCATTCGTAGTCTGATAAGAGATTTCATAAGATTTTTTTTACTTAAAAATGTTGTGCAAAAATAAGATTTTTTGCTATTATTGCGCTTCGTTAATCATTTGTTATGAAAAAAATCTTAAAAATCTTTTTGTTTCTTATTTTTGGCATTATTTTAGTTGGTACTTTTGTTTTTTTATGGAATAAATCGCGTACGAAAGAAGTAAAATATGAAACTGTAATACCTGAAATTAAAACCATTGAGAAAAAGACCATTATTACAGGAATAGTGGAACCGAGAAATGAAGTGGAGATTAAGCCTCAAATTTCAGGAATTATTGTAGAATTGTATAAAGAAGCCGGACAGTTGGTAAAAGCCGGTGATGTGATTGCCAAAGTGCAAGTAATTCCGGATATCGCACAATTAAATAGCGCAGAATCGCGGTTAAATACCACGCAAATTAATTTAGAACAAGCACAAAATAATTTCGACAGGGTTCAAAAACTTTACCAATCGGGTGTTTCTTCAAAAGAGATGTTTGAACAGGCTGAAACACAACTACGCACTGCTAAAGAAGAACATAATAATGCCAAAGAAAATTTGCAAATTATAAAAGAAGGCATATCAAAAAGTACGGAAAAATATAGCAATACTTTAGTGAAATCTACCATTTCGGGAATGATTTTAGATATTCCTGTAAAAGTGGGCAACTCTGTAATTCAAGCCAATACTTTTAATGATGGAACAACGATTGCTACGATTGCCAATATGAATGATTTGATTTTTGTTGGAAAAGTAGATGAAACAGAAGTAGGTAGAATTCATGTAGGAAATCATGTAAACTTAGTAATCGGCGCCATGCAAGATAAAAGCTTTGACGCTCTGTTAGAATACATTGCCCCAAAAGGAATGATGGAAAACGGCGCTACGCTGTTTCAGGTAAAAGCCGCCGTACATAAAATAAATGACGATTCCTTCATCCGGTCAGGTTATAGCGCTAATGGCGAGATTGTTACAGAAAGAGCAGAAGATGTATTAACTGTTCCTGAATTTGCATTAGAATTCGCTGCCGATTCTGCTTTCGTTTATGTTGAAAATAAAAAAGAACATGCGGAAAAATACACCAAAACTCCCGTGAAAATAGGTCTTTCCGATGGCTTTTATGTAGAAATTAAGGAAGGAATTACTGTCGATTCGTATTTACGGGGTAAAGTAGTAGACGAAAAAGCTAAAAAAGCTAAACGATAAGTGCGATAATGTGTGATTAAAAAGTTGTATTTTTGCTTTTTAAATTTTATCTTTTTTATACCATGAGTTACATTGAATTTGACCAAGAAAAACTAGTAAATATTAATTTTTCAAAAAGCAGGGAAATTTTGCGTTGCAGCAGAACCGGCGCTTATGCATCTACCACATTATTGGGTTTAAATACACGGAAATATCATGGACTTTTTGTGGCGCCGCAAGACAAAATTGATGGCGAACGCCATGTGTTGGTTTCCTATTTGAACGAAACCATTATTATTGATAATATGGAGTTTCGCCTGGGAGTGCACCAATATCAAGGTGGTATTATTGCGCCTAAAGGTAATAAATATCTTCAAAAATTTGAAACCGATTTAATTCCTACTTACCATTTTAGAGTAGGAAAATTCAATTTTACCAAAGAATTTTTGATGTGTAATGATGAAGATAGAATCATATTGAAGTACACAATATTAGATAATTATGAATCTGCGCAGATTTTATTTGAACCGTTGTTGGCTTTTAGAAATGCACATAAATTAACCCTTCAAAATCCGCATATTAACACAGGCTATAAATCCATAAAACATGGCGTAGAATATGGTTTATATGAAAATTATACACCGGTTGCATTTCAATCTAACGTACCGATTTCTTACTTGCATGCACCCGTTTGGTACAATAATTTTGAATATGAAGAAGAATTAAAACGTGGTTATGATGGTTATGAAGATTTGATTAATTTGGGAAAAATCAGTGTGAAAGTAGTACATAACGAGATATATTTGTCTATTGGAACCAAACCGATTGCTCCAAATAAGATTCAAACATTATTTGAAGAAGAGTTGACTAAACGCACTATGCGTTCCTCATTCATAAACTGTTTACAAAATGCAGCCGAGCAATTTATTATTAAACGCAACGGAAAAACGCAAGTAATTGCCGGTTATCCATGGTTTGGTCGTTGGGGACGCGATACATTTATTGCACTGCCGGGTTTGACTTTAGCGTTAGACAAACCCAAACTTTGCAAAGAAGTGATGGATGACATGCTTTCGGAAATGCAAAACGGGCTTTTCCCCAACATCGGTGAAGGTGAACACGCTACTTATAATTCTGTAGATGCACCCTTATGGTTTATCCGTACACTGCAGAAATACACGATTTTTACGAAGTCTCAAAAGAAAATTTGGGCAGCATACGGAGATACCGTAAAAAAAATCTTATATGCTTATAGAAATGGTTCATTATTTAATATCAAGATGTTAGATAACGGATTAATATATGCGGGTGATGCGAACCACGCACTCACCTGGATGGATGCCGTAGTAAACGGAGTACCGGTTACGCCGCGCACAGGCTGCCAAGTGGAAATTAACGGTTTGTGGTATAATGCTATAAAATTTGCTTTAGAAGTAGCGGCTTATGCTAAAGATGAAGAATTTATCAAAGATTGGAATGAGATAGCTGATCATTTCCCTACTGTTTTCAAAGATACTTTTTGGGATAAAAAGGAAGGATATTTAGCAGATTATGTAAATGGCGACTATAAAAATTTTCAAGTACGCCCCAACATGGTTATTGTAACTTCATTGCCTTATTGCCCTGTAAGTGAGAAAATCCGGCAGTTAATATTGAAGAAAACGCAAGAAGAACTACTAACTCCAAAAGGATTGCGCACACTTTCACCTAATGATCCGGAGTACAAAGGAAAATATTTTGGTAATCAAGCAGAGAGAGATGCAGCTTATCATCAGGGTACGGCTTGGCCTTGGTTATTAGAACCTTTTGCAGAAGGATTGCTTGCTGTTTACCAACAAGCCGCCATCCCCACATTAGAAAAAATCCTTTATAATTTCGACGGATGTATGAAAGACTACGGTATTTCTACCATTGAAGAGATTGCTGACGGTGACCCACCACATAATCCTAACGGGTGTATTTCGCAAGCATGGAGCGTAGCGGCGCTGTTGTTCATAAAATGGCTTATTGATAATGTGAAAAAGTGAAAATTATGCAAAAACACTCCCTCTCACAACAACAACAACTAAAACAAACTGCCGCACAAACGGTGCAACTAATGCGTTTGGTAGAACTTTCTACTACCAACTTGGAACAAGAAATTTTAAAGGAAGTAGAAGAAAATCCGGCATTAGATATTGATAATGATGTTGAAATTCAGGAACAAGACCCGTTAGAACCGGAATTGAAACATAATCTTGACGATTTTGAGGATTTTTATGATAACGATGAGTATGATAGCTATAACGACTATAGTCTACAAAATAGCAATCGTTCGAAAGACGATAATTATTTTTCTCCCACCGCTTCTTATGATAATTCTTTTCAAGAAAACTTACAGCAACAACTTCACGAATTTGAACTTTCGGAAAAAGACACTTTAATTGCAGAATATCTTATAGGATGCTTAGACGAAAATGGATACTTACTAGTTGATACACAAAACATTGTAATGGATTTTTTACTTACCTATAATTTGCATATTACGAATGAGGAAGTAGAAAATATCCTAAAAAACGTAATTCAACAATTTGAACCGGTGGGCGTTGGTGCAAGAAATATTCAGGAGTCCTTAATGTTGCAACTCAACTTGAAAGAAGAAACCCCAACAGTTGTATTAGCTAAAAAAATTCTAAGCGAATATTTTGAAATTTTTACCAAAAAGCAATACGAAAAACTGCAAAATTCACTTCATGTGAATAATGAAACTTTAAAAAATGTCATTAATGAAATTCTAAAACTTCATCCTTATCCCGTTTTTGCCTTGGCTGCATTAGAGAATAAATCTACACAAATTACCCCCGATTTTGTTATTACCATTGAAGAAGGCGAACTTGTTTTGAATTTAAACAACAATCATATTCCAAAACTAAAAATAAATCAAGAATTTAAAAGTCAATTTTCATTACATTATCCTCATTTGAGCGAAGAGAAAAAATTGGAAGCAGAGCAATTTATTAAAGATAATGTGGCGCAAGCAAAAAGCTTTATTGGTAGCCTAAATTTGCGAGAATTGGTGCTTTTTAATACGATGTATGCCATTATGGATAAGCAGCGCGCCTACTTCCTTTCAGGAGATGATAAAGATTTGAAACCTATGATATTGAAAGATATTGCAACAGCAGTAAACTTAGATATTTCCACTGTATCAAGAGTTTCGAATAGCAAATATGTACAAACGCCGTTTGGTACTATTCCTTTAAAACATCTATTTTCAGAATCCATTGGGAATGAGGATGTTTCTTCAAAAGAAATAAAATCTATTATTATAGAACTCGTAAAAGCCGAAAACAAAGCCAAGCCGCTTACCGACGATGAGTTATGTAGCCAATTGAAAGAGAAAGGATACGAAATCGCCCGCCGCACCATAGCCAAATACCGGGAACAATTAAATATTCCGGTGGCGAGATTAAGGAAGGAAATTTAAAAGTTCTAAATTTTGAATTAAAATCCTTGTGCTTTTAGTTCAAATTGTTTGCTATCGTTTGTGATAATGTATTTTCCGGAAGGTTCCGGAGTCATGTAACCGATAACACTCACTCCTTTAATTTCTTTTATTTTTTCGTAGTCTTCTTGTTTGATGGTAAATAAAAGCTCATAATCTTCACCGCCATTCAAAGCGATGGTGGTGGCTACAATGCCCAATTCCTTAAGTTTATCAAAAGTGATGATATCAATAGGTAACTTTTCTTCAAAAATGGTGCAACCCAATTTCGAAGCATTGCAAAGGTGTATTAATCCGGTTGCCAAACCATCTTTTAAATTGATCATTGACGTAGGTTGGGGCAGGGTGCACCCTGTCCGTACGTCATGCAACGCCCATGTCGAAGGTTCCGGTTTTAAATAGCGCTCCAATAAATAATCCACACCAATAAAATCGGGTTGCTGGGACGGGTCGGCTTGAAACACCTTTTTTTCTCTTTCCAATAAAATGAGACCGGTGTAGGCGCTTCCTAAATCGCCGGTTACACAAATCAGTTCGTTTTCTTTAGCGCCGTTCCTGCAAACTTCTTGATCAAGTGCAACTTCACCTACCATACTTGTGGCAATAAATAATCCTGATGCACTCGGTTTAAAATCTAACCCAACGAGGTCAATTTTAAATTTGGAACAACAAAAAATAATTCCACTCATCAGCTCATTGATGGCTTCTTCAGCGAAACGATTGGAAAGCGCCAAGTTGATTCGCATTTGTGTGGGCGTGCCGTTCATGGCGAAAATATCCATCATAGATGCCACAACTACTTTGTAACCTAAATGTTTTAAGGGGAAATAAGAGAGGTCGAAATCAATATGTTCGGTAAATAATGCAGAGGCTAGTAGGGATATGGCGCGCCTTGCCCCTACCGGTGTATTAATTATTGCCGCATCATTAAGAATTCTATTTTTAGAATTAATAAATTGCGAAAAATTCTCAAGTAGTTTATACTTAGCTAATATGCTTTCTTTTTCGGGTTGGGTGATCATAATTATCTTTTGTTAAAAATAATGTGCAAAAAAACACAAAAAATGCCATATTTTCTTATTATATTAAAATTAATGTATCTTTGCGCATTCAATAAAAACAAATAGACTAAACTTAATTTATTAATCAAACCTTTATTTATTATGAAAAAAACATTATTTATTTTAGGGTTGCTCCTATCATTTGCATTCTTATATGCGCAAAATTCTGACTTGGTGAGAACAAAAGTCGACAATCAACCTACAATTGAAATGCTTAGCATTAGTGCGCAAGCAAAAATTGTTTCCAATCTGTCACGTGCCCCACAAGGTATGGTAAATGTTACATTGACAGCAGGAGATGTATGGGGAGATGGAACAGGCTATCAAATGTTAATTGGACCTACTTCGCTATGGGGAACAACTATTCCTACAGAAGGTGCATTACATGGAAATTGTAATCCTCCTGCAACATTGTATGATGCATTTACATATAAAATACCAACTAATGCAAATCCGGTATGTATTACTAATAATATTGTGATCAACAATTCTATCACTATTCAAATAGAAGCCGGAACATACGCTTATTGCATCGTTAACCCAACGCCGGGCGATAGGTTTTGGATTGCAGGTGGCGATAATGGGCGCAAAGCCAGCTATACGTTTGAAGCAGGTAAAAAATATACTTTCACAGCTTTTTTGCAAGGTCAGAATGATCGCGTTAGTATTCTTGTAGAAAACGATATTGACTGTGCACCCGCCACAAACTTAGTTGTTAATTATACTACAGATTGTGAAGCCCAATTAACATGGACAGCAAGTGCAGATGCTATTTCTTATAATGTTTATAGAGATGGCGCTGTTATTGCAAACGTAACCGGAACATCTTATACAGATGCGGATTTTGCTTCATATATAGGACAAGTATGGGGAGTTTCTGCCGTTTGTGAAGAAGGCGAAACCGCACCGGTGAGCGTAACCAAAGGAGCTTGCAACACTTGCAGACCCGCCACTAACTTAGAAGTTACTTTTATAAATGGTTGCGACGCCGTAGAACTTACATGGGCTCCTCCGGCAAAAGGAAGAAATGACTTGTTATGGGATAATACAGATATTGATTTAACCCCAGCAGGAGACGGTTTAATTTCTTCTTATTGGTCAAATACTAACAACTGGGTTTTCACTGCCGATGATTTCGATGCTGATGGTCCATGGGTTATTGAAACAGTTTATGCAGCAGGATTCGCTAACTCACCTTCGGTAGTGCCGACGAAAATGGCTATCGTTATTTATGCTAATGAGGGCGGCAGACCAGGTGCTGAAATCTATAGGAATAATGCCATACCCGTAACACCAGACGATATAACAGAGATAATCCTTCCTACACCTTTCGAATTGCCTGGTGAAGGAAAATATTGGATTGCCATAGCCGGTGCTTATGATAACCATACTCCCCTCGCAAGTTACCGTTGGAATATATATACCGGAACTAGAGGAATAGGGGCAAATGCTCATTTACATGATCCGGGTAACTTATTTGGCTCAGGAACAAACTGGTTGTCTGTTCCCGGATTACTTCCGAATATGCGTTCCATGTGGTTCGCAATAGTAGGTGAAAGTAATCTGAGCCCAAGGCAATATAATGTTTACAGAAACGGTACGCTTATTACAACTACAGAGGAAACTTCTTATATAGATAATGCAGACCTTGATCCCCATGCAACATATACATGGCAAGTTAAGGTTATTTGCTCCAGCGGTGAATCTACACCGGTTAGCAAAGCCAAGTCATGCCTTAGCATTAAGGAAAACACAAAAGGATTCTCAATCGTTCCAAATCCTGCAACAAATAATATCACTATTTCTGCAGGAAATAACTTCCATACCATTGAACTGGTTAACTTCTTAGGGCAAACTGTACTTTCTCAATCTAATACTGGAAACACAGTAACTTTAGACGTATCTAACTTAACTAATGGTGTTTATTTTGCTCGTATTATCTCTGATAATGGTGCAACTGTAAAGAAGTTTGTAAAACAATAAAGAACAATTTATTGTAGAAGCGTTGTATGCAAACGTCTCTACAATATCATATAAAGGCTCTCTTTTTCGGAGAGCTTTTTTGTTACCAAAAATAATGAGATTAAAAAAAGTGTACTTTCGCGCCAATTTTAAAAATGAAAAAACATTTAATTTTATTAACCAAAATTTATTTATTATGAAAAAACTGTTTACTATTTTAGCAATTTGCTTGATCTGTGCAACAACTGTTCACGCACAAAAATTAACTGTATCTGAAAATGCTACAAAAAAACAAGGACAGCTTACTAAAATGATGACGGCTACCAAAAGTGACATCTTAGCGGCTAAAAATGAAGTAGTACTATCTCCCGGAGGCTTTACTATGCCATGTGGAACTATTCCCGGTGGTCTCGGGCTATATGTAGGAGATATGGATGAGTGGATTACCGGATCAAATCCTTGGGGAGATGTAAAATTTGGCTATGTCTTTAAAGGAACTAGTGGCTCCGTTACAAGCGTAAGAGCATGGATGGGAAATGCATACAATGGAGATGTAGAGAATGTTTATGCCGAAATTTGGGCGATTGGCTCAAATAACCTTCCAACAACTTTACTTGGAACATCTAATCCTATTTCAACTGCAAACATTATATACGGCGATTTTGACGAATATACTTTTACGTTTGCTACTCCGGTAAATGCGCCTGCAAATTTTGCTGCAGTAATTACTGTTCCTGAATATACAATGACGAGTTCAGAGATTGTAATCCCCACTACTGAAATAGGTTGCTATGCTCCCGGAACAGAACACTATTCTATAGCTTATACCCTTGATGAAGGATGGGAGTCAATAGCTGTTGCATGGGGTTTTCGTCCTGGTGAGGCTTTCGATTTGGCAATTTTCCCTGTTTTAACTCAAAACTCAATCACCAATGAAAATGTAAGAATGGGATTTTCTATTCTTCCTAATCCGGCAACAAGTAATATTACGATTTCTGCAGGAAGCAACTTCCACACAGTTGAATTGGTTAACTTTTTGGGACAAACCGTATCTTCCCAATCTAATACCGGAAATACAGCATCTTTAGACGTATCTAGCTTAACTAACGGCGTTTATTTCGTTCGCATTACTTCTAACGAAGGAACAGATGTTAAGAAGTTTGTAAAACAATAAGACCCAAATCTGTAGGGACGTTGCGCGCAACGTCCCTACAATATTAATAAAGGTTCTCCAAAAAGAGAGCCTTTTTTTATTTCATCTGAAATGCCGTAGCATACATTTTCATCTGTTTTAGCATGGAGTTTAGCCCATTAGAGCGTGTGGGTGAAAGATGCGACCGAAGTCCGATAGCATCAATAAAATCTAACTTTGCATCTAAAATTTCTTGTGGTGTTCGATTAGATAAAACTCTGATAAGCAAATTCACAATCCCCTTGGTGATAATGGCATCACTATCGGCAGTGAAAATTATTTTTCCGTCTTTAAAGTCCGCATGCAACCACACTTGCGATTGGCAGCCGGAGATAAGATATTGTGACGTTTTGTATTGTGGATCAATAAGTGGGAGCTCCTTTCCTAATTCAATAATATAATTATATTTATCCATCCAATCGGTGAAATAAGAAAATTCCTCAATAAGTTGTTGTTCGGCTTGTTGTACTGTCATATCCATAGCTATTTAAAAAGAAGAATGTGTATTACATTCCGTCAATTCGATGTTTATTATTTGGTTGGTAAGATTTTCGTTAAAAGGTGCAGACACGCGAATGTAATTGTCGGTAAATCCAAAAATCATTCCGTTTTTAATATCTTCTTCAAACAAAACTGCTCTTTGGGTGTGTAAATGTTCTTTATAGAATGTATTTTTCTTTAGTTCAGAGAGTTGTAGTAATATTTTAGTTCGTTCTTTTTTTACACTGTCTTTCACTTGAGATTTCATTTCCGCTGCGGGAGTTTGCGGCCGTTTTGAATAAGAAAATACATGCAAATAACTAATGGGCAAACTATCTAAAAAACGAACAGTTTCTTCAAAATCTACCTCTGTTTCTGCAGGAAACCCCGAAATCACATCTACAGCGATACAAGCATGAGGCATTGCCGATTTTATTTGATGCACTTTATCTGCAAAAAGCGCGGTTTTATAACGTCGCTTCATGACAGCAAGCACCGGATCTGAGCCCGATTGTAACGGGATATGAAAATGGGGCATCAATACGGTTGAATTTGCAATCAAATGAATAATTTCGTTGGTTAGTAAATTAGGCTCAATGGAAGATATGCGTACACGCTCAATGGGCTTGCGTGTGTTAATTTCATTCAGTAATTGAAAAAAAGTTTCGCCGTTTTTTCTTCCGAAGTCGCCGGTATTTACGCCTGCTAGAATCACTTCTTTGTAGTTTAATTGTGTAATTTTTTCAAAATTGGTCATTACATTTTCAATGGTATCGCTTCGGCTTGCTCCTCGCGCACGTGCCACCGCACAGTAAGAGCAATGATAATCGCACCCGTCTTGAATTTTCAGAAAGGAGCGCGTTCTGTCGTTTGAGGAAAAAGTGGCAAAAAATGGCAGTCTCTCAGTCGAATTTTGTCCCAATAAATAAGGAATAAGGTTCATTTTATCTTCAGAACCAAATGCTATCGTTACGCCCGGAAGTTGTTCCACCAAACTTTTGTCTCTTGCCGGGAAACAACCTACCACAATAATTTCTGCATTTGGGTTTTTTCTATGAAACTGTGCGATCAAACCACGCGCTTTTTTTTCCGCGGTACCTGTAACCGTGCATGTATTTAAAATGAAATAATCAGGATTTGAGGTATTCACAAAACCTTTACATTGGAGTTCCCGAGCAATGTGAGAAGACTCGCTATAGTTCAATTTACATCCTAAAGTGGCTATGTAGAAGGTTTTTGGCATTTTTTAAGGGAGGGTTTTATTTTTTAGTCAATTTTTTCTTGATTTTTCAAAAAATCAAAATCCATTAAAACTCTCTTGAAAAATCGCGCCAAAAATAGTAGAAATATTTATTCACAGAAATCCACAGAGATGAAAAACGCTCTGTACAACTCTGCGCATGCCATATCCCTATGCTGAAAAAATTGTGTATGTTTGCGGGCGAATCTTAACCCAAGATAATTGAACAAAAAAATAAGATTAATCAATTAAAAAACAATATCTTTATGAAAAAATTTGATCCGGCAAACGCCATTCAAGATTTACGCCAATTCGGCGAATTTGGAGACGTAAACCCATCTGTTACCGATTCTGCAACCTACACTTTTCTACAAGGCAAAACCATGACCGATACATTCCTCGGTGAAACAGAAGGATGTTATTTGTATTCGCGCCACTGGAATCCGAGCAACAAATACTTAGCCGATGCATTGGCGGCAATGGAAAATACGGAAGCCGCTTGGGTTACCGCCTCAGGAATGGCGGCAATTACCTGTACCATATTGCAAATTTGTAATTCCGGCGATCACATCGTTTCCAGTATAACTACATATGGCGGCACATTCGCATTTTTTGAAAATTATCTGAAAAAATTCAATATTGGAGTTACTTTTGTTAATATTTCTGATTTAGATGCAGTGAAAAAGGCGATACGCCCCAATACTAAAATGATCTATACGGAAACGATGACCAATCCGTTGCTTCAAATTTCCAATCTGCCCGAGTTGGCGAAAATTGCACATGCACAAAATGCCAAATTGGTGTGCGACAATACATTCACTCCACTTATGGTAACTCCGGCGCATCATGGTGTAGATGTGGTGGTATATAGCATGACCAAGTTTATTAACGGTAAAAACGACTGTGTTGCAGGCGCCATTTGTTCTACGGCAGAGTTTATTAACAGTTTGGCAGATGTGAACAGTGGTACCGCCATGTTGTTGGGACCTGTCTTAGATCCTAAACTTTCTTCTTCTATCTTAAAAAACTTACATACTCTACATATCAGAATGATGCAACACAGCAAGAACGCAATGTTCTTAGCAGAGCGTTTTAAAGAATTGGGCATCAAGTTTAACTATCCCGGTTTGTCTGATCACCCTGAACATAAATTGTTAAAATCCATGTTAAATGATGGGTACGGATTTGGTGGAATGATTGCTATTGATATGGGTACAGCAGAAAAAGCAAACGCCATTATGGAAAAAATGCAAGATGCCGATGTAGGCTATTTGGCGGTAAGTTTGGGATATTTCAAAACGTTGTTTAGCAACTCCGGAAAATCTACTTCTTCTGAGGTTCCCGAAGATATTCAACGTGAAATGGGAATGTCGGAAGGATTAATTCGTTTTTCGGTAGGTTTAGATATGAATATTGAGCGTACATTCGAAAAAATCAAAGCCTGTATTCAAGCTGTAAATTAGTTATTTCTAAAAATTTAAGTGATGAAAAAACTATCAGTCCTATTTGCATCATTAATCTTGATATTCTCTGCATGTACAACAGACATACGAGTACAGGGTTTTGTAAGAACGAATACAGGAATGCCGATTGAAAATGCTACGATTACTATTCAAAAATCAAAAAAAATATTTGAGACGACCACCGATAGAACAGGGCTTTATATGTTTAATAATGTGTCTATTGGCACTTGGGAGCTCATGATAGAAAAAGAAGATTATGAAACGCAAACCGAAAGATTTTCTGTAAGCGGTGGGAGTAGTGGCAATATTTATCAAAAGGACTTTGAACTAAAATTAGCACCAAAACCGCAATAAACTTATGTTATATCCACTAAAATTTGTGCCTATTCTGAAAGAACGTATTTGGGGCGGCAAAGCGCTTTCCGAAAAATACTGCAAAACTGATGATAGCCAAACCAAGTTTGGTGAAAGTTGGGAAATTTCCGATTTAGACGAGGATATTTCGGTGGTTAATAATGGTTTTTTGGCAGAAAACGATTTGCGGGAATTGATAGAAACTTACATGGGCGAACTGGTAGGCGATACTGTTTTTGATAAAAACGGATTGGGTTTTCCCTTGCTGATTAAGATCATTGATGCTCAAGATGATTTGTCGGTGCAAGTACATCCCGATGATATGTTAGCACAGCAAAGATATGAGCAAAACGGGAAAACCGAAATTTGGTATATCATTCATGCAGAAGAAAATGCAGGCATTTATGTGGGATTTAATAAACCTGTTGAAAAACAAGAGTATATAGATGCTGTACTAAACAATGAAATTGCTTCTTTACTTCAATTTTATCCTGTAAAAAAAGGTGATCTATTCTTTATTCCTGCCGGAACCGTGCATGCTTTAGGAAAAGGAGTCGGCATAGTAGAAATTCAACAACCTTCGGATATTACCTATCGTATTTTTGATTGGAATCGAGTAGATGCCTCCGGCTTGCCAAGAGAATTACACGTTGCCGAAGCATTAGAAGCGATCCATTTTAATGAAAATGTGGATTATAAAATTGAATACGAAGAACAGTTTAACGCCACTTCAAACTTGTTTCGCTCGGAGTTTTTTAATATAAATACCATTGTTTTCGATAAACCACTGCAAAAAAATTACTCAACTATTGATTCTTTTATAGCTTACATTTGCGTAGAAGGCGAAGTGCATTTATTTGGCGATGGTTTTCACGAAGTGCTAATTGCCGGCGAGACAGCGATGATTCCCGCTTCTATTCCGGAAATTAATTTAGTACCCAACATAAAATCTCGGCTTCTTGAGGTTTATATGTAGCTTTTGAGACCTTCTGAAGATGAAAATTATTGACTTTTTAAAAGATAAAAAAATTGCCATTCTCGGTTTTGGAAGAGAAGGGAAGTCTTCTTTTAGGTTTATTAGAAACTATTTGCCCGATAAGTATTTGACAATTCATGATAAGAAATTTATTGAGGTTAACGATAGTCATACGACGATTATTTCCGGTGAAAATTACCTGCAAAACCTGAATGATTACGATATTATTTTGAAAACACCCGGAATAAGTTTTGCGCACTTAAACTATTTTATTGAACCGGAAAAAATAAGTTCACAAACCGCACTGTTTTTGCAATATTATGGAAAACAAACGATTGGGATTACAGGAACCAAGGGGAAAAGTACTACAGCTTCATTAATTTACCACATCCTTCAACAAAGTCATAAAAAAACAGTATTAGCAGGGAATATTGGTGTACCTTTTTTTGATATTATTGAAAAGATCGACAATCAAATACTTGTAGTTGCAGAACTCTCAGCACACCAGCTGGAGTTTGTACACCATTCGCCTCATATTGCCGTATTTCTCAATTTGTATCAAGAACATTTAGATCACTTCAATGCGTTTGCAAGTTACATGCAAGCTAAATTGAATATTACAAAATATCAAAATGAAAGTGACATCTTAGTATATAATCAAGATGACCAATGGATTACAAAATTGTTAGCGCAACATAATTTTAATCGTGAGTTTCACCCTTTTTGGAATCACATCAAATATAGTGCGGCAATTACAACATGCAGACTATTAGAAGTTTCAGATAAAGAAATTGAAACGGCGATAGCCTCATTTATCCCTTTAGAACATCGCCAAGAGTTTGTGGGGGAAAAGCACGGTATTCGTTTTTATAACGATTCCATTGCTACCGTGCCCGAAGCTACGGTTTATGCATTAGAAACATTAAAAAATGTTGATACATTGCTACTTGGTGGTTTTGACAGAGGCATTGATTATGCAGACCTGTATGATTATTTGCATAAAAACCCGGTAGAAAATATTGTGTTTATGGGACCTGCCGGCAAACGGATGAAAACCGAATGGGACGGCAAAGATGTGACATACCGCATTTCTACAACCTATATTGAAGAAGATAATATGCAAAAAATCATCAATTTTGCGATTATGCACACGCAAAAAGGAAAGGTTTGCTTACTTTCTCCCGCAGCCGCCAGCTACGATCGTTACACCAATTTTGAAGAACGTGGTAAAACATTTAAACAGTGCGTATTGCAACCTTTTTCTTTAAAATCATTCAACTCGTTTAAAATAGATGCCACCTGTGATGATTTTATTTGTATTAACAAAGAAGAAGAGTTTGACTACCTATTTGATAAAAAAATATTCGAAGCTCCTTTTTTTATACTTGGCGGAGGATGCAATGTCTTATTTACAAAAAACTTTAATGGCACAATTATTCACATTAACACAAAAGGTATAAAAATTAAATATCAAAGCGATGATTTTATTGAAATTGAAGCAAAATCCGGTGAAAATTGGGATGATTTTATTGATTTTTGTGTAAAAAACAACTTCTTTGGCATAGAAAATCTAACCGGTATTCCGGGAAAAGTGGGAAGTTGTCCCGTACAAAACATTGGTGCTTACGGAGTAGAAGTGAAAGATACGATTAAAGAAGTGCATGCACGTGAAATAGCTACCGGAAAATCGCTTGTTTTTTCCAATGAAGCGTGCAAGTTTGGTTACAGAGATTCTATTTTTAAGCATGAATTGAAAAACAAACTCATTATTACTTCCGTAGTATTCCGATTATCAAAAATTGAAACCTATAATCTTACGTATAAAGCATTAAAGGATGAATTACAAGTTAAGAACTTAACATTGGCATCAGTTCAAGAAAAAGTTAAAGAAATACGCAACCGAAAACTACCTGATGTTGAAAAAATTGGTTCGGCGGGCAGTTTCTTTAAAAACCCTGTCGTTTTAAAAGATAAATTTGATAAACTGCAAAAAAAGTATTCTCAATTGGTACATTTTTCGGAAGATGAAAGCCATGTAAAATTGGCAGCCGCGCAGCTTATTGAGATTTGCGGCTGGAAAGGTTTCCGTGAAGGTGATGCAGGTGTTTACCCCTATCAATCGCTGGTGTTAGTAAATTATGGAAACGCTACCGGCAAAGAAATCACGAACTTAGCTAAAAAAATTCAGCAATCTGTTTTTGAGTATTTTGAAGTAAATTTAGAATGCGAAGTACAAGAAAATTAAAGGAAAAATAATAAAATATCTTAAACAAGAAAAAGGCGCAATTAATTTTCGCGCCTTTCTATGCTAAATATTAAGATTGATAGCTTTGGGAATTTCTAATTCACCACCATCTTCTTTGTATGCACTTTTTCCCCATTCACAAAAAGTGCATAATGATTTTGTACGGATAACCACGGAAAAAGGGATGATTATGAGAAAAGTAGTAAAGCATTGATACTTTTACTTTTTTACCGGGCATCCCGCGCTCGTAGAGCATCAACCCATCTAAGCAGTACGCTCAGCGTACTGTACACGAGGTAGCAAAGTAGCCCCTGGTATCCCATGCCTGCATAACAGGCACACCAGCATGGCGCTTCCCGTATGAACGAGGTTCGCCTCCTACGGAGGCGCGGGGATGGGTAGTATGCCTTGTACAGTAGCCTGAAGGCTACTGCTTAGATTCTTAAATCAGTAATAGCAATATGGATTGCATCTCACCAATTCAACCTCTTATTACCCCATTAAAAATTTCCTATACAAAATAACAAAATATCCTTATTATCCGGATAATCAAATAATGAAGGATGTTGCGTTTCTCCAAAAGAGATACGATTATCTATAGCAAGATCATTAGAAATTACACACTGTATTTCATTTTGATGAAGTAGAATTGTGTCTAATACTTCATTTATCGTTTCATACTCTTCATAATAAATAACAGCGATTGGAGAAGTCAATGATGGATTTTGAAGCAACAAAAAAGAACTCCCGTCGTATACCGGTATCCGATTTAAGGAAAAAATGGCACGGTGATATTCATAATTATTTACATAACCGTTATATAATGATAATAACTTCGACTCTTCTTGAAAAGTTTCAATAAGTTTTGTAAAATTGTAGTTTTTTGGAACGTAAATTTTTGAAACAGATCTGCACCCTAAGCCAAAATATTGAAAAACGTCTGTAGATAACTTTTTTAAATCTTCTCCGGTTTCTTCTCCGGTTAGTATAGCTATACTATTTCTATTTTTGCGCAGCAACAACGGATGATTTTTAAAATAATATTGGAAATAACGCGCACTGTTGTTGCTTCCGGTGGCAATAACTTTGTCGAATTTGGGTAATTTTTCTACAAAATCTATTTTTTCTTCAAATTCAGGAGCAATTTGTATCAAGATTTTTGCTAAAAAAGGTAATAAAAGTGCATCTTGCGATGATAATTTTCCAATAAATTGATTTCCACTTACTAAAATGCAGAAGAAATCGTGAAAAGCAGCACATGGGATATTTCCTGCTGAGATAACAGCTATTTTTTGAAAATTACGCTCTTTTTGAAAATAATATTGATATTTTTGAAAAAATGCTTCGCAAGATTTTTCGTCTAGCATTGCTGCCAATGCACTTAAAGCTAAACGGCAATTCTCTTCAATAAGCCATTTGTTTTCAATACCTTGTTTTTCAATAATCGCATCAAATTCTCCATTTTCAAGTAAAACGGAAATCTGTTTTCCTAATTCTTGAAAAGCCTGTATGCGCGTACGAAAATCAGAATTCGAACTTATTTTATTCATGGTCGTTTTTAACTCATTGCCGTCAGTTTTAACTGACGGCATAAATAAATAGAAGTGGTTGTGATTTTATTCTACAAATGCTATGATATCCCCTTTTTTTACTTTGTCGCCTTGTTGATGCACCACAGCGCAAAGTTTTCCGGCATGCAATGTTTTTACCTCCTCATGTCCGTAGTATGCAGAAACCCAACATACAATATCGCCTTCTTTGTAAGAAGTCCCGACAGGTTTTGCCATAGCTTGTTCACCTACGATTAACTCCCAAATAACCGTACCGGTAACAGGCGCTACTACTTGTTTGGCATTAGGATGTTTTTCTAATACCTTAGCCACTAATTCTTCTATAATTACTTCCGGCGCTTTAATCTCTTTTACAATTACTTGTATATTCGATTTTTGCTTGGCTGCTTCTAATTCTTTTTCAAAATTTTTCTTCGCCACACCGGTTTTATAATCCCTGTATTGGCGGTCGTGCATTGCCAATTCAAACAATTCTTCATCATCTTGTCCGTAATCCCAACCATTTTCATCCATCTCTTTGCGATACTTATCCAACTCGTTCGGATAATTCTCTTGCGGAGTTCCGGTGAAAAATTCGTAGTTTTTTTCTTTCGCTAATTCAATAATTTCGGGAGCTAATGTACCGGGAAGTTTTCCGGTTTTTCCCAAAATCATATCCCATGTATTTTGGTCCATTTGCGAATAGCGTGGTTTGCCTTGCGCCATCTGCATAATATTCATCAATGCAATGTTTTTCACATATTGACTAAACGGCGTAACCAACGGCGGTGTTCCCACTTTTGGCCACACATATTCTACTTCTTCAAACAGTTGCACCATTAATTCATCTTCGGTCAACTCTTTCTTGCCGGCATTACGCAAAAACATGTTAATACCGTTGTGTACACCTTTCAAATCTGCCATCATGGAACCCATCATGCCTCCGGGGAGTCCACAACCTACTAACAAAGAGCTCATTTGTTTATTTTTCGGATCAATGAAATACCCCAAGAAATCATCAACAAATTCTTGAGTTAAAGACCGGGCTTGCATGTAGGCATTCATATTAATTTCGGGGACATCAAATCCTGCATCTTTCAACATTGCTTGGATGGTAATCACGTCGGGATGCGACATACCCCACGAGAGTGGTTCCATTGCCACATCAATAATATCCGCTCCGGCATAAGCAACTTCCAACATTGAAGCCACAGAAAATCCAGGTCCGGAATGTCCATGGTAATGTACCAAAATATGAGGATATTTTTCCTTAATCGCTTTTACCAATTTACCCAGCGTAACAGGGCGTCCTACGCCTGCCATATCTTTTAATCCGATTTCATCGGCGCCAAATTCTACGAACTTGTCTACTAGGTTCATGTAATATTCTACCGTATGAACAGCGGAATGGGTAATACTCAGCGCAGTTTGCGAGATCATACCGGCTTCTTTGGCGTATTTCACAGATAGTTCTAGGTTTTGTGGATCATTCAGTCCGCAAAAAGAACGCGCAATGTCCACACCTTGTGCTTTTTTTACTTTGAACATCAATTGGCGTACATCTGCCGGAACGGGATACATGCGTAATCCGTTGAGGGCACGCTCTAGCATCATCGTTTTAATGCCGGCTTCGTTAAAAGGTTTTACCCAAGCACGTACCGATTTATTGGGATTTTCTCCATACAGCAAGTTCACCTGTTCGGCGGCGCCACCGTTGGTTTCCACACGGGTAAAGCAGCCCATTTCAATAATAACCGGAGCAATCCGGACAAGTTGATCTACACGCGGCACATATTTTCCTGAGGATTGCCACATATCGCGATACACTAAGCAAAATTCTATTTTTCGTTTCATATTTTTGATTTTTTATGTTAAAAATTAGGTGCAGATATTAAGTTTAATTTTCATTTTTAAACGTGGGCTTTATTTGTGCGCTGTGTTTCGTTTTGTAGAATAAAATCGGTGGCCTTTTTATACATTTCGTGCATGATTTCAGAGCTATCTCCCGGAGCAAACCGCGCAAATTCGCACTGCTGCAATGTTTCTAAAAAGTCATCAATTGTTTGGATAGAAACTCCTAGTTGTGTGAGTTTTACTGCTACATTTTCCATAGAAAGCTGAGAGTTTGGAATATGGTACTTACTACTTAAATATCCCCAAAGCGCACGAGATATTTCCATATAAAACTGCTCTTTATTTTTTCCTTCCAAAAGTTTTTTCGCCGTTTTCAAATTTTTACGCGCTACTTTATTTGCTTTTTTATTGCGCATTAGTGCTACATTACTCCTTGCTTCGATTTGTTTTCTCCAAATAATAATAAAAATAAATAAAAGCAAAATCGGTAATAATAAGGCTGCATAATATTGATGTGAGCCAAAAAAAGTAGCGCCTATCGGTTTTAAATTAAAATGCGAAGTTCGGATAAAGCGAATATCGTTCCCTAGCACTCTGATATCTTTTTGTGAAGAAGTCGTCGAAACGGATAATTGCCCTGATCCTTTTTCAACTTGCAATGTATATGCCTCTGTAGTAAGTATTTTATACGTATTGGTTTGTGGGTCGAAAAATGTAAAAATGGCTTTCGGAATGATAAAACTGCCTTCATTTCGAGGAATGATTACATATTCGAATGTACGCGATCCCGTAACCAAATTTCCTTTAGTATTAATATTATCTGTTATTCTCGGTTCCGTTACATCGAAATCCGGTGGAAATACAATATCAAGCGGATCAATATGTTGAATATTTCCGGTTCCGCTAATTGTGATGGTTAGATTTGTGGCATCATTTGCTTTGAGCTGCGCCCTGCTAAGGGAAGAGGTCATTGTAAAATTTCCTACTAAACCACTAAAATTATCAGGTTTGTTGTTTTGAGGCAATGGTTTTACATTGAGTGTAATTGCATTTGATTTCAAATCAAGATTATAGCTTTTTGAATTCTGTCTGCCGCCAAAAAAGCGATCAAAAAAAGGATCGCCGGAGCTTTGTTGCGTAACTATATTCGCAATAAAATCAAGCTCCATAGGCGTAACTGTGATTTCACCTGTTCTTTGTGGAAAAACAGCTGTTCTCCTAATTTCATGAACCGCATATCTTTTCCCATTCAAGACTTCTTGTTTTGCTACATTTTCAGCATTTGGATCTCCCAACGTATAAGACCATAACCCGCTCTGCGTAGGCATAGTAGCGTTGTTTACACGGTAACCGCCATTCACGCCTTGCCCTACATATAATTTATGGGTAATAATTACTTGCTCACCTTGATAGGGATTTGTTTTTGAGGCAGAAGCACGAACAAAAACCTCATTTTTATCAAAAACTTGCGCTTGTTGATTGCGTGTTCCTTGCGATTGCTGTTGTTGTTGCGGAGTTCCTGCCTGTTGTGCTGCGATTACTTTAATTTGAACACTATTGGATTTTACTTCATTGCCGTCCACAACAAATGTGGCAGCCGGAATAGTAAAAGTACCTTCTCTTTGCGCTCGAAGTGTATAAGAGTATGAAAATGAATTGGTTTGCGTAGTCTGTCCATTTACGATACTCATGGAAGTAGAGGAGCTTTGATTGGGACCACTCAAAATATCAAATCCCGGAAACTGTAAAGAGGCAATCTGCTGAGCACGTTGATTTAGTGTAAATGTATATGTAAAATTTTGTCCTACTGCAACTTGTGGTGGCGCACTTGCCGTAAAGGTAATCTGTGAAAAAACATTTTGAGTATTTCCAACAAAAAATAATAAAACGCTAAAAATAAGAGCTTTGCTAATGTCCTTCATCATTGTTTACTTTCAAAACATGTAACGTAGCAAAAATAAAATTATTACACGTATTCACTATACTAAAAATGTTATTTTTGTAAAATTGTAAATAACGACAAATGTACACATTCAAAGATTGTATTTCCACCATTTCTATATTCCGGTTTGTATATGATAATTTACACCTCTGCTCTCCATTAGGAAAAAAAGAGTTACTGCAAAATCCTTTTATAACGGAAGTAGATATGCTTGAAAATCACATCAATGAAATAGAAAAAGTATTGGTTTGGCAAGAATATTATCCCGAACAGTTACACAAAGTTAAACAATTGTTGTCTTCTGTGCAGGATATTTTTGGTACGCTTTCCCGATTAAAAAATAATGATGCTTTAGATGATATCGAACTTTTTGAAATAAAAAAAAGTGCACTTATCATGCACGAATTAAATCAGGTACTCATTTCAACATCTTTTTCGATTTTTACATTGTACGATATAAATGAAACAATTAAAATTTTGGATCCCGAAAATAGTTTATTACCTCATTTTTATATATATTCATCGTACAGTAAAGAATTAACTGCTTTGCGTCACCGAAGTAATACCACTATGTCGCCGGAAGAAAAAGAGGATTTATTATGGCAAATTGCGAAACTGGAGAATAAGATAAGACAAAATTTAGTAAAAAAACTCTTCCCTTTTGCTGCTAGCTTAGAACATAATTTAAAATTTATAGCTAAATTAGATCTATTGTTAGCAAAAGCAGCATTAGCTTTAGAATGGAAATGCTGCAAACCTGAAATCTCTGACAATAAGACTTCATATACCGGATTGTTTCATCCGGTAGTTTTAAATCGTCTAAAGAAGGAAAATACAATATTTCAACCTATTAATATTGAATTAAAACAGGAACCTTGTTTAATTACAGGCGCCAATATGACCGGAAAGTCAATTTTTCTTAGGGCAATCGCCTTCAGTCAATGGATGTTTCAATTTGGATTTTACGTGCCGGCACAAAAAGCATCTATAATTCCGGTAGAAAAAATTCATCTTGTTTCCGGCGATAGCGACACTGAGCACACAGGATTATCTTCTTTTGTGAATGAAATTTTTCACATTAATAATATTCTCCAAGAAGTAAAAGAAGATAAAAAAATGTTGGTTTTAGTAGATGAATTTGCACGCACAACCAATCCGAAAGAAGGAAGCGCCTTGGTTACCGCATTTCTCGAAATGATGAATCATAGAAAAGTAATATGCTTAGTAACCACACATTATTCTAATGTAGCAGGACAATTTCGCCGATTACGCGTGAAGGGCATACAATGGGATAAAATAGAGCATATTAAAACCAATCCAAAAGAGCTGAATAAATACATTGATTATCAATTAGAAGATTGTAATGAAAAAACCGCTCCGGAAGAAGCGGTTAAGATTGCAGAAATATTAGCGATTGATGATGCTTTTATTTCTTTGGTTAAAAGATATTTGTAATATTTTTAAGGTAGCAAGAATGGAACGGGGATTTGGAAGAAACAACGTACTACTTCGCCGTTTTGGTTGCCCGGAGTGAAATTATTATCTAATTTGGAAACCACACGTAATGCTTCTTCATCTAATTTAGGATGAACCGGAGAAATTACTATCGGATTAGTAAAAGAGCCGTCTTTTTCCACAATTACCTGAACGATAACAATACCTTGTACTTTATCTTTCAATAGTTCAACAGGATAACGCGCAGCTTTTATCACTTGAACATGAAGCGGGTTTTCTCTATCATTATATACGGGCATTTGGGAAACAGTATAAAAAGGATCATCGGCGTTAGCAATCGTTATTTCTTTTTTAACAGTAGCAGAATTCTCTGTAACTGAAATTTTTGCAACCTGAGCAGGCTTTCCTTCAGGATTCTCTTGTGAAGGAGAGGTATTTAACAATTTAATGGTAACATCAGGTGATCTGTCCTCCGCATCCTTTGATTTTGAATCGTTTTGAGCAATTCCGACGGCTACAAACAACATTGTTATACATAGCAATGTTATTGATTTAAAAGAGAATAATTTTGAATTCATATCGGTATATTTTTAATTAATAAACTTTATTTAGCGGCACAAAAATAATAAAAATATAACATATTCAGCATTATTCATTTTTCTTGACTCATAAAAAAATGTGTCTACTTAACCAAATTCAATAAAAATCCATACATTTGCCGTTGCAATTTGTGTTCTTGTAATGAAAAAACGTGTTATTTTCTCAATAACAGCCATATTGATAGTAATTACTTCACTATTGATGGTTACTATTTTTCAACTTTATAAAGATGCCGAAACTGTACAGAAAAGCATTTTCACTTCCGAAGTGTTAACTGCCGGAACAGAAATTATAAACAAAATCGACCACATATTGAAAGGGGACACGCTACCCATTGTATCTCCTGTAAAAGATCCTGTTGATTCAACGCAATCTATTCTATTTCAAAAACATGCTAAAAAATTTATCTTAGATGCCTCACGGCTGCAACCCATCGGGGTTATTCATTCCACAATCAATTATATGCGTAATAATGTTGTGATAACTACCAACGATACTGTATATTTTGACACTACACGTTACCAAACGATCATTCCATATCCTATGCCTTGGGAAACAGATATTGCGGCATTCATTGCAAGTCAAAATGCTAAAAGAGGGAAAAAAGGATTCGATATTAACCTGATTGAAATGGATAGCAATACGATACGATTACTCAATAAAGAGTTTTTATACCGCATTATTAAACAGTCGTTGGTAGCTCAAAATATTAACGCCGATTTTGAATTTGCATTATATAATGCTTATACTACGCAGTTTGTGGTTCCACCGAGTGAGTCCATGACAGAGAAAATATTACAAAGTGAATTTATTTTTAGTCTAAAACCTTCTGAAAAGTTTTTGGCGCCTCACTATTTAATGTTGTATTTTCCAACGGAGCGCCTCATCCTTTTCCAACGCAATAGCTTTATTACCACATTGATTGCTGTGTTTTTTAGCATTATTATGTTCATTTTTATATTTATGCTTTTTATACTTTATCGACAAAAGAAAATTGCTGATATAAAAAATGATTTTATCAATAATATGACGCATGAGTTTAAAACACCACTATCCACCATTACATTGGCTTGCGAAGCGCTTTCAGACGAACTTATGATTGCAAAAAAAAGCAATAGAGACGCTTATGTCTCTATTGTTGCTGATGAAAATGAACGACTGAAATTGATGGTAAATAATATTCTGCAATTGGCGCAACTCAAAAAAGGACAGCTCAATATGCAGTTGGAATTGTGTAATATGCACGAACTGATTTCTCATATTTGTGATAGTTTCTCTTTGCTAATTAAGAGCAATCATGGTGAACTTCGAGAATATTTATATGCGGAACACCACACCTTAATGGTAGATAAAATGCATATTCAAAATGTGATTATTAATATAATTGAAAACGGCATTAAATACTCAAAAGAAAACCCAAAGATTGCCATCCGAACGGAAAATGACAAAAAAAATCTGCTAATCAGCATTTCCGATAATGGGATTGGGATGACCAAAAAAAACATAAAATATATTTTTAATGATTTTTATAGAGTTCCCACAGGAAATATCCATGATCAAAAAGGGCAAGGATTAGGACTGGTATATGTTAAAAAAATTGTTGATTTGCACGATGGTTCAATCTCTGTAGCAAGTGAGCTTGAGAAAGGAACTACTTTTTGCATTGCCTTACCTCTTAAATAAATATAAATTAAACAAATATGGTATGAACACAAACGTAAAAATTTTATTAGCAGAAGATGATGTTAATTTGGGAAAAGTATTGACATTAAACTTAGAAGCCGTAGGTTATACCGTCCATCAAGCGGGAAACGGAGAAACCGCATACGAGCTTTTTTGCACTTCTGATATTGACATTTGCCTCATTGATGTGATGATGCCACTGAAAGATGGATTTACATTAGCAAGAGAAATACGAAAATTAGATAAAAAAGTTCCTATTGTATTCATCACCGCTAAAAACATGCAAGAAGATGTTTTAGAAGGACTTGCTATTGGAGATGATTACATTACAAAGCCATTTTCTATGGAAGTATTGCAAGCGCGTCTGCAAGCGCTCTTGCGTAGAACCATGCCGGAAAATATTGAAAGCCACCAAGTCATTAAAATAGGGAATTTCACTTTTGAGGTAGATCATCAAAGATTATGGATCAACGGTGAAGAGAAGAGGTTAACCACAAGGGAAGCAGAGTTGTTATTAATGCTGGTAAATAAAAAGAATGATCTATTAGAGCGAGGGTATGCATTAAAGAAAATTTGGGGTGATGATAGCTATTATAACGCACGCAGTATGGATGTGTACATTACAAAATTGCGCAAACTTTTTGCCTCCGATCCAAATATTCAAATTATTAATGTGCATGGAATTGGATTTAAGTTGGTAATGTAATCCATAACACAGGAATGTCTTTTGGGAAACTGAAATTTCTTTAGTTTCTTTTTATTACATCGTCATATGACGGGTTCTTATCAAAAATATCTTGGGCAAAAGAACATAGAGGGTAAATTGTACAGTTGTTTTCACGAGCAAATTCAACTGCTTTTTCAACCATTTTTTTCCCTACACCATGTCCTTGATATTGATCTGCCACTTCCGTATGGTTAATGATGAAATGACCATTTCCTGACCATACATACGTCATTTTTCCGATTACCCTGTCTTCTTCCGTGGCTAAAAAACTCCATCTGTAGTTCCATTTTTTTGTATTACTTCCATATTATATTAAGTTTTGGTGGTAAAAATATAAAAACCTCCATTCTCATGCTTTCCTCTGCTTACTTCATACCGCACACCTCATATCTCTTAATCACCACTGGATTACTCCTTTTATAATGCGATTGATGATAACGTTGGATAAGCGGATGTGACTCTAATGTTTTTTCTCCCGAAAAATAACGAACAAACAACTTGTCTGCTTCGAAGTAATCGCTAACTCCTAACTGTTCGCAATCGCAAGAGCTGATGCCAAGTCCATCCACAGGCACGGCATCTATACACATTTGCAATGCTTGCTTCTGGTGTGCATTACATTCTGAAAGTAAATGTTTTGCAAACACAAACACTTCTGTCTTCCAAAGATGTAGTATAGGTGCGTAATCGCCAACATCACCGTGCAGTGTCCAAAAGCCGGTGAGATATTCGGTGAAGTTATCTGTAGCTATCACAATGCCACGATATAGTTGCGCCAAATCGTACAAAATCATCATACGCATACGCGCTTTCAGATTACCTTGGCGCAGTTTTGAAAGCATGGAATCATCTAAACAAATTAGATTTTTCTTGTTTTCTAAAAACGTTTGTGTGAGATCAAGATATTCAAAATCATGGCAAAAACTCTCCCCTACCCTGATTGACCGTTCAATTTCATCGGGTTTGTTGGTTTCAATGGTAATAGAACGCCCAATAAGTGGAATGTTACACGCTTCACAAACAGGCTTCAACAAGGCAGCACACAAAGCACTGTCAATCCCACCTGAAATACCCAACACTAACGATTGTAATCTGTTTTCATGAATGTAGCTTTCCACATGTGCGCGAACATTTACAGCAAAATGCTCATAATCTTCTGCTTTTTCATGAATTGGTAAGTAATCTTGGATGTTCATTCTTTTATTCTTTATATAAACCACCCCACACTGCGGGCACCCCTTCAAAATTTGAAAGGAATTATTCATCCTTTTATCATCTAATTACCTAATTCATTCAATTTTTCTAGCGCTACCTTGCGCAAATCTTCCCCATCATAATTATCAATAATGCTTTGATAGGTATGTCTTGCCTGGAAAATTTTATCATTGGCAGCATACCAATCTCCATATAAAATGTAGGTAGAAGCAATCCAGTATTCCCCAAAATAATTACCGTCTATAATTTTTAAAATCGCTTGTTCTGCTTCCGGTAAATTATTCTGTTTAAATTCAATAAGTGCAATTTTATAAGCAGCTTCCGTGCTATTTTCATTAATGGGGGTTTCCGCTAAAACGGCGAAGAATCTTTTTGCGGCGGTAAAGTCACCTAATTCCATTGCGGCGCGACCGGCATAAAGATATGCATCGTTTCTTATTTCACGCGAAGCTTGCGAAGCATTGATGATATACTCAGCGCTAGCTTTCACTTCTCGATATTTTTTTAACTCATAGCCAGCACGCATGATGCCATTGTTCGCTAAAATCCTATTGTTTTCACTAGATGCAACCTCCAATAATTTCGAGAAATATTCAAATGCTTTTTGAAAATTATTTTTGTTAAACTGAATAAGCCCGGCTTTTCGTAATGCGGTTTCGTTATTTTCGGTCATATAATTAGCAATCAACGCTTCATATCCCGCTAGCGCCTCATCTAAACGATTTTTATCATAATCATACTCGGCTTTATAAAACAACGCATTCGGCACAAACATTCCTTTGGGAAATTGTTTTAAATAATCAGTAAAGCCTTTGTACGCCGCTTCATGCTCTCCTCTAATGTATTTATTTTCGGCAGACTTGTAACTTACCGAGTCTTGTCGTGAAGCTGTAAAAATCAAATTCTTGGATCGAGCATACGCATAAAATTCAGCAGCTCTTCCCAATTCGGCATAAATAGTTTCAAGATTTGCCAATGCATCTTTTGCTTCTTGCGAACCGGGATAATTTTCCAATACATGTTTAAATGTATTAATAGCATTATCTATTTCATTATTATTCCAATAGGCTTGAGCCAACTTAGTATAAGCTTGCCGAACCAAACTATTTCTAGGGTAGGCTTTAATAAAGTCCAAATATGCCTCAATTGCCTTTCTATCTTGGTTCAACGCGTGATAAGTGGAAGCTAATTCAAACTCGGCTTCCGCTCTAAAGCCAGTATTTGGAAAATTCGTAAGCAGTTGATTCAGTGTAGTTACCTTTTTATTTAACTCTCTCAGATAACCTTGTGAAATGGCGATTTGAAACAGTGCATAGTCGGCGTTTGGCTGCTCCATTTTGGCAGCTCTATCGTAATTGGCAATCGCTTGTTGCAGTTTTTTCTGCATAAATTGGGCATCTGCCAATCGCAAATAGGCATCAGACATTAATTCTCTATCATTTCCTTTCGTAGCAAGAAAATCGGAAAAGGCTTTTTCCGATTCGGCATATTTTTGGTTTCGCATCAAAGCATACCCCAATCCATAAAATGAAAGTCGATAATTTTCATCTTTTTTCGCTTCGGTATTTCTTTGATAAATTCTAAACGATTGTGCAGCATCTGCAAATTGAGAATTTCTATACTGCGCTTCCGCTTTCCAATACAACGCCGATGCTTCAATCTTTTTATCCATGGGGTATCTTAAAGATTTCTCAAAATTTACCAAAGCTGCATTGTAATCCTTGTTGTTTATTAATTCAAGTCCACGAAAATAAGTAGCACGTTGATAAGATCTTAATAATGTCGGACTTTTTTGTTGAATTTTCTCTAATGAATTTATAGCCCCTTGATAATTTTTTGTGGACATATAAATTTTTGAAAGAAAATTTTCTGCCTCCTCACTATATATAGAATTCGGATACTCATTAATGAATTGTTCAAATGCTCTAATTGCCTGATTAAAAGGCGAAGAGGATTTTTCATATTGTATTTTAGCGTAATTAAATAGCGCATCTTCTTTAATATTAGGTAAAAAATCCATTTTATATGCTTCATAAAACGCCTGAGAAGCCAAATTCCAGTCTTCCATTTTAATATAGGAATATCCAATAGTATAATAAGCATTTTGTGTCATATTATCCCGAATTGAAGTGACTCTTGAAAGAAAATCTACAGTATTTCTATAATTTTCAATATTAAAATTTGCCATTCCTGCAGCATAATAATCCTCACGGTCAATTTTGTCTTTAGTTCGGGTGAAATAATATTGAAAATAATGGGTTGCCCTTTCATAATTTTTTAGCTCATAGTATGCTAATGCCAAGCTACGTGAAATATCTATTTTATTTCTGTCGTTGGCTTGTTCAAACAGCGGTAACCCTTTGGCAATCACTTCATCATATTTTTTTTGCAATAAGTAAATTTGAACAATATAAAGCGGCACAACATTTTTAAATTCAGGATCATCTTTCACTTTTATAAACCCCTCTAACGCAGCTTGATATTGCTTTTCCTGATAAGCAATAAATGCTAAGTAGTAAATTGCCCTGTTTTTATAGGGGCTTTCCAATTCACTGGCACTTTTTAATAATGGGCGCGCTTCTGCAAATTTATTAAGTTCAAAAAAAGAATATCCTCTTTTGTAGGTATATTCTGCACGATTTTCTCTACTAATGTTCTTTTCGCCTACCAAATCGAAACTTTCAATCGCTTTTTTGTAATTTCTTTTATGAAAATAGAACTTTGCGAGAGCAAAACGAGCTTGAGGCACCTGAGCGCTTACAGGATACAGAGCTATAAAATTATTTAATAGAAAAATGGCATCATTATTAAAAAGATTGGCAGCGCACAATGCCATATAAAAATAGGAATCTGTCTTTAAATCTTGCTGTTTATCGGTAGTATTTTCATACACCCACTTAAAATATTGCTGCGCAGAGCCATATTTTTCTTTTTGAAACAACTCCATTGCATTATCAAATTCATATTTCGGAGATTCGAACACCAACGGCTTTTGTGCAAATAAGTGCGTACTAAACAAGAATATAAAAAAACAAAGTCTGATATTTTTACGCAAAAAAACTATTTTCATCTAAACAAATATTAATGATACAAGTAACGCGCAAAAATAGCTTTTTCGTGTATAACTTCAATTTTTGATTATAGAGACGTGGCGCACCACGTCTCTACCCCATTATAACAACCCTACACTCCGCTTCACAAACTCACTCAATTTCTCTCCAGTTAATAGATTTTGTGATAATAGCGCTAAGTCAACCAACTGTTTGGTTAATGTAGCTTGCTTTTCTACATCAGTTTCGTGCAACAGCTTGTTTGCCAACTCATGATTACCGTTTATTATCAAAGTATAATGATCGAAAGCAGAATAGAAACTTTTTTGTCCCGATAATTTCTCCATATCCTGATAACGGCGCATAAATTCGTTTCGTGTAAGCATAATCGGTAAGTCGGTTTCGTTTAATGGCTCAATTTTTACCATAAACTTTTCTTTCTCAAGTGAATTATCAAATATTTCTTTCAACTGTTTTATTTCTTCTTCCGATAATTTAGAAATCTGCACATCATCTTTTTCAATCAATTTGTCAATAATATCGGCATCCACGCGTGTAAAACGCACTTTTTCGAGTTTTTGTTCCAACATATTGATAAAATGCGTGTCTAAAAATCCGTCGAACCACAAAACATCATAGCCACGTTCTCTTGCCGCATTGATGTAAACGTGCTGCGCATCTACGTCGGCTGCATACAAATAGATAAAATTCCCCTCTTTATCTTTTTGTAATGCTTCAATATGAGTTTGATATTCATCGAAAGTAAAATATTTATTATCAATATTTTTTAACAAATAAAATGATTTTGCCCGGTCGTAAAATTTTTCATCGGTAACAGCACCATATTGAATGAACACTTTAATATCATCCCATTTTTGTTCAAAGTCTTCACGATTATTTTTGAACATCTCTTCCAGTTTGTCTGCTACTTTTTTGGTAATGTGCGCAGATATTTTCTTCACCGCCGCATCCGACTGCAAATAAGAACGCGATACATTCAAAGGAATATCGGGTGAATCAATTACACCATGCAATAATTGCATAAATTCGGGAATAATGCCTTCCAGTTGATCGGTAATAAACACCTGATTGCAATAAAGCTGCACTTTGTTCTTTTGCATTTCCAATTGATTTTTCACTTTCGGAAAATAGAGTACTCCGGTAAGGTTGAACGGATAATCCACATTCAAATGAATTTGGAACAATGGCTCTTCAAAGCTCATCGGATACAGTTCGCGATAGAATTTCAGATAATCTTCTTGGGTTAAACCACTGGGCGTCTGCTTCCACAACGGATTAGTATTATTGATAATACGCGGACGCTCTAATTCTACCGACTTTTCTTCGCCTTCGGGTTTATCCCAATACTTTTCATTACCGCAACGAATAGGCACCGGTAAAAAACGGCAATATTTATGCAATAGACCCACAATTTTAGATTCATCTAAAAATTGCACATCTTCTTCGGAAATATGCAGAATGATTTCGGTTCCACGCTCCGTTTTATCGTTTTTCTCCATTTTATATTGCGGCGAACCATCGCATATCCAACGCACTGCAGGCGCATCTTCTATATATGACTTGGTAATGATTTCCACTTCTTTTGCCACCATAAACGCTGAGTAGAAACCCAATCCAAAGTGCCCAATAATGCTGGTGGAATCGGCTCCTTTATATTTTTCAAGAAATTCCTCGGCACTCGAAAAAGCAATTTGGTTAATATATTTAAGCACCTCCTCTTCGGTCATTCCAATACCTTTATCTATTACGCGAAGCGTTTTATCATCTTTATTTACAAGTACTTCAATGGTAGTATCACCCAACTCAACTTGCGCCACTCCCGATTTCACCAGTGTATTTAATTTTTGCGTAGCATCCACAGCGTTGGAAATTAACTCCCTAAGAAAAATGTCATGATCAGAGTATAGGAACTTTTTAATAATGGGGAAAATGTTTTCAGTTTTTACATTAATTTTTCCAGATTTCATATCTATTTTTCGTATTTAATTGGTTAATGGTACGTCGTAGGGGTGAAAAATTTTTCGCACCATACGAATGGTATTAATTAACAAAAATCATGCCAATAATAATGCAAAGCAATCCCATGAAATTTTAAAAAATCAATTTAAAACCTATTAGAACACCATATCCCATAATAACACAGGAACCTATAATCGGAGGAACGTATTAAAATTTATAACGAATTCCAATTGTTACAGAATTTAAGAATATCCCTACCCCACTAATAAATACACTTCTGTCTTCTATTAAAAAACAAGGACCAATAACCGGACGCAGATCAAGCGAAAGTTGCAGGGGAAATTTAAAATTATATTCAATTCCAATCATACCTGCTACTCCAAAGTTGACTTCGAGTTCCCCCTCACTTAACATCCCAATTCCACCTCCAATTCCTGCGTACCAATTCCATGATCCGGGACCACTCCATGACTTAAACGGAAAAATCCAATTGTAAGTTGCTACTGCTTGAATACCCCATGTGTGACCGAACCTGTTATAAGCAATAGCATCCAAATCTACTTGGAGCATGTTTTTCTCTCCAAAATCATGTTGATAAGATGCGCCAAATCCAAATCCCAAACGACCTCCGATGGCTCTTGGTTGTGCCATGGTTACAGAGCAATAACAAATCAAAATAATAATTGCAATTAATGTTTTTCTCATGTTCACAAAATTAAGTTTAGAGAATAACGCGCTAATGGTTGCCTGTAACGCTAAAATCCCCGCAAAAATATAATAATTTTCCCATCTGTATTTTTTTTCATTAAAAGGTTTTTATACTTTTGCAACATCATTAAAAAACAGAGAAAATGAAAAAAATAGAGAAAAAAAATGACGAACATCTTAAAGATGAAACGCTTGAAAAAAAACAACAAGATTTAATTGCAGAAGAGCCGCCTATAGATTATGCGACGCAACGTTATTCTTATGCCGATTATTTAACTTGGACAGACGATAAAATGCGAGAAATAATAAACGGTGTGGTTTATTTATTTTCTGCACCGATACGGGAGCATGCAGAGGTCGTAATCTCTATTCTTAAAAAAGCTTTGCCTTTTATAGACAAAAGAAAAGGCAAGTGCAAAATCTATACGGCGCCGTTTGACGTACGCTTACCCATAGATGGGGAAACAGCCGACAATAAAATTTACAACGTGGTTCAGCCGGATATTTGTGTGATTTGCGACCGCACTAAATTAGATAAAAAAGGGTGCATCGGTGCACCTGATTTAGTAGTTGAAGTAAATTCTCCGAGTACGCGCAAACGGGATTTGAACGAGAAATTCAATCTTTACGAAAAGGCAGGCGTGAAAGAATATTGGCTTATTTACCCTAAAGATAAGGCAGTAACCGTTTTCCTTTTGCAACCAGATGGAAAATATGACGACGGCATGACCTACGATTTTATTTACGGAAAAACCAAAATTCCCGTACAAACCTTAGAAGGATTAATTATTGATTTAGAAGAACTTTTTGAAGACGATGAATAAGAAAAATGAGACGATACCTTAAACCCTCATTTTAATAAAGTAACCTTAGTAGCAACATTTATGGCAGAAAAATTTCAATGTTTGATTATTGGCGCGGGACCGGCAGGGTACACCGCAGGCATTTACGCTTCGCGCGCAGGATTAAAACCCGTGATTTATGAAGGAATGCAACCCGGTGGACAATTAACCATTACCTCAGAAGTGGAAAACTTTCCCGGTTACCCCGAAGGAGAGTCCGGCTCAGTGATTGTAGAAGATATTAGAAAACAAGCGCTGCATTGTGGCGCTGAAATTCGTTCGGGAGAAGTTACCGAAGTCGATTTTTCGAAACGTCCGTTTCGCTTGATAGTGGACAGTAAACAGGAAGTTTTTGCTGAAACCGTCATTATTGCTACCGGAGCAACCGCGCGTTGGCTAGGCTTGGAAAGCGAATCTCACTACCGCGGATTTGGAGTTTCTACCTGTGCCACTTGCGACGGCGCTTTCTTCAAAGGGAAAACCGTTGCCGTAATCGGAGGTGGCGATACGGCACTGGAAGAAGCGCATTATCTTTCTAAAATTGCAGAAAAAGTTTACTTGGTGCACCGCCGAAATCAGTTTCGCGCCTCAAAAGCCATGCAAGACAGAATTCACAAAACCCAAAATATTGAACCGGTTTTAGATGTTATTCCTATTGAGATTTTAGGTGAACGACAAGGTTTTTCAAGAAAAATAACAGGATTGCGTATCCAAAATATAAAAACGGAAGCATTCAATGATCTTGCCTTAGACGGTATTTTTGTTGCTATCGGCGTAACCCCCGTAACCGATTTGTTTGTTGGGCAACTTGAATTGGATACCCATGGCTATATTAAAACACATGGAGCACGTCCGCTAACGAATATTCCGGGCATTTTTGCTGCCGGAGATGTACAAGATCCACATTATCGGCAAGCATGTACGGCAGCAGCTTCAGGATGTAAAGCTGCAATAGAAGCGGAACGATTTTTAGCGGAAAATGAGTAGTTGTAAAATTTGATTCATTTTTCAGCAAGACACGAATTAAAATTTTTCTATTTTTGCACATTAAATAAAAATGTAATGAATACGGATAATATTGTTAGGTATTCCGATGAAGAACTCCAGGAGTTCAAAGCGCTCATCGAAGAAAAAATAGCGGAAGCTAAGCAAGGAATGGAAATCTATTTAGAAGCTTACAGCAACGTAGGTAATGACACTACCGATACTTCACCCACCTTCAAGATTTTGGAAGAAGGCAATCAAGTGTTATCTAAAGAAGAGAATAGCCGTTTGGCGAATCGCTTAGATAAGTATATCAAAAACTTAGAAGCCGCTTTGGTACGTATCGAAAATAAAACATACGGAATTTGCCGTGCCACCGGAAAGCTTATTGCCAAAGAACGCCTACGGTGCGTGCCTCATGCCACACTTTCATTTGATGCTAAAGTAAATGAAAAAAAGTAGCGTAGCCTTACTTATCATCTTCTTTTTTGTAGCACTAGACCAAATTATTAAAATTTGGGTAAAAACTACAATGTCTTTAGGCGAATATTTTCCTGTATTGGGAAGTTGGTTTTATATCTTTTTTGTTGAGAACGAAGGAATTGCATTTGGTCTCAGTTTTGGAAAAGGTATTGGAAAGCTCTTACTTTCGTTGGTACGTGTTGCTGTTGTATCAGTTTTAATATATTATCTGTTTTCACTCATTAAAAAAAAGCAAGCCGACTGGTTCGTTGTCGTTATTTTATCGTTAATTATTGCAGGTGCTCTCGGTAATATCATAGATTCCCTATTCTACGGAGTCATTTGGGGTTATGCACCATTTCTCTACGGGCATGTAGTTGACATGTTTTATTTTAAACTTTTTAAAATTCCCAATTGGAGCCCTCTTTGGGGCGGCGAATATTTTTTTCCCGCCATCTTCAATGTGGCAGATGCTTGCACCACCATCGGTATTTTCGCCATTCTGATTTGGAATAAAAAATTCTTCCCTCAAAAAAAAGAAGAAGATATTCCACAAACCTAATTTCACATTTCTTAAAATATCATATTTATGGAAAAACCTACCGGAGTTATTCAAAAAATTATTGAAAGTTTACAACAAGTAAACGCATTGGATGTTTATTCATCCATTGAAAAAGATATTATCCTGCACAACCTCAGGGCAGCATATATGATTTTTCTTAATATTCCGGTAAAGGAGGAAAGTGCTGAAAATAGAGTGGAGAAATTGTTTACGACATGTGATGAAAGGAAGGAGGTGTGTGGTGAGGAGAAGGAAGAAAGGAAGAAGGAGGAAGAGGAGATAAATGTTGAGACAAGTTGCAATTCGCCCATGGAAAATGTAGGGGTAGAAAATCTTCCGCCTGAAGAAGAGATAATTGAAGAACAAGTAGAACAATACATCGAAATATCTGACGAGGAAATTATTGAAGAAGTAATTATAGATAAACAATCTGAAGAAGTAATAGAAATCACAGAAACCATAAGCGTCACAAATGTTGCTGAAAAAATAGAAACTGTGATAGAAATTGAAGAAGAAGCAGTAGAAGAATTAAACGAAGTAACTATTATTGAAGAAGTCACTATAGAAGAAAAAATAGAAATTAAAATAGAAGAATATCCTCCAAAACCAATTCTCCACGACGACATTCTAGAATTTATTCCAGATGCACAACTACAATCTTCCATATTGTTTGAAGAAAAAATAATCACTAAGTCCGAGAAAAAATCTCTTAACGATCTATTAACGGAAAAGAAAGAAGATCAATCTTTAGGAACACGGTTCCAGCATTCCAGTATTCCCGATTTAACCAAAGCTATTGCCATAAACGAAAAATTTACCTTCATTCGTGAGTTATTTCGCAATAGTGGCGTAGATTTTAGCAATGCCATTCAAAAGCTAAACGAATGCGAAAATATTGATACTGCTTTTACTTTAATGGAAGAATTAAAACATCAATATCTTTGGGATACAACTTCTTCGACATATCTCTCGCTTTGCGACTTAGTGAGAAGAAGATTTTTATGATAAAAAGACGTAGTTTAAAACGTTAGATTTTCTATTTTTGCGATCTTGAACTAAAAAAAATCCGATGAAAATTTCATTCAACTGGCTCAAACAGTATATCAATTTTGATTTATCTCCTGAAGAAACCGGTATCCATTTAACTAATTGTGGGTTAGAAGTAGAATCCATTGAAAAATTTGAAGTGATTAAAGGCGGGCTTCGTGGTATCGTTGTTGGCGAAGTACTCACTTGTGAAGCCCATCCCGATTCGAATCATTTGCATCTAACTACAGTCAATATTGGCGCTGAAACTCCCTTAAACATCGTTTGTGGCGCATCGAACGTGCGCACTGGCTTGAAAGTAGCGATAGCTACCATTGGCACAACACTATATTCCGATGATGAATCATTTACCATTAAAAAATCAAAAATTAGAGGCGCCGCTTCCGAGGGAATGATCTGTTCCGAAAAAGAGATGCAACTAGGCAACAGCCACGAAGGAATTATGGAATTGAACGAACAGGCTCAAGTTGGACAACCGGCATCAGAATATTTTAATATTGAAGCGGATTATATTTTTGAAATTGGGTTAACGCCCAATCGCAGCGATGCTATTTCACACATTGGCGTAGCAAGAGATCTTTACGCTGTATTGAAGCAAAATAATATTCCCTGCACCAAACCGCACCTCCCCTTTATTGGCGATTTTATTCCCAGCAAACGAAATCCCTCTATTACCATTACTATAGAAAACAAAATCGCATGTCCAAGATATACAGGAATATGTTTAGAAGATGTGGAAGTGAAAGAGTCCCCTAACTGGATTAAAAACAGATTACTTTCCGTAGGTGTGCGCCCTGTGAATAATGTAGTGGATATTACGCAGTTTGTAATGCTCGAAACCGGACAACCGCTTCATGCTTTCGATTCCGATAAAATCGAAGGAAGGAAAGTAATTGTTAAAACATTACCCAAAAATACTGTTTTTAAAACATTAGATGATAACGAAATCAAGCTACATGAAGAAGACTTGATGATTTGTGATGCAAAAAACGGCATGTGTATTGCCGGTGTTTACGGTGGTAAAGATTCCGGAATTACTGAAATTACTAAAAACGTGTTTTTGGAAAGTGCGTATTTTAATCCTATTTTCGTACGCAAAACATCGAAAAGACATGGATTGAAAACAGATGCAGCTTTCCGTTTTGAGCGGGGTGCTGATGTAAACATGACTATTTATGCCATTCAGAGAGCTGCTCAATTACTAGCAGAGTTGGCAAACGCTATAGTTGCCTCGGAAGTGATTGATGAATATCCCACTGCTATCGAACCGCTTGTGCTCTCACTTTCTGTGGACGATGTTTCAAAGATAGCAGGCAAAAACATTGATAAACAAATCATTTCTACTATTTTTCTCAATCTCGGATTTGAAAATACCGCTATAAGTGAAAATAAGCTATCCGTAACAATACCATCTAACAAACATGATATTACGCGACCTATTGACTTGATTGAAGAAGTATTACGCATTTATGGATATAATAATATTGAAATTCCCAATGAGGTTCGGTATTTTCCACATAGCAATCCGGAGCCAACGTCTCAAAAATTACAAAAAACGATCTCTACTTACTTAGCAGACAATGGTTTTTTTGAAATGATGAACAACTCTCTTTCCAAAGGAGAGTATGCTTCATTTTTTGATTATATTGATGAGAACGAACGCGTTGACTTAGTTAACCCGCTAAGCAGCGAATTGAATGCAATGCGTCAAACTTTGCTATTTTCAGGCTTGGAAACCATTGCACGAAATCTCAATAACAAAAACAACAATCTTAAACTTTTTGAATTTGGGAAAACATATCATCTTGTTAATAAAGAGGCTACGGATGTATTGCAACGCTACTCCGAAAAAGAAATCCTCTCTTTATTTGTATCAGGCAAAACACATGATGAAAATTGGATAGAGCAATCCAAAGATTTGGACTTCTTCTTTTTGAAAAACTATCTTGAAAACGTACTTCGTAAATCAGGAGTAGAGACGTGTACAACGTCTTTACAACCATCCCCCACCGAAAATGAAACAACTTTCATGGATATGTTATTCTATATGAATAATGAACAATGCATTGCAAAAATAGGTCAAGTACATCCTAAAATCTTAAAATATTTCGATATAAAGAAACCTGTTTACTATGCCGAAATAAGTATTGCGTTTCTTTTTGTTGAATCTCTGAAAACCAGAATCTTATACGCTCCTATTGCTAGCATTCCATCCGTAAAAAGAGACTTGGCGCTTGTCATGGATAAAAGTGTAGCATATCAACAATTAGAGGAAGTAGTCACAAAATTCGGTTCTCGGCATATCAAAAAAATATCACTGTTTGATGTTTATGAAGGAGACAAACTTTCCGAAGGCAAAAAACAATACGCTTTAAACTTTATATTGCAACACCCCGATAAAACAATGACCGATGAGGAAATCAACAAGATTATGACTAAATTGGTAAGTGCATTCGAGAAAGAGTGTGGCGCAATATTGAGATAAAGGATAATTTAAAGATTTAAAATGTTTAAAATTCTTTATCTTAAACTTTATGCATTTAAATCTTAAATATTTAAATTATGAACATTCCCATTGCATCCGATCACGCAGGCTTTGAGTTAAAGCAATTTATCATTTCCAATCTTACCGATTTTAATTGGGAAGATGGAGGCTGTTATTCATTAGAAAGTGTAGACTATCCTGATTTTGCGCATCCGTTGGCAAGATATATTTCGGAGCATCCTGCAGAAAAAGGAGTTCTTTTATGTGGTTCAGGAAATGGCATGCAGATGGCAGCGAACAAACATCCAAATGTAAGAGCAGCATTATGTTGGAATAAAAAGATTGCCGTTTTGGCACGTTCTCATAATGATGCCAATATTTTAGTACTCCCCGCACGTTTTATTTCGCAAGAAGAAGCTATTGAGGTAATTGCTGCTTTTTTTGAAACGCCTTTTGAAGGTGAACGCCATGCAAAACGAGTGAAAAAGATCAATTTACCATGAATTTTTTCGCAAATTATTTAGAGGCGAATCGTAACGTCCTTTTTTTAGCGCCCATGGAAGAAATTACTGATACTGCATTCCGGCGTATTTGTAAAGATCAGGGCGCCGATATTTTAGTATCGGAATTTGTCTCTTCTGAAGCATTGATTCGCGATGTGCAAAAAAGTTTCGATAAAATGGCTTTTGATGAATCTGAGCGCCCTTTTGGAATTCAAATCTTTGGACATGACAAAAATTCGTTGGTAAAAGCCGCACAGGTTGCCGAAGAACAGCGTCCTGATTTTATAGATATCAACTGGGGCTGTCCGGTGAAAAAAGTGGTGGCAAAGGGTGCCGGTGCAGCCATTTTAAAAGATATTCCGAAAATGGTGGCTTGTACAAAAGCGGTAGTTAATGCGGTAAAGCTTCCGGTTTCGGTGAAAACACGCTTGGGTTGGGATATGAGCGACAAGCCGATTGTTTCTGTGGCAGAACAATTACAGGACATCGGAATTCAAGCTATTACTATTCATGGACGAACACGCTCGCAGCTCTATTCCGGAGTAGCGGACTGGACGTTAATTGGAGAGGTAAAGAACAATCCGCGCATGAAAATTCCGGTGATTGGAAACGGAGACATTACTTCCGGAGAAAAAGCGATTTTGTTTAAACAAAGATACGGCGTAGATGCGCTCATGATTGGCCGCGCCGCCATTGGAAACCCCTGGATCTTTAGAGAAGTTAAAGGTAAGTTTAATAACATTCCAATCGTTCCTTTTACATTAGATGAAAGAATTGGTATCTTACTGGAACATCTTAAAAATAAAATAACCTTAGTAGGCGAGAAAAAAGCATGCCTTGAAATTCGAAGACACTATGCGGGATACTTTAAAGGCATGCAAGACTTTAAAAAAGTACGTTTGGAATTAATGAAAGTGGCTACATTAAGGGAAATTGAAATGATATTAGCTTTTTAAATATTTCTCAAAAAATCATATAAATTATCCTCCTCGCCAAGTAACAGCTTTTTCTTTAAACGATAGCTGCTTTTTCGTACATTTTCGGATGAAATGTTCAGTACTTGAGCAATTTGCTTTGCAGTCATACCAATTCGAAGATAAGCACATAAGCGTAAATTATTTTCTGTTAAAGAGGGTGCGCGTGCTTTCAATTTATCAAAAAAATCAGGATGCACATTATTGAAATGAATCATGAAATTATTCCAAACCTGTTCGGCGGTTAAATTTCCTTTCACAACTTGCTTAATTGCTTTCACATCGTCGTTATCTTGAGGTAAAGATTTAACATGTTGATCAATTTGCTGTAACAATTCATTTTTTCTTGATAACAACAAGGCGTGTGATGATAATTCTCGCTGTTGCGACTCAATTTTATCTTCTTGTAATTTCTGAATTTGTTGATCTTGTTTTATTTGCTGAACCATTGTTCGGCGTCTTTGCTGGAATACAATTAATAATCCTAACATTAATAATAGTATTACAGTTACAGAAATACTCACAATAATAAACTGCTTTCTTTGGTGAGAAGCAATAATAAGTCCTTTTTCTAAAGATTCTAAATAAATGGATATGTATGCTTTGTATGAATCAATTGTTCTTGAGTTGTTTACAATTTGGTTACGCAGTTCGTTATATTGCGACAAGTAGTGATACGCACTATCTAAACAATCCATTTTGTCATAAATTTCTGCTATTTGTGATAAAATGAAAGAGCGGGGTGTTAGACTATTATTTTTATTAGCTATTTCTTTCGCTAAATAGCTATATATCAGAGCTTGTTTATAGTTACCTTTATCCAAATATAACTTCCCGAAATTAAAGAAAAGCCCAAATTGAAGCATTTGATTATCAATGCTATACGTATCAATATAGTGTTTACATAAAGCATAATACCGGGCGCCTTCATCTTCATTGCCTGTCATATAATAAATAGAGCCTAAGTTAAAGGTAGCAGCTACCAATAATCCCATGTCTGGGCACTGTTCGGGATATGCTATAAAATGCTTTAATGAATCTATTCCTGTTTGTTTTTGCCCTTCTACATAAACCAAATTGGAATAATAAGCAATAAACGGCAAATAATAATCACGCTGCCCATAAACAGCTGTTGCTAGTGCTTGACGGTAATATTCCATAGCTTCCTTCCTACTTTGCGTAGCTAAGCAAATGTTACCCAATAAATAGTAAAGTTTACAGATGTATGGCTTATTTTTAAGCGATTGAAATTGTTCTAATGATTGTAATGCTAAAGAAAATGCTTTTGAAAAATTACCATCAATAGAATGACACATTGCCAAAGAATAATTCAGAAGCGCTTTTTCAAAAGGAAACCGATCTGCATTCCATGTATTGGCTACAAGTAAACATTTCATCAATAGTGTAGAATCATTTATTAATTGATAATAATTTAAAGTAGCTTCTCTATATAATACTTGAATCGTAAAGTTAATATTATCAGGGTTTCTAGCCGCTATTTTCTGTAATTCTTCTAGTAGTTTTTTAGCGATTTGGGCATGTGAAAAAGCATTAGCCTCTATTTGCCCGGAAAGAGCATTAAAATGTTCGGTAGTTGTATCTAATGAATAAGCGGATGTTGTTACAAGTATAAAAACAGAAAACAGAAAGCGGAAAATAGAATGTCTCATAATTGTACTATTTATAGTATCAAAAAAAGATTGATCATATGCTTAAATTTATGCGATAATTTAGGGGTGCAAATATATTATTTTCCTTTTGTGCGACGTTTATATTTTTTTAATACACATATTATAAGATAAATAACAATATTTATGTCCACATAAATGTCCTCATTTTGCGTACAATCCGTAGTTTGGTACATATTATATTTAGATGTATTTTTGCAAAAATAAATTCCGGCAATAAAAAGCCTATTAACTTAAATTAAACAATTTATGAAAAAACTTTCCTTTATTTTAGCATTATGTATCCTGTTTAAAATAGGATACGCCAGCGAACACTTTCGTGAACGAATCGAACGTGTATCGAAAAAACAAGAAACCGGCTTGAACTTTTTTAATTTTGAGCAAGAACTGAATACTAGTGAAAATTGGAGAAATATTTCCACACAAACAAACAGACAAACAACTGCGGAAAATATCAATGAGTTTGACATGCTGCTTCAAGGAAGGGGCATAGGAATCCTCAATTGTGTGGATATAGGCGCAACAGGAACTCTATCCGAATCCCTTCTTTACACTACAAATTATTTTTACAGGGCAAACAACTTCATTGACTCCGTAGAATATACGTTCTATAACAGCAATCTCGTAGAACTGTTTAAACTTATGATACGAGCCGATCACTTACAGGCTCGCGAGGTAAGAATCGTTGATTTTTCCTATCAACTTTTTACAACGAATACTACGCGCAGAGAGTTTGTAGTGCAAATTTACCACTTTGCTCCAAGCTTTTCTCCGGAGAATAGACGAACCGACTATATGATTATTGATGATTTAGGCACCCACCTTCACACTTTTACGGATGCAGACGCCATCATGTTGTATAGAAACGGTAATGTACGCAGAGTGGTCACAGTAGATCGCCCTGAAGTACTCGACCAAGTTCTGACTAACGACGACACTACATCATTTCGCGTATGGAGTGTTACCGCAGGAGCCAACGCCCCTACTGCAATCAGCTTGCAGACAACACACCGCATCGGTTCTAAAAATTTGGTAAATTTTAATGCTCCACTGTTTGATATGAAACAGATTGGCAGCAACTATTATTACTATATTCCTCATTATGAGCAGCCTTATCTTATAGGAACACCTGCTCAGGGCGTTGCAACTCCGGACAACACCGGTATTGTAGAGCTTTTTAATATCTCAAATAGTGAATCTTTTAAGCAATTCGAACTGCCCATGCCAAATTGGACCCAAGCAATGCGAATTTCAATTGGAATGAATTTTTGGGAGTATGATTTTACCACAAACGTATTTAGTGATAATGGCAAATTAGCTGTTTTGTACGGATTGGAGCACTACCTCACGCACTGCGATTGCTATCAAGCTACATATCACGTAGTGGATGAAGACGGCGAAATGCTCAAAAACATGGAAACAAGAACTATAAACGTAAAAAGATTAGCAAATGTGTCCGGTCAAAACTCCCTGTATTCCTTAGAAACTGGAGAAGGAGATGGTATTGGCAAGTTTATCATGTTCGATCCGATCGAATGGGAACTCGGTACCGAGTTCGAGGCAATTCATAACGGAGAAAAATTAACCTTAAATTACGAACGTATTCCTTATGGCGATGATTATGCCATCATATTTGCCATGGATGCAGTGCTTACCGAAGGCAATACCAAATATGCGCAAATCAATTATTACGACAAAAACGGAGAAAAAATAAGAAACATCAAATTAGATATAGGACCACTCGGACTTGCGTTCAGTCCTATGTTTTCTCCTGCCGCACTTAATCCCTATTTGATCAATGCCGACAGCAAATTGGAATTTATTGGAGTAGCTCCAAGACGTGTTCAAGCCGGATCAGATGCGGTAACTCTCAGGCTTTTCATTTACAATGAAGACGGCGATCTATTATATTTTGCCGAAGATGAAGCTGAAATTTTGTCAGGCGCCGGTATTTGGACGTTTGACAGAGGGCAAACGTACAGTTATTTTAGTCTTAAATATCGAACCACTAACTGGATATATACAGACCGCTTTTTAAAATTGCCGTTTGCTACTTTCACCGAGGGTGACGGCACTATTGAAAATCCATACCTTATCAGCGATGCAGGCCAGTTGAATGCTGTTCGCAACGAACCTTGGGCGCACTACAAAGTAGTGAATGATATTGATATGAAGCCTTTCATTGACGCTAATGGCTGGACGCCACTGCCCGCGTTTACCGGTACACTTGATGGCCAGAATTTTACCATCAAAAACTTGAAGCTTACTAATATTTCTACACAAGATCTAAACTTGTTCGGCACTATAAGAAATGCGGCAAAAATTGAAAATTTGCGCATTGAAGATGCCGAAATTATTGCGAATGCCAGCAATACAAGGATTTCGTTTCTTGCAGGCATGGTAGAAGGCACAAGCTTAATTAAAAATGTACATGTAACCGGTTCTATTACCTCTACGGCTAACCTTGCTGCCAATGTTACTATTGGTACTATAGCTGCTGACATGATAGGTTCCGGCACCGGCACGAGAGTGGAAGATTGTAGTTTTGATGGTGTAATTGAAGTGCCTGGCAATTTTACAGTTGGCTCTTATGTGGGGGGCATCGTAGGCTCCATGCGTACGACCTCAACCGTTAACAATTGTGTGTCGAGGGGAAAAATCAGCTTTAATACCGGAGCTAATAATAATGGTGTGGGCGGTATTGTAGGAATGATGCGTTCGATTTGTTTCGTTACTAATTGTTATTCAAACATGAACATCACCGGTACAAATTATACAGGGGGTATTGTAGGCAGATTTAATGAACAATCAACCACAAAAGGTACAATAGAAAATTGTTATGCTACCGGACGCATTATCGCTACCGGAACAACGACTAATACGTTTGCAGGTGGTATAATAGGCTGGACTTCTCAAAATAGTGAGAATGTACTTATGACTATGGGCGGACCTCCGGATTGGGAGATAACTTTTGAGCTTGATAAAAAGAAATTAAACATGGGTGGGTTGATAGCTTTGAACGATAGCGTTACCGCACCCATGGCTAGGAGAATTAGCGCACCAATTACAGGCAGTAACAGCTATTTCGCTGACCTCGGAATCTATACAGCAGATTCTATTAGAGATTGTTATGCTTTAGTAACAATAAAGACAGGAGCCGCAGGTTTAGAAGATATTGTGATTCTGAACCTTGCAGATGCCAACTCTGTTTATGACGGTGCCAATATTACAACTGAAGAATTGACCGAAGAATTCTTAATTGATATTGGCTGGAGCTTTGGAAATGATACGCAAAATCCTTGGGTTTGGATTGATGGCGGATACCCCAAATTGTGGTTCGAGGTAGCTGTTTATTCAGTAACTTTGGATGATGATGAGATTACATTACATATTGATGATACGCATTTGCTAACTGCTACCATTCTTCCTGAACAGGCATTAAATAAAAATGTTACATGGACATCAAATGATGAAACTATCGCAACTGTAATTGATGGTTTGGTAACTGCCGTAGCAGCAGGAAGAACAACGATTACTGTTACTACGGAAGACGGTGGATTTACAGCTACCTGTATAGTTAATGTACTACCAAACTATACGGTTTCTGCATCTGCATTACCTGCTGAAGGAGGTAGTGTAACCGGTGCCGGAACTTATGCCTCCGGAGCAGAAGCTACGTTAGTTGCCACTCCTAATGATGAATACGAATTTGTAAATTGGACTAAAGGTGGAGAAGAAGTATCAACAGATTCAATATATTCTTTCATAGTTACTGAAAATGTTACTTTGGTAGCAAACTTTAGAGAAAAATCGGGAGTAGTTGATATTAAAACTGTTGAATTTTCCATTTATCCGAATCCCGTTTCAGATGTACTAAAAGTTGTTCATTCATCAACCGGCAAGGTAAGGGTTGAAATTTACAGCAGCAATGGCGCTATGATTCGATCGCTTGAAATGAACGAAATGGAAACGCAAATCAATGTAGCTACTTTATCATCAGGAATTTACTTTATTCGTTTCGTCAGCAATGAAGCAATTTCTACGCAACGATTCGTAAAAGAATAATTATTTGGTTTTTTTGAGACGGAACTGTCTCAAAAGTGAAATAAACCTCAGAAGTTTAGCAAAAAACTTTTGGGGTTTATTTCATTTCGCAAAAATACTATTTTCGCAAAATATTATCTAAATAGTTTATGTATGGGCTTTTTTAAAGAATTCGAAAATTTTGCCATGAGAGGCAATGTAATAGACCTCGCCGTGGGTATCATTATTGGTGGCGCATTCGGAAAAATTGTATCCTCGCTTGTTTCCGACATCATTATGCCGCCTATAGGTTTTCTTATTGGAGGTATTAACTTTACCGATATTGTAATTACGCTGAAATCGGCAGGCGTGGATGCTGCCGGGCATATAATTCCGGCAGTTACGATAAATTTGGGTAATTTTCTTCAAACCGTATTAGACTTTACGATTGTAGCTTTTTCCATATTCTTGATGATCAAAGCAATCAATCGCATTACCCATAAGAAAGCAGAAGCTTCTGCTCCTCCTCCGGAACCTACAAAAGAAGAACAATTGCTTACTGACATCAGGGATTTACTGAAGGGAAAAAAGTAGCTGATAGTTATGACTCTCCAAGAATTAAGAACAATTTAAAAAATTATGAAATCCAAAATTTTAATCTTAATCTTGGCTTTACCTATTTGGGATATGGAAAACCTTTTTTGCGATTTATCGCAAAGTCTCGTAAAGTGCCTATATTAAACTACTCCGCCCTTCGGGCACCCCTTCAAAATTTGAAGGGGATATTGGGTCTGTCCTAAAAATACGAATGAGGCGGATTTAATTATTAAATCCGCCTCATCTGCGTGCTTCCTAAAACTAATTCACCACCAATTTTTTCGTATCCGTTCGTTCACCATTAACAACAAGCACATAATGATACACTCCTGCGGGAACCCCTGCCAAGGAAATTGTTGTTTGGTAACTTCCTTGTCCCAGTGTTCCCTGCGGTAAGATTTGCAACAGCTGTCCCGATATATTATAAATCCGGACTTCTACCATACCTTCGGTATAAATCTCATAACCAACCGTTGTAATTCCGGAAACAGGATTGGGAACGTTTTGTCCCAGCGAGCCTTTTTTATCGCTTCCGGTAGGCAGCTGTGGGTTTTGAGGCTTGTCTGTTTGCGTTTTTTTGATTTGAGGTAAAGTGGCTAACAACGTTGTTTTCCGCGCTTCATATTCCTGTTTCGATTTGAGTTTGAATTCATGACGGTACTGGTACACAGCGCCTTTTGCGTTGTTTACCGTATCTGCTTCCATCATCAAGTGGATATCTCCCAAATCAATCACTGCAAAAACACTGTCCTGGTAGCTGGGTGGGTTTTCTATGCGGTGTTCGTACCAGTCTATTGCCGGTTGCCAGTTTTTATCCTTTACGTGGCAGCGGGTGGCTAAAAAATCTGCCGTATTAAACAAATTGCTATCCTCAGGAGTAATAGCCGCGAAATAATTGTGCAGTGCGGTAAAATCGTTGTCTTTAAAACCCTCTAAAGCAAAAAGCTCATGCAGGGCGGCAATGGCAAAGCGGCTTTGCGGGTGGGTTTCAACCAATTCTTTAAAAACAAGCCCGGCGTTGTGGTAGTCTTCGTTGGCAAAATAATCTAAGCCGGTTTGGTAAAGGGTTTCATCTGCATCTTGCGTGGACGAGCCAGATCTGCCGGGACACCATGTTGGATCATATATGAAAGCACCGGCAGGATAAAAATCTTCTGCCGGATCAAAATTCGCTCCCCAGCAGTTAAACCTTACATCTTGAGGAAGTACCCGGCCGGGTACATCCCACCAAACTAAGGGGTCGTTATGGGTATTGCCGTCATTGTCATCGTCAATAACCTGGTTATAACGGAAAAATGCCGGGAAAGAGCATGCCGAAGCATACAGCTCTATGGATTTACAATCTCCAATAATTTGATATGGGGGCGCAACAGGCTCTAGTGCGCTTCCAAAGGCAGTATAAGTGTTGTTAAACAGGCGAACACCGTAGAAATTCTTATAAATATGATTGTTTATAAAACCGGCAGCCGAATTAAAGAGTTCAACCCCTGTGTTGCAGGATGAAATTTCATTATTCCTGATTACAGCCATGCTTCCTACCAGTGTTGTTCCACATCCATGCATTGAAACCCCGGTTTCATACTTGGTAATCCTGTTATTGTAAACATCAAATACCGTAGAGTTTTTGAGTTGTATTGCCGTATGGCTGTTATTTCCGGTAAACTTACTGTTGCGAATCGTTGTGGAAGGCATAAAGCTCCCCGATGCATAGGTTTGGTCGGATAAAAATGTGGATTGGTTAAAGGTACAACTATCTATTGTAACTGTGCTTACAAAAGTCTTCACATGGCTACCCGAGTTAAACGTGCAGTTTGAAATCTTCAACCGGTTCCTGCCATGTATAAGTGGAGTATTATAAAAGGTAGCATGGCTTATATTATACTGCGTATTGCCATTATACACCCAACACGGTATTATGGTATCTACCATCCCTTGTATAGTGCATCCGGCGCTTGTAAATGCAACACCCCCCGGCAAGTTTTGAAACCTAACGTGAGAACCTATTGAAAGGCCACCGTATCGTAGTTGAAGGACAGAATCAACTTCATTATCTATACCATTAAACAGCACTTGGTTGCCAATAATTAAATTGCCACCGGTTAACCTGCCTTCAGGGTGGAAGTTTACCGTACAATTATCCGGTATGGTTAAGATTCCATTAAGTACCCGTACCGGATGCTTAATTTCTACCGGGCAATCTGCGGTTACATTCCTTGTTACCTGATATCCTTCTGCCAAAATATTAAGCGCCGGACAACCCAAAAGGTTGAAGGCATGCTTGTATTGCCTTGTTGTAAGAGGCTGTGTATTTGCAAATTTTGAGGCTAATAACAACTCTCCCGCTATGGAAATGTTATCGTTGAAAAGGTAACCGGGTAAACTTACTTGATAAGAAGAGAAGTCATTGATAATACTGTTAAAGTTAATAATCCTGGAAGCTCCAATATAACCCACTGCTCCTTTAACGGAGTCGTAGCGCGTAAGAGCCTCTGCTATGGTTCCTCCGGAATCAAACTGTCCTGTGCAATTGGCTACTGCATTTATAAACGGAGCCTTATATGTGTTATGCAACATTGTTGAGAAATTATCCGAGTTAAAAATACTATCGCTACCCATCCAATAGTACTTGGTACCGCTCCCATAATATTGAACGAAAGCCGTGCCGGTATTCAAATATTCGAATGTAGGTATTTCAAAAGCGCCGCCCAGTTCATTACCATTCACTATGGCACCATTCCATTCGCAATTATCCAACAGGTTGCTCATAAAATTGCAATACCACATGCCATAATCAGAAGGAATGCCGGGCAGAGGATCTATATACGTAAATCCAGCCGTTTTACGCCACAAGGTAGGAGTATATTCGGTTTCATGGTTCATGGTTTTTCTTATCATATTAACCAAGTGTTCTTCAGTCTCTACACAAAACCTGCCAATAAACAGGTCACCCATTTCGTCGTAGCCACCGGTGGCATCTCTCGTTACACAAGTGAAATAATAGTCGGAAGCGATTTTTACGGGATTGCCTTCCCTATTAACACTCCACGCATCATGATTATACGAGGCAGGCACATTGCCACTCCCCACCAGGAGGACATATGCTAACCTTCCGTCGCCGGTGTTTTGTGCATTTTGCCCCTCATATACACGACGGATAAACGTGCGTATTTTTTGCTCTTTGATATATTCATATTCATAATTTGGGTCAGGATTTTCCTCTTGCTCTTCAAAGAAAAAAGGCAGTGCCAAAATCTCCTCCATAACTACAATGGCCACATCGAAACCGTTGTAGCGTGCGCGATGGTGGGCAAAATGCAAAAGATGGCGGGAAATATCAAGTTTCTCCTCAACAATTATGAGGTAATCTGCCGTAATCTGGCATGCCTGGACCGTATCGGTTAACGGGTAACGCCGCATAGTGCCCCCTGTAAAATTTGTTCTTTCAAACGCTTTATCATTTATCGTGGCGCTCATACCACTGTCTTCATAATTGATAAACGCCTTTGCCGCCACCTTGTTAAAGATGCCTACGTTTTGCTGCAGATCGCCTTTCGGCTTGTTAAAATTTAGCGTAACTTCCATCTTCTCTATTACAGAAAGTTGTTTTTTAACAGGACAAAACTCCACCGGCTGCACCCTCACCTCTACATAGCGTTGCGCCCTCAGCGCTCCGGTGGATGAAATATCAGCCACCGGTTCAGGCACATGCGGCTGTGCATAGGCGTTAGGGTTAAAAGAGAACTGCTCCACCAGTGTTTCATTCCCATCAAGGATAAATTCCGGAACAGGATATACCCAGCATTTTGGCAGGTTTTGCCGCGAGTACACCTGATACGTTACGTCTATGCCGGCACATTCGGGCACCGCTACCTTATATACCAATACGGGAGTTTCAGGGGAACCTGCAGGATTAACCGCGCCGCCGCCTGGAAGCATCAGCCGTGTGAAGGCGGTACCCTTCACCACAGTATCCACCATGTAAATTCCCGGAATGGTTATTTCAAAACTAACCGACTGGTTATTAGAATTTAAAAGGTTAATTTCGGGAGCGCCCGGCTTCGAACCGGAAAAGCCTACCCAGTTTTGGGCATGGGCAGAAAGTGTAAACACAGCTGCCGTTAATAAAAAGAATAAAAGTTTTTTCATGTTTTAAAAATTTAAGTGAAACATTTTCCATACATCTTGAGCGGTAAAAATAATTTTTTTGCGACATTTTATCAAGATATTTTTTGCGAAAATTTGCGATTTCGCGCAAGTTTTCGCAAAACCCGCGCTCGTAGAGCGCACACCTATCTAAGCAGTAGCCTCAGGCTACTGTACGGGATACGGGACACACTGCCCACCCGCGCCTCCATAGGAGGCGAACCTCGTTCCCAAGTAAAACAGGTG